>Ga0194133_10005272_pt1 | contig 16590 bp, 7 predicted proteins | sample TA2KigOf40mmetaG_FD_155448 | JGI IMG/M metagenome (GOLD analysis project Ga0194133, IMG submission 155448) | Freshwater microbial communities from Lake Tanganyika, Tanzania - TA2015055 Kigoma Offshore 40m | ecosystem: Environmental > Aquatic > Freshwater > Lake | place: Tanzania: Lake Tanganyika... | reverse complement strand
GCATTGGATTCAGATCTCAGATTTTGTGAGTTCTTACACTCTGTCCATTTTCTTTTCGAAAAAAAAAGATATATAATTGACCCAAAAAAATTTTTTTATCCAATGATGGTCAGAGTGGTTAATGGTGTATTCTTTGACATATTTGTCACAGAAAATTGCTCTTTTTTTTGATGGAATGGGAGATCATTTTTTGACACGCGTTCTGCGTTTCAAGATCTCATTCATTGTTTAGTGATGTTTATATGCTTCCATCTCAACATGCATGAATTATCTATTTCTGTAGGCTCAATGCAACCACAACTATCACTTGACATATACCTTACCAATTGTGGCCAGCTCTCTCATTTTCAACATTCCAAGATTTTTTGAACTCAGAACTGAGATGGTCAAGGACAATTGCACAACAAATGGCAATGATACTCTGAAGAACTTGACTGTAGAGATGGGACCTGACCCGACCCGAGCTTACTTTTGACCCGCAGTAAATAAGAGGCTGACCCGGCTTTGACCCGGGTACTTTCCGACCCGACCCGAAGCAATTTTTTTTGACCCGAAGGGTAAAAAATTGAAAAATTTGACGTTTTTAGAGGAAATATTCCGAATTCTATCCCAAACCATAAATGGCTGACCCAACCCGACCCGACCCGAGCCACAAAAAATTGACCCGACCCGACCCGGGTCAAAAAATTTTGACCCGGACCCATCACTACTTGACTGTAGATGATTGTTTGAAGTTGGAACTTCTGCCCACAAACCTTCGCAAAGATGCCAACTATAATCGTGATTATGTGCTGATAGCAAACTCTCTGAGTCTTGTCTTTATCCCTATCCTTGTTCTTATCATCTTGAACAGTTTGATTTTTCGTACCATTCGAAAAGCAACTCAACGTCACAACGCCATTTCATCGCATCAAGTAAGTCAGTTTCTTCATTCTATATGTTATGGAATCACAAGATCAAAGGGAAAATTGGCAAAGCTCTATTGTCAGCCAAATCTGACAAAGAGTAGTAGTGTAGTAATAATAATGATTTGATTTTCTTTCAAAGTTGAATCTCATGTTCTCAAAAAGCAAAGTCTTGTGTAAGAGAGATAGTATGCGAGAATCGTAGAATAAAACTGCATAAAATTTATTTCAAAAAAAGGGGGTTCAACTAGTGAATATCAAAACTCAAAAATTTTACAGTCTGATATTTATTTATTAGAGACGAGATCACTCAGTGACCATGATGCTCATCTTTATTGTTGTTGTCTTTGTCATTTGTCACTCCATCCGTTCAATCATCAATACTTTTGAATGGGTACAAATAGCTATGTATGGAGAGGTGAAGAATTGGCCAGATTGGATTGAGGCGCTTGTCCACATCAACCACTTTGCTTTAGTTGTGAACTCATCAATCAACATTCTTATCTACTGTTGCAAAGATGAGAAATTTCTTCACATCATGTTAGTTATGTTACATCTCAGACAAAGACCCAGAGATGGAAATAGAACATTAAGACGCCATTGCAGAGTGGTGATTGAAGAATGTGTGAGGAAAAGAAATGGCTTTGAAGGACAATCAAAAAATGATTGTGTCGAAATGGTTGAACTGAGGGCTACATCAAGGTCTGCAACAGCACTAACACCTATATTTGAAACTCCTCTGCCCAGGTTAACTTTGAAAAGTCGTTAATGCGAATCAACTTTTTTCTTTTGTTCATCTGAACTATTTTGCTAAACTGTTGCTTTTAACTTAAGTGGCCAAATTAAAAAGTTTGAATTTTCAACAGGGTTTGCTCACCCAAACACGTTGCCTTTAAAAGTGAAAGCTCCCTTGGGACTAGTAATAAGTTTGATCTTGAGGCCCAACTTGATGCGTCAGTCAAAAAGAAGTGCCATAGTTGTCAAAGTTTCTCCATGGTAAGTCACTATGATTTAAAAACTTTATTAAAATACATGCATTTAAGACTTAAATTAATAAAAAGTGACTCAGTCTGAATTCAAAAAAATGAAAATTATTTTGGAGAAAGAATAAACTTATACCTTCTTTTCATAATTTCAATTTGAATGTAAATTTAATGCAAAATAAACTTTTTTATCAACATAACAGATAGAAAACAAGGAATGTGAAGTTCCATTGGCAATTTTTCTCGAGAAACAATTTTGTGAAAAACAAATAATTTTGGATCCGAAAAACATCACCGGTCAAGATGAAGATGAGCTCAAGGTAAAAAAATACATCAAACTTTTAGTGATGAAAAAAAGAACATATGGGAAGATGATGTCAAAACAGCTTTCAAAAACTTTTCCAATTACTTTTGGCTTTCATTTGAAATTGAGAATTTCAGATAGTTTAATTTAAAGGAAAAAGGCCTTTTTTGTTTTCCATAGAAATTTGTTGTTAGGAGTTTTAAATTTTTTTGCTGATTATTGCGGACAAAAATAGACTTATGTGAAAAAAGAAACAAACACATTATGTAATAGCTGCCTTTTTTCTATCTTTTTCTGAGAACTATATCTGCCAAATCCGGATGTTGATTTAATTTATAGAGAGTGGAAAAATTCCTGTCTCAAAAAAAATCAAGTTGAGCATTTTTACTCAATACTGTTCAATTTCAAAAGAAAGCTTTTTAATCTTGAAGTTACAGATGTTCATGTGAAAACTCTTGTTGTGAAAGCCAAACCTCAGATTCTAACCATGACAAAGCTTCTGTGGACATCAAGTTGCTTTTGGAGCCCAAGAGTGGTGATCCTCTCATCATGACAAGAAAAGTTGCAACAACACAAGTTCCATAAAGTGGACTGAATTCAGTAGTAAAAGCTGAATAGTTACCTGGATATACTGTACATTTAGTGTAAAATTATAGGCATTTTATATCATAGTAAAAATGACCAAAGACATGATAATAGAACTATTGAAATTGCCTTTATACTAAAAACTAGCCAAGCATCACTATCAAAGCTATTTAAAGTTACATGAAACCTTATATAACTTTTAACTAGGACTTGGTTTCAATGTTCACAATTAATGGATACTGTAGGTCACACAACATTCTTTATGCAATCTTAATTTCAAAATAAATAACAATTACAATTCTGTCTGATAATATTGATGGTACCAAATAAAGAACATGAAATGAAGCTTCGACCAAAGATGTTTTTTTCTTTAATTGAAGGATTTGATGAATCCTGAGTTGATCTCTTAGGATGAATGAAAATCTTTGACCTTTTTACCAGGAGGCCCAACATCAGCAAAAAGAAAAAGTAAGTTTAAATTGAGTAACAACAGCTTTCTGCTCTTTATCAAAAAGAAAATCAATGCTTATCATTTTTATCATATTTTATTAGGGAATTGTGTGACTATTTTTGTATATCATATAGATTTTTTCTATTACAGTAGGGACTCTAAATTATTACCAACACATGAAAAGTGCCTTGTGAAAAGCTACTTGTAATGTTGAAAGATGGCCCATTGCAGACCCTTCTCAATCAAGATAAGAATCAGCATTGAAGTGTTTTAAGAATTAACCCAACCTTTTCATGCCTAAATATCAGATCTTTTTCAAAAAAAGTGTAGTGGATGAAAGAGGTTTGAGAAGGGTAAATTGGGTCTGTGAGAGGACACATGAGGTTCACAAAAGTGGCGTGAAAGGGTATCAGGAGTTAAAAGGCCACTTTGCATCAGAATTAGGGTCTCCCAGAACAGGGATTTTCTAGTGAGGGGGTTTTAGGGGTAATGGGATGTTGAGGGTTGAGTGAAAATTTTGGTTTGATATCAGGCCTACAAGTTTAGAAAGGGTAGTTTATAGACAAAAATTTTTTAATCTTATTGTGTAAAATATGTTGGTGGGGAACTTTCCGTGTGGAAAAAAATGTGACTAGAAAAAGATCCAAAAGAAATCCCCTCGTAATAGAATTTATCAAGGATTATCTATTATTGGCAAGATTAATTCAACATGCAATCAAACTCTTTGATAAGTGCTTTCACCTACACTGATACGAAACAATATTTAATTTTTCACAATGCATTGTTGCATGAAACATCATTTCTGCATTTATTTCATGTTCAAGTCAAACCAATTCCTAGAGATTCATTATTGATGTTTTTCTCCAGAAATGACAGCTGCTAAAAATCTGAAGCAATGAAATGTTAAATGAGCAGAAAAAAAGCTCATCTACGAATCATTATTGGTTTGTACATTGTTGGTAAAAGTAGTCCTTTTGTGTAGCTAGATAGAAAAAATGCTTTTCAATTATTTACTTGCCCGCAGTGAAGACAGAGAGATCAACTTTCAAAATGTTAGTTCATAACTAATTTTAGATTGTTTTTTTCCTGAAAGGAACAGGAGCTCCCGCACTTGAGCTAAATGATTAAATTTTCATATCAGTAATCAGTTTATTCGATTGGTTCTCGCCTTCTCACAAATTATAGATTTATTTTTGATTAACAACTTATGCTCTCAACAATTTATGTTGTTTTCCAAATATTAATTTGATGGGAACAATCTGTTAGACAGAGTTTTTTTAGGCCTTGATAAGTTTACCTGACTTAGCCAACCATAACCAGATCTGATCATACTCAACCTAATCGAGCTCCACCCGACTGGTATTGGCCCAATTCAGCTCAGCCATCCAGATCAAACTAACTGACCAAATCTGAGCTTTCTGAGCCTGAGAAGATCAAGATCAACCTGATGTTTCATTTGGGTCTAACCCTGTAAGGATAAACTTCAAGCCCAATTTTGTTTTCCTATTTCAACTGGCATCATACTCAACCTAATCGAGCTCCACCCAACTGATATTGACCCAATTCAGCTCAGCCGTCCAGATCAAACTGACCGACCAAATCTGAGCTTTCTGAGCCTGAGAAGACCAAGATCAACTTGGTGTTTCATCTGGGTCTAACCCTGTAAGGATAAACCTCAAGCCCAATTTTGTTGGCCTATTTCAACTGGCCTTTCATTAGATATATAGATAGATAAAAATTTATTTCAGGCAAATACATCAACAAAATGTTAAAGTTTTGCATTAATGAAATATTGGCATCAGGCGACCAAAGGGAGTGGTGGGTGGCCAACGGAGACTTCCAACAGCAATGACCACTGCTTAGGAGGGAAAAACTAGGTTTCATTGTCAGACCAAACATCTAAGCTGAGGTCTGAGCCTTATAATTTTGACCCCCAAATCAAGCCTTGCAAGACCCAGCTTGATATGATCAATCATTATGATTCTGATGATCTATTCAATCAATGCTTAAACAATAACTATAGAATTACAGCATTAGGCTTTGTAGGAGTTGTTTACAATTACATTTATTTTATTTCATTGTCAAGAATGTCAAATTAAAATAAATGTTCAAAATTTCAAAAATAATTCTTATTATATATTTTCACATGGTTGAAAGCAAAATGTTCCTTCAGACGTCTTCTCATACTGTAATCACTCAGTCCATTCAGCCATTCAAAGGTGAGGTTGTTCAAAAAGTTTAGTCGGTTCCTGAATGCCTGCATACTAATCTTCTTTGTGGAGTCTTCAAAAACCCACGGTTTGTCTTGCCTTCTTCTCTCACAAAACATGTTCCTCTTGCATTCAGCTGCCAGTATATGGGGAACCTCTCTGGTATAGCCTTGGTTGCACAACTGGCCGCATTAGATATTGAGACCAGAGCAAAGACCTTGCCCTTCCCATGGTGTCCAGACTTGATCTACTCATTCAATTTTTGAAGTAATTTTTTGCAATTCAATTCAAAGCTTTTATTATGGACTCGACTCATTATCTTAAATATGTACAATACATACAAATTTAGGCCTTATAAATTCGCAAAGCCCTGTAGTGAAGAGCCTTCAGTTTCCTCAGATCCATGAAACTGTTTGTTCGATTGAACCTCACCAAGCTTCCATAGAAGCATTTCCCAAAATATTGGCACTTCATTACTTTCCTTACTTCAACTTTTTTTGACCATTCTGAGGGCCAAATTCATCTTCTTTGATTTTGCAAGGACATTCAATATGTGCTGACTGACCTTGAGCTTATTATCAAACTCAACCCCCGAGCACCTTCATGGTACTGCCAAGCTTGAAACTTTATCCATTTGTTTCTGCAGTCTCTTCAATGGGTTCCTTACCAAAAAAAGACCGACTCTGTCCTGGATTACTTTGTGACCATGCCTTGCTTTTTCAGATAATCAAGATGCTCTCCAAGACAAGCATAGATGTCATCCCCCCTTTTTGATCCAGGAATGACAACAGAACTATAATCTTCAGATATTAGATACAGCTTATTACCTCTTGTTTGACTTGTGACATCTTTAATGTAAATGTCAAAAAGCTTAGGCTATAATACCAACTAGTGATGGGTCCGGATCAAATTTTTTTGACCCGGGTCAGGTCACGTTAGCCTATTTTGGTTTGGGTTTGGAAAATTTCCCTTAAAAGTACCAAATTTTCAATTTTTTTCTCTTCGGGTAAAAAATAATCTCCTCAGGTTGGGTCAAAAAGTACCCAGTTCAAAGGCAAGTCGGCCTCTTATTTATTGCGGATCAAAATTATGCTCGGGTCGGGTCAAGGCCCATCTCTAATACCAGCGCTTGGACACAGCCAAGGTCCACTTGTTTTTGTCCAGATCTGCATCCATCAACTTCTACTTTCATTTCAAATCTAAACCCCAACTCCGATGATAACTTCTACAATCTGACTTTAATACAGACTTTTCTCAGACTAAATTTTATTCAAATGATGATGAAACAAAAAAAGCCATTGAGTAAAAGATAATGGAAAAAAGTTTTTCAATTAAGTGATTCATTGTCATTTTCCTCAAAACCAGACTAATTTTGTACATCTAATATGCTCCAACAAAATTAATATTTTACCTTATTCTTTCCAAAGATATTTTTCTTTCTTGCAACTATGTATTCATTCTTTTTTGTTGTTGAATTGCAACCTGGATGTTATCAAATAAAGTCTAAGGGATTTAACCATGGATTTCATATGTCCAGCTAGATTTCCCATGGTAACTCAGCTTCCTTGATTGCTCAAAGGATTAAGAAATTTATCCTAAATGATTGCAAGGTATTATATATCAGTTAATTCATGTTCAAAACCTATTTTTGAAACTAATGAAGTTTTTCCTCTTTTTTTCAATTGATATATTCAGATGCATGAAGTGTTTAGGAGGACTAAATAAATTTTTGATTTTATCAAAATTGTCATTTTTCTTTCATAAAAATTATGAAAACTCAGTTCTTAAAAGAGCATGCAGTAATAAACTGAAGGTCAAATTATCCAAATATGTTCAGGGCACAAAATTGTCATCAAAGTGTTACAATTATGTTTTGATCTTTTCTTCTTTCACAAACATTTTACCATAATGTTTTACATCATTGTATTGTCAGAATTAGCTCCTTGACGTGGTATAGAGAAAGATAAAGGGAAACTTTTTTTAAACTTGAAGAAACGAAGCTCCCCTTGAGTCCCAAAGGGGTTGTAAACCAAGTCTTAGGCTTTTTAGGTATAATGATTATGACATTCACATGAAGAAATTATTGCAACCATTCAAAAAGTAAAAGAAAGACTAACAATAAAGAAAGATTTTTGTGATCATCATAAAAATGTATATTTGGGTACACTAGAACAATAGAAAATAGCTATTGCACTTCCAAGCCCTGCTTCTTAACAAGGCACAAGGGAAAAGTACAAATGTGGAAAAGAATCTATCTTTTGAAACTTAATTCATTTTGAATTTTTTATCCTCTTGAAAAATTCATTTTCCACTTAGTTTGTTCTTCTTAAATGGTGTTTTTCTCTGCTCATATTTACATTATATACCACCACAATACTCCACAATTTCCCACACTCTTCATGCTTCTTCCAAGTTTTCCCTGTACTAAATCACAATAACTTTCCCTTCTTTCAAAGTGAAATAGTTTAATATTTTATGCTCAGCCTCAGGGACTGAAATAAAGAAAGGATATTTTTTTCACTTTTCTACCTGGACGATTTTTAAGCAAGTTTTGAAAAAGTCTTTTTAAGCAATATCTTGTTTTTACCCCTGGATGGTGGTCAGGGTCCTAAGGTGTTTTAAGGGGCACAAGATCTTTTAGAAAAGGGGATTGACGTCAAAATGTAGTGCAGAGTAGTAATGGATCAGGGTCAAAATTTCCACTTGAAAACAGCAAATTTTTCAATTTTTTCCCCCGTCGGTCAAAAAATACCCGGGTCAAAGACGGGTCAGCCTATTATTTACTGTTGGTCAAAAGTATTCTTGGGTCGGCTTAGGGCCCATCTCTGGTGCAGGTAAACCATCAGTTTGTCTTTCCCTCCAATACTTCTTATCCAACTCTTTAATGACGTGATCCGTCTCTAAAGTATTTAAACCAACGGTTCTTTCAAATAAACAGATAGTATCTAATTGGTCTTTTTTCTTGGAGCTTATCCCATCAATGTCATTTACCATACATCATTTAGTGATTTATTTGGATGAAAGTGTCTCAATTGTTAAAAGATATTATTTTTGTTTTTAAAAGATATCTCACAAAAGATCCACTTAAAGATTGGTTGAATGGTTGTTGCTGGCATGCCAAAAATCAATATCTCACTCCAAAATGATTTACCTCCAGAAAATCTGACCAACACATGCACTATCGGTAAATCTGTTCGTGGATTACCAAAAGAACAACATTGGATGTTCATTGGTAAACAATAAATGATTTAAATTACTCTCAAATTGAACAAAAGCGAGCTTTAAGGTTTTTTTTAACTTTTATTTTTGGAATACACAGAAAAAATTACTTGTCCAGATTAAATTTAAGATATTGATTGTGTACATTTTTAAAAATCATAAAGAAGAAGATGACCTGTAAGCAAAATGAACTGTAAATATTAAATAGAACTGTAAATCTGAGACACCAATTTGATGCTCAGAGCTGTAAATGGATGAGAAAACTGATAATAAATAATTGACATGTAAAGAAAATACATCAATTGGCAGTATTGTCCAGAAAGGGATCACTCAAGAGTAGTAAAGATTACATGTCATTATTGTTGATCCCTCTTAGAGTTAAGGCTGTAAGATATTATTTCATGCCATAACTTTGATCACTTACATCGCAAAAAGTAAACTGTAAATTCTAACTTATAGTGACTACAAAAGGTGATGTAAATCTGACCAAGTGACTGGTTCAGGCTGCAAAGTTATCAGAGGGCTGAAAGTAAATAACTTCATCACTTCGGTAGAAAAAAGATTTACAAACTAAACTTTTACATCGCAATGATTATAAAAAGAAGGTTGCCCGTAATTAAAAACTGTAAATTCAAGAAATTGCCCTGAGGAGAGCCAAGTCATGTTACAAATAGCTGTGATGATTATAATGGAACTGTAAACAGACCACCTATTGGTGATCCAGCTGTAAAAAAGAATTCACTTAAACTGTAAATAAAATGTAGATATTAATGGGTTTTTGAGGATCCTAGGTATGGAAATCAGACTACAAAAAACATTGAAAGTAGTTAAAAGCGAGCTTTAAGTTTGTGACACTGACTTTGGGACATATTTTTTGGTATAATTTTCATTGTGTTTTTATATCTAAAAAAATCCAATATTGGGCTTTGGCCTTTGTCAAAACTGAGGATTGAAGGAGTTAAGGTCAATCTTAATGCTATTGATAATTCCGGTATAAATAGTAAAACCAACCCATTGGAACCTTAGTGAACCTTTAAAAGACCCAAATTATGTAAAGAAAGTTTATTCAACTAAAATATTTCTGGTCTATCAAAACATCACTTATGTTTATCAAAACCAATTGCACATTCCGAGTGCTTAAACTCATGAAAGGGTGAAAAACTATTTACAAACACAGAATTTAAATGACTAAATAATTAATTGCACACAAACTCAAAAATGTAACTTGAGATCAAATCAATTTGGATATAAAACCTAGAATATGGCAAAGTGTACAAATATAGCACTTAAATGACAATTTTGGCACAATGAAATCAAATGAAAAAAAGAACTTAACACATGAGCTACATAAAAATATTTGTCAATTTTGGTAATTGGTGTCTTCAGCAGAGTGGTCATTTTGTCTGAGAAAACCCAAAACCGACTTTTATAAATTCTATCCATACATTTTTATTTCATAAAACTGATATGCCAATCAGTTGATTAAATACATTTCAAAAAAATAAATTTCAACAACCAGACAAGTGGCTGATAAATTTTTGGTTTTAACACATGTAAAAATAATCTTTGGTTGAGCATTCAATTATTGGTCAGGTAATAGTTGTCCTTGATGATTTACATTTGGTTTAGTTTTGGTCCCTTGACCCAATGTTAGATTGAAAAATACTCTTGAATTTACATGTACAAAAATAGGATGAGCAATAAGAAACTTGAGCTTGGGCTTCAATGTCAATTATAAGATAAGAAAAAATGCATTTGAGATCTGGTATTGCACAAAATTCGCAGGTAATTTGTATGATTTTGTCATTTTTTTTACAAGGTACGTATTTTTCTTGAATTTAAGGTTTAGGCCATTTGAGAAAAAAAAATTCCAATTTTTTTGAATGATCTTTTCAATTAGCCAAAGTTTCTGCTGTAGCAGCCATCCTGGCACTTTTTGGCAAATATTCAGCCTTTTCTCGCTCTGTCATGCGTTCAAGTCGGTGGGTTTTGATGTGTTGCTTCATGTTGTACCTGAAATTCACTTGTAATCAAAAAAAGCTCATTGCAAAACAAAGAGTTTTTAGATGAATATACCTTTGAATAAATCTCCTTGTGCAATAAGGACACTTGTGTGGTTTATCCCCACTGTGAATTTTCCTGTGTCTGTAGAGTGAGCTTGGATCGGCAAGTTTCTTTCCACATATTTCACAAGAAACAGATGGTTTTCCATTCATTGAAGCTGGGGAGAGGGCATTGTTGCTGTTTCCATTGGTTAACATGCCATTGCTTCCAGAGTTATTTGAGCCAGACCTTTAGAAAAAATTTTAGATTCTTTGATTCTTTTGTCGATGATCCATATTCACAATTGAGTGAGAATAAAGTGATAACACTCTGGACTTTTTGTAAAAAATCCATGAATATTCTTCTCAGACTGAGTAAAATTTGTATGAGAAATTTTAACTCCCTTAAATCAAATGACACCAACAGGCACCAACCACCCTGACACATTTGAATCTGCTTTCATTGAAAATACAAGCAGACAAATAAAGGTACAAGTTAGGTTAACCTCTTTTTCTTGCAAGTATTTTGTACTTTTAATGTCACTTAATAGGTTTTAGGTGAAAATTTTTTCATCTTGATATAATAGTATAAAAATGAAAATGCATCAGAAATTAACACTTATTTGAACTTTTAAGATCCCAACTTGCCTAACTCCAGTTATCCAATTTTAAATCTTTTATACTTCTTTACTTATGGTTAGCTAATAAATAATTATCTTCAAAAGAAGCTTAGCCTTAATCTGATATGTCTAGTTCAAAGTAATTTAAGGAACACATTTTCTATTAGTTTTAAGGTAAGAATTACCAGTTGTAACTTTGTGTTGGAAGACTTGAGAGAAAGTGGCTTCTTAAGCGGTCAGCAATGTCAAGTCCAAGTGTTTCACGCAAGGGTATCTGTAAGTTTCAGAAATTTTAAAAATCCAATTGGTCCTTATCAAGCCAATAAATTTGTACATTGCTCTTTGCTAAATAACTTCATAATTTATAGAAAATTTTATCTTTTAGGGACTTTTGTAAATCCAATAATGGTATAAGTTCAGCCTTAGAAATTTAATGCAAAATGTTCATTTACTGTAGATCTTGTATTTCCATTTCCATCTTTCTCTTGATCTCCTTGCATAGCTGTCAAAGATTGTTCCAACCAGGAGGCAGCAAGGCTCTGGAAGAGAATGCATTTCTGTAAATCTAATTTGCAAAACTTTAAGATAATCTTCAAAGATCTAAATTATAACCTAAAGCAGACATAAAGTCAGTCTATTCCATTCAAAACTAATAAGTGATGGTTTTATAAACTACAAGGTTTATGGATTCTATTTAAAGATGAATTGTTTTACTATAGCCCTGTTGATCCACAAAGAATATTTTGCCAGATTGATGATAAAAATTTGATGCAACTTACTTCTGCAGCTTTGCTGATTGAAGCATCATCAGCATCCAATGTTGGTGACTTACGAACTGACCCAATCTTTCCAGTTTTGAGGTAGTTACCTACATATACAGAAAATAGTTCAATAAAAAATATATTCTTCTAACATTTTTCTTTAACTTACTCAAAATTGAATATCTGGGTTTATCTGGACTTGATCTGCTTTGTGAAAAATCAACGGGTTGATCCTCATCCTCGACCTCTTCCTGACTTGGAGTTGAGTTGGATGCCTTTTCGTGCTATACAAGAAAATCATGTTAATAAACTGAAATTGATAATCATATAGAATTTTTTATGCCAACCTGATCACTGCTTTCTTCACTGATACGTCGATCTCTTTGTGTGCTTGGAGACAAACTGTCCAACCGTGGAGAACTAGCTGTTAAGACTGAATCTCCTGAAGTTCTTAAACGCTTTGGAAGATAACCTTTCCGACCTTTAAAGGAAATTCAGAAATACTAGTGAAAATCCGTCAGCTTTTACCTTTGTTCGTTTTTCTTACTTGGCTTTGAGCTTCCAAACGAAGCATGAATGACTTGATGCGTGTCGTGATGGTGCTGGAATCAAGAAAAGAATATTGTTGATAGTCCAAACAGAAATTTTATTTAAAATCTTTGTTGCAGGTATTGAGGGAACTATAAAATACAAAATTTCAGAGAATCCAGTTATGAAATTTAGGTATTAGACCCTGAAAATTAGGCAGATGCTTCAACTCAGCATCCTCTACCCCATTTGCATTTGCTGCTTGCAATGTAAAAGTGAGTATTCTTAAAATATATCTTTTACTCCTAATTCCAGAATGTGAGATTCAATGTCACTTAAGACTAAACCTAGCTAAACTAATATTAAGTTCTCAAGATTACCTACATGAATCCTCAAATAAAAAATTTACATAATTTTAAAACTTTAAAGAGTTTTTATTTTGTACCTTTTCATTTTCTGCCATCATAAGTATGTCATCATTCACTGGTGGAACTTGGACGTTACTGGTTAGTCCACGGATTTGAAGACTATCAGCCACTTTGAGTATTGCATTTAGTTCCTAAATTTTGAACATACAGACTTGATTAGTTGCCTATTACATAGATCAATGTCAGGAATTAATTATTAAGAAATAAATTGGTCATGAAGACAAAAGAAGATTTTGCCACTTTGAAAAAAGAAAATTTTCTTATTACAGGAGTTATTGCTGAAACTGAAATGTTTGTGAGCTTTGCTGAGAGTTAAATGGAATAGGAAACCCTTGTTTGACCCTGAGTTTCCAATTAACTTCCCTCAAATTACTTTTGAGGCCGGCCAATAGAATGCTTAAAAGCAAGGACTCTATTCTTCATTCAAATAAAAGCAGAGAGTCAGAGTGGTCAAGTGGATTACATGCTGGATTTCCATCCTGTCAGCCCAGGCTCAACTCCCGCACAGACTAACAGCTCACAGCTAACAACTAATTGCCAACCAACTTTATAATGACCACCTGACCGTGCCTTAAATGAACCAGATCTACAAGGTGTACTATAGAAATGGAAAAAATCTCCAGAGGTTAGGGCATGTAATTGGAGATAGTGTGGGGCTGGAAAGGGGAAGAAATATCAGAAAATATTAGATAATATTCTGTCCAAAATTAAAGATTATAATTCTTTAGGAATGTTTACAGTGTCTTCTACAGATATCAATGGGCTAAAATTAAGGTTTAGGGGGTAATTTTTTTATATCTAATATATACCTCTTTTTTGACCGAAATTTGTCCAAGGTACATGTACTTCAGAAGGATTGCCATTTGGTTTCCTGAGACATCTTTCAGGAAAATGACTGGATGCTTGCAGGGAGTCTTGGTGAACATTTGCTTGAAGTATGGAGAACATGCAGAGAGCACCAACTTGTGGGCCTCAAATGTCTCTTCCTCTGCAGCAATGGTGACATCAGTGAAAAGCTCATCCTTAAATTAATCAAACACAAATCAATTATTTCAACTTAGTAATAACTCATTTATGATAAAATACCCTACCCTGCAGAGATCATGAAACTCTGATATCATTTCTGTGTTGTGTGAATTCCATTTCAGCAAATATTCTTCACTGTAGCCCTCCATAATGGATGCAAAATAAAGCTAGTTTGAATCTGCAATAAATTTTGCAAAGAAAAAATTACTATTTGAAGTATAAAATGTTTTGGTATTTTTTGCTCATTTAAAAATGATTTCTCTATCTCATGGTCTTAAAGGATAAGAGAACAAGCTATAGCTGATAATCTGGCAAGGTTTCTAGCCTGGTTTGGATCCCAATAACCCAGGGATCTCTGGCCTAAAGGCTTCAAAACTTTAAAATTTGCTCTTGCGTTGCAGGCTCTGTAGGGTTAGCTTTTAATACTCTTTCAACATTTTTAATTCTTATTAATATAGTTCATCAATTCATTTTAGAAGTTCAGCCAGAATGTAAAAGAAATTGATAATTCACAAATTTATACAAAAATTCATCACTCAGTTCTTCCATTGAAAAAAATCCTTTATGCACAAGCGATTTTTGCAACGACATTGAACTTTGTTGTACCTTTTTCAATCTATTTTTGTCCATCCAGGTAGTTCAGTGGCCAGGACAAATTTGAAAAAGGCTTAAGCTTATAGACAAGCGACAAGGTTTTAAATGAAAATTCTAAAAATAGATTTTTATACTTGATAAAAAATGATGGTACGTTATTTTTTAATATTTCTCAATATGCTTATTCTGATCCAGGTAAGATCAAAAAAGTTTCAGACGTTTTCAAATCTTTAATGTCAGTTTAAAGACACCTTGCACTGTGATTGTGTTGGTGAACCCCCTTCAATGGTGATTGGATGAATTGCAAAAGGGGCTAAAAAGGACCTGGCCTGGCTAAACTAAAAGAGGAATGCTTAAGGTGCACTGACCTCTAGTGTCCTGCTGAAAAAAATTGCTAAAACGCCTAGTTCTGAGAAATTTGTTTGAACCTTTCCTTCTATTAAGCTCTGTGTCCACACCAATCATTTGCAGTTCGTATCATTTGAGTTTTAGCAAACATGTGGCGTTGCTATCAGATGAAAAAATGCGAGGGATAAGATTTGAGAAGTTTCATTTTGAATTATTTATGCTTTTTTAAGACTATCATCATAGAAGCTTAAAAGCATGAGATGAGGGTTCTTTTTTATTTTTAACTAGCCAACCAGGGCTGGGAAAAATTTAATGCATTTTTTGTAGAGCAAAGTTTTTTCTCCAATGATCTGTTTAGGTTTTGGAGTTTAGGGTACCCTGGGGTCAGGGAGTCAGGTTGGCGGGGTCATATCTGTGTTAAGAACCTTCCCTGAGTGGGTGTGAAGGTATGTGCAAAATTTGGTGGAGATTATGGTCCGACGGTTCGCACGTGAAAGAGGGACATTAGTATGTTTTTGTAAAAAAGTCTCTAATTGGTTGATGTTAAAGGCTTTAAATAGGAAATAATCTAGCACAACTTGAGGCATAAAGTTGCTGGCTCTGGCTGTAAATAATATTTTTAACTTTTTCTGGTAACTTTTGGTCAAAGATTGTTAGTGAAAGGGTTTGAGCCCACTATCCTTGGATTCCCATTCAGCACTATATGTATTTACAATTTTAACTCAAAATAGAAAAACAATTTTATTTTGAAATATATATTTTTATATGAGAATATTAGAAATGTGACAAATGAAAGACTTGAGCTATTTTTGACCAATTTTCATTATCACACTTATGTTTGTTTGATTCTCTTTTGTATATAGTTTGGAGGGAGAAGGAGGGAAGGGGTGAGTGGACAAAAGATGAAGATTTTATGCAAAGAGGTGGGCGTTTTTCTGATTTTCCACTCACCTTGACCGTTGATGAAAAATGTGGCTACCACATGCGGAAGGAAGGGACAGGGTCTGCTGGGAACAAGGTGCATGGGGGTGCGGGGAGAGAATGGGCACTAGGACAAAGACAGACACAGACTCAGTGGGCAAAAAAAAGAAAGAGGTGGAAATAAATTTTCTGAGCTACACCAGAGCAATGAGTCTGTCTGGAAAATTTTCATTTAAGGACAAGGCATCAATTTTTAGCCTTTTGTTTGTCTTACACTATTTGTCTTATCAGTATATATAGAAACTAGTTTTCTAAAATAACTCCTCAGAGAGAGAAGAGATGAAGAAAAGAATCCAATGCAAAAGTTTAAGACAAATGTGAAAAGTAAATAATCATAGTTATTGGCGATAAGCAGTTGACTTATGGTGTAGGGTAGGAAGATATACTTTTACAATTATTTCCTCATTTTTGGACACTGGAGCAACGTTTTTCCATTCACCCCACCCCACCCTCCCCTCAATCGTCCCCAAAATCCCAGGTTTGTATCACACAGAGAGATCGAGAAAGAGACAACTTTTTCTTCTTTTAAGCAACATCTGTACACCTTATCGCTCAAGCTTGATTTCCCCAGAAACAATTTGGAAAAAAAATCCCAATCATATTTT
>Ga0194133_10005271_pt1 | contig 16594 bp, 6 predicted proteins | sample TA2KigOf40mmetaG_FD_155448 | JGI IMG/M metagenome (GOLD analysis project Ga0194133, IMG submission 155448) | Freshwater microbial communities from Lake Tanganyika, Tanzania - TA2015055 Kigoma Offshore 40m | ecosystem: Environmental > Aquatic > Freshwater > Lake | place: Tanzania: Lake Tanganyika... | reverse complement strand
CAGCTGATTTTTTTGGAAAAATATTATTGGGAAGACCTTGTTTTTATATTTTGGATTAAAACTTGTTCGTGAAAAGCGTGTAGTGCCCAAGAGATTATTACCTTCTTTCATAATTCCTGTGAACCTTAAGATAATAGTCATGTAGCATACTATTATACATTACATTTAAGTGCACCAGTCTCACACACACTTGGAAACTTAAGGTAGGAAGGGTTATGGAGGGCAATCCTTCTTATGTGGACCTCAAGGATCACGCAACACCACAATACGCACCTTAAAGATATAGAACGGAAATACTTGATCTATCAAGAGGTTATTTACATTTCTTCTGCCCAAGTATAGAGCACCTTAGGTACTTATATTTAATTCTATCATGAGCTCTTCAAATTTCCCTAAAAATCAGAACTTATAAAGAAAGTTGGACTGCACAATTTGCCAAATATATCAATGAATATTATATCTCAATTTTTATTTTGGCTTTTTCTCCAGAAAACCTTTTTTTATTTGAAGGATCTTTTGCATTTTCTATCACCAAAGCTGTTATCCATTGGTTATATATTTATCTGTAATCGATCATCATCTAAATGTATCAAAAGTTGGGATGAGAGAAGAAAACCTATTTCTGACTTACCATAGTCTAAATATAGCTCAAAACAATTATTATTTGTACGAAAAACTTTGATTAAGGTTTTCACTTAAATCATTTTTTAAATATGTTTATTTTTTTGAGTGGCTTCTCTTTTCAAATTACAATGAAAGCATTCACCGAAAACTTCAAATAGGTGACTAAAAACTATCATATGGTTAAAACACTTTAACGATTATTTATAGGATTCAAACTTGAAAGATGAATCTTGGCTAACGAAAATGATTTTCGAATGTTTATTTCAGATATTTTAATTTCATGACAAGAAAAGAAATCTTAAAGGATTTCAATTTTCACCCAGGAAATCTTACTTGGAAAACATGCTGCGTTAAAAGGGTCATGGGGTCGAAACCTGTTAGAAGTTAGTGATGAAAAAATCTCTTCGGGTCGGGTCAAAAAGTACCCAGGTCAAAGGCGGGTCGGCCTCTTATCGAAAGTAAGCTCGGGTCGGGTCAGGGTCCATCTCTAAACCCGACCCAACCCAGGTCAAAAATTTTTGACCCGGACCCATCACAAACCAAATCATATGGTTACATCATGATAAGAACGTATTGTGTTAAATTTCCTTCAGCTTCTATTTTTTGTCACCAGGAACTTTATGTCACAAAAAAATCGTTTCTCTTTTTCAGAATTGGTCCCTGATGAAAACCAATCTCTGTTTGTGCTTTCAAAATTTCTTTTAATCAAAGTAAACAGTGCAAAAGAATATTTTGCTTCAGAAAAAGTTTGGTGTGCTGAATTTTGATTTTGGATATATCAGGATTGATGAGAAATTCTGATAGGAATTGATTAATTAATTCGATTCATTTGGCTAAAAGTTGTTTGTTTTGAAAAATTCAAATAAGAATTCATTTCTTTGAAGCTCAACAAAGACAATTTTAGATAATAACTTCTATTTTCACAATAATATATATGACTCTCCTCATTTATCCACAAATATATTTTTCTCTATGTTTGAGTCCCTGTTTCAAAATGTTTGTTTGGTTTTTATTTGACCAGCTTTATTGCTGACCATGTATTTTTTTACAGACAAAGTATGTCTGGGTTGATTGCATTTTTGTTTTGTGGACCAGTCAGTACATTTATATACCTGCTTTGATGGATATATCTGCATGAAATGTGATGGAAAATAGCTGTAAGTATGTTTTGTGATTTGGCCAAGAAATTTTTTGTATGAGGCTTTAAACAATTTGTTGTATCAACTATAAACTTTCAAAGGATATAATAGCAATCTGCAGAGTGACCTTTCACATAACTGTGTCCATGGCAGGGTCACGTAAAAGGTGTTGATGGTGCATCAACATCGTCTGAATCTATGCTAATAAGGTTAATACTATAGTTATTCACCTTCTTATTTTAAGGCAAAAAAGGATACATCTATTCTAAAATTTGTAGGACAGAAAAGTTTATATTTTCTGCATTAAAGTCTTCTAAGTCTCAAGGGAGATCTGGATTTACAGCTAAGCCTTTCCCAACTTAAACAAACTTTTAAACAACAACATTCATTTTGTAAACTGTAATCTTTTATTATACCCAGCCTTGTATCTTTTTTTAAATAATACTAGACTTCTTAGATCTTTACAAAAATAAACTTTTTTGATTAATTTGAATCCATCATATGATTATTCTAAGCTTTGTCAAAACAAAACGTACTCTGAAAACAAAAAGTAAACTTTTCTACAGCAGATGAGTCAAGTTTTCTAAGAATAGAATTCTAAGATGGAAAGCTATGGTTTGAGTGAGATAGGTGATGGGTCAGGTCAAAAATTTTTGACTCAGGTCGGGTCAATTTTTTGTGGCTCGGGTTGGGTCAGCCATTTATGGTTTGGGTTTGAATTCAGAAAATTTCTCCTAAAAATGTTAAATTTTTCAACTTTCTTCCCTTCGGATCAAAAAAATCTCTTCGGGTCAGGTCAGAAAGTACCCGGGTCAAAGGCGGGTCGGCCTCTTATTTACTGTGGGTCAAAAGTAAGCTCGGGTCGGGTCAGGGCCCATTAGTGATGGGTCCGGGTCAAAAATTTTTGACCCGGGTCGGGTCAATTTTTTGTGGCTCGGGTCAGGTTGGGTCAGACATTTATGGTTTGGGTTTGAATTTTGAAAATTTCCCCTAAAAACGTCAAATTTTTCAATTTTTTTCCCTTCGGGTCAAAAAAAATTGGTTCAGGTCGGGTCGGAAATTACCCGGGTCGGCCTCTTAATTCCTGCGGGTCAAAAGTAAGCTCGGGTCGGGTCAGGGCCCATCTCTAGGGCCCATCTCTATAGTTCATCCTTATTATCTTATTATGCAGGCGCAAGCCTTCTTCGTATTTTATTCCTGATGTAGGGGAAGATAGCAAGTTAACACCATACACCATTGATCCCTGTTCTCCTGTCTCTAATGTCAATAAGAAGGCGGGGGAGCTGAACCATGATAACTAGTTTTTCCACAATTCATAGACGTTAAATTGTGTAGGATCATTAGCCCCTTTGGTATGTAAGTTTTTTTACCATTATTTTTCATTAAAGTTTTCGAGTTCATTTTATTAGACTTTTAATTCAAAAAGTTAGCATTTGTGATTTAAGTGGGTAAACACTATTCTATTTTTTAACATTTTTATGGTGAGCATTGCATTTTTCAGTCATTTTAAAGGCACACTAAGAGGTTTCATTTTTTACTTTTTATTTTTTTGTTGGTTACGCTGAGCGGGAGTTGAATATGGGCTGGCAGAATGGAAATCTGGCAAGTAACCAACTTGACCACCCTGACTCTGTTAACGAGAACTTTTAAGGTAGCTCTTATCTAGAGATGGGCCCTGACCCAACCCGAGCATACTTTTGAACTGCAGTAAATAAGAGGCCAACTTGGCTCTGACCCAGGTACTTATTGATCCGAAACGATGAGATTTTTTTTGACCCGAAAGGGAAAAAATTGAAAATTTTGGGATTTTTAGGTGAAAATTTCCAAACTCAGACCCAAACCAAAGATGGCTGACCTTACCCGACCCGACCCGACCCAAGCAACAAAAAATTGACCCGACTCGACCCGGGTTCACTCAGGAAAAGTTGAATGACCTTTTCTTAACACATTCTGTTATATTTCCTCACCTGCGCTAGTTCTTGAGTTTGAAAAGATTAAAAAACAAACTCAATGATAATTTATTAGATAAACTTTATTTTGCTCTATATTTCTTATGATAATTTTCAGCTGTTGTTTACATGCTATCTTTAAAAATTTTGATGAGCACGGATAGTAGAGACATTTTGAGCAACTATTTGAAGAAAAATAAGAGTAGTAGTTAAAGATATGAATCATGTTATTCATAAATGGTTTTTCTGATCAAATCTGATGTCTTCATGTTATTACAATGACAAACTATTTTTCTGATTGAGAATGTGATTAACATTTGGTTTGGGATTTTCTATGCCTTTCTTGGGGATTTATATGTTACATTGCACAGAATGAAAAAAATTGAACTAGATTACACATTGAGGGATTACTACAGAATCTACTGATTAATCAAAGTAGGTTTTAGGGAAAACTTACATTTTGATGATATTTTACTACTGAAAAATATTTTCTACAAGCATTTCTTTCCAAGTTTGGATTGGAAATAACAATTATATGCATAAATTGTAGAGATATACAAAAACCTTGTTGGTTGAATATTGTTTTTCCAATTTCGAAGATAGAGTATTGATAAAAACCTATTTTGGATCAATTTACTCACCATACGACACCACAAAGATAGTTTCAGTTTCTTGTCTCAAAATTCAATTTAGGTTTCTTTTCCGATGGACTTACTTTTCCTCCTATTTTTCAGCATAACTTTTTTGCAAAATGAAGCTTTTAAGCTGTCCGAATAAATAGAATAAATTATTTCTTCAAAAAAAACTTTTTTTCAGAATGTCGTTATGATCGAGGAGACTGGTCAGACTGTGATGATATTTTTCAATTACAAAATCGCACAGATAGCTTGAAGGCAAAATTAAAGTCCAGTCAACGGTGTCCAGACAAAAGAGTCATTACCAGAAAGTGCAATCAACAGGGTCCGAATTCAGGTAATTATTGGCCAAAATAATACCATATGTACAAAGAAGTAATAAGAGATGAGCAGCATAAACCACTTTTCACACAATCTTTTGCAAAAAACTTGTGGTAAATTCTTTGATGGATTGAAAATGACAAAAGGGCACCAATCCTTGCAAAAGAGACTGGCGTGTATGAAGTAGATTGTTGAACCATGGGTGGATCAATAACTGATTGACGATGAAATTAGAATTCTGATAAAGAAATCATCTTTCAATTACTTAAATATATGATCATTTTTTACTATAATGGTTCCTTTTTCTGTATCGTATTTGTGAATAATTGATCTGCCATTTTTAATATATGTACAATAAGGGTGACCGGTACTTGTTTTAGTCTAACACAATCAACTCAACCAATTTTAGTTCTGTTCATTAATTAAAATATGCTGATTGAACCTCCCGTGGGAAAGGGTTGACAGGCTTTCTAGTGTAGGGGAATATAGGTGTCATTTATATCAATTATTACAATGAATTACCTTTGATACTGGATTGTAACACAAGACTAATAATGTAAGAGAAGCAATGGTTTAGTTCCTGGTGCAGTTACAACAAAAGACTGAAAGATGATAAATATAGAATGTGAATGTAAATAATAATAATAATAATCTTGTGCAGTACAGACTCATCTGACGTTAATGCATGATCAACTTTGTTATAAGAGTCCCGCCATAGAAGTCTATGGTCACTACAGATTACAATTATCTTGAGTGAGTGTGCCCAAAGTTGATTTTTTTGCAATCCGGGGTTGAAAAATTGCTGGCTTGTGGAGCCAGGGATTTAACCCACAACCTTAGATCTTTGTTCCCATGCAGTCAGGCACCTATGACCTCTCAGCCATGGCAAAGTTATTACTGGGGTTGCCACACTTGCATGGATATACTCAAGAGACATTGTTTTGATTATCTTTAGGACTAATTGACCCCAATATTTGTAAAAATGAAAGCTAATCTTTTGTCATGAGTAAGAGCCTTTCAACAGTCAAATCTGTGTCTGTACAGAATTTTGTCTTCCCAGCCACTATGGACATGACCACTCTATAATTATCATCTCTTTAGTGTTAAAATGTGGTGAAATAGTCTGCCCCCACTCTCCAAAATGCTCTCCCTAACCCTCTTAAGGCTCAGCTGGGCTGGAGGTGCTCCAGCTTGCCTGCCTTTTTTATCTCATTCTTATAAACCATACAAAGACAAGTATTTATTTGAGGGATAAATCATTTAGTATCTAACAGACTCAAATTTCTTTGGCATAACGGCAGTCCCTTTTACAAGGAAGAGAGTGAGTTTGCATGTGACATACCATTTGTCAAAAACAATCAGGAAGTTAGTCCATGAGGAAATAAAGTTTGCCAGAGAAATATGTAATTTTCAAACGTCTTGATGTCAAAAACTAGAAAATGTTAAACTTGATATATAATATTTTTTCAAAAATAAAATAAAAAGTGCGACCAAAGATCGATTTCTTATTCTTTCAACTTTTCAAAGAAACTTAATGTGAATGGTCCTCACTTGGATTGATTTTCAATAAGTTTTCTCCATCATTCCCCTTTGGTTAGAAAAGTTTCATTTTAAGATCTTAGTTTGTATTCAATGGACGTGGAAGTTTTGAAGCTTGGAAAAGAATTTTCATTTGGAAAGACTTTAAATTCTATTTTCCTAGGAAAATGCATTTATGAAAGACCCATGACTGTGGATTGGACTTTGTGTAGAAACACAAATGATCTTCGTTACAAAAACTTGAAGCTCATCAAGAACAGAGATAAAAAATTTCAATGCCCTGCAATGAAAGTGATGTCGAAAACTTGCAAAAATAATGCTGGAAGTAAATTAAGTATTGGAAAAAAATCAGGTAAATAAATAAAAGTATTGTTTCATACCCAAATATTTTGAGTGAAATTGTAGTTTTTGTCAGTGAGGTTCAATATCTGGTCATTTCACCCCAGATTGCAAAAAAATCAACAAGGCACTTTTGGACATTTTTGGTTTGGGTCTGGGTTTGGAAAATCTCTCCTAAAAATTCCAAAATTTTCCCTTCGGATCTGGTCAAAAAGTACCCGGGTCAAAGATGGGTGAGCCTCTTATTTACTGTGAGTCATAATTGTGCTCGGATTGGGTCGGGCCAGGGCCCTTCCTAGACTTGCTATTAAATGTAAAAAAATCAAGCTGCTCCCAGCAAGGTTTCAAAATGGTCTCTCTACTGTATGGTGCTTGCAGCCATACACATCAAAAGTAAAGCAGATAAACTAAATTTTATAAATGGTAATATCACGGTACAAAATGGTAAGCCAGTAGAATGCCAACTGCCTTATTCACCTAAATACAAATACACACGTTTACAATGTCTAATGGACAGGTGGTCGGCTTCTCATGGGAATCTAGTTGGAGAGAGGGTAAGAGGGCAGATCACGTTTGAACATAAGAGAAAGTGATCCAGACACAAGCTGGTTGATTATCTCCAGTCAATTGATAAACATGAAAGGGGTTAGTAATAAATCAAGTTGATGGGAAGTAAATTCATATTAACATTGACTTTACAAGAATCCAAAAGAGCAACTACATCTATAATATTGATTTGATCAAGTAAATTGATAAAAGTCAAAAATTGGGATTTTCAATGTAACTGTTTTCCTCAGAAAGATTCTGATTTGGTCATCATTGAGCAAATTATTTCAGTTGCAGTAGAGTCCTCTGAACATCTTCAGTCTGTTTTCCAGGCTTTGTCGACCAATCTTTGACTTGGAAGAGCCATAGACCATTCCTTTACCTTCACGTCTGGGTTCCTTGTAATAAATAGTTTTGACACAAGTTTACAGAAGAGAAATACCTCACTTTATGAATCACTTCTTTCTTCAAATTTATTGTAGTATTTTCTAAAAAAATTTCCCTTGTATTTTTTACTGAGATTTCATCTTTTCACCTGCATTTTGTTTAGCTTTCTATTTCCGAATTTTTTTTTATTTCAGGAAAATCCTTGGATCAATGCTCTTTAACCATTTCTGCTGACCGCAAACTTTTAGGAGAAATAAATGTAGAATTACGATCTGGTGGAGAAAATCGATTTTTATTCAATAGACTAACACTTAAGTTTTTATATCTACCTTTTTTCGTAGATATTGTGCCCAAAACGTCTGAAAATTTTCGAACTCTTTGCACAGGAGAGAAGGGCTTCGGATATGCAGGTTCTTCATTTCACAGGATAATACCAAAGTTTATGGTACAAGGAGGAGATTTTTCAAATCATGATGGAACTGGTGGAAGAAGGTTTGCAAAATACTTCATTGGAATCCACAAGTTTACAAAAGCTTTTTTGGTTGCAGCATCTATGGTGATTCGTTTCCGGACGAAAACTTTAAGCTTAAACACAAAAAGTTTGTACTTTCCATGGCTAACACTGGAAAAAATAGCAATGGATCCCAATTCTTTATCACCACTGTAAAAACACCTTGGTAAATAATTGTTTCCATCATTATGGTTTGAAAAATATTCCAAAGGAATTTTTTGGAATCAGGTTGGACGGAGGCCATGTTGTCTTTGGAAGAGTCAAAGATCAACCAAGTAGAAAAATTGTAAAAAAGATAGAATCCTTTGGAACTGAGGATGGAAACCCAAAGGCAAAAGTCGTTATTGAAAAATGCACGTGTAAATAAGTGAATTTCTTTTTTTAAAAAAGATTATTAGATTATTACATCATAAAATAATTGTAAAATACTCACTTACGTATTTCCTGTTTGTGTTTAAATTTATTTGGTTAAAAAACTTCGGAAATTAATCTATCTTTTGTTTGTTGTACATATTTAATTTGAAATATATTTCCTCTTTTTCAAAATGAGTTATTGTTAAAAAAAGCAGTTGCTAAAAATATATGAAATTATAGAGGTTATGTCATTAACAGCGATGAAATCAGATACTGGAATCCAAAGAACCTTCAGGCTCGATGATGACCTTAGAACCAAATCTCAAGTCCAAAGGCTTTGAAGTAAAGTGTATCAAAAATAATAATAAAGTATTAGTTAAAGCTGTGTCCATGCAAAATATCAGCTCTCCAGCTTAAATATTAAAGAAAAAGGATCGAAGTTGGCTATCTAGATTTGATAAAATTTTGGCAATTTTTCAACCCTATCTCAGCTTCTAGGCAAAAATTCAAAAATCTGGTATGTAACTTTTTTTGCATTATATTTAAAGAGTTTGTACCGAAAATTTCAGCTCTCTAGCTTTAAAACTAAGCGAGGAGATAAAGGATGTTGAATGAACGTACTGTAAAAATGCGAAATTTCTCTCAACCCCTTTAAGGACGAAAGGACAAAAAGTGTTTCACTGATTTTTGCAAGAGGTAGATTCATCTGTTTTGTATTTGGAGGAGACAAGAAAGAGGAGGGGAGTCAGGGTAGCAAAGTGGTAAGGAGCTGGATTTCTATCCCAGCGATACATGTTCGACTCCCGCCCGGGTATCTACCATGAAAAAAACACTTAGTGAGCCTTAACAGTGACTGCAGTGTCGCAAGGCGTACTTAAAAATATCAAAAAAAGCTGATGTTGTTTATTATGGAACACAATTATTATCCAGGACCATTCGAATGAAGCACACAATTTTTACAACTTGCAAGGTACAGAAAACATTGCAATGAGGGTAACTCATTGATCAAAAGTAGTGCATCGTGAACACCTTGTTTTCCTGTGTTTTGAACTATCTTTTAGTCACACCCTTATTTCATAAATGTATACCTAGAGAGGTTACATTAGGTGTGTGAAAAAAAGAACCCAAAGATCTCAGGAACCCTTGGTCACAGAAAATTCCTTTAAAAAACATTATTTGTAGATATATTTTAGGTACAGCTTCACACTAAATTTCAAATCTCAATCTATATAAATGAGGGAGCGGGGCAATGGGCTTCAGTCAGAATTTGCCGAAAATGGTTATTTAATGCCGAATTTCAAAAATCCTCGGTCACAGATAGTACTTGTATTGTGGATATAGGCTAGACCCAGTTTCACGCATGAAGGGGGGAGGAGCAGTGACTTCAGTTAAAATGGTCTGACCCTAGCTGACTCTATGACTAGTAATTTTAGTGCTGAATCTCATCAAAATATTGTATGATTATCATTAAAACAAAATGTGCCAAAGTGGTCTGACCCCGGCAGACTCTGTGATTACTAATTTTAGTGCTGAATCTCAAAAATCCTTGGCCACAGTAAGTACTTGTGTGAAGCTGTGTCCTGGATATACCTACAAATAATGTGTATAAAAGTATTTTCTGTGACCAAGGGTTCTCGAAATTTTGAGATTCAGCACTTGGATTCGACACAATAATTTAAACTAATTTGAAGGAGCTTTGATTGTGTTGGTATTCACTTGTGGCAATATTGCATTGGATTTAGTGATGGGTCCGGGTCAAAAATTTTTGACCTGGCCGGGTCAATTTTTTGTGGCTCGGGTCGGGTCGGGTCAGCCATTTATGGTTTGGGTTAGAATTCAGAAAATTCAAGCTAAAAACGTCAAATTTTTCAATTTTTTCCCTTCGGGTCAAAAAAAATTGCTTCGGGTCGGGTCGGGTCAAGGCCCATCTCTAATTGGATTACTATTATTACTACTTCTATATTCCTTTGTTTTCTTTTATTCATATGAAGAAATTGCTTGTTGAAGTATACTAATCCACAAAAATAGTTTGATCATACTTACCTTAAATCTGGGGCTGATGTATCAAACATGTATCTTATGGGTAAGAATAAAGAAAAATAACTAGCTGACATGATTAAGTGCACACCCTATTTTTCGACACATAAAGCAGGAGGCCGGTGATCATTTTCACTTTATAACTTAATGTGGAAATATAGGTTGCGAGAAGATAGTGATGAAGAGCCAAGATCCTATATGTGCTATATCTACACAAATAAACCAAGCTTGTGCTTTTATGCAAATTTAAATATAAAAAGTATACTGCCTAACTCCCCCACACATAAATGCACAATTTCAATCATCCTTGGGTTCATTAAATGCACTCAATTTACCTCTAGTTATAGGCTTATTGTGCATGTATTTCAATAATCTTATTTTCTTATTTATTTTGTTTCCACACAGTTTGACTTCATTTCAGTCAACAAAAAATCTCTGTTTCAAAATGTTTAGCAATAATACATATTTGACCATAAAAGCAGTGGATATAACACCTTTTTGAGCTTAAAATTGTCAGCAAAAAATATTGTTTATTTAAAAAAGTACTCCATTTAAATGATGTGAAGAAATGTTTTTTTTACTTGTAAGGAGAATACTTGACCGCAAATGTGTTAGCTGTTAGAAATCATTTGAAGAAAAAAAAATACTTTACAAAAGATGAGTCAAATTTCTTTGTAAGGGTCGAAAAAAATAAAATTAACGAGGTTGCAAATTACTTGACCATTTAACAGGAAAATAGTATAAAACTTTACGAAGAGAATAGTTAGTTTTCCAGCATTTATTTAATTTATGTTGCAAGATGCAGAATGTCAACCGTATTACAGAAAAACGAATCGGTTGTCAGGTTAAGTATAATTAATTTTAGCACAAAAGTAAGTTTGTGTTTTGCAATCATCTATCAGCAGTCATTGCTTTTGTTTGTTGCTGTGTTTACAGGAGTTCTGTACACTTTTTTGCGGTTTTTATGTTTCTCAACACTATTTTTTGCTAGTATTTTTCTCCTTTTTTTCATAAGTGAAAAAGGCCAGGAATCTTTGAGGCTGAAATATTTGTTGAAATAAGATTCTTTAACAAGATTACAACAGTCCTATTTGTTCTGTCAATGATTTATTGAATGCTTTTTTTCTGAAGGTTATTTAAAAACTGGAAATATTTTAAACATCTGCTTTTGCATCATTTTGGAATATTGTAACATGGAGATAACAATATTGATATTTTTGAGACTTTTCATTATGGGTAGAGAGTTTAGAAGCTAACCACTGCGGTGAAAAATATCGTAAACTCTTGAGATGAACAACGGGTAACCCAGTGATGACCTTCCCAATCAAGAAAAGAATCAAAACTGAATTGTTAATTGATAGAATGGCAGACCTTTATAAAGGAGAGAATTGAATCAGAGATAAGACCTTTGCAGGTGATCAACAAGTGGAACTATTTTTTTGAGGAGCATTTGCCCAGAAATGGTATCTTGGACTAAAAGGTGTGGGATTGAAGGATCAGGTGTCAACCTATCTTAAATTGAGTTTAATAGGGATGTGATAAAACAGATCATTGTCGATAAAATATTGTTAAAAGAGGGGGAATGAGAAAATAACTTGGTTTATACAATAATTTTAAAAGCTGTAAAAATGCAAAAAAAATATTTTTTAGAGGATTTTCTTTTTTTGTCCATTACTAAAGAAGCAATGGAAATCTTTTTGAAAAGTTATACTTTTTCTGTCCAAACATTCAAGACTTTATATGATTTTCAGTTTCAAAATGGGAATATGAACAGAATTACTTTTTGAAATAAATTGACCAAAAATTTTAATGCTTTCCAATCGCCAAATAAAAAGTCAAGCCCCATTTACTTTTAATTTGATTGGTAAATTTAAGCATTGAAATTTGTAAAATCTTATACTTCTGACTTTTTGGAGTGTTCTGTCAAAGTTTAAAAGGGGTAAGGCTCTCCAGTAAAATCATCTGGTCTGTACTTGAAGGTTTGCAGGATTAAACTGATGGTACCAACAAAATTATCCCATACTAACTGACTTTTTTTCTTGTTGACAAGCCAAAAGGGGGTGGCATGGAACAGGCAGCCCATAAAAATAAGAAGAAAATCTTGAGACAAGTTGTTTAAAATTTAACTACTCAGCCAATAATTAACCAAAACTCTGAAACTTGGTGAGAAAATAACTCAGTCCCATTCTTAAATATTACTATTAATGCACTTTACTTTGAAATGAAGCACAAAGCCTCAAGTTACAACTTAAAAAAGTTAAAAGTGCTCTTTATTTATGTAATCTGTAAGTCAATAAGTTAGAGACAATTATTAAAGTTGTGGCTTTTACCCTTGATTTATTGATTTATAATTTCTAAATAAACAACGGATTATTACAAACCTGGAGAAAACTGAGGCAGCCATCTTTGGAGGTAATAATAGTGAAACTATCAAGATTGGAAACACAAGCTTCAAGTCAAACAGTTCCATGAAAGTGTTGGATGTGCTAATAGATGAAATACTTTCATGGTCACCTCATATTGACAATGTTGTGAAAAAAGCTTAAAAGTAAAAATCAGCCAAGAAATTCATTCGAAACAAACAGAATCTAAAACAATTTTTGAAAGTGCTTAGATTGAAGGAGAACCTTCTCGCAAATCGATACACTGAACAAAGAAGACCTGGATTTCTATGACAATTAAAGAATAACGGGGTCACCATGGCTGAGAGGACATAGGCACCTGACTGAGAACTAAGATCTAAGGTTGTGGGTTCTACCCCCAGCAGCCCACGCCAGCAATTTTTCAACTCCAGATTGCAAAAAAAATCACCAAGGTACTATCAGTCAGGGTAATGGTAATCTGCAATGACCATGAACTTATATGACGGGACTCTGATAAAGGTGTTGGTCGCGCATCAACTTCTGCACAAGATTATTATTATTATATTAATGATCAATCAGTAAACAAAATTACAAAGCCAATATCATAATTGTCATTAATGAAACTAATAATGATCATTAAAGTGTATTATTAATAGTAATATTTAGGGATTGGAGGGTGATTAAAAGGCAAAACATAACTAAATTCAAAATTTTTGCATTTTAAACTTTGTGACCCAAGTTTTCCCTTTGCTGAGAATCAAAGCTTTTGAAAGCATTTAGCAAAATGTCCTCTTAAACTATCTTAAATGGCCAATTCTTTGCAAAAATAATCTGTCGAGACATTTTTATGCGATGAATTCTTTCCTTTTGAGCTCTTCTGAGAATAGATTTTCATCTTAAATGAACACGAATCTCAATTTGCGAGAGATAGTTACTTTTAAAAGAAGAATCAAGTCATCATCCTATTTAGTTTTTATTTTTTGCCTGAAATGAATTGTAAATTTTTTTTTAAAAGATTGGTACTTTCATGTATTTGTGATAAGCAATTAGTTTTTCCAACCAAATAAAAAGATTAGCTGACACAACAAATGGAAATGTTAATGGTTTAAAATCTCTAAATTTAGGAATAAAGTGATAATAAAAGTCTTCGTGTCTGCTTTTGATTTTATTTGCATCTGTTCTTTTATTTACAACAGAGGACGCCTTTTAATGATTATGGTCTCACAAAATCTAAAGAGAAATTAACCAAAATATGCAAAAGAGCAATGCCAGATGAGTATAGGCAAGGTTTGCAACAACATCAAACAAATAATAAGACTGATGAACAGCTTATACAATTGTTCAATAATTTGTTTATTTATTTATTTATTTATTTATCAAATACTGACTCATTCTTTTACAACGAATTATTATAAAATTAATAAGAGTCTCTGGTAAAATCACAGGATAAAAGAAAACTAAAAATTCTAATGGTTGAAAACTATAAAATCCATGGGATAAAATGTGGACTTCAGAACTGTCCTGAGTCTGTCTTTATTGAACACTTCACTAGTCCAAGGGACTTTGACTTCGGATAAGACACTTCCGCACCAGTTTCTGGTTATTTGTTTACCAACTTTATGCGTAGAGTCGTCAAAGCCATAAAGTAGACCTTCTCTTCGCCTTCTGGTGTACGTATTTGCAAACGCTGATGATCTCAGTCCTTCTGGGTCATTGTTAAACCAGATTTTCATTAGCGTTGTAGCTGCAGCAAATCGAAGCCATATCCTAGGAGGCAGTCTCTGTGTTATCTTCGAGATTGATTCTCTGCTCATTCTTTGTTTGTAATCTCGTACAACTACTCGCAGCATCTTGAAATGTATTTTTTCCACTTCCTTAATGATGCGAGAACTAACAGAGGGTGTAAGCCAGACGGGGGAGGCATAATAAAGAACGGAGAAAACCTGAGACGTGACAACCATCAAGGACTGTTTCAAAGTCATTTTCTTCCTGATGATTTTCATTCCATTCAGTAGTTTTAGAATTCTGGTCCTAGTTGCTTGCACATGATGGAACCAGTCAAGGTGATGATCCAGAGTTACGCCTAGCGCACGCATAGTTTCAGTGCACGTAATAGCTATGCCTGGAGATAGTTCAATTTGAATCGGTTCAAATACCCCTTTTCTTCTGAAAACAATTATTTCTGTTTTTTTTTCATTAACTACCATTCCAATTCTTCTTAGTGCTTCCGCATGGATTGTAATATTTTGTTTCACTGCTTTAATCACGGTTGCCAGTTCTTTTCCCGAGTTAATTTGCAAAAATACTTTTTGTTGAACAAAGAAAGTGGGGTTATGGTAAATTCTTTGATGGATCCAAAGTGACAAATGGGCACCAATCCTTGTTAAACAGACTGGTATGCATGAAAAAGATTGTTGAACCATGGCTGTATCAAGAACAGAATGAGGATGAAATTAGAATTCTCATAAAGAAATCATCTTTTAACTACTTGAAAATTTGATCATTTTTAAAATGGTTACTTTTCTGTATCGCTTTTGTGAATAATTGATCTGCCATTTTTAACTTTGAATTGTTGTAAAGTTTTTCTCCGAGGAGAAAGAATGATCAATTTGAAATAAAAACTGTCAATCAATCAAATATGCCCATCCAATTGAAAAGAGTGAAATTTAATTTATATCATCTCAAAAGATTAAAGATATGCTTAAGATTAAAGATATAGGCTGAAAACAGTGGCAAAAAAACTTACCTAAGTCAAAGAAGTCACAAGGAAAGTTCTGCTTATAAACAAAATGATGATTTTTACAATATTTTTTAGTTCTTACATTGAAAAGATACCCCCAAAACCTTGCCTACATCTCATGTAAATGCAAGTTAATTCCTGATAACTAAAACCTCATAACACAAGTTCAAATTACATAAAAATTACCTTTGTAAACTCAAGGGTAAAATCTGAAGCAATCTGCAATAAAATCTTAAATCTTTACTTGATAGATAAATGCAATATAATATTTTTACTTTTCATTTTTGTTTTTCAAAAGATTCAAATCTGATTAATGAAATCAGGGAGTAAATCAAAAATAAAATTCAAAAATCTTAATTGAATTTGAGGTTTCAAGGTGATTAGATTATCGCAAAGTGATCTGAAAAAATGCAAAATTCTGCTGTCATTTCAGCTCAACTCTGGAATGTTGGATGTTAATTATACATAAATTTTAAACGCATAGACGACCTAGCTTAGTGTCATATTTCGAAGGTTAACCTCTTAATGAGTTGAGGCAGGCTGACAGCATACATACCTCCAAATTGAAATGCTTTTAGAAAAATTATTTTTCTTTATCACAAAAAAATGAATAAGTTCTATGTGCATAATTTTCCATTTGAAGCTACTGTTGAATAACTGTCTATAGAGACCTCCCTAACTAACTCCTTTGCAAGGTGAGAAATAAAAAAGTGAGATATATTAGGTTGAAACTTTGAGGAAATGGAAACAAATGAAATACTAGCTGTTTTTTGTGAACCAGCATGGGTTTAATTGCTCATTTATTGAATGAAAAGAAATAACCCAATTCAATTTAGAGAGCAATTCCATTAAGTAAATGGATGCTATGGCATAATAGTCGAGGCTCAACTTTTGTACCAAAATCCTGAAATGTTTGCCTAGTTTTAATCCTTGTAGGATAGTTTATGAATTACTGTACCAATCATTCTATTTCGTAAATCTTTTTTAACTATATTATTAATGCAAATGTTCAGTTCTTTCACATTTCCCTTAAAAAGTCATTTCAAGTTATCTTTCATGCCTACACATAGCTTCCATCTACAACATTAGTTTTCCGCCTCCACAGATGTC
>Ga0194133_10005268_pt1 | contig 16598 bp, 10 predicted proteins | sample TA2KigOf40mmetaG_FD_155448 | JGI IMG/M metagenome (GOLD analysis project Ga0194133, IMG submission 155448) | Freshwater microbial communities from Lake Tanganyika, Tanzania - TA2015055 Kigoma Offshore 40m | ecosystem: Environmental > Aquatic > Freshwater > Lake | place: Tanzania: Lake... | reverse complement strand
CCAACAGACTGAAATCATATTTTACTTGAAAATACTTCAGAAAGCGACCTCCTTATATGAAATCTGAGCAACAAGAGATAATCGACTATTTCATAAACCACAATGCTTATGGTGCTTTTAGAGGCAACAAAATTTGGCAGGAAATGGAAAAACAAAAAGTATATTGAACGAAAATATCACCTAAGTTGATCATTACAGAAAGTTTTTAAGTTGTATGGTTTTGTATTTTAGGTTTGCAGAGGATCTCGTTCCTGGCAAAGCATGCGCAAAAATTTTATTCGACAAGTTTTTCCTCGTTTGGATGCATACAAAGTTTCTTCAGAGCAGATCAAAAAGTTTAAATCACATAGCTTATATGAAAGTGTAAGAAAACAAAACATATTTTGATAAAGCAATTTTGTGATTTCTTTTACACTTTTTAGGACACCGAGAGCTCCGAAAACGAGGATCCGGAAAAAGAATCTATGAAAAACAAACCTGCAAGCTCAAGTCTTTTAGCTGAAGAATATGCTGATACATGGAATAACATGTAAAAACTGACTGTCCAAATTTAAAAGAATTTACACTTTTAAGGGTATTATTTTTAGAATTCCCGACAGCCAGGGAGCTGATGACCAACCGAGTTGTAAAAAGGTAATCTTTTGTAAAACCCAATATCATGACGATTTTCTTTGAAATTTTCTAAATGCTTGAAAGTTTGAGAATCTAATCAAGAATATAGAGATAGGCAAAGTGAACTGTTAACCATGAAATTTTCCAGTGCACTCTAAATTTTTTTGTTAGAGCCCAAACAGCCCGTCAAGAAATCTGCCTAGTTCAGAAGCAAAAGAAAATCAACCTGTTAATGGTATTAAGTTTACAGTTAGTTTTATAATCTGTCCTACAAATGTGGACAACGTTTTTACAGTAGATATGAGCTTAGAGTCGAATCACGATGATGATGAACGGAATGACGAGTCTGATTCTAATAATGATCCTGAATTTTCCAAAGAGTTTGACGAGAAGATGTTTAGGGCAGTTCACCGGAGACTTAATTCTGACGACTTTTGGCAATATGTTAGATTTGAGACTGAGGATTTGGTACTTAATTCATGGCAAACTGAACTTCAGCAAAATATAATGTAAAGATTTTTTCCAGAGAAAAGATATTAGTCAATATCGTGCCAGATTTTTTTCTCACATCATTCCCAATTATTCGAAGTTTACCGAAAACTTGATAAAACCAGTAAGCTACTTAAAACTAGAATTCTTAATTCAAGAATTTTAGTAACATGATAAAATTTTCTAGACAACCAGGAATGAACCTGTAACTGGACAGCCTGAAGCAGAAACACCATCCCAAATAATTGTCGATTCCGAGGAAGAAACCTCTCAACAGACACAAGGCTCAAAAGTGTTATCAAGGCTTGCTCAAAGTTTTAAAGATCAAGAAAAACAAAAAAAGTCTTCTCAGCCAAGGGCACAGTCAAACGGTCAAGGATTGAGTTCTGATGACAAAAGCTCCACGAATGACGATTCTATTCTTGATTCTGGTGCTGCTTTTTGTAACATTTAATTGCTTAAGATAAAACTTTAAACTTATGTTTAACATTCAGTAAAAGGCGGGAGGTCCAATCTTTCAAAATTTTACAGAAAGTAAGTTAGCTTCAGAAAAATATTTACAGATTTACAAACATTAGCTTAATTTACATTTTTTCAGAGATGAAGATTTGAAAATCTTGAAATATATAATCGAAAATAATCGATACCAAAATGTGAATGGAATAGCATTGTGGAGGACCATGGAAACAAGAAATGTTTGCGAGGGAAGGTGAAGATAAAATTCCTTCAAGAAACTTTTCTTGAAAAAGATGGACTTAAAGTATTTTAAATGTTTCATAGGAGTTCCGAATCGATGAAAGAGAGGTTTAGAAAAAAAATACTTCCAAACATCCACACCTTCTCAAAATATATTTCAATTGACGCAATGAACAAATTTAGATGCTTATTGTTGAGAGTAGAGAAGAAGATGAAGAAGACTTCTCATTAACCTATGAAGGTGACTTTGATTTTCATTCTTGTGTTCTTCATATTTGTGGAAGGGTATTAAGAGTTGGGTGATGTTTGGATGATACTTTTAGAACAAAATCTGAATAAAATTATGAAGAAGTCTTATCATTTTCTCAACCAATTGTGATTAATGGTACTAGTCCTAAGGAGATAAGATTTCAGCAGATGATGCCCAGTTATTTACTAATAGACTTATCCTCCGCGAGTGGAAAGTTAGATTTTTCATTACACTAAAATTTTGCCACATGCGTGTATAGTGGTAGGTGGGTGTCATCCATCCGTCTGTCACCTCGATCTCCTCTCACAGTTTTGTCGTTAAAGAGGTGAGATTTGGCAAACAGACTTCACATATAAATGCAACAAAAAAAATTTGTGGGGGAGGGGAGCTCAGTTATGGGATCCCAGGGTTGCACACAACACTATAGGATGGTCTCAAAGTCATTTTTTGTAAAATAGAATTTGACATTATAAGAATATCTGTTTTAAGCTCCTGAAGCCTAGGTTTTGAGGTCCTCGGGGTACCCTTTTACACACCTACTACAAAAGCAAAGGATAGGGATCTTTTGCAAAAAACATCACTTTACAAAAATGTTTCAATGGGGCTAGATTGATGGCTGAAAATTTTTTGTGACCCTTTAAGGGTCAGCCCAACTGAGCCCTCAGGGGTACCTCTATATGCCTAACTCAAACACAAAGGATAGACTGCTCAATAGGGCTGAATTGATGATCACAATTTTTTTGAGCTTCAAACTCTGACCCTAAAGGTTACCCCATTTTGCCTTGCTCAAAATATAATATGTTGGTCCCACACAAAAATGATGATTGTTAGAATTTCTATTATGGAAATTTTTTAGGACCCTTAACCCTGAACCCAACACAAAAGCAAGGGATTGAGTTAATTTACAGACAACATTAGCAAACAAAAACTCGTTCAGTTGCACTAAATTAATGGTTCAAATTTTTCTTTACCCACTAACCCTGACCCGTAAGAGTATCTCATTAGAAGGGTGGAGGTAAAGGTTACCGTCTTAATGCCGGTTTCACCATCAGTGATAAAGAGGATTTTCGGGAAGTCGGCTAGGGAACACTGGTTCATACGCCTTGGAAAGTTAGCCTTTTTTTTGGAGCAAACTCCTTTGCGTTTTTAGCTGCAAACAGCTTCTGTTTGGGGTTAATCTGCTCTGAGCACTGCAGGGGTGACGTAACTAAACCTCAGACGGGAGGTTAAATAGTACCCTTTGAGGTTGTTTCCTAAAAGATTTTCTGAGGTCGGATTTGGGTGGGGGCAAAGGGATGGTGGAGTGGGGTGGAATCTAGGGCCTGAAGATCCTGGTCAAAGATATTTAGCCACTTACCTGTTGAAATATTGTTGGTGCAACAGACTAGCCACTGGTTTTCTGTAGTCGGGTGTAGGGTGGGGGTGGAGGGATAAAGGAATGGAAAGGGACACCTTTTGGGATGGGTGGCAGATTTTGATGAGTGGGAAGGCTTCTTACCTCTGCCCCTACCTGGTTGGGTCCCTTTGCCCCTCAAACTTCAGATTTCCTGCTCAAAAGGTGAAGAGGAGGAAAGGTTAGGCAAAACTAAGCTAAGCTCAGCAAAATTTATTATTTGAAGAGTTGAATGTTTTTGGTGAGAGAGATACTTATCCATCTAGGAGAGGAACTTAACCATTTGTTCAGTATCACTTGAATTCCTATTTTTTTTGAGTGTCACTATCACTTTTTTTGAAGTACTTTCACAACTTTTTGAAGTAATTTTCTTAAAAACGTTTTCCATATATTATACAAGCCAACCGGGCCTCGGCGCTGCATGGGAAATTAACTAAACAGTATAAAGGTATACCCATCTGGACACAAAGTTTTCTCTGCCATGACATGTTTGGAGTTTGGGGTACCCTGGGGTCCAGAGGTTGGGTTGGTGGGGTCATGCTTGTGTTAAGAACCTTCCCTGAGTTGGTGGGGGGGGAGGTCTGTGCAAAATTTTGGGGGAGATTGGTCCTGCTGTTCGGGCGTGAAAAGGGTACATAGGGACTTATTTACAAACAGTCACTTTTATATATAGATGTAAGAGGTTCAAAAATTCTCTCCTCTGCTTCAGGGTGTAAGCTTAAGTATTCACCTAAGAAACTAAAACATTTCTTCGTATGGCTCTTTCTTAAATAATGTTTTCTCAATCGGAGGAACACAGAAATTTGGGGGGCTAAAATTTTATCTAGCCAATGGCAAAAACTTATTGGGGGATATGAATAAATATTTACAAGGTTTCAATGATCAGACGTACAAACAAATCTAAATAAACAATTCTTATGTTTATTTTCTACTTTTTGTAGGAATTGTCTTGTAAAGAAAAATGTCATTAAATTAAAAACTTTGCTAAATTATCTAACATACATCATTGAAAGATGATGAATTCGCTCAGAAATATATTTTTTCGTACTGCTGTTAGTCTACCTCGGCCACCTGGAGAGCCAGTAAGCTCGGTAATTTTTGAGAAGAAAAATTAAAAATTCCCAATAGTTATAAATAAAAGGTTTTCCATCCCTAGTTTCGAGGCAACATCATTTCAAAACTTTATCCAGCCTCCAACGCTGTTCTTTTTGATCAGAAACGCTTTGCTTCAAAACATGGCGGCTTGAGATATTTCAGAAAGGATTATAATATTATGAGGGAAAGGCCACGTAAGTTTGACATTTTTGCTGAACAAAGTGCACGAAAAGTTTATTAAATGTGAAAATGCCACCACTTTTATGCTTACTTACTTATCATGGAATAAAAATTACTTTTTTACTAGTTGGGCCTCACAGGGCCCTTGCACCTGGAGTCAAATATGACGGCCGCATTGGGGAGATAAAAAATTATCGATACATTGTGCACTACCCAGCTGATGGAAAATATACCATTAAGCGGTTGCCCATGACGAAGCTTGGAGGAAGAGATCCTGTCACAAAGTTGAAAATTATTCAGGTGGTCCATGCATTTTAAACATCATTAATATTCTGGTAGCTCTTACGTGCATGGCTTCCTAATTTGTGCCTCAAGTCAAACTAGATTTAGTATTTTGTTGAACGTTGAGAGTGACCCGAAATCGGATTTTTTAAAAGTACATTTCTTAAAATAAGGATACGGCATCTTATCTTTTGACTTGAGTTCAAAATTTTATAAAAGGTCTAACGATGCGATATTTTCATAAAATTAGCTTGTTTGAAACTAAAAACTTATTTAATCTTGAATTTTTCAGGGTGTTCGAGGGGGTGCGAAACGCCTTTTTAGATGGATTGATTATAGAAGACTTCCCGAAGACTGGGATCCCAACGGACCAGACCTTGTAATCATTAAGCTTATTTATTAAATTCGAAATGGCTAATTTTTAATCTTATCTAGGTTGAGCGAATAATAAAAGTAGCTTATGATCCCAATCGAAAACCGATGATTATCTTGAGTGGTTATGGTGAAAAAATGAGGTGGCAGATAGCAACTGATAAAATGAAGGTTGGTAATTGCAACGACTGGCTTGCCTTGACCGACTTGTATATTTACTCTCTTTTTCTCTAAGGTTGGAGACCTAATTCGAACATCTTCCAAAATACCTCCTGTACCAATCAAGCCAAAAGAAGGTGACTGCCATCCTTTGGGAGCTCTACCGGTTGGAACCGAGGTTTGCCTGGTTCAATGGTACCCGAATTCAAGTGAAGTTAAGGTATATAACTTTCGAGTGAAAATAAGTATTTTTAAAGAAGTCGTAAATTAGTTTAAAAATAACCCATTCTTGATAGATTTACAACGAGAGAGAATTTGCAAGAATTTTACGCAAAGTTGGTGACCGTGTTGTCATTGAACGAAGTGATTCAAAACTTCAGTATTCGTTAGACCAAAGATGTCAGGCTGTTGTTGGAAAGGTGAGTTTTAGATAAATGTTCAAAGTACTCGTATATCTATTTGGGATCAAAACTCAAAACAAGGATACAATATTAAAACAAAATTTCTATTAGGTTTCGATTCATCCCCTAAAAGCACTCCCTATTGGATCGCCAAACAGAGCCCGCTGGATGGGAATAGGTCCTCGGTCAGGCCTATGGCACAGAAAAACAGGACATCACGGACGCAAGGTAAATTTGCGGCTTAAATATAACCCTAATATACTCATTACGATTTAAAATGACTCTTAAGGTTCGTAAACTTCCACCTGCGCAAGAAGTCAATCCTCCAGTAGTCTCGAAAGATATTAAATTACTTTTGCATTCTGACAAGGAAGGAACTCGTGGTGCCCCTCCGTTGCGGCAGCATAAAATTGTCCCGAATAAATGGTAGAAATAAAGTTTGTTCGCATATTCTCGTGCAGATGTTTGTCACAAACCCCTGAGGAGGCACTGGAAAAATTATACTGACAAGACTTGATTTCTCAGCAAAAGTTATTTACTAAAGATATTCGTAGACGAAACACTACACCCAGGGGTCAAATTAAATAAAAAATTGCTTTGGCACCTGGCTTGGGATTTCAGGCTCGTGGATTCGAATACAAACCCTACAGGCAACCCTTGACTCCGGTCTGCTACAAAAATACAAAAAGAGATTTGCAGTCACAATGTCTTCACGACAGACGCTACTCAAATTTTGTATTTGTATATTCGGACGCTCCATCGATTACAATATGACATACTAAAATCTTTTTAAATAAAAATCTAGAAGGTTTTTTTTTATTTCTGTACATTGACAATCAAGTGTTATTGCAGTACTTTATAAGATTATTTTATCGCATATTCATCTGGATAGTCCCAAAGCTTGGGGAAGTTTTCAATTTCTTCTGAGGAATATTCATCTAATGATTTCGGTACTGGCCGTACAGGCTCAATCTGACCACTTAAATTTGCCGTTAATTCCTCTGGAACGCCTTCAAAGCCATCTGTATGGAGGGAACCGTTGATTTGATTGCAACAAAGATTTTCTACATTCAATTACCTGGATAAACATGAAGCCTTGCCATGTGAGATTTCCTCTGGAGACCCCCATTGAGATTGTTGTAACATGCTTTCCAAAGAACCTGGCAAAAAATTTGTTACATTAAAAATAATCAAATTCAGTAGACTCGTCTTGCATATGGAGGTGCATGTTGTAAAGTAGTTCAGTCTAGCAAATAGTGGTATCAAGTGTGATAATTAGATCGTGACTCCTCACCCAAGTCTCAGAAGCCTAAGTTGTTCAATATAAAAATTCAAAGGATAGTTGTTAACGAGTGAAATAGGAGGGTCCACGCCCATATATATAAAATTAGAGATGGATATTGTTTGATCCTTTTTTAAAAACATACCAAGGTAGGATCCCTGGAATGCAACTGCCACGCAGGTATCCATTGTGCTCCACCTCCTTGAAAGCTCTTATTAAAACCTAACATTGTCAAAAAAATCTGATTGCCCTGCGTACATCCCAAGTTTTTCTGATTTTTGCATGTACCTGAATGATGAAAGTACATCCTAAATTGCCACTCACGACCTAGCAAGGCAATATTTCTGCTGTTAATCACAATGACATTGTCACCACAGTCATTCAATGGATGGTAAATAGGCTTGTGCTTCCCTTCTAAAACTCGTGTTATTTTTTTGGCAGATTGAAATGGATTTTGCCATTTTGCATCGTAAAGGTACCTTTAAAAAGTAATCGGTCAAGTTTATTGTAGAAAAGAAAAAGAGTTGCCCATTTATCTTACCAGTTTCTTGAAAATGCTGACCATTGCTGAACTCTTTGAAATTTTGACATGATTGGAACTTTTTGATTCTACGAGCTTTCAAGTTTTTTTTAACTTAACTTGCTCTCATTCAAAATTTGTTTGTTTACATTTTAGCTTCTCGGTCTCTTTATACATAGAGACCCTTGGAGTTCACTTCATTAACAGCACCTCATAGCTGTATATACAGAAGGTAGAAATGTAGAATCCCATAAATTTTGAGAAAAGCGAGCGAGTGGGTTATTTTTCGCCAAAATTCGAATGTGAAGATTTGATAATGTAAACAAACTTTGCAAAGTTTGTGATTTTCTCACTTTTTAAAGTTTGATCTTTACAAAGTTTGGGGCTGACCTTGGTTTGAAATTCAAACTAAATTAAGTGTTGATTATTTAATATTTTACTATTATTGATGCAAAACGACGGACGACCCTTTTAGTGTATTTGTTAGTTTTCACTCGTCAGTCCACACAAGGTGGAGTTGGTTAACCTCATTTTAAAACTGCCTAGTGCCTTGCTTCTTGTGTTTAGTCGCCTCGACGCCTCAGTTGAAAATGAATTCCAGGGTACTACCATCACTAGGTATAGAATTTGTAAAATTTCTAAATATTTACATATAAAGGGATGGTATTTTAAATTGTTGTTCATTTATAGGCTCGCCCTCAAAAAAAACTTGCAATTATGGGTTAAAATGTTATAGGAGAAATCCAAGTCACTTTGAATTATTTTCTCACCCGCACATTGAAGCTCTGGAAAGTGCCGATGACGTTGAGTCATGTATTGAAATGCTCATTCAAAAAGGTGCTGACAGAAGTATTGTTGAAGAGCAACTTGCCATTGTTAAGAGCTCGAGGTCCGGCCGCAATGCACAACAGCCTACTAAAAGAAAACCCTCTCCAGGTGCCATTACACTTTTGATTCTCAAAAAGTTTGATCACGTGTAATGGATATTTCAATGTTGTAGAGCCGTCAGCCCCGGGGCCTTGTACAAAACGCCCAGACAGGAAAACTAACAATGAGTTCTTATATCGGTTAACCAAGTACTATAACGTTATCAGTATACTTAAAACTGATAGAATTCTTTTGTAAAGAACTTTGCTCGGATGAAATATGGCCATCCATATATTACAGGATAAAGGACGTCCACAAAACTCATAGTGATGGTTCTAGCATTTATTTGACAAATATTTTGAAACCTTCCAATGGAGTTAACATCATAAGTACCTTACAAATGAACTTCCTGGTGGATTTTGAATGGCTATGGATGAACTACGAGGTGTCAGGTCTACAGGTTTTTGTTTTTACTCATAACAAATGAAGTAGCCTTTTTTGGAAAAAAATTCTTGAGGAAATGTAAAAGAGTTACTTTTAATGCTCATGAGCAAAATTAATTTGGTTATTTGCTATATATATATATATATATATCCATTTTCCCCCTCAGTCAAAGCCCTTGACAATTATTTATGGAGACCAAAATCCAGAGTTGGAGCGTCGACAGAACGTGCCTGATAATGTTGTGTGTGAAAGAGTCAAGATGCCATTACCCTTTGGAACACATCACACTAAGGTTAGAAGACCAAAGTTTTTTGTAACAAGTATTAAATTGAAGGCCAATATTTATTTTTTCAGATGATAGTTATCGAGTATGAAAATGGATCTGTTCGTGTTGTCATTTCGACTGCAAACTTGGTGTGTTATAAAAGAGTTTTGCTTCAGACAAATTCATTTAAGAATATTTAACTTCAAGAATTACAATTAAATACTTTTTATTTAAACGTCCTCTGTTCAACATAAATTGTGTATTTTCAAGGTGCCTTCTGACTGGGAGAATCGAACTCAAGGAGTTTGGGTCAGTCCTGAATGCCCTAAACAATCTGGAATCGACAAAAATTCTGGAGACTCTTTCACTGGATTCAAAAAGAAACTCCTAGAATATCTAAACTTCTATGAGGTATACCCGCAAAGATATTTATAAGGGTTTTACAAATTTGTTCATCGAGCTTTTCTTCATGAGTCAATTTTTATTTTTTACAGTTGAGCAAATTACAACCCTTCATTAAGTGTATAGAGAATTGTGATTTTTCAAAAATCAATGCTTTCCTTATAGCTTCTGTTCCAGGTAAGTGGTTGCTATTTTTTGTGAAGTGAATGGTAATAAAAACAAAACTAATACCTACATTTAGGTTCTCATACGAGTGACTCTTGGGGTCACTTGGCCGTACGCAGCATATTACGAAAGCACTTGGGCCAGATTCCAAATCTGCCAAGCTGGCAGTTTGTAATACAGTGCTCCTCGATTGGGAGTCTTGGACCAGCTCCAGAAACTTGGCTCGAGGGAGAATTTTCGAAAAGTTTAGGAAGCCAGTCAAAAACTGTTCATGTTGTATATCCCTCAAAATTGGATGTCCAAAATAGTCTAGATGGCATATTGGGAGGTGGTTGTCTTCCATACATGAGGTAAATGACTTCAGACTTCCATCTTTTGAAATGCCATTTTATCATTTTTATGAATTAAAAGATCTACTCATGAAAAACAGCCTTGGATTTGTGGCCACATGCATAACTGGAGATCTGGTAATTGGAATCCTACAATGAGTGCTAATTTATCTTCTCTTGGATTTCCTTTTTCCCTCCAGAATTCCAAGACAGAACAAGGGCTGTACCACATATAAAGACCTACACAATTCTTTCCCCAGATCAAACGAAATGTGCTTACGTCCTTTTAACCAGGTAAAATTGATGGAATCTTATTTGAGAGTGTGTACTCAAAATGTAACTTTAATTTTAGCGCCAACCTCTCCAAAGCAGCTTGGGGCTCCTTAAACAAATCAGGAGACAAGCTTTTAATCAAGTCATATGAAGTTGGAGTCCTATTTCTTCCCAAGTATTTAAATGGAAAAGATTTCTTTAGCTTAACAAAAGATGAGTCAGAGCATAGCTTCTACTTGCCTTATGATGCCCCCCTAACTAGATTTTCTGAAACAGATGTACCTTGGCTCATTGATTATTTGCATGCTGCTTTGAAATAAATTTTCCACATTCCCCTCTCAATCAATTGTGACTTTTTTAAGTTTAACCTGAAATGTTTTTAAGCATCAATATCAATGCTAAAATATTGACCAGTGGAGTCTAAATTAAGGCTGTTTGTTTTTTGTTATTGATAATTTTTTTTTCAGCCACTACAAAGTTGATTCCTTGATTTACTCTTTTGAAGGCCACTGTTGTAATCCCTCTATTTAGAGGAAAAAAAGCAAAGACCTCCAAATAATTTCCTTAGAGAACTAAGATATCAGTAAAATTGAATATATTTTTGTTTGGAGCCTATTTCTTGCTAGAGTTTTAGTGACCAGAGCAAGCTTTCACAATTTCCTCAGATACCTCAACTGCAATCTGAAAAAGGAATGGATACGCTTAATTTTTGAGATCAAAGAATCGGACTGAAAACTGAACATAGTATAATGTTTTATAGTTAACCTGGGCCTCAGCTCTTCCTATGTCTGTCGTGGCTTTTAAAAGATCAGCCTGTGCCTCTGCAAGTACCTTCTTGGCTTCGTTGGCATCTAAATCTGAGACCAGGTGCGCTTCTTCTGCTAGAATCTATGCAAGTAAGGCTTAATTTTAGATCAATAATTAAAAACATCTTGTTTGAGGCCAATCAACCATCATGGATTCATTTGTGAGTTTGGAAGGTACCTGGACTGATGAGTCTTCATTAATGGTCACAGATCCAGAGGAAACAAAAAACTTCTTGACGTTACCATCGGTCTCGGTTACAGAAATAACACCTAAAGCAATCCAAGTTGATTAATGATTTTTCAGTCATCATCACAGAGGGGTTTATGTCACATTTTGCCCATAGTGTACATAAAATTTGGGGTAACCTGGGGCCAATGGTTGCCAGGGCTTTGGTTTAGAGTTAGATCCAGGGTTCAAACAGCCGTCACAAGGATCCCCAGTTGTATAATTGTGCCAATAAATAGTTAAATTTGGCATTTAATCAATGCACACTATAACAGTAATTGGTACGAAGTAATGATTCTCATTTTTGCAGCTGGTATAGCACTAAAGCCCGTTTTAGAAAAATTGACTCTAACCTGGTTTTAAGACTGCAAGAGAGGGAACGTGGTTTGGGAGAATACCAAAAGCTCCAGAAAATGAGGGAACGTCAATCTGCTTGACATTGGCATTCTACAAAAATTTGAATACTTTTATAGGACTGACACTTCACTGAAAAATTTACTTTTGAAAGAATTGTACACCTTCAATAAAAAATATATTTGTTACTTAAGAAAATTTTCGGTTCTTACCATATAATGGACACCATTTGGTGCAGCAAATGTAAAAGACATGTCGGACATCAACCTGCTTCCAACAGGGTTGATTCCCGAGAAGGATTTCTTTAGAAGGCTAGAGTGGATCAAGCGTGATGTTACCCTTAGTGCCATTTTGGTTGATAATCCTTCTTACGATTGCCAACGAAAAGAAGTGATCTTTAGCACAGAATAAACAAAATGGCTCAAAAACAACTCAGTGTTTTTGTTTTGTTTATTCGTTGCCGCGTCCCCTCTTCATATATTTGGGGGTGGCGGAATGGGTACCAGCATCTGCTGGTTTTTTCCATCAGCGACCAGAGGGTGAGGTAAGTCGGCTGAGGCCCATTGCTTCATATGTGCAGGGAGTAACCTCTTGTTGGGGTAAGCCCCGAAATAAAATTGGCGTAAGGCACAGTTTGGGGGCTGGTCGCCAATCTTCTGACGCGAAGATTTTCTTCGTAGGCGAATACGAAAGAATGCGCGCTTCAACCAAAAAAAATTGAATAACTACAAGATATATATATATCCATCCTCTGGAATATGAACACAATTATGCTAGATCTGACTCGTAAATTTATTTAAAAACTAGCCAACCGGGCCCCGGCGCTGCACGGGAAAAATTTGATGAGCCTACGTCAGCCATCTGGACATTTTACGTTACACAAAGTTTTCTCTCCCATTACCTGTTTGGGTTTTGAAGTTTGGGGTACCCCGGGGCCTGGGAGTCCGGTTGGCGGGGTCATGCTTGTGCTAAGAACCTTCCCTGGGTTGGTGGGGAGGTCTGTGCAAAATTTGGTGGAGATTGGTCCGGCGGTTTGGGCGTAAAAAGGGGACATAGGTAGGTAATACAACATAGCTACAAACAGTCACTTTTATATATATATATATATTTCTAAAACTGTAACCCTGTTTCTAAATTGAACACCAAATTCTGTTTTTCCAACTTTTTCAGAGCTTTTTTCAACACAGTGTTGCTGATGGCGAAGGATTGCCATGGGTGGACCTGCTTTTTTTCATCGGTTTTTCATCCCTTTTCTTATAGTGTACTGTGCAGCGTGCCGAGTCTAGGCGCGTTCCATCCATGCACCGTCAAAGCTAGCTCAGTTTAGTGCAAGTTAATTATTTTCTCATACAACAGACGCGTCGTTCTTCTCATTCTTGAAGTTCGGTGTCCACCAAATTGAGAAAACTAGTATTTTTTGGTAAATAATAAAGTATGCGATCGAAAAGTGAAATTGTGGCAAGGACAAAAAAATCTCCATCATTCTTGATAAAATTATAGTTACCAAATTTTTGTAAACAAGAACAAACATGGATCGTAAGCGACACTTGAGCTCAGATGAAGGAAACCAAGAAGTGAATGAGATTTGTCCTCCAAAAAAGGTTTTTGTTGACTGTCAGACAAGTGGGCTACTCACATTGCCTGATGATCTACTGCTTCTAATTTTCTCCTATTTGACAACCTCAGGTAGAACGTAAGACATGGCTGAAAAAACTTTATATTTGTACTTATAAAATTTACTTAAACATGAAAGATTATTTGAGACTCATGAAAACCTCACAAAGGCTTCAGTGTGTTGCCATGGACTCATCATTATGGAAGTATGTAGACACATCAGATTATCACATATCAAACAAAGAATTAAGGTATCTTTAAAAATTATTGAGTTTGATTTTATAAAAAATCAGAGAAATTTTTTTCTGCACTTTTAGGAGAATCATACCTCTACTTTCAAAACGCACAAATAGAATTGTGATCAATGGAGGTACCAATAATTGCACAGTTACAGATGATTTGATGGATTACGTGTCGAAAGTTTGTTCTGAGCTGACTGGGTTCTCTTTAAATTCCTGTTATGTGGATACTTCCCAAACAAGCATATTGAAGCTACCTCCTTCTGTTAGACATTTTGGTATTGTGGATTGCCAACTGTCAAAAGTACCAATAGCACCTTCCATTTTTTTAGGAATGTGTAACATTTTACCAGCTTTGACCACTTTGGGTAATAAACTCTTGAAATATTTCTCAAGAATGCCCAAGAGAATCAATGTTATATTCTATTTAGATTTGACTGGGGCAAAATGGATGCCTCACCACTCACTTCAAGCTGTAGCCAAGTGTCAAAATCTCCAGAAACTCTGCTTAGCTGATTGCTGGCATGTCGGTGATACTGTTGCTTATACAGCCATCGCAGTTGCTGGCGGTGGATTCAAAAGTTTAAAATGGTGAATGGTGATCCGTCTTAGGATTTTTTTTATTGAAAAAAGATGGTCAATTATTATTTTTACTTGCAGGCTTGATTTGAGGGGTACAAGTGTCAGCACACATGAACTTGCCTTTTTTACATCTCTGCCAAAGATCGAGTGTTTGTATGTGGGAAGGACAACAGAGAAACCAATCGTCTTCCCAAGTGGTAATTCAAAGAATTTAATTACGTTTTCCCTTCATTAAAAAATGTTATTATTTTTGCAGGTGGAGAAGGGAATGGAATAATTGAAAATTCCTTCTACAACATCTTCTGTAACGACAACCAAGGCAATAAATTTAAGGAGCTTGGCCTTTCCTACACATCCATAACCGAAAATATTTTGAGACTCTTTTTACTATTGCCTTTGGAAAAGCTATACTATCATGGAGATAAGTCTACCAATTTTTCTGAAGACTTTGCAACTTCCAAAATACTCACTCGATCTCCCATACCAACTCTAGATATAGAAATGAAAGCCTAAATTTTGTTAAGTTAAATTATGTTATTATTAGTCATGAATTTTTAAGCCTATTTATTGCACATTTTTGTGGCCATTTCACAATTTCATCTTATTTCATTTTCTTAGTTTTGATGATCAAATGTATGTTATTTGAAACCTAGGTTTATTTTGGATATTGTTCATTATTATAGTATCCAATCCAGTCAGTTGTAGACCAAAAAAAATTTTTATGTAACTTTACTTTTATGTTTTTAGTTAAAATATTTTTTTGAGAATATAAAAACAAAATCATTCAGAAAACGAATTTAAGTGTTCATTTCTCTTTATATCAGAATGGTACTTTGAAAACCCAGCAATTTCCATAAAGTTGTAGTTTTGCATTGTAAGTCCCAATTAATAATGAATTAATCAGCAAATATAAAACAGACTGTTTGTACTTACCCATGTATATACCTGTGTCCCTCTTTCATGCATGAACCGCCACACCAATCTCCATCAAATTTTTTACAGACCTCCCCCCCACAGACTTTGCCTTTAAAAAACTTGGGCTTTGTGTGCTCAAGAAATGCCATTTCAGTAAAAAATAAAACCGGGAATTGTTGCCACTGTACTTCATCACGACATGCAAGTCTTCATTGGAACCCTAAACATGGCCCTATTCTCTCGGCCAAGGCGATCGCATTGTAACAATTTCATAAAAATAGTCACTTTATTAATATATAACTCCAAGTGTAAAAACTTAAGAAAAGTTAAAAAAGGTGAAATTCTAGAAAGTCATGTCAGAATCACTCTTCGCAATAAGCTTGCCTTTCCAAGTTTCAGACAATTCTGATAGAAACTGCTCAAAGACTTTCATGGGCTCCTTCAGAGATGTCTTTTTGAAATCCTTTGACACGTTTTTTCCGGACTCTTCCTTAGCAAACTATTGAAGAGGGGATCGCACTTTAAAAAAAATTAAATTACTATATGTGTTTATTTCACCTTATCTATTTCATCGGTCAGTTGAGTGATAGTTGGAACTGTTAAGGGGTTAAAGGAATCGACTTTGGTGGGGTCAATTGGAACACAGACCTTTCCTGTCTTTGGGTGAATGCAAAAGGGAGACTTCAACAAATGGTTGATTCCCTTTGAGACATTAATGTCTAACCTGAAAGAGATTATTTTTATTAAAGAATGTTATTGGAAAATTGCAGTGTTCAGCTTGAAACCCTGTTGACTTGAGTTTTTTTATAGCTCAGCCCATAAAAGTTAATTTTGGATACGATGAACCCAATTAAAAAAGTTCCAACTTATTAGACTTAATTTTTAATTTTCTTCATTTAGTACGTTCTCAGTGATGATCAAAAATAGGTCTGATATAACGTACCGCGGGTATGTATATTGCAACATGATTTCGGACAGAATATGTTGGCTTGTTTTGGGATTCTTCTTTTCGTTCAAATATTGGTTAATTTTTGTACTCATCAAGTTCCAACGTTCAACTGAGTTCCTACAACTTTCAATATCTCCCTCTATTCTCGAGCGAAGCTCTTCATCAGGAATAATTGACAAAACCTAGATAAAAAGTTCCTGCACTGTCTATTGGAGAAATCAGAAAAGCCAACACCAATTTGAACAACTTATTGGTTTTGACAATGGAAGCATTCTTACCTTGCTCCATTTTTGAGGATCTCCAAGAATATCTTGGTCTCTAAGGCAAATCTTCTCAAACTTTTCTTTGATAATGGTGATTGACTTTGTTATAGCTGGGTGAACTTGACCTCTCAAATTAACCTTCTTTGACTTTGAATCACCTCCAGTCAGTACCTA
>Ga0194133_10005266_pt1 | contig 16602 bp, 17 predicted proteins | sample TA2KigOf40mmetaG_FD_155448 | JGI IMG/M metagenome (GOLD analysis project Ga0194133, IMG submission 155448) | Freshwater microbial communities from Lake Tanganyika, Tanzania - TA2015055 Kigoma Offshore 40m | ecosystem: Environmental > Aquatic > Freshwater > Lake | place: Tanzania: Lake... | reverse complement strand
CAATACCCAGCATACTCAAGTTTGCCAGTACATACGATTTCTGGCGACCTTCCTAAACTATTGATTTTTAAGCACTCTAGGACCGAAAATCTCCAAAATCACGCCCGAGGTGTCGAACTCCCGAGACATGGCTACAGGTTGTGTGTCGGCACCCGGTTGGTGGCATTGCCGTTGGTGCAGACCAGATGGGTAAAGTTCATGGTTTCCTCGCTACAAAACCCACTAAAGCCGACATCCCGCTGTGGGCTGTGCCTTCCACGATAGTGGCTTCATAGGTTTCACAAACCAGTTCCTCGTAGCCGGCGAAACCTTGCCGCAGCAGGTCTTCGTCATAGAGGTGGTCCAACTTTCCGGGGCCGCCTGTGTTGTAGCTCAGCTGATTTTTGCCATAGCCCTGAATCAACACAATGCCCCCGGGCTTGAGGCTTTGCTTGATCTTCTCAAACAGCTCACTCCGCTCGTCAGAGGTCGCAAACTGGAAAAAGATACCGACAACCAAGTCGTAATGCGCCTGCTTCCATTCAAATGACTGCCAGTCGGTGCACGTGAAATTCGGGCTGACGCCGTGCTTGGCGGCAAGTGCTCGCGCCTTCTCAACGGCAGGTGCAGAGAAATCAAATGCATCAACCTTGAGGCCCTGACGGGCCAACCACACACTGTTACGGCCTTCACCATCGGCAAGCGCCAGTGCGTGACCTTGACCGCAGTGAGCCGATTGAGCGACCAAAAACGCATTAGGTTCTTCACCAAAGATGTACTCGGTGGTTGAGAAGCGCCGGTCCCAGGTCGCTTGGGGGTTGGTCAGTGCAGTCATGTCAAAGCGCATTCAGCGGGATCTTGGCGTAGGCGATGCCGTTGGCCTCTTTGGGTGGCAACTCGCCCGCGCGAATGTTGATTTGTACGGCCGGCAGGATCAGCACTGGCATCTCCAAGGTAGCATCGCGCTTGGTGCGCATCTCGACAAACTGCGCTTCGCTGATACCGTCGTGCACATGGATATTCTTGGCACGCTGCTCGGCCACCGTTGTTTCAAACGCTACCGGGCGGTTGTTGGGCGGGTAGTCGTGGCACATGAACAGGCGCGTATCGGGTGGCAGACTGAGGAGTTTGCGCACCGATGCGTATAGCGTCTTGGCGTCGCCGCCAGGAAAATCACAACGAGCCGTGCCCACATCGGGCATGAACATCGTGTCGCCTACAAACACTGCATCGCCAACCTGATACGCCACGCAAGCTGGCGTGTGTCCCGGCACGGCCATCACGCTGGCGGTCAGGTCGCCAATACGAAACTCCTCCTGGTCCTTGAGCAGCGCATCGAACTGCGAGCCATCCATGCGGAATTCGGGCTCCAGGTTGAAGATGCCCTTGAAGTCCTTCTGCACCCGAGTGATCTGATCACCGATGCCGATCCTTCCTCCGAGCTTTTGCTTCAAGTAAGGCGCGGCACTCAGGTGGTCGGCATGTGCATGGGTCTCCAGGATCCACTGAACCCTCAGGCCCTGAGCCATCACGTAGTCGATGACTTTGTCGGCCGAGGTGGTGCGGGTACGGCCAGACTTGGGGTCGTAGTCAAGCACTGAATCAATGATGGCAGCAGCCGAGCCCGTGCCATTGTGGACAACGTAGGTCACCGTCCATGTCGCAGGGTCAAAGATGCCGTGGACTTGGGGCTTCAGCGAGGGGGTAGTCATACAGCGCTCTTTCAGTTAAGTTTTTAATAGTCTATTGACGAACAATATATATGTCAATAGACTATCGACATGGAAACCTCAAACTTTGAAACTAAACGGGAGGTACGTGTGAAATCAGTGTCGCTGCAGTTGTCTGAAATGCAGACGGCGGCTGGAGAAGCTTGCAGGCTCATGAAAGTGCTGGCCAACGCCGACCGCCTCATGATTCTCTGTCAGCTAAGCCAGGGCGAAAAGCGCGTGGGTGAGCTTGAGGAGTTGCTGGGCATCGTCCAGCCGACGCTCTCACAACAGCTCACCGTTTTGCGCGATGAAGAGCTCGTCACAACGAGACGAGAAGGCAAGAATATTTATTACACGCTTTCGAGCACTAAGGCGCTTGCGTTAATGGAGGTCTTGTATGACCAATTTTGTGGATCTTCCAAAGGACTAGGCAATGGTAATTGATTGGGCGCATTTCACACCCTGGGCGTCGCTCATAGGAGGCATCGTGCTCGGGTTGGCTTCAGCCATCTTTATTTTGTTCAATGGCCGAATTCTGGGTATTAGCGGCATTCTGGGAGGCTTGTTGTCGCCCCGAGCAGGCGATATCGGCTGGCGGGTTTCCTTCTTTTTGGGTATGGCGGCGGCGCCTACCGTGTTTGCCTTGTTAGCGCCAGCGGGATTTTTGTCAGCTCCACGTATCGACGCCAGCTACGGACTCATCGTCGTAGCGGGCATCCTGGTCGGGCTGGGGACGCGCTACGGCTCAGGTTGTACCAGCGGACATGGCGTTTGCGGGCTCTCACGCCTTTCGCCGCGCTCCCTCGTGGCAACACTGACCTTTATGGGCGCGGGTTTCGCAACCGTGTATGTCGTGCGTCATCTGATTGTCGTGCGCCATTTGGCTTAACCCGAAGGAGCGATCATGCAAAGAATCACTGAATTTGTAGCCGGCCTGTTGTTTGGCTTAGGTCTATTGCTCTCTGGTATGTCTGACCCCGGCAAGGTTTTGGGCTTTCTGGACCTGCTTGGCACCTGGGACCCTTCGCTCGCGCTGGTGATGGCTGGCGCCATCCTCGTGGGTATGCTTGCCTTTACGGTGGCCAAGAAGCGGACCATGAATTTTCTGGGCGGCGCCCTGCACCTTCCCACCGCAAATCAAATCGATCGGCGACTTGTCATCGGTGCCTTGTTGTTCGGCGCCGGGTGGGGACTGGCGGGCTTTTGCCCAGGCCCGAGCTTGGTGTCGATGTTCTCCGGTCAGCCCAAGGCTGCGGTTTTCGTCCTGGCGATGGTTATCGGCATGCTCCTCTATGAGGCTGCCGATCGTTGGATCCACCAACCTCGTACTAGTCAGGCAGCCACCCACTAAGACCGCCGAAAGGACTTTATATGGCCCCCAAATCTCTAACACCTGTTCTTTCAGTCGCACCGCAAATCTCGACCGCTGACCTGCCAGCTATTGCGCAGGCAGGATTCAAGTCCATCATTTGTAACCGCCCTGACGGCGAGAGCGCTGATCAGACCGGTTACAGCGAGATCGAAAGTGCTGCCAAGGCTCTAGGCCTGGAGGCGCGGTATTTGCCGGCAGAGACTGGCAAGGTAAGCGACGAGCAGAGCGCTGCCTTCGGAAAGCTGATGGACGAACTCCCGAAGCCCGTACTCGCCTATTGTCGCTCGGGTATGCGATCGACCACCATGTGGGCACTTGCTAATGCGGCAAATCTGCCACTTCCGGGCATCATCGAGGCGGCTAATCGCGCAGGGTATGACCTCAAGGGCCTGATGCGCCGCATTATCAATGGTGGAAAAACGCCAGTAGAGGTTGCCGACGTTTCCCACGATGTGGTCATTATCGGTGGCGGTGCTGCAGGTATTGCTACTGCGGCAAGCCTGCTGGTGCGCAGCCCTAACTTGGACGTAGCCATCATTGACCCGGCAGACATCCATTACTACCAGCCAGGCTGGACCATGGTGGGTGCCGGTGTATTCGATGCCCCGTTTACCGCCCGCACCATGGCATCGCTGCTGCCGCATGGCGTAGATTGGATCAAGGCCGCGGTCGCTGCCATCGAGCCTGAGCGTATCGCCGTCATCCTTGATGGCTGCCGCGTCGTGAGCTACCAGCAGCTCGTGGTCTGCCCTGGCCTCAAGCTCGACTGGCAGGGGATCGAAGGTCTGGCAGATGCCCTGGGCCGCAACGGCGTAACCTCCAACTACCGCTACGATCTAGCCCCCTACACCTGGAAACTGGTGCAAGGCCTGCGCGGTGGCAAGGCGATCTTTACTCAACCACCTATGCCCATCAAGTGTACTGGCGCACCGCAAAAAGCCATGTACCTGTCCGCCGACCACTGGAAGCGCCAGGGCGTGCTCAAGGATATTGACATCCAGTTCTGCAACGCAGGCGCGGTTCTTTTCGGTGTGGCGGACTATGTGCCGGCGCTGATGGAGTACGTGCAGGCCTATGGCATTCATCTGAACTTTGGCAGCACCCTGGTGGCCGTGGACGGACCCGGCAAGAAAGCCACCTTCGCCCAAGCTGGCACTGACGGTAGCAAGGAACTCATCACTCAAGATTTTGACATGATCCATGTCGTGCCTCCGCAAAAGGCGCCTGACTTCATACGGGTGAGCCCCCTGGCCGATGCTGCGGGCTGGGTTGACGTCGACCCGGCAAGTCTGCGTCACAAGCGTTACACCAACGTCTTTGGGCTCGGGGATGCTGCCAACACCCCCAACGCAAAGACGGCAGCTGCAACCCGTAAGCAGGCGCCCGTGGTCGCACAAAACCTGCTGGCTCTACGGGGCCAGGCCAGGGGCGAGGCCCAGTACGACGGCTACGGCTCCTGCCCACTAACGGTGGAGCGCGGCAAGATCGTGCTGGCTGAATTCGCTTACGGCGGCAAGCTCGCGCCCAGCTTCCCCAAATGGCTGATTGACGGCACTCGCCCCTCGGCGCTGGCTTGGTACCTCAAAGAGCGGATATTGCCGCCTCTTTACTGGGATGCCATGCTCAAGGGCCGCGAATGGATGGCAAAGCCTGAGATGGTGGGTTGATGGCGCCTGCTGCCCGCCGCGCCAATCTGCTGCGACTACTGCCCTCGCTACCTATCCTGGACTGGGGGCGTCGTTATAACCGCGACACCTTGGTCAGTGACGTCGTGGCCGCGATCATCGTCACCATTATGCTGATCCCGCAGAGCCTGGCCTATGCATTGCTGGCGGGTCTGCCGCCAGAGGTTGGCCTTTACGCCAGCGTGGCACCGTTGCTGCTGTATGCGGTTTTTGGTACCAGTCGGGTGTTAGCAGTTGGCCCTGTGGCGGTGGTCTCACTCATGACGGCTGCGGCCATCGGCGAGCATGCGGTGGCGGGCTCTCCGCAGTACTGGGCAGTGGCCATCACGCTGGCCTTTCTGTCGGGCGTGATGCTGCTGATCATGGGTGTACTGCGCCTGGGTTTCCTTGCGAATTTCCTTAGCCATCCTGTGATTTCGGGGTTTATCTCTGCGTCGGGGCTGCTGATTGCAGCCAGCCAGCTCAAGACCCTCATGGGCGTGAAGGCTGAGGGTCACAACTTCATCGATCTTGCGCAAGCGCTGATCTCGCAGCTCCCCCATATCCACGTGCTCACGCTGGTCGTAGGCGTGCTCGCCACGGCTTTTCTTTTCTGGGTACGCAAGGGTCTCAAGCCACTGCTGATTCGGATGGGGTTCAACGCACGCCTTGCTGATGTGCTGGCCAAGGCTGGCCCAGTTGCTGCCATTGCCGTGACGGCACTCCTAGCCTGGGTCCTGGACTGGAAGGGTCAAGGCCTTAGGGTTGTGGGCAGCGTGCCTCAGGGCCTGCCCCCACTGACTTTGCCAGTTTGGGATCCGGCCTTGTGGCAGTCGTTGGCGATGCCCGCATTGCTCATCAGCGTGGTGGGCTTCGTAGAGTCGGTCTCTGTAGGGCAAACGCTGGCGGCTAAGCGACGCCAACGCATCGAGCCCGATCAGGAACTGGTGGCGCTGGGCGCGAGCAACCTGTCAGCCGCCTTCACGGGAGGTTTTCCGGTGACTGGGGGCTTTGCACGCTCCGTAGTGAACTTCGATGCAGGGGCACAAACTCCTGCCGCAGGCGTCTACACGGCTTTGGGAATCACCCTGGCCTCGCTCTTCCTAACCCCGGCACTCTATTTTCTGCCGCAAGCCACGCTATCGGCCACCATCATCGTGGCCGTGCTTTCTCTCGTCGACTTGGGGATGCTTAAACGCACCTGGGCCTATTCGCGCACCGACTTCATTGCGGTGCTGACCACCTTGCTTGCAACCTTGGCCCAGGGAGTAGAGGTCGGGTTGGTGGTGGGAGTAGCAGTGTCACTTCTCCTGTTCCTTTACCGCACCAGCCGGCCGCACATCGCAGAAGTCGGGCTGGTGCCAGGCACGGAGCATTTCCGAAATATCTTGCGCCATGAGGTCGCGGTCAGCCCTCAACTCGTGAGCTTGCGCGTGGATGAAAGCCTATACTTTGCCAACGCCCGAGCGCTGGAGGACCGCATCAACGACCTGGTAGCCGAGCGACCGCAGCTCAAACATGTGGTGCTGCAATGTTCGGCGATCAACGATGTTGATGCCAGCGCGCTCGAGAGCCTGGAAGCGGTCGACCATCGCCTTCGGGATGCAGGCATCGTTCTACACCTCAGCGAGGTCAAGGGCCCGGTGATGGACCGGCTGCAAGCAACCGAATTTGTCGCACGCCTCAGCGGCAAGATCTATCTCAGTCACTATCAGGCGATAGCCCAACTAAGCCCCGAAATCTTGACCGCGTCCGAAAACCAATGGCAGGCCAATCAAGGCGGTGGGTGAGCTGGCGGGCTGGGCGCAACGCAGACTGCCGGGATTTCATGATTTTCTCATCAAGGCAACTTGGTAGGGAAACAATTCAGCGGTCATGACACCCTCTGCAACCGCCGGATCGTTCTGCATGAGGCTTCTTGCAGCCGACTCATCAACGGCTTCAAAAATAGCGATCCCTATCGTGGATTCATCGTTGTTTTGAGTTCTTCCCACAAGAATCATCACACCTTTGTCAGTGAGATCGGATAGGTATGAAAAGTGTCGAGAAATTACGTCCTTTTCGAACGGCGTTGGACCTTGAGTCAACATGCCAATCCGTGTGGGTCGAAGCAGATACAGAAATTGCTTCAACGAAATTAGTCGCATCACTTTGCGTATGGTAGGTGCGGGAACAAAAGGCAGCCCCGGCTAAGACCGACGGGGCTACCTACTCGAAGGTTGGCAAAGTATTTGCCAATACCCTACCTTGCTAACAATTACTCGTGCAACTTTTTGACATGGTCTGAATCGCCATGATCGACATCTGCGTGGTCTACCGATTCATCTTCTTTTGCAGCCATTTCCGCATAGTGAATCGCCTGAATCTGATGCCCATAGGCTAAATATGCGTGGTGCGCTGCTTTGATTTCATCATCATGATCGTCGGCATCGGCCGCTGCAAGTTGGTGCTTAGCGGCTGCTTCAAAGTGATGGGCTGCTTTGCGGTGATGCCCTGCTGCTTTGTGGTGCACGTCGTGCTCATGCTTTGTCGTCATCAAGTTTCTCCCTAGTTTAGCGAGCTAAGTAGCTCATAGTAGGGGTAATCCCTGATTATTGCGGCGCGACTTAAACATTAGTCGCATCCTTTTCAGGAACAAGCAACCACATGGCTATATAAATGACAACGCCAAAACCGCCAAACAGCGTTATGAATATAAAAATAATGCGCCAGAGCCAGGACTCGGTAGCTGTTGCTATCGCCAGACCCGTAAAAATGCCACCGAGCCAGTGATCTCGCTTAAGCCGTCGAAGCTTACTTAAGCTATGGCCAGGCTCAAGAGAAATGCCATGAACATGAGGTGACAAGGACCTTGGCTGATCCATGATTCTGAGTAAGGTAGCCTTGGCCTGTTCAAATTCGCTTGCGCTTAGTGCTCCGCGTTGATAAAGCGCTTCTAATCGTTCGAGTTGTCCTGCAAAATCAGACATACATTAAATTCCTATGACGATAAGTCGAGCGTCATGAATAAACTATGGGGATCAACCTTATAGTCACCAAAGGGTCCACACTCGAGAAAACCTGCCGAGGCATACAGCCTTTGCGCTGGTATAAAACTTTGAGCTGTTCCAGTCTCAAGGCTAAGTCTTATGAACCCCCTGCTCTTTGCCTCGTGAATGATGTGCACCAGCAACGCGCGCCCCGCACCTCGTCGACGATAGTTTGTGGCCGTTCGCATTGACTTAATCTCACCATGTTCTGCGCTTAAGGTCTTCAATGCACCACAGCCTATGAGCTGGCTACCATCGCGAATGGTCCAAAAGCTAATACCATCTTGCTTCAATGCGGAAACATCGAGAGCGTGTACGCTCTCTGGGGGTGAAAGCGCAAACATACTTTGCAAATGCTCTTGAAGCAATGCATACACGTCGGGCTTTGCTGGGTCGTCTATAGCGATCGTCATAATTCGGTCACGCCGTCTCCATCGGCAGGCTTTTATCGCGAGCCCACTCTGATAGCGAAGCATCGTAAATCCTGACATCCGGGTGTCCAAGGATGGTCAATATCAGCGCATCACTCGAGGCGGCGATCCCACCGCCGCAATAAGTGATGACTCGATCGCTTGCAAGTGCTTGGGCGAACATCGTGCGTAACTCATGAAGCGGCTTGAACACATTGTTTTCATCGACGATATGAATCGCAGCAATATTTACGCTGCCTGCAATATGGCCTGGCCTGCCATAATTGGAGCCACCAGGCTCACCTCGATGCTGCTCCGGGCGCAAAGCATTGATCGTGCAAATACCTTGGTCATCGATCGCTGCAAATACGTCCGCTTTATTCGCCACCAATTCGGCTCGAAAGGCAGGTTCAAAGGACGATGCTGCCCGAGGCTTGCTTTGCCCAACAGCGATGGCCCGCCCTTCTCGCGACCACTTCTGAAAGCCACCATTGAGAACTGAAGCCTTATCGTGACCAAAGACCCTGAGCATCCACCACATCCTTGTGGCCCACCAATGGTTTGCCGTCGCGTAGCACACAACATGCGTTTGGTTCGTAATGCCAAGTCGACTCATGACTTGAGCAAACACCTGCATGCTTGGGAGCATGAAGCGCAGATGTGCCGGCTGATTCGGATCCGAGAGCTCCATATCGAGATCGACAAACTGTGCCCCAGGAATATGCGCAGCTTCAAAATCCGACCTTCCAGAAACAATATCGTAGGGCTTATCTTGGCGTGGTAGGAGATGAGTGGTGGTGTCAAGGACGACGACGTTCGGGTCGTCAAGGTGTTCTGCTAACCAAGCCGACTCGACGATGTATTCAAAATTTGTATTCATGATGGCCTTGATATTAAGTAGTCATCTGCAAAAACCCTCAGTCAGGGCATCAAGATGTCTGCATGCCTGCAAGCCGCCGGCTAATGATCGACTCAGCCTCAGCCATCATACGATCGATCAATGCTTTGACCGTGGGGATATCATGGATCAATCCAGCAACCATGCCGCAACTCCATGCGCCGGCGTCCATGGCACCATCGAGCATGATCTTGGGATACACCCCAGCGACCTCATCAATGATGTCCTCAAACTTGAGTCCGGCCCCAAGCGATCGCTCCTTCTCAAGCAATCGTTCAACTGCAGCGTTATTCAATACACGCTCGGTATTGCGCAATGGCCGCATCACCAGGCGGGTGTCGAGTTCACTCGCCGCAAGAATGGCTTCCTTAACATATTGGTGGACGGGTGCCTCTTGTGTAGCTATAAAACGTGTACCCATATTTATACCGTCGGCACCAAGAGCAAGGGCTGCCACCAAACTGCGTCCATCAGCCATACCACCACTTGCCACGAATGGAATCTTCAGCTCGTCGGCCGCACGAGGAAGCAATATAAAATTAGGAACATCGTCTTCACCTGGATGACCGCCACATTCAAATCCATCCACACTGACAGCATCGCAACCAATCGCCTGCGCTTTCAATGAGTGGCGAACGCTTGTGCACTTATGAATCACCTTGACGCCGGCTTCTTGCATCATCGGCAGCCACTTCTGTGGATTATTGCCTGCTGTCTCGACAACCCTGACGCCACCATCAATTATTGCCTTAATGTAACCAGGATAGTCAGGGCTTGTTACAGTCGGCAGGAAAGTGAGATTGACACCGAAGGGCTTATCGGTCATCGCTCGACACTTTGCAATCTCATGTGCAAGAAGTTCAGGCGTCTTTTGAGTGAGACCCGTAATAATCCCTAAGCCCCCTGCATTGCTGACTGCAGCAGCCAACTCAGCAAAACCAACATAATGCATACCACCTTGAATAATCGGGTGTTGGATCCCGAACAATTCAGTGATTTTTGTTTTCATAACGTTAGAACCCCCTATAACGAGCCACTTTTCTACGCCATCTGATCCATAATTGCAAGCTTGCGGCCTTCTCAAGTAGCCTGACATCATTATGGCAAGACAGGCCGATCAAACAATCAACGAGGAGACATTGATGACCAAGCCAGTCTGTTTAATCCTTGGGGCTGGTGCCGGCATTGGCGGGCATGTAGCCAAGCGGTTTGCTCAAGAGGGCTTTCATGCATGCCTTGCAAGGCGAAGTGACAGGCCAGGCTTAGATAGTTTGGTTGATGACATTAAACGTGATGGCGGAACATCGACAGGTTTTATACTGAACGCTGCCGAAGAAGGAAGTATCGAGCATCTTGTTTGCTCGATTGAGAACGATATCGGACCCATAACTGTCGCAGTTTTTAATCTTGGTGCCCAGATTGGCGATCGTGGCCTTGCCAATACCACGCTCAAGCAGTTTGAATTGGGCTGGCGCATCGCAACCTTTGGCCTCTTCCGCCTAGCTAAAGTACTGTTCCCATTCATGGAGCAACGAGGCCGAGGTACGCTTATAGTGACTTCGGCAACAGCCGCGATGCGTGGCAACGCGGGTCAACATTCTCATAGCGCTGCTATGGGTGGCAGGCGCATGCTGTGTCAATCGCTCAACGCCCAATTTGCCCCTAAGGGCATTCATATTGCCCACATCGTGATCGACGGCGCCGTTGATGCGCCCGACACGCTTGGAAAAATGCTCGGTCCCGAGCGCTTTCAAGCCTTGCGTACATCGCGCGGTCTCGAGCACGACGGCCTTCTCCTACCTGCAGAAATTGCGAATACCTATTATTACCTTGCCCATCAGCATCGCTCGGCTTGGACCTTTGAGCTTGACCTCAGAGCCCATTCTGACCTCGCGTGGTGGAATCATCAGTCTCAAGTTGACGATGCGTGAAACTCCATGGATATTTCTTGGATCGGTATGGAAATGGGGATTACCCTACTGCGTTGATTTGTGGCATGCTAATGGACCAATCAATAAACTAAGTGTTTCCCCATGAAAGCCGCTTGGTATCTAGAAACTGGATCGATCGACGTCTTGCAGGTTGGTGAGGTCCCCACACCTGATCCGATGCCCGGGCAGGTGCTGGTAGGTCTTAAATCCCACGGCGTCAACCCGACCGACTGGAAACGCAGAGCCGGCCAGCGAGGTCCTGCGCCAACCCAAAGGATGATCCCTGGATACGATGGCGCAGGCGTTATTGCTGCCCTCGGACAAGGCGTAGACCTCTCACGTCTAGGTGAACGTGTATGGGTCTGGGAGGCCTTTCATCAACAGGCAGGTGGAACCGCAGCGGAATTTGTCTGCGTTGATCAGTCGCGCGCCATAACCCTACCCGAAGCGGTGGACTTCGAAGTCGGTGCATGCCTCGGCGTGCCCGCCCTTACCGCCTGTCATTCACTTATGCTTGCAGGCCCTTTAGAGGGCGAAGCAGTCATCGTGACAGGAGCAGCTGGTGTGGTCTGTAATTATGCCGTCCAATTGGCAAAGATAATGGGCGCCCGCGTCTTGGCAGTAGTACGTGGTGAGGCCGAAAAGGAAGAAGATGCTCATCGTGCAGGCGCAGACCTTGTTATCAATTCAGAAAGGGATGACTTCCTCAAAGCGGCCCTCGATTTCACCCATGGTCGCGGTGCGCGTTGTGTTGTTGACGTGGACCTCGGCGCTCACTTGCACATCGCCTCACGCATTACCGCTGTAAACGGCACGATTGCAAGTTTTGGTACAGCCAGTAATCCTGCACCCACGCTCGACTGGGCCGCATTTATGCATCGAAACATCCGGCTATGCGGTGTAGGTATTTTTTCGGTTCCAGAATCTAGAAAGTTAGAAGCAGTCGCCTTCGTGCAAAGCTGCCTAGCGGCTGGCCAGCTTTGGCATCGGATCGACAGTCGTTGGCCGCTCGATGAAATCGCCAAAGCTCATCAACGCCAGGAGACAGGACGTCCACGAGGGAAAGTTATAGTTAGCATAAGCTAGCCAATCAAGCCAGCAACTGATCGATCTTTGCCCTCACCCGTTCGAGACTTAGTACTGACTCAGCTTCAAGCGGTGGTGCATAGCCGACCGGTATCCGGGGAGCGCCGCAGCGTGCGACGGGCAAGCCACTATGCTCGGCAACAAATGCAGCAACTTCCGCTCCAAATCCTGCCACTTGCACCGCTTCATGGACCACCAAGCAACGCCGAGTCTTTTCGACCGATTCAAGGACGGTCGTTTGATCCCAAGGCCAAAGACTCCTCAAATCGATCAGTTCAATCGAAAGACCACTTAAGCTGAGCTCGTCGACAAGGCTCATTAATCGGGGTATCGTGGCAGACCAACTAACAATCGTTAGATCGCTACCCTTTCTGCAAACTGCAGCCTCACCAATAACTTGTAACGAAGTCTCGGCGATGTCGACCAAGCCCGTTTGCTGCCAAAGCTCCTTATGCTCCATGTAGACCACGGGATCATCTGATGCGAGCGCCGCCTTGAAAAGATGGTAATTGTCCGAGGCAGTTGATGGGGCAAGAACGGTTAATCCAGGAATGTGCACAAACCAGGACTCAAGTGATTGTGCGTGCTGTGCGGCTGAACCGTTCCAAATCCCATTCGGTAAGCGCATCAGCATCGACACACGGCCCTGACCACCAAACATATAACGATTCTTAGCAGCCTGATTTACGATCTCGTCCATAGCACAAATCGCAAAATCAACAACCCGCATTTCAACGACAGGCCGCATACCGGCCAATGCCATACCAACCCCTGCGCCAATCATGGTCGCTTCAGAGATTGGAGTATCAATGATTCGAGCAGGACCGAACTTTGACTGCAAGCCAGCGTACTGGGCAAAGACGCCGCCGCGACCGATATCCTCGCCAAGGGCAATAATACGAGGGTCGAGATCCATTGATTCGCTTAGCGCAAGCGCTGCAGCCTGCGCGTAGCTAAGGCTTAAAGGCATTGTATTGCTCCAAAGACTAGAACCATTGACCAGCTCCAGATGTTTGAACATCTAAGTACGCATCGCTGGCAAGCGGCCATGCTGCCTCGTTGGCCCTTGCTAACGCGTCGGCCATCTCTTGATCGGCTTGTTGCTTAATCTGGTCGAGGACCGCTTGCTGAACAGCTTGAGCGCTAAGCTTTCGCATCGCCAAAATAATGGGGTCATGGCACATAGCTTGATCGACTTCGTCTTGCTCACGATAAGTACCAGGATCCACAGATACGTGCCCCTTAAAGCGATATGTCCTTGCATGTAAAAGCAAAGGACCGAAGCCCCTTCTTATGGACTCAGTAAGCCTTGCCGCGGCGTCGTCAACAGCCTCAACGTCGTTACCATCAATTGATTCAACATCAATACCAATACCTCGCGCTCGTTCACAGACACCCTCTCCTGCCGTTACCGAAGAAGAGCGCGTTGTGGCGGCGTAGGCGTTATCTTCACAAACAAATAAAACGGGAAGCTGATAAACCTTAGCCCAATTGAAAGTCTCCAAAAACGGGCCGCGATTAATGGCCCCATCACCAAAAAAACAGGCAACGATCCGATCATCACCGTGCTGAAGTTTGATCGCATGCGCAGCACCCACTGCGATGGGCATGCCTGCCGCAACGACGCCGTTCGCACCCAACATGCCCACCGAAAAATCCGCAATATGCATCGACCCGCCCTTGCCGTGGTTATAGCCATCCGCGCGCCCAAAGAGCTCAGCCATCATCCGGTAAGGATGTGCACCTTTCGCAAGCGTATGGCCATGACCGCGATGGGTTGAGGTGATCAGATCTGTACGCCTGAGATTCGCGCACACACCGGCAGCAACCGCCTCCTGGCCGGTCGACAGATGAAGCGGGCCACGAACTCTGGCAGGCGCAGCCGAGGTCTTTTGACCCCAAGCAGCCACACCGCCCTGGCTTGCTGCTTCAGCAGCATCTTCAAATGCGCGAATCCGAAGCATCATGCGATAAAGTTCGATCAGTTCGCCTCGTCGACTTGCGGATTCCATAGCATTCCTCTTGCGATTCTTTGACCTGTTGCGGTCCATGCGCTCACACGCCTTGCATCATACAATGCCGGCTTTTCCCGGACTTCATGCTATGACAACAACATCACAAGAACCACCGCTCACATCGCTTTCGCATGGTGGTGGCTGCGGTTGCAAGATTGCACCGGGCTTACTTTCTGAGATGCTCAAATCGACGGTGGCCATGCCTGTGCCCGATGAGCTGCTTGTTGGCATCGGGACGTCGGATGATGCTGCTGTCTATCAGATTAACGAGCACCAGGCCATTGCTGCTACCACAGACTTCTTCATGCCAATTGTTGATGATCCTTATGCTTTTGGACGTATCGCCGCCACCAACGCAATCTCGGATATCTATGCCATGGGTGGAACGCCCATCATGGCGCTCGCGCTCGTAGGCATGCCGATTAATGTACTTAGCACGACAACCATTGGGAGCATTTTGGAGGGTGGACAGTCGATCTGTCGTGAAGCTGCAATCCCAATTGCGGGTGGTCACAGCATCGACTCAGTCGAGGCAATCTACGGGCTTGTTGTGCTTGGACTCGTGAACCCAAAGCAGGTCAAAAGGAATGCGGATGCAAAGCCTGGCGATCTGCTTATCCTGGGCAAGCCGCTTGGTGTAGGTATTTACGCAGCGGCGCTTAAAAAAGGACAGCTTGCTGACGCTGATTATGCGCAAATGCTTCAGATGACAACTTCGCTGAATAAGGCTGGATCTAAGCTTGGCACTATGGATGGGGTCCACGCTATGACTGACGTTACAGGATTTGGTCTAGCTGGCCATGCGCTCGAAATGGCACGAGCAGCGAAACTGTGTTTAAAGCTTGATTGGCAAAAAGTCCCGCTGTTACCCATGGCGAGGCAACATGCCGGTGCTGGTCATATCACCGGGGCGTCTGCTCGTAACTGGTCTGCCTATGGCCACGAGCTTAGACTAGACTCAAGACTGTCGGCCGTGGATCGGGCATTGCTCACAGATCCACAAACAAGTGGTGGCTTACTGGTAGCCTGCGCGCCACAGGCTCGAGCCGAAGTGTTCGAAGCCTTTGCAAGTACAGGTTTGGACGCTCGCGAGATTGGCTCAGTCACAACTGGTTCGGTAGGGGTCGAGGTGATGATGTCCGAAATTGGCTAGTGGGGCTGCTGTTTTGTCGTTAAGATGGATGACATGCACAAGGCAAGCCAAACATCTGAACCTGCACGAGGCGCTCAGAGCAAGCAACCGGTCAGATGCGCCGCAACAAAGCATCGCTCTATAAGACAAGTCGATACCGATGCGTACTATCAAGCAGTTTGTACAAAAGATTCAAAATTTGATGGTTATTTTTTTGTAGGCGTCAGCAGCACTGGGATTTACTGTCGCCCCATTTGCCGGGTTAAGACACCGAAACAACAACATTGCCATTTCTTTTCGATTGCCGCACAAGCAGAAGCCGCAGGCTTTCGTCCCTGCATGCGATGTCGACCAGAACTTGCTCCCGCCGACAGATATTGGAGCAGTGAGGACGCAAGCGACATTTTGGCTCGCAAGGCTGCGTACCTCATAGACGGTGCAAAGCAGCACGACGGCAGCCCTAAACAAAGCGCGTCTTCCATGGCCGAGATCGCTCACTTACTTGGCATCAGCGATCGCCACTTGCGTCGTGTGTTTGAAAACTATTGGGGTGTTTCTCCGCTGCAGTATCGACAAACTCAACGATTTCTTAGGGCAAAGCAATTGCTCGTTGACAGTCAGCTTCCTATGTCCAGGGTTGCTGCACTCGCGGGATTTTCAAGCCTTCGACGATTCAATGATTCTTTTCATAACCATTACAGGTTATCGCCGAGCAAATTGCGAGCCAATAACGCAAACGAACGAACAGGGTCTCCTGATCATTCGATTACCCTAAGGCTCGACTATCGACCGCCTTTTGACATACAAGCCATGCTCAATTTTTGGCGGGTTCGCTCGATTAACAATCTTGAACTGATTGGCGCACACGATCTCTTTCGAACACTGGCCATCGTGCATCCTCAGTCACCAAGCAGGTATTTAGTTGGCTGGGTTCATTGTTTGTTTGATCCACTACGACCTCAACTGAGCCTAACAATGAGCGAGAGCCTGCTTCCAGCCATTCATGGTTTGGTGGGTATCGTGAGAGCTGCGTTTGATCTGGATGCAGACCCAGCACTTATTGATGCGTCATTGAGCACTGACTTCCCAGCCAGCACGGGTCTTCGATTGCCTGGAGCATTTGATGGCTTTGAACTTGCGGTCAGAGCGGTCATTGGGCAGCAGGTTAGCGTTGCAGCGGCAAGAACCTTCGCCCAACGCATGGTGGATCGATTTGGCACGCAGCTTAGGCTTGTAAGCCCACCCCGTCAATTGCTCGATACCAATAAGCCAGAGCTCGAACATTTAAGACTCTTTCCCCGCCCCCAAGTGCTTGCACAAGCCTCGAGCGATGCCTTGGGTGCACTAGGTATTGTCAGACAACGGCAGGTCGCC
>Ga0194133_10005261_pt1 | contig 16605 bp, 4 predicted proteins | sample TA2KigOf40mmetaG_FD_155448 | JGI IMG/M metagenome (GOLD analysis project Ga0194133, IMG submission 155448) | Freshwater microbial communities from Lake Tanganyika, Tanzania - TA2015055 Kigoma Offshore 40m | ecosystem: Environmental > Aquatic > Freshwater > Lake | place: Tanzania: Lake Tanganyika... | reverse complement strand
CGCCGCGCGGTTAGCACGTGTTTTTTTACAGCTCCACTTTTTCTTAGTGGTTTTGGAGGTTTAAAGCATTATTTGATCATAAAAAGTGTGTCTAGTGCTTAATTTGATGTTCGTCGTCATATTGTAAGTAACTTTTTGTGAACTTTAAGCCTTTTTCGTACAGTAAATCAAAGTTTTAAAAATTGACATTGAGTTTACCGCGTTTTTTTCTGTGATAATCTGATCTCAAAAACGCGCGATTTGTTATGTGCCATATTGGTTGGTGCGGTTTGTTGTGAGTTTAGGCTAAGGCAGAGTGACTTGTGGACTGTGAGGCATTGCATAGAGCGATTTTGTTAACATCAAATCTCGATATCCCTGTAAGATTTCTCTGGTTGGAGGGTAATTTAAACTCCGGACAATTTTAAATCTGTCGACAAACCTAAGGGTGTTTGGAAGGCTTTATCGGCTTAAATACCGACTGATGTGTGGATTTCCTCCGGCACCAGACAGCGCATAGTTGAGTGTGTTGGTACCAGGACGTGGGTTTAGCTGTGAAAGGCTGACTTGGGCTTCTGGAGAGTATAAATCTTACACATCCCATAGGCTGGCTACGGTTTGTCTAACGACAAATAGGCAGGTGCCGTTTTTGAGATTCAAACCTCAAATTAGATGGGAAGCCTACAAACTCAGATGAACAGATGTCCTTTAGGAGTGGGGGCCGTTACAATCAGAAACAAAAATCTTCCTCTAATCTTCCACCCAAAAACCCTTGCTTTATTTGAGGCCAAGCTTTCTATGGGTTTATGTCGAGGTCTGGATGAGCAGCTTATTGGTGCTGGCGGTGTGGTGCGTGGCGTCGAGTGTGGAAGAGCTCAAAACAACAGAAAATTTCTTTTTACTTTGCTTTAACAAGGCGATGTAAGGTATGAATGAAAAACCTCCAGTGAAAGAATGATGACTGAATGCTAATGATCGTGATGAATGTGTATGAATTTAAGAATGATGAATGTGAATGGTATGATTGTGTTTTTTTCATGGACAGGCAGTGGTCAGGGATTGTCCGGCGCGGGAGATCCTTAGACCCTGTCTTTCTAACTCTCCAATCGGGTCACACTGTTTGATTGCCCGGCGCTGGGGATCAAAACAGTTAGACTCAATTCTTGTTGTTGTGTACAATTTTGTCTATGGCCGAAAATAAAAGAAAGGCTTCATCTCCCTGTGAGTCTCATAATAAAACATTTTGTGAAGAATTAAATGCTTCATTAGTCCGTCTTCCGTTGTGTAAAGGTATCGTGAACTGATTTTGCTTCTTTTCCTGCATCTTATTGTTGCTCTTTTTAGTAACTGAGACTCTGTTGGAGACGGATATAAGCCCAATCAAGAATATCTCTGATCTATCTATTGATATTCCGTCCTCTGACGACTACACTTTTTACTCGCCAGATAGATCTGAAATCACAGTCATGCCTTCTGAGGTTACTAGGCTTGCAATGTATCGGATCCTAACCAGGAACGGATCAAAGTTTGTTGGAGCATTGAGCAGGCGTCAGGGCTTTGATATCTGGAAGGACTGTTTCCAGGCGGAAGCCTCTCGTCTACATGGCATTTCGCTTGTTCAGTCAGCTAACAAGCCCTTCATCCTAGAATTCCATCTCTATGAAAATGTTCCGGTTGACTCACTTCCAAAATCATTCAGCCACATGGTAGATGGCTCTACCTATCAGGGTGAGCTGTTCATTGAAGACACCGAAACCCCTCTTCTGGGTGAACAGGTCAAAGTGTTCATTCGTCGCACAAGATTTCGAGTTAGCCCTGTTCAAATCAAGCTATGGCTATCGCTGTTTGGAACAGTGGTTACAGAACCGGCGTACATCCCTGATGAGGAAGCTTCACAGATCTTTTCTGATGATCTAACTTGCTACATGACTCTTACAAGACATATGTATGGTCAACTGCCAGCTTTTGGTCGCAAGTTGAGAGTCTCCTACAAAGGACAGCCAGTTCAATGTAATGCTTGCTACGGACTAGGCCACCTTCGCTCTGAATGTAAATCTGACAGGGTTGATTGGTTGAAGTACTGCAAGGTTATTCAATCGGAATTCACGCTTGCTACTACCATGCTTGGTAGATGGCACAACCTTATGGTTGAAAATAAGATCTAAAGGCAAAACATTTTATGTATGATTGTGTGTTTTTTGTATGAATATGAATGTGAATGTTGTGTTGTGATTATTATAGGTGCGTGTGTGTGTGTTGAGTCATGATTCTTTTCTCTGTTTGGTTTTGCTAAATAAAAAATATAAGATGGTAATTGTGTCTTATTGGAATTGCGCCTCAGGGTTGCTAAAAAAGTTAGACGTTATAAAAAATCAAATTAAGTCTAAAAAGATTGATCTTTTTTTCGTTGCAGAGTCCGAGATTTCAGTGGACTATGATTGCAACTTTCTTAATATTCAGGGATATGAGACATTATTCTCTGAGACAAGAACAACAAGGGGTAGGGCAAGGTTGCTTTGCTATGCTAAAATTAATCAATTCAAAAGGCTGCCGGTGAATAACCATTACAATGATGTGGTCGTGTTGCAGCATGGTAAAAAAATATTTGCTGGGGTGTATCGCGGTTTTAAGTTATTTGAAGCTGAAACTGAAAGGTCAAACTGGGCTAGGCTGTTTGATGAGTTGGCTAGAATAGACTATAAGAATGAAGTGTACATCATTGGAGATCTAAATGTCGATATCGGCCGACATGATTCAAGATTCCACTCTGAACTAAGAGACTGGACAGATACTCGGGGTCTAAACATCATTAATCTTGGGGTTACTAGAAGGAGAAAAGTTTTAAATCGAATTCAGGAATCTAATCTCGATGTAATCCTCACTAACTCCGACAGATTCCATCATTGTGTTAACTTTAATGATCTTAGCGATCATGCGATTATTACTGCTAATGTGATGTCTCATACATTTTGCGAGAAGGAAGCCAGTAGTTTTACAATCTTTGATTGGAAATTTGATGTTGATGCAGCAAACAAATTCTTACTAGAGTACTTTAATTCCTCGCCTGATTTATCCTCTGATCGAGTCTCTGACATTGATTATGGAATTAGGGCAGGTCTTTCTATTACTATGAGTAGATTTGTAAGATCAACTGAAATCAAAATTAGATCTCCTACAGAGGTAGTATCTATTAAGATTAAGAAACTAAAAAATAGAAAAAACTACCTGAGAAAAAAATGGTTAAGAACTAAGAATCCTGGGGACTGGACACTATTCTTGATGGCATCGAAGAGTCTGAGAGCCGAAGTAAGAAAAACAAGGGCTAAGATTCTGAAAAGTAAGCTTGTGTTGAGCCCTAAGGTTTTCTGGGCTGAAGTTAATAAGTTGATGGGCAAACAATCGTCGACTATAGGCAGGATTATTCATAACGATAAAGAAATTGTGGAGGACCAAGAGGTTTCTAACTTGTTCATTGATTTTTTTACAAACAAAGTAGATAAGATCCTTGGCGGATATTCTCCGTACATCCCTAATGTTTTAAACATGCCCGTGGGTGCCTTTCCTGAGTTTACCATTGAGGAAATTGACTCTGCATTTGATAGACTTACATCTAAAAAAGCATCGGGAATGGATGGGCTAACCTGCCACTTCATTAAAACCTTTAAGACAACTCTTGGTCCGGTTGTCAGGGAATTGTTCAATAATATCGTGCTATCTAATGTCATTCCTGAGACTTGGAAGGTGGCAAAAATAATTCCCGTTTTCAAGAAAGGATCGAGCGTGTTGGTAGAAAACTACCGCCCCGTTTCTAACCTGAATGCCATTCCAAAGGTGTTCGAGATTTGTTTGTTACAGAGACTGGAGATGATTGACATCGATAAACTTGTTTCAACATCACAGCATGGATTTCGTAAAAAGCATGGAACTGAAACAGCGGCTGCATCAATTGTTGGTAAAATTTCTGATCTACTTGAACAAAAAAGGTTTGTGGCTATTTATTCAGCGGATTTGACAGCCGCCTTTGACGTGCTAAGGAAGGAGGTTCTGGTAGATATCTTAATTGAAAAAGGGGTTCCAATGTATCTAATTAGGATAATTCATGAATACTTGTCGGACAGACTTGGCTATGTACAAGTTGGTAATTCAGTGTCCATGGTAAAAGATATCAAAGCAGGATGCATTCAGGGAAGCATAGTGGGACCCTTCCTTTTCAGTATTTACATGAGTCACTTACAGCAAGTAGTTTCACCCTGGGACAGTGTAGTTTATGCCGATGACTCGTACGTCATTATTCATGGGGACAATATAGATGATCTTGTAGGTTCTACTAAAACTGTAATGTCCAAGCACTTTGAATGGCTGAGTTCTATTGGGATGGTTTGTAACCAATCAAAAACGGAGCTTATGATCTATGGCCAATATTCTGTGAAAATTAAGGTTAATAATCAAGAAATAACCTCAAAGAGTACAATCAAGGTTCTGGGTTTGCTGTTTGATAACAACCTTAGATGGCAATCCCAAGTTAAAAAGATTCTAAGCAGGACCCGATCAGTAACTTTTGCCCTAAGATACTTACGACGTCATTTGTCGCTGTCCGAAATCAAACCGGTCATATATGCCCAGGTCGTTAGTAGAATGGCCTATGGAGCTCCGGTGTGGTACCATTATCTAAATTTTAGACAAAAAGCTCAGTTGAGGTCAGCTTTTTTTAGAATCCTCAGAGTATTGTCAAGGGATTTTAATTTAAAATTAAATAGGAATGGCCTCCTTCAAGTGTGCGATATGGACCACATAGATAACATCCTGTTTAAAAGATCATCTAATTTTCTATTTAACCTAATCTTTAACCTAGTTCCCAATGATTTAGCAGTGAAGCTACTGCAGAGGGGCTATTTTAATGATAGGAACGTAGGGAAATTACATTTTTTTGATTGCAGCTCCTCTAAGATAGGAAAGGCGTGTATCACCAACATGGCATCGGAAATTGTCTCCAGATGGGATTTTGACTGGTTTTTCCTGACTCCAGATGTATTCAAATTGAAACTCAATGAACAACTTTCAAGAAGAAATTAAAATTGGTTGTACCTTTTCCCCCACCTGCACGAGCAACCTTTCCTACCAGGAGGTTTTTTCCCCCTGGTAGGGCAGTCTAAAGTGTGTGTATGAAGTGGGAGTGAAATCCAGGTTTTTCCTCCAAAAGTCTGGGTAGGAAAGGTCAAGTCCCTTGCTCTCCACCCCTCCCCTAACGTGATGATGTCTAAAGTTTTCTAATAATGAATTTCATTTTATTAATTAAAATGCAAATTTATGGAAATAAAATTTTCAAAAATCAAATCAAAAAAATCAAAAAACTTCTTTCTGCAGCTAATCCTTGCGCTCGTGAAAAACTCAAATGAAACCTAAGGATTAATCTTAGTCAGCTCTTTTGGTTGAAAATGTAAATCTTGAAACCTAATATTTCAACCTACATAAAAAGGTATTCAACATACAAAGTTTTGTGTTTAGAATTACCTCATAAGTTTTTATAACATTCTCAAAATTAATGAGCTTCATATGAAAACACTTTTTACCTATTTGGAAAAAAGAACCAAGAAATTTTCTTGTGGTATCTGAAAGTTTGACTTTACAAGCTTAATCCAAAAATCTTGAAAAATTTATTTCCATTTTTCCTGATGTTGGGAAACTCTGGGAGTCAAATAAAATTAATTTAAGACTATTGGTTGAAAATGATAATTCAATTTTGTAGCATTCTGTAGACTTACTCTATCAGAGTGTTTACCTGGTTAACCACAAGGAGAAGGAAGTCATGTCAAATATTCTATAACTAACCCATTCTATGAACAATACTCCTTTTTATGAAATAAAGATGGATGTAAAAGATGCTCATAATACTTTATTGGGGTTTAGCTGTAGACACTTTAATGTTACACTCAAAAATCAAGGTAATCCTTAAGATCAAGATCTAACTTTATCTACTCCTAGATAATGTTCTAAAGGCACGCAGCCTTTTTATGGACATGGAAGACAGGAGCATGGAGACTTCCTATTTAAATGCCACTGCTTAGAAGGAAAAAACTTGAATTTTTAATACTCCTAAATTGCTTATAATGTTAAATACTCTGTCAGGCGGAAAAAACCTCCCACATTTTAATATTGGTTTTGCAGGTGGAGGAACTTTTATTAAAAGCATTACAATAAACAAGTCATCATATGTTGTCGTCACATTGTTCAGCAAGTTTCATTTTAAATCAAGGGGTAGAAAGAGAAAGCCAATCAAAATTCCAATCTTTTGCAATTCTACAAACTGCATTTGTAATAGTGGCTTTAGCAATTCGGTTCTACTTGTGTCAAAGAATGACAGTCAAAATGGATACCTCTCATTATATTAAGGATAAATACGGCTATTCCAGATGGTTGGACTAAGTTGAAAATTCTAAAAGAGCAACAAAAGTCCATCTAAAGAGAATAGTATCAAAATCTTCCTGGCTCATTTTTTGAAGCAATGTACCTCAATTAAACTTAAAATCAAAATTGCGGATAATAATCTTTAGTATGTTTATCTTACTCTTACTCTAAGTTGATAGCCATGTCTGTGAGACCAGACCACAACGGCATAAGAGATCCTTCTCATAACCTTTGAGCGAAGAATAGATTGCATGACTTCAGGTTCAACATGACCCTAGACCAAAGGCGCGACTCCTAAATTTCAATGACATTTCCCATCTGGTCATTCCACGAGATGTTTTTATCAATATGAGTTAGACCAGGAGCTTTGAAATGACATAACTACCTAAAGGAAATCATTTTGGAGCTTTACATATGGTTTAACTTATTTACCCACATTGGTAAATGTCTTGTTGAAAAGAAAGAATTGGCATTTTTTCATAGATTCCTTTCCAAACAAAGAAGCAGGAGACTTTTCAAAGCAAATTGGTAGCACTTACTTTTCGTTCATTAACAATTATTATAGCTGCTGAAAGTAAAGTTAATTGAAACTGTTAATGATTTTTCATCAAATGCCTTTTGTATTGACTGAAAGAAAAGACTTTGACCACACAGAGAGCATTTATTTATCTTATCTATGACTTGCCAAAAAGAGTCTTTTTCTTGAGTCATTTTATGATCGCTTCGGTTTCATCTTTTTGTCTTGAAATCAATTCCTTTTAAACCATTTATTCTCCTTGTACTCTAGGGCCAGTTTTAAAATCTAATTAGACACTAATTGAAAGCATCATAGTTTGACAGCTGGTTGTTGAAAGTACAAACAAGCTATGGCAAGATGGACACATCAAGATTGAAACCTTTCTAGTCAGCAAACCACTTTGCTTAACTTGTTTCTAGGAAATAATAATAAAAGATGTTGATCTAACTTAAGGGTATCTTCAGTTTACCCAAAACCTTCTACTAAAATTTGCCATTTTGACAGGATTTTAAGGGAACATAATCATCATTGACATTAAAGCGTTACAATAATTAAGTCATTATATTTTGTTTCATTTTAAATTGAAGGGGAGAAAGAGTGAGCCAATCAAATTTCCAATCTTTTGCAATTCTACCAGCTACATTTGTAATACTGGCTTTACCAAATATGGTTCTACTTGTGTGAAGGAATGACAGTCATTGCAATAAGGATAAATGTGGCAATTTCAGATGGTTTGACCAATTGATAATTCTAAAAAGAGCAACTGAAGCCTTTTTAAAGAGAATAGTATCAAAATCTTCCTGGCTCATTTTTCGAAGCAAGGTACCTCAATTATACTTAAAACCAAAATTGCGAACAATAATCCTTGGAATTCCTTGGTGGTGTTTGAGAAAGAGCATGTAACCAAAAAAGGGTTAGGATGGGTCTTTTTGTACTTTTGAAAAAGGATGTTGTTTTGGTTTAAATATAAGGTTTATTTGGAAAAAATAACTTAAATGTTTTTTCAGAAAGGTAAAACTTGTTGTTAATCTGGAATTACACCAAAATAATAACAATTGATTTTGATCTTTAAAGAGGTAAAGAAGAAAACTTTCAAAATCGTCCATTAGAATTACAAAAGAGCCATCTCCAATTCAAAAAAATGTATAAGTTGCCTCTAAAAGTCTTCTTTGATCAGCTAATAATTTATTGAAGTTTCAACCTTATCTTTAATTTATTCAAAATTTAATATAAATGTCAACCAATTTTAAAAAAATATCCCAAACCCATTCATTCAAAGTCACATAAAATTCAAAAGATATTAAAATTGTTTGTAATAGAAAATCTTTGTTCAATGTCTTTTGAGATAAATTTCAGGCGCTTGTCTTTCATTTCAAAATTTATTCTTTTTTCATGATAAATTAATGCTATGCCTATAAAATTTTATACCCATTTTTCTCATTGAAACTTTTCAAAAAGTTTCTTTGTTACGATTTGAAAATTATTCTTTTGGTCTCTCATTAAAGTCAAAAATTTAAATTGCTCTCTTTTTCATACTCTTCTCACAATAGAAAAAAATAATTTCATGCAAGAGATCACATAAAAGAAGTCTGCCACCAACAGGATTTGGTTGTGGAAAAACAGTTTTCAATTGAATTAAGTCTTTAAGAAGATAAACAATGTTAGATAAACACAAAGTTTTACTTAAAACTTTTCTGCATGAAATAAATCTCTATGTGAAAGACTTTCAAATTTGGCTATTTTTATTTATTTTATTTATCTAATACAGACTCATGCAATTACAATCAAAGATAGCAATTTTAATAAGAGTCACAAACATGGTAAAAATGTGCTTGATTAATATTCAAAAGGTACATCAAGTGACATTGTTCTGATTCTGTCCTTTGTTAAATTTATTTCAGTCCATGACACTTTAATTTTGGAAAGGACTGAGCCACACCGATTCTTCATAATATTTTTGCCCAATCTTCACTCTGGAGCTGTCAAATCCAAAAATTAGCCTTACCCAAACAGAAAGCAAACAATTCTCTGTATAATTATCATTATAATTGTAATGCATATTATGAGAATAAAATCTTAAAATCTAAAATCTATATCTTGCCTTGGTGAAGGTATTCAAGAACACCCCTTCTTATCAGGAACTAGTATATTACTGGAGACGATACCCATTTTGGAGTATTTTTGCCAGTGTGAAAAGACACCATTAATAATTGTGAGTTTTTGAATGTAAACATTAATTAATTAAAATAGGTGAGAAAAACTTGAAAACCGACATAAGTTTCCCATTTTCGGGTGCATTCCTATGAAGTAAAAATAGCACAAATACACGGTCTTATTTTTGGTTGGGAAAAACCCAAAAAAATGCTTTGCTGCAATTTAAAGTGAACTTTCAAAATTTCATGATTGTCACTTTGTAAAAAGAAGCTAATGGTTCTTATTCTCAAGCAATGTAAAAGCACTTTAAAGTTATTTTTAAGATTTTCTTAATAAGTGGGATCAAACTCTTTTTTTAAATTGAGGTTGCTTTGGGCCTCAACCTAGGATTTGTTGACTCTTCTTGTCTATATGTCATTGTTTAGGTTTACACATACAGTTCTGCAGAGGTTGTCGCCCAACTTTGAAGTGGAACCCATCATAAAATCTTGGTCACGAGTGTCTGCATCTCTTCATATATATATTTGTGGTCATTGCTTCGACAAGTCTCTCAGGATAGTCCCCAGATGTATACAGGCATTTCATCACTTGACTCATCAAGATCGTGTTGTGGGCCTTACCCTTCCCAGCTCATTGAGGGTTGCTCTACTCATTGTCCTTTGGAAGTCACGTACAGCGATCCATAGAGTCCTGTAATGCATAGCATTTAGTTTTCTAATATCTTTGAAAGAGTTATTGTCATTAAGCCAAACACTACATACATAAAAACAACAGTTGTAAAACTGTTAGCACTTTAAGAAACAGCCTGACCAAAAAAATGGTACACCATTTTGTGATTTAATAAGAGATTTCGTATAGACAGGAAAAAATCACACAACATAGTTACAGATTTAAACCGTAGAAATTTTGCTGATTTATTTCATTCCTTTATTTTTCAACAATTGCTTATTATAATTTGTTGATTATTCCCAAATTATACAGTGAATTACCAGAATCCTTATTTTATGCATTTATTGCATGAAACACAATCATTTTTTTGGTGCAGATGCTGCAATGTCAGTTTTTTTCTTACTGTGGTTTATCTCGATTTTAATAAGTCAGATGATAATAATCATTACAATTTCAAGTGACTATATTATCCCATTTGTCTTAAGCTTCTTTAAGAGTATTGTAAGGTAAATTCTACTAAAACAGCCTGTATTAAGCGACAAACTTTGCATTAGAAAATGAGCTTTCACATTTGTGAATCAAGAGAAGTTTGAAGGTAATCTGTTTGTTTTGACATCAAAAAGCATGGAATATAAGTCTCTTTGAATGAATTTAGAATATTTCAATGAACTTTAACTTTGTAAACATACAACTAAGTTACTTTGTACACAATTTTACAAAACTTTGATTTGAATTATGGATTGAGATAATAAATTCATTCGAAATTGTTATCTTGAATTTCGTGAAAAATCTTCAAAATGAAATCCCTTTGAGAGAAATTTTTTTCAAAAAAGTCACAAAGGTAAGAATTTTAAAATGAATGACAGAGTCCTTCCAATAGAGAAACCTGAAAGGATTGGATGAAATCTATTTGATTTGGAGTAGACTTCAACCAACTTCATTTGGTAGAATTGCCAATTTTTCCTCCTTTATACCAGTGCCAAATGCTTTAAAACTTCCAAACAGTTTTCATCTTCAATACGAGATAATAATGCTAATGAAAAATATGTTAAAGTAAAATTCAGATGTCATAACCTTCCTTGAATGTAGAAAAATAGAACATTGTTACAGTAAACTATTATGAAAAGTAAAATGAAAAAATAACTTGAATTGAACACTTTATGATATTATGATGCAACAAAAAGGTTGAAAAATTAGATAATAAAAAATTCAAAATCATTCATTTAATTCATTTAATAGGGCTTCACTGCAATAAAATGAATTGTTACATTTTTCATAAGCAAATAAATCAATTGCCCAAAAATGGCAAATTGATCGCCCTGCTAACAAATATATGAAAAATGTAGTGCAATCTTCAATTGGAGGGTGTGAAATGAATATCTGTGGAAGCATCGTCAAGAATATTACAAAATATCAATTGTCAAATATTAAATGTACTCTAATGTAGTTTTTGCAAATTTTCTGTCTGATCCAATCAAAATAATGTTTATTGCTTCAAAAAATCAGGTATTTGCATTCTATTTAGCGTATCTGATGCTGTAGTTTGATTTTAATAATAATAATCTTGTGCTGTATAGACTCGGGCAATGTTAATGCGTGATCAATACCTTTGGAAGGGTCCTGCCTAGAAGTTTATGGTCACAGCAGATTTTTATTACCCTGAATGAGAATTGAGAGTGCCTTGTTGATTTTTTTTGCAATCCGAGGTTGAAATATTGCTGTCATGGGCAGTCAGGGATTGAACCGACAACCTTAGATCTTAGTTCTCAGTCATGTGCCTATGACTTCTTAGCCACGGCAACCCCATGCAAGATGACAGATGAAAACCCAGTGATGACCTTCCCAATCGTAAAATAGAATCGATACTGAAATGCTTATTGATAAAATGGTTAGCATAAAAATAAGGGCTAAAGCTCTAGAGGTGCAAGGCAATAAATGACACAAGCAAACAAAATGTTGGTGCCAAGACCAACAAGAGGTGGGAAAGAAAAGCCATTACAGCAGCCTGTTTTAAAATTGCCTGAAGTGTGCAGAAATGAGAAACAATAATGACAGCCTGTTTTGAAATGACTTTAACGAGAATGTAATGAGAATTGAACATTGACATTAAAATATTGTTAAGTGAAAGAAAGGTAAATGCTTGAACTGAGTGCATGTTACAATAATATTTATAATCTCTCTGGGATCAATCAGTTAGGTTATTAACACCAATAAGCTGCTGATGGCTTTGAAGGGGGCCCCAGGAGGCAGGCATGAGTGTATTACAGGGTGGAACAGTGTTCTTGCTCTGGAAGTTTCTATTTTAATGTTAAAACAAATCACTTTCTTTTGCATTTCAAGCTAGTTCTTGTCTTTCCACGAAACCAAGATTTTTTTAAGTTGCAAAAGTTTGAGATCTGATCTTTCAACAGAGTTTCTAGATCATAAAATATAATACAAGTGTTTTTTAAATCTCTGTACAAGTTAAATAAAAGCCCTCCAATAATGCAACAAACTTTAATTCATCTCAGTTGTGAAAATTTTCTGACTTTTATGTTACATAAGATCCACATTCCTAATTTTGTAAATTATAATTGATTCTTTCGAGAATACAACATTTATTTTCATTTTTATGTTTTGATGCAGAATTGATCAGATTTGATAGAGATGTGTTTTCAATCTTCTAGGTCGTAATGCCTTTGTGGATAAATTCTGTCAGTTTCTGCTATCTTAAAACATCCTGAAGGATGAAAAAAGGATGAGGCAAAAAAGTAGATCAAAAATGAAAGAAAAAGGAAAGAAAAGAAAATAATTAGCTACTTCTTACACACTAAATTTGACCAAAAAATTAGGGTAAAAGTTCTTTTTTGCCAGTACTGGTCGAAACATGCATTCATGTTTAATTATCTAGAGACTCTAAGCTACTCAGTCCAATAATGTTTAATAAAAAAAGAGGTTGCCATGCCTGACAGGCCAAAGGTACCTGACTGAAACCCAGGACCTAAGGTTGTGGGTTCAATCATTAAAGCCATGCCAACATTTTTGCTAACCTGGATTGAAAAAAACAGGTCACCCTCAGTCATGGTTATAGTAATGTGCAGTATGACTCACTGGACTCTTATCAAGGTGTCAATAGCAATTCAACATTGGACGAGTCTGTACAGTGAAATATTATCATTGTTATTGTTAGGGTACCCGACCAAAAAAAGTGATGGTATTTCGGTCATTGTTTGAAGTAAATAACAATATTGGAGATTTGAGACAAAATATTGAGGAATTTGCCATTATCTGATACCAGTTTTACACAAAATGGATTTGCTATTTATGCAATATCTTAAAGTACAAAACTAATTTTTTCAAATGTCATTTCTTCTAGAAAAAATAGAAAAGAGTAGATAAAAATGCTCTTTGCAGGCACACGTCCTGGCACTTTTTTCCATCATCTAGATATTATTTTTAGTTACAAAACTCAAAATTTTTTGACCCCAGTCAGGTCGAATTTTTGGTGCTCTGGTCGGGTTAGACATTTTTGATTTGGGTTTAGGTTTGGAAAATTTCCCCTAAAATTACCAAATTTTTCCATTTTTTGCCCTTCGCATCAAAAAAATCTTGTTGGGTCGGGTCAATGCTGGGTTGGCCTCTTATTTACTGTGGGTCAAAAGTATGCTTGGGTCAGGTCAGGGCCCATCTCTGCTTCAATGACAGGTTAAGATACTACTGATAGGTGCAAGCTAGATTGTTTCATCCACCTTAAGTTATTTATGTTCATTTTTTCCCATTTGAATAATTATGAAAGCTGCATATTATCCAAAGTTCCTGACTGGAAAAGTGTCACACAGCTTGGGAAAAAATTACACAATTGTCATTTCCACATACAACATTACAGAATTGTATTTGTTAAAAATAAACTGCATCTTTTCATCAAAATAAAACCGACAATTTACCAATGCTGCTATTTACTTCAAAAATCGCACCAAGCACAGTCATTTTTCTTGTCGGGTTATAGCACTAAGTAAAAGATATCATCAAGTATCATAAGTATCAAAGTTCATTTCAATCTTGTTGAAATTATTTTCATATACACCCTACCAAAAAAGTGACTGTATTTTGTGCAATATTTGAATAAAAAGCCATTTCAATCTTGTTGAAATTATTTTCATATACACCCTACCAAAAAAGTGACTGTATTTTGTGCAATATTTGAATAAAAAGCATGATTGCTGAAGTGTGGGATTATATGGCCTGATTCGACAACAAAATTGGGAAAATTAACAATATTTGAAAAAATATTAAAAATACTGTTCGAAAATTTCACACTTAGCAAATATTTTTTGTGCATTTCTGTTTATAATACAAATGTGTTATTTTGTGGCAAAACTGTGGAATGCTTTTTCCGGTGACTTCATTCTCTTCAATCTTCACTTTACTTTGAACTATTATACACCTTAACAGTTTAAATCAATTTTTCCTTGCAATTTGCAAGTTAAAACTGAAAAGTTTAGCATTTTTTACTGAAAAACTAGTTGAATTTTTAAGATGAATTTATATAAATCCAATTTCTACCAATCGTATGGAAAAATTTTCTTTGGAATTTGATTAGTTCATGAAATGGATTGTGATGGAAAGTTTTAAAAAAATTAATAAAATATTCTATTTTCAGGAAACTATAAAATAACATTTAAAACAAATAAAAATTGGGAGTCTAAAAGTTTGAAAATGCATATTTTAAGGCTTACTCTAAGCCTTAAAATGCATATTTTAAGGCTTACTCTAAGCCTTAAAATGCATATTTTAAGGCTTAGAGTAAGCCTTAAAATGCATATTTTAAGGCTTACTCTAAGAGATGAAGGATGTTCCTAGTGGTATATAGCTTCAGAATTTTACTTATGGGGAAAAGTTTTCACCTTGAGACAAAGCCAAAACTTGTCAACATCAATTTTCCATTCTAGTTTTGAGGCTCTTTGCCAAAAAAAGTTGCCCGAAATAGTCAAAGTTTAAATACTTTTGCTTTAAAATATGAAAAATTCTTCAACATTTATTGAGACTCAATTTTTAAGCTCAAGAGATGATTTTGCCTTTTTTCAAGTATTTTCCTCCTTCTGATCTTCATTAAAGTCGACTTAAAACTTTAATTGCACCTATAGAAAAGAGCGTGTTTTTGAGCTTAATTGGCTTTTTACATGATGCAAAAGAAAAAACTTTTTCTGTTCAACACCACAATTCACATTTTATCTCTATTTGTATCCAACAAACCAGATCAAATTAACAATTTTATCGTACTTACATAGATAATTCATCATTGATGGAGATGAGGGGCAAAAGCAAAATTTAAAGTATTCAATATTCAAACCTTTTATTTAGTTCTCATTTTAAGTAACCATTTTAAAGTGCATAGACATTATAAGTGTTGAATATGCATTGAATTCAAGCTTTTAATACTGGCAAAAGATGCGTGCCAGGGTCTGTTTTAGGCCCTGTGCTCTTTAATATGTACTTTTCAGATATCTCAATCTACATCCCAGAAGCCAAAATCTTTGCTTATACAGAAGACTTGTACATCAACATAAGTGCAAGCAACCATTCAGAAGCAATCGCCATAGCCAACCAAACCATCTCCAAGTACATCAAATATCTACAAGATAAAGGAATGGTCGTCAATCGCCAAAAATGCTGAGCTTATTTATTTCTCCAGTCAAAAACAACCTCAGATTGAGCTGACAGTAGGAACCTCATCTGTCAAATCACAATCAACCTTAAAGGCTCTTGGAATCACCATTGACAAAGACTTAAAATGGACACAGCATGTTAGAGGTGTAGTTAAAAAAGTTACATCCTTATCATCAGGTCTCAAGATTGCAACAAAGCACCTTAACATCCAACAATCCCTACGCATCATCACTTTACAGATCATTTATTATGCTGCACAGGTTTGGCTTACCACAGAACTTGGCTACAACAATCTTAAAAGGTTAGAATCAGTCCATTTTTCCACCCTCAGAATTGGTCTGAAAGGATTTCAATCATTGAGCAGAGAAAGTTTTAATGCTTCCACCAAGAGAATGCCACCTAAGTCCAGGATGGTGTACTATACAGCAAACATTGCTATGAAGATTGTTAGAGACGAAACACCTTCGGGTCTCTGTAATAAACTCATGGTCAACGCGTACCAAGAACATAGAAAAGAGAAGTTCATCTATATTTATGACAATTCCCATAACAAGCATGGGACCTTGTACTACGAAAGTTCAAATTCCCTTGGATCAACTTGGACAATTAAACCTCAAATGACACCTTAAGGATTAACTTGAAGAAGACTTTTCACTTTTATTAGTTTTATTTTGACAAATTTCTTCTGACATTCTGACATGTTGACGTAAATTTCGTTTTAAAAAAAAGTACTCCTACTATTAATCCGAGTCGTACCTGGCTCTTATTAAGTATTATTGTAATATTATAAAGATACGAATGAGCTAATAAATGAAAAAGAAATAGAAATATAAGTGTACAAAAAATCCATCATCCAAATTCATAAATGTGATTTAAAAATAAAATAATATTTGGGCCATTGTTAGTGCAAAGGGAAAAATGACTTCTTTAGACCTACCCTGATTGTGTTGTACCAATATGGCAGGCTGAAATCTTCAAAAATGGATATAATTCTGTTGGATAAACATTGTCTGCCTACTTTTTTGAACATTTATTTTTTGCAATACACAGAAAAAATTACTTGTCCAGATTAAATTTAAGATAATGATTGTGTACATTTTTTTAAAAAGTCATAAAAAAGAAGATGACCTGTAATCAGAATGAACTGTAAATATTATTAGAAACTGTAAATCTGAGACACCAATATGATGCTCAGGACTGTAAATGGATGAGAAAACTGTTCATGAATAAAATCG
>Ga0194133_10005253_pt1 | contig 16621 bp, 6 predicted proteins | sample TA2KigOf40mmetaG_FD_155448 | JGI IMG/M metagenome (GOLD analysis project Ga0194133, IMG submission 155448) | Freshwater microbial communities from Lake Tanganyika, Tanzania - TA2015055 Kigoma Offshore 40m | ecosystem: Environmental > Aquatic > Freshwater > Lake | place: Tanzania: Lake Tanganyika... | reverse complement strand
TAAATCAAAGCATTTTTATTGCAGAAAAATCTTTTTATCTTTCTAAAAAGAAAAAAACCTTTAAAAACATTTATTTTTAATCAACCTTGATTTTTATGTTTCCAAATGTCAATTAGATTGAATGATGGTTTGTCTCAAACGGCATGGATTTGTGTAAATGCTTTTGGTTAGATTACTAAGGAATAACGAGATTATGCAACATGGCAACCAAAAATGATTACAAATAAAATAAGAAAAAATTTACCTCAAAACTGTTTTAGTTACATACTATAATTAATCATGGAAGGGGAAGTGAAGAAAAGTATTTTTCAGGAATGAAATTTGTTATCAAAAATATGAAAAGATTAGCATTCAAAACTCATTTTTTTGCTGACTTCGGAAAGTTAGGCCTTATTTTTTGCCTTCAGCCCAAATTTGAAGTATTTGGCTTCATGTCATTTTTATGGCTTAGAATATTATCTGAAAATTTAATTTTTCTCGTCTTTTTGAATGATTATGATATCCACTAATGACAAAAAAAGTTTTAACTTCAATCATCCTAACATGTCTTAATTTAAGAAAATTAATTGAGATGAAATGTCTTTTAAATTTGGGAAAATTGTGCGATAAAATTGCCTAATCTTATAGTACTCAGCTGGGAATTTAATCTAAGGATTGAACCATCAGTGGTTCAATCCCGGGCTTTGACCTTTGACCCGGGATTGGTAAAATAACATCAAAAAGCACTAAATCCGAGCCAAAAAAGGCCTGTAATCCCCTTAATTAAAAAAATGTCCTGCTGGCCTTCACACTGATTCGACTGTTGTTTTATGGAATGGCTATAAAACTTTTTAAAAAATAGATTAATTTGAGAATGGCTCACTAAGAGTAAATGGTTCTTCCAAGTAATGTAAATCAATTTACAATTCATCATCTTGTTCTAAATCAAATCAAATCACAATATTATAAACTAATCCTTATAAGAAGTATTTCTGATTAAAATAAACCTTTTTTACATGAAAAATAACATTGACAATAATTGTGATTAAATCCAGGAAGGTGGTGGCTTATTCACTTTAAAAATCAATTAACAAAAATACAAAAAAAATGTTCAAAGCATCATCGAACGAAACCTACAATTTTTATGAAACTTTGTAGGAATGGTTTGTGAAAAGATAAGATGTAAGATATATGGATAGAAAAGCAATTTTGATCTTTTGAACAGTTTTTGGAGTAATTTTGTGAAGTTTATTGCTCTAAAAACAATTACATTCACTTGATAGATGAAACTGTTTTTTGACAAAGTTAAATTTTTGTCATTTTTTGATCGAAACTTGTTGCAATGACACTGCATAAAGTTTTAAGACAAATGCTCTACATCGTGATGAAGCTATTATTAATACAGAAAATGTAAGGAAGGAGTCATTTCCTATAAAGTTCACACATATCCGGTCAGGTAATTCATATAATTTTTTAGATTTATTTAATTATTTTGCCATAAGCAAATGTTTTCAGTTGTTCAAAATTGATAACTTATAAAATTTTATAAGGGCGAAGAATTGCTTTAAAAGTTTCTGATGTCCATTTCAAATATACAGTTGTGGCCATTAATCTTGAAAGATCAGAGTTTGTAGATTTACCCTCATCGCTTGAGTGGCTTTAGTAAAAAAATCTATTTAAGCAGTGGAAGGGTTGAACAATACAATCAGTTTTACCACAACTTCCAAGATGAAGATATTGTTGGTAAGTGATCGAACAACAAGTGTTTTTATAGTCAACCATCTGAGTTTTTTTTTAATTTCATATTCAATTTGATTCTTAGGCAAAAACTTTTAGATTACTTTTCAATTTGCTTGTTTTTTCTCCACAGATTTTTATTGCTTCAATGATTTTACATGGAAATGGGTTTGATATTCAGGAAAGGGATGGAAAAAGTATTCAGACTCAAACTGATTTTTCAATCAGGGACGATTTCGATCCCTCCTATCTTGTTTCGATTTCAAAGAGACAAGTGAAAGAGGGTGAATTGGACGTCAGTTTTGAACAAAATCATCTTGGGAAAAGGTCTGCAGATCCAGGAAGACATGGCCATAGAGGTTTTGGTCGCAAACACGGAAGAAAAGGATCTTCAAAACGACGATTCCATGGTCGTAGAGGAAAACACTTTGGTAAAAGATCCGAGCCTGAATATTAGGATGAAAGTCTCAATTTGATCCTCATATTGAGATCCCTTGATTTATTGTACCATATATGCAAAAGTTTTTCAAAATAAAAATGATACACAAAAAATTTCTGAATGAAATTAAGATCCTGCGTGCAAAATATAACCATGTTGTTTGGATGGGTTGTAAGTCTTGCTGTATTTTTGAACAACTCATTCATTTTACAGCAGATAGTAAATGTCTAAAACTCTAGAAGAGTTAGTTACTTAAGATGGACTTGGGTTGAAAGACCTGATGAGTATGCTGGCTTTGGGGTCTTGGTTGCCAGAGCTGTTTTCTTGATTTGGAAAACTGGTATTTGATGATATTGGATATCTAAGTTTTTTGTTTTCTGGGTGATGATGGGTCTACTACTGGCTTCATCTACCAAAGGATCAAATTAAAGGTTGGCCAAGGAGGCAGCTTTCATGCTAGGTTGAATGAATTTTTAATAAAAGGTAGAACTCCTGTTTCAAAGAATAAGACTGGATAATTTATATACAGGACTGATTGGCAGGTTACATCTAAAATAAAATAAATAATTTGCCACTAAATTTGAGATTGGGATCTTTAATTAGTAAAATCAACCAATATATTAATTACAACTAACTAATAAATTACAATTGGTTTAATGTTGTAATAGAGACCGAAAATCAGAAGCTAAATTTGAAAGATTTTTATGGGTCAACAAAATCATTACACTAATGTTGTTAGATGGGGTTTTTATTTTAAGTTTCCATTATGAGTTGAGATTGAAATTTTAAAATACCAAATTCTATAAAAACAGAGGGCGAGTGCTGACAACTAAGATCTAAGGTTGAGGGTTCAATCCCTGGCTGTGACAGCAATTTTTCAACTCCGGATTGCAAAAAAATAAACTAGGCCCCCCTCAACCAGGGCAATACTAATCTGCACTGGCCATACACATAATTGAAAGTCTATGGCAGAACTGTTTTAAAGGTGTTGATCACACAACACTATTGCTTGAGTCTATACTGCACCATATTATTATTATCATCATAATTTTTCTCATATCATTGAAGAAAAGTCAGAAAAAGTTTATAATTTGTATTTGGAACACGGCTGCAACTTACAATCATAATATCTTTGTCTAAAACTAAATGACAATATCTTCTCGTTTTTTCTTCTATTTTCACAAGTGTTAATTATCATGATCAAATTTCTAGCAATTTTCTCAATATTTTCAACCTTCTAAAGTTTTTTAGACATATATCTGGTCACTGCAATGGCTGCGATGGCCCCTAATAAAAGAGAAACCACCTAAAATTTTAGCATAATTATTTCGGTGAAAAACACTTATTAAGCCATATTTTATGTTTTACAAAGAATAGAGAACTTCATTCTTCAACTTGGAAAGAAGTCCAGACAGGTTCTCTGTAACTAAAAAATTGTTCATAGATACTGTTCATGTTTGGCAAGTCATTTTATATTTTATATCGGTCAGTTAAACTGTAGCCTGTGTAAATTCACTTTTCTTTAACAAAATTCTTTTAAAAAAGAATAAAAAATCACGTAACTCTAACACCATTTCTGAAGGATCCACCAGCTGCTTCGAGACTATAGATCCAATATTTGTCTTAGAATTTCTGAAATTGTAACAATTCAAAAGAGATAAAATCATTTTTATACCAGAGCCTGATGAGCTTCAGCTTCAAATCCTATATAAATACGGCTATATAGAGTGTATTTTCAACTAAGGCAGCCTGAAAAAATTAATATAAGTTCTGTGATTGATCATCTTAATTAATTTGACCTGGGTACTTTTTGACCCAACCTGATGAGATTTTTTTGACCCAAAGGGAAAAAATTGAAAATTTGGAATTTTCAGGGGAAATTTTCTGAACCCAAATCAAAAATGTTTGACCTGATCTGAGCAATAAAAAATTGAGGTCAAAAGTTTTTGATCCCGGACCCATCCCTGATTCAAAGTAAAATTTGAATTGCTGCTAACCTCAGAAAGTTACTAGTAGACGCCAATCTGTTTCAAATTCATTGAATAATATTGTGACTTTAGGATTATTCTAATTCTAAAGAATTCAGAAATTCGACTTTAAATAGCATATAAGAACACTGCTTCAAAATAAGTCTTTGATGGAATAACTTAAAATGCACAATAATGTAAAAAGAATAGTTGAAATATCTTTTTTTATGTAAGAAGAAGTTAAAAGTTGAAAATATTGCTAAATTGATTGGTCTATTTTCATAGAATACAAGTCAGAAGGGTGAGTAAATTTTACTGAAAAAAAATATTGTAAAAGAAATGGTAAAATTGTTTTTTTATTCGTATATGTCCAGACCAAAAGACTTTTCATCAGTAAAATGGTTTAGAGTATTCTCTTTCGTTAAAAAGAAAGAAAATGGAATAATTTTGGTCCGATTAAAAAGTAAATTCATTCTATTATCACAATGATTGATTCGCAAAGATTCTTGTTTTTATCACGAAACCAATTCTTCATAAAAATATCCTGAAGAATAGAGATTTGAAGTGTGTCTTTCTCTTCTTAGATATATAAAAATGAGCGTAAAGATGTTTGTCTTTTGGTAAGCAGAGGGATGATCTTGACAAAAATTTCCACACACATACTCACCTGTCTAAGAAAGGTTTTGGTGAAGTTTTGACCTCGTCCCCTCCTTCCCTGTGCCTTATGGCCTGAAACCCTAAAAGCTGAAGGAGACTTTGTTGAAAGCTGTTAAAAAAAGCAGCTGATGGTAAATTACCCCAAATGGGTTAGGGCATCTGGCCGCCAGCAGGTCAACACAAAATAGCGTAAGGTGGTACTCACCCCAAAGGAATGAGAATGTCTGGCCAGCTGTAGGTCAACTTGAAATAGTGCAAGGTGGCAGTGCATCAGTGAAACAGCATAAGGCAGTCTGGCAAAAGTATTTAGATTTAAATTGTCAAGGCAGAGCAAGGTACCTGCTATTTTTTAGAGAATATTTGTATAGCCTCAAAATTAACCTGCAGACCATGCATAATTTTAAGTTTGAAATCTATATTGGTATTCTTTTTAAAAAGTGTTGTATTTTTTTCATGAATACTTGTTCACGTGTCACAACCTCATTTTTTTCAACCTTGGCTCAGACTAAAATATACCTACAAGCAAAATTATAAAGTTCATACAACTCAAATTCTTTCCTAAAGAAATAGCAGTCCCTTTTAATCTTAGCTTGAAAATATTAAATCCCAGCTGGCAATCCCAAAATAGCTTTAGTCTGATTTGATTGCATTTTAAAAAATCTGGTTTTTATTTTTGAATGGGAAAAAGGTAATCTGTAAAGATCAAAAAGCTGAAAACCCCAACAAGCAACATTTAATGTCAGGTCATAAATCCCAAGATTAATGAGAAAAAATTTATTTTGGTTGCAACTAAAAATATCCCCTTTTGGCACAACCTATTTTTACACAAACTTTTAGGACACCATAGATTGTCACAAACAAATGAGCAGCTCTCTGTGCCAGAAAAAAAATCTTTCTTCGTTTTAAAGAATCCTATTGAGATTCACAATAACGAGAAGTTTTTTTTAACTTCAAAAGAGAAATCTTCTCATTCTTTGTAATAGGTTTAACATCAGAAAAGATCGTGTCTTTTTGAACAAGGAAATTTTTCCGCATCCAGTGTATGACAATGACTGATTGAATGTTTGATTTTTGATACTTTTCAAAATTTGATGCTTTAGAAAAAAAAGGAAATCATCCTTCAAAACTTCTCATAAATATTACATAAATTGATTATCTCCAACTAAAAGTTTGTAAGTGTTCAAGCTGTCAGCAATTAAACATTCAATTACTTGAGTGTTGCGAAGTCACTTATAGTTACTATATTGTAGTACACACTCAATTACCCCCTTTTTTGCGCAATAATATTTTTCACTTTAGTAGTTCAGTCATTTCCAACAGGCTGCCATTGTTTCGTCTCTCTTCCAAGTAATTGTAAGTTCACCTAAACAGGCTGCCACTGTTTTCACCCCAGCAACATTTATTTCCCGCCATTGCTTTTTGCCCTCTTCTAAGAGGTCCGTTATTTCTTGATCTGATCTTGCTGATCCGATCCCTCCTTTATTTTTGAATATAAAGCCCCCACTTCCTGTCAATAAACAGTTCAGTATTGATTCTTTTCTTGATTGGGAAGGTCTTCACTGGGATTTCAGCTCAACGTTCGCATATCCTCCCTACTTCGTTATGTTCTCCCCCTTAGCTCAAACACCTAAGCATCAGACACGCTAACTAACCGCTTCAAATATATTGACCCAGACCCATATCTAGTTAGCATGCTAAAGTACAGTTTTACATCAAGAATGAAGCTTCAGTAATGGGGGAGCAATGGCTTGCGTCACATATGCCCTACATTTGCTCCTTTTTGTAAAATAGATTTTCAGTATAAAATCTCAAGAGCGATTGGTTTGGGAAAAAACTTTATAAAACAACATCTGTATTGCATGAAAAAACACAGCTTTACACCAAGTTTCAAGACAGAAGCTACAATATTGGAGGAGATGCATTGATTTTTAAATCAAGAATGCTTGATTCTCAGGTGTTGGCACAATGACTCAACAAAAAAGAGGACAAGTTTGTAGCAGCCTTTATTCTATGTTGAACTATGTTGACTGAGAGTTCAAATGAGTTAGTTGCTTTTTTACAAAAATTTAAAGTACAGCATTCAATATAAATTTGAAAAAGTTTGCTTATGAGAGTCTTAACCACAGAAGATTTTGTGATCAAAATGCAATTCGATTTGCTTGCTCTTCCCTCCCGATAAGTTTTAGGACAACACGTGTTTTCTGATATCTACTTGCAGTGTAAACGAATATATAGACCACGCACCTCTGCCTGAGTAGCTGGAAAAATTTGACTTGTAATAAATCAATGGTTTACCAACAGCTGAATCTGTGCGGCCTAGCTGGGTCAGCCATTGGTAAACCACCTCTATGATTTTTGGTACCTTGTGTGGTCTATGTATTCGATGTCTATGGTCTAGAACTATTTGCCCTGGGCAAGTTCACCCAATGAGGTTGGGTTAGGTTAGGAGGGATGCTACGAATAAGAATAGAAAAAAATTCCAAATGTAGCAACAACGTTATTTCGTATCATCTTACTTTTTTGGCACAGTCCATGATAGATTTTAAGAAGATGTCACGACTTTTTTGACAGAATAATTCTCCAATTATATCACTATGAGGCTATATTTATTGCATAAAAATCTCCACAAATATTTTCTAACAATATTGGGAAAAAATCTAAAAGAATTCTGTGTTAAGCTAAAAAAATAATTCTAACACTAAATCACTTGAATGAGAATAGTGTTGACTTTACAACAGTTCATTTTTGACTGAAAGTCTTAAGTTACTTTATTTTTAATTGATAAATGTGAATAAATGAGTATAAAAGATAATTCTGATCAATTATGACCGCACAACAATCAATCCAGACTGAGGTAATCATCTCATAAAAATGATTAATTAAGCAAATCCAGGGGTCAAAGATTTTACCTAGGCCAGGGATCGAACCCTTGATTGACAGCTTATAGTTGGTTGAGGAACTGATTCTTCTAATACCGAAGTATTAGACTTTACAACAATTCCCTACACTATTATTGTGGCTTGCAGTCACCTGAACTATCCCTGGTTAAATTTTGGAAATTCTGATGTAATTGTTTTGTGTTTTAAATAATTAAATCAGGTTTTTTGTTCATGTGATCTGCACAACCATCAATCGTGACTGTGGTTATAACCATCATATTAGATGATTATTTGAAGACAAATCCTGGGGTCAAAGATTTGCCCCGACCGGGGATTGAACCCCAGCCTCCCAGTCCACAGTCAGATGCCATAACCATTAGGCCATGGCGACCCTGTTCCTCCCAGTTCTCAGACAGTTGTCTTAGCAATGAGCTACAACGACCCCGTGTTGAATAAACAATTATGTTCAAGCTAATTATATTCGAGTCAATCCAAATATGAAATTCTGTTTGTACGTCAAAATTAAGTTTACCAAACAGTGTAAGAAATTAGACTCAAAACTTATCTTTTGGCTTGGTTAATAATCTAACAGTTCCAGAATTTAAACACCAAATCTACCTGCAATACCAGCTAGAATATGATATCTGTCTAGTTTAATTTTTCTCTTATATTGCAGTTTACTATATATAAAATGAAAATGGAAATACACATATTGAAATTATTCAAATTCTTTTTCACACCCAATTATCATGGTTCTTTTTGAATCTTTTTTCGGATAAAATAGCTTTTTTCATCTATTCTCTTTACTGGAAATTTCATTTGTTTTTGCTCTTTAGAGCATATGTGACCTAAAAAATATTGTTTGTCAAAAGCCAAAATATGTTGAAGATGCTTTCAATTTCTAGAATATCTCTTGAAATTTGTTTTAAACATACAAAGGGGAGTTTTTCAAGCATTAGATACGTCAAGGAAAGAATCCTTTTGAAACGTCAAACAACAATGTTTTTGAAGGTTGAATATTTTACTTTACATTTTTGATACATTCCAAGGTTTAGAAAATAAATATTTCCAAGTAAAGTTTTCATCAAATCAGTGTATTTTTATGTTCAACAGCTTGATTTTTAAAGATGCTTTTGAAAAAATGATTGAACCATAAAGTGAAAGTCTGTGAAAGCTTTGAAAAGAAACACTTTGCAGGTAAAAACCTGTAACAATAAAAATTCTGAAAATTATGCATCGATTCTTGCTTACATTTTCAAAGTTATAAAACCACCCATAAGCCACTCTACTAAATTTAAAATCCCTTTTCTGATTCCAAGAAGACACAATAAAGCCTAATTAAAAAAGATTCAATTTTCAGCACATATAACTTAAGCAAAAAGGTAATGAATTAGGTCCAAAAACAACTTTTGTTTTATGAATATACTTTATTCAAATTTTATGAAAAACCTTTTAGTACACATCAAGAAAAACAGACAGACATTCTAGAAATTCCTACCAAACAAATTTCTACAACAATTCAAAAGATGCATTCATGCCAATGCCTTTTCATGGGGTTAACAATGAGAATTAGGTCTTTGGCCTTTCTCAGTTACCAAGCAAATATCAAACTTAAAACTATAAATGCATGAGGAAAAAGCCTTGAAATTGGTGAATGCTGTCAAACTTTTCAAAAAAATGTGGCAACTTTAAGCTTTAATTTTATTTTTCAAAAAAATCAAATTTACCAAAACTAATTAATCACCATAGGTGAAGAAATCCTTTGTCAATTTAAAATATAAAAGTGATGAAAAGGCATTATTTAAGTAAGTTATTGTTTAAAATTTTCTGATTAATTGTAATCTTTTAACCTATCTTAGCAACCTTCATTGATCAGTCTGTATTAAAAGCAAAAATTATGCCTAATACTTTCATACAATTTTCTATTTTTTTACTGAACAAAACGAAATTTTGAACACAAATGGCGGCAACAACTGAAATACTTTTTTTTCTTGTAAACTGATTTTGGAAAGATTAAAAATACATCTGGATAATTTAATGAGATTGCAAAAGTTTTTTTCAATATCCAATTCATAATTTCTTAAACATTTTCCCCTTTGTTTCATATCAAACTTTCAGTAAAGGAATAAATAATTTTTAAGTCTAAATCCATAAGCCTCGCGATCACAAAAAGCCTGATCTTCCCAATAATTATTTATCATCACAAAATGTTTACTTTCAATCAAACATAACCTGAAGCACAAGTAAACCTCAGGCTACAAATGGAGAAAACAGATCATTAAATTCTGAGTCTCAAACAACCTGGAAATGAACCACAAAAAAGATATCGGTCAAAATTTTATCACAAGTTGTCAAGTATCTTAAATGATACAATTGGATTTTTGAAAATGAATATACATCACAACAATCGGTCATCATTTTCCAATTAGTAGGAAAGATGTTTTGATTTACCATTATCAATAAAAAAATTAAAACTTATAGACTCGAAGAATCTGCTTGATAAAGCATCCAACTTTTATGAAAAAGTTGATCATAACTTACTTTACCCAAAAAAATATTCTCAAATTCAAAATCTGAAATGAAAAAAAATGTTTTGTATTACACTGTTAACAATGTTACTTTTGGGGCACTTAATATTATTTCAAGAACTTTTTCATTTGCCAATAGCTTATTTTTTTCAAAATTCTAATACGTTATTTACCAATCTCAAAGTCATTATATATAAATCAACGACAACCAGCAATTATATCATAATTGTCACGTTCAGAAATTAAAGAAAAATGTACGTCACCATTTTGGCCCAATGAGCTCTTTCCTACATCTCATCAAGCATTTTTAAGTTTTGCTGACCTCGCCAACCCTAGAATTGATTCAATCAAACAAAGGAATAGTGGGCATTTATATAAGTGCTTTCTTTGGTAAATTCTAAATCTTATCACCTCCTCCTGACGCTTTTTGTCCGTGTCAGCGCTAATTTGAAGAACAAGAAATATACTTGAAGGTAGAAAATAAGTTTCCAATGTCATTGATGATTAAAGGTCTTGAGTAATTTTCACAACAAAAACTCATCAGATTTGGTAGATCGCCATTCTTGTAGTTTATTGGTCATAATTTAAGTATCAAAATTTGAATTTTTTTATCTTTTATAACTTTCTGAGCCATTTTTGATTAAAATAGGAACAAATTCAATACCGAAAGATAGCAAATATTTGCAAGAAAAAATTGAAATTTGAATTTAAGGTTGTTGTCAACTAAAATTTGTTTCATGCTCTTTATGTCTTTTGTAAATTTTGTTGTCAGGTTATGACAGACCCTCCAAAACAATTTTGAGGCTGAAATATCAGAGACATTTTGAACAAAAGTACAATATTAGAAGAAGGTAGAATTTTTTTGGCAAATAATTGAAAAATAAAATCTTTCCCAAGGGACACAAAAGCGATTGTAACTTAATTCTTAAGAAAATTTTATTTATAAAAAAGATAAATTTTGACTTATGGATTGTTCCATTGAAATATTGCCGTACAAAATTGGTAATCAAAAGCAACAGCAGAAATCTTAAACTTTGGTGGTTTCTTAATTGCTTTTTGTGTGGCCAATTAACTTTGATTGATTTAACGAAAGCTTTTTTAGGTTTCTTTTGCATTTTCCATCATTATAAGATTTTAAGGGGGAAATTTTCTTTTTGCAATGACGTCAACAAAAAAAGTGTCAATTCAAGCCTAAGTGAGAAAAATTACATCGATAAAAATTTGCTGTTATTTTTTACAATTTATCAAAAGTTATTGATTGCTGTTATTAATTGATCCATTACACGGTATTTTGGAACAAAATGAAAATGTATTGTCGACTTTTTATCACAAATTTTTTTTTCAAAAAATGTCATTGAGTAGGAAAAGTTTGCCAATTTTAGCAAGGACTTTCAAAGATTATTTTTGCGATTAGGTATTGAAATATTTGACCAGCAAAAAAAGACAATATGGAAAAAGTTTGATGCTAGGCTTTTTTTGGTCTCAGAAAGTATTTTATCTTTTCTATTTGTTTGAATATCCCGTATCGAACGTAATTTCTATCAGAGCTTGTTGAAATTGCATCTACTGCCATGTCACTATTGCCTTTGCATACTTACCTCTAAACTGTTGATCTTATAAATTCAACAAAGTTACCATTCTTTTCAATAAGTCAAAGAATAATCACCTTTCTACAAAAACAAAATCATTGTTTGTTTGGAACTTTTTTAGGCAAGGAAGAAATTTTACCTTTTATTTTGCTTGGAGAAAATATTTATGCATCTTTACAGTAGATAAGAAACATAAATATTTTTGCCTCATTCTAGTTTCTAAAATCTTAATTAATTGATTTAATCTCTGCTTTTTTAGGATCGTACTCTTGATGAATTTTAATAAAATCTAATTATTGGCAAATACTAATATGCTTTTCTTTTAAAGTTGATAAATTGGCAACGATTCATTTTCATTGAAATGTTAACAGACACAAGACTTCTGCCAAGTAATGTGATGTCAAAGAGTAAGTCTAAAAGAGTCTAATAAAATCATATGAATTTTAGCTATGTTTGCTTGTTGTGCTTTTGGTCAATCACATTGTGCTGAAAAAAGGCAAACAAGTTTTCAGGACATAAATTAGCTCTAAACAAGTTGAAATTATATGACTTTGCTGTAGTATTATCACTGTTTTAATTATATTTTTTTCAAGTGAGTGTCTTGTGCATCTAAGGCATTAAAAACATTTTTTCCTGTCTGGGGTTATATTTTATTCATTTTTGTATGATTTTTTGGCAACCCATTCGGCCATGGCAATAGTCATCAGTTGGCTTATGGAAAAAGTTTTTGTCAGACCTTCAACAGTTATCAAAGGGCTTTCACTTTAATCATATACACAAGGCTTGATTTATGATAGGTCACTTATTACAGGTTAGTTAGTGTCAAATCATTCCATCTAAGAAGAAGAAGAAGAAGAAGAAGAAGAAGAAGAGAGCTTGTGTTAATAAGAACTGATTATTCTAACACTAAATCATGTTAATGAGAGTAGTGTTGACTTTACAACAGTTGTGTCTTGATTTTCAATTTGATAAATGTGAATAAATGAGTTTTTAAAGATAATTCTAATCAAGTCTCTGCACAACAATCAATCCTGACTAAGATAATCATCTCATAGAGATGATTAATTCAGGCAAATCCAGGGGTCAAAGATTTTGCCCAGACCGGGGATTGAACCCCAGTCTCCCAGTCCTCAGTCAGATGCTATAACCATTAGGCCACAGCGACCGATCTACACTACATTTGATAACCCTTAGTGGTCTAAAAGAATTGATGATATGAACATATGAGCCACAAAAAGTGCCCTGGAGCCCACTTTATGATTACATTAAATTTAACTCCGTTGGTTCTAAATTTTGATCTATATTTGAAAACAATACAAACTTTAAAAATTTGAAAAAGTCTTCTTTTGAGAATTCTTTTATTCGCTTCTTTCCTTTGTTGAAGAACCATTTAAAATCATTTATGTGATTTAGGTCCTAGTTTCGTTTTTTTATTCAGTGCTGTCATTCCCAAGTCTTTGAATTCATTCAAGAAAGGTTTTCCCCCATTTTTTATTCCCAAGAATGTTTCATGTGTCCTAAGTCAACACGACTGTTTTCACAATGGAATGACACTTGGCGTGGGAACATTTTCTGTGAAGGCACTCTATGAGGATCCTAACCAATTAAACCAAATAACCTTGTTGAAACTTTCAATATTAAAGATATTTTTTAGACATTCTTCAAGCATATTTCATTTTCTCTTTTGAGTTCTTTACGTCACCGACAAAGATTAGGGGATTTCCTTGAAAAAAGCGTCAACTGAATTGTGTGACTATCTGCATTTGTTTCCGAATGTCTTTTTTCTTTTCTAAATCTTGAGTACTTTCCCAACAAGCTGAAAATATCTTAGCAAAGCAACTATTATTTTTTGACCGCCTTCTACTGTCTATACGTCAGATTCTGAGAATTTCCTTCTAAATCTTTCTCTTTGAATCGAAGGGAAAACAACGATGAAATTTTAATATCACTTATAAGAAAATCAAAATGCCAATTCAATTCTTTCTTGTTGGATATTGTGATTTTATTCAAGGAGAACACCTTGAAAAATTTTTCCAACCTATTCATAATTTGCAATATATAATGAGACAAAGTTTGCTGATTCCTAGTTAAAAAATCTTTCAAATGAAAAAAAATCGGTCAGTGGCTAATTGTGAATAATGCTTTTCTTGAGAAGTTGTTTTAAACAATTTTTTTAACCCTCTCTTCGCAGAGATATCTTGACATTGAGGTCAAAGTTGCAAATGACATCATCCAAAATGATAACTCCTTTACCCTTTTGTCATTTTAAAGATATGAATTGGACCTTGGAGTTTTCATTTTTGTTTTTGTATTTTGTATTTTGTATTTTTTATACAACTCACACATTCTAAATAAAGAAATGTTACAAAAAAAATTAATGAATGCAAATGATCTCTGAAACAAATATATTAAGCTGTAATCATAGCTTTAGGTTGATGCACAGAATAGTTGAAGAAGTGTATTTTTGAGATGTTTCATACTAAGCAATTAGGAGATTTTCCTTATTAATAGTTAACTAATGACGTTGAAGAATGTCCAAGTATTCTGAACGATGCCAAAGAGCAAATAATGTTTTCTAATAGCTACAACATATTCATTTTGTTTCTATGTTTTTTACTTTTGAAGAAAAGTTTTGATTGTATAGACAAATATATATTTCAATAAAATTGTGTTGCTCACAAAAGCAAGTGAAAGTGCTTTTGAAAAATTTCTGGCAGTCTATAGGATTTCCTTGAGATTATAATCAAGAGCCTCTCCAACATCTGGTAAAGAGTTCAGAGGGCTCTAATAGTATCTGAATATATGTCAAGTTCCACCATATATTGAGATCATGACCCCCCACTAAAAGCTTAGAATTTAGTTTAGTTTAGGACTGATTACTCTAATCTTACGAGAGCAGTGTTTGTTAGCAATACAGGTATGGATGGGTGACACTGTGCCCAAAAAATGGGGTAACAGGGGTATAGACAGATGGTGTGAAAAAGTGAGTGTGGTAGGGAACTGATTGCTATAATAAGAAAGTGAGTGACGATCGTCAATAAAGTAGAAAATTAACATTTTTTTATAGGAGAATCTTATATTAAAGAACACTGTTGAGACTTTCAATTATTAAGGGTTGCTTATATTGAGATTAAAAGTAGATCTTTGTGATCAGACTTTGGCAATAAGTCATATCACTCAAAACCATGCCAGAGCAAAACAGGAAACGATCAAATGTCTGACATCTTAAATTTCAATTAAATTTTTTATATTTTTGACCTACAAACTGTTATGATTAAGATCTTTTACCCTACAATTATCACTAGAAATTCTGAAAAGGAAATGTTTAAAAATCAGAACAATACAATGTGAATCCAACCTTATGTGCCCAATGATTATTGATTGAACTGATAAAATTAACATTTTTTTTTTGTAAAAGTAGCAAAAATACAAACCTCTGAAAAGAAAAACTTTTTCAGATTATAATTAGGTTGGATATCCAATGATCCTGATTGTTTACCCACATACTCTTGTATTTGCTAAAAAAATGTCTGCCAGAAGTGATCACCGATAAAAAAGTAAACTTCTGTTTATTCTGTCAACAAGAAATGGGATCTTGCCTCAGGCAGATGGCTTCAAGCTGGATGGGGAAAATACGTAGAAACTTTTCTTTTCCTATATCGAGATTAAAAAACTTGAACAGACTTGAAATTTTTTGACATTCCCTAAAGGAGATTTTTTTTCCATTCAGCGCCGACTATGAAATATAAATATGAAATTTACTAGACCTGCAAAATATGAACATTTTTTCTTAGGTGCAAAATGATAAAAACCACAAAATCATCTGAACCTTGAGTTTGCACAATCTTGCGCAGTATAGACTCAGGCAATGTTGATAAGCGAACAAGACCTTTACCTGAGTCCCACCATAGACTTTTTTATGGACACTACAGATTACTACTACCCTGACTGAGGTTGCCTTGTTGATTTTTGCAATCCAGGGTTGAAAAATTGCCGGCATTCCTTGGGATTGATCCTACAACCATAGATTTTAGTTCCCGCAGTCAGGTGCATTTCACCATCTCAGCAATGGCAACCCCTGTCTGCTGGTCAAATTAACTCTGTGAAATCTGAAAAAAGTGGCCTAATTGGTTATGATACATGCTGAGAAATGAGATTTAAGGCTAAGATTTGAGATAAAATCAAGACTATGAAAACAACCTTTCATCCAAAATTGTTAAAAACATCTGCGTCCAAGTCAAAACAGTTTATCCCAGAAACATTTGTTTAAATGTATTTATTGTGTAATAAAATCAGATTATTCAATACTGATTTAGAGACATATTTTTTTCTATTGACACTTTCACTGAATATCAATAATTTGGTTACAATTGTTTTTTTTGAAGTAGTTAAGAGGGCAACTTAGAAAATAGACATATATCTCTAACTTTTTTCCTTTAATAGAAAATAACTGAACTTTTACAGAGACTTTTTGAATAAATTGGCTTTAAGTAAATCTTACTGAAGTTCAAGGTTAGCTATTTTGCAGACACTTTAGCAATTTCTTCAATAATTGCGCGTATAGCCTTTTTCATTTTGAATTGTGAAGATGGGGCGAAAAAAACTTTTGATGGCTTTGAATTAAGTTAGGCATTTCCTCAAAATGAATATCAAACTAAAACTTGGGCTTTGGAATATTTTAAAATTTACTTCTACATTTATTGCCAGCTTAAGGGAACATTTGAGAGAATAACTTTGAGCAGCTGACAGAAGGTAATTGAAGCTGGTATTTTTTTTCTCAATTTGTAAGAAATTTGAGAAATACTAGCATTAAGCATCGTTATTTCCTTGGCAGCAACTTGTTAGC
>Ga0194133_10005252_pt1 | contig 16621 bp, 17 predicted proteins | sample TA2KigOf40mmetaG_FD_155448 | JGI IMG/M metagenome (GOLD analysis project Ga0194133, IMG submission 155448) | Freshwater microbial communities from Lake Tanganyika, Tanzania - TA2015055 Kigoma Offshore 40m | ecosystem: Environmental > Aquatic > Freshwater > Lake | place: Tanzania: Lake... | reverse complement strand
TGCTAACGTTTTTTCTAATCCTGTTTTGGTAGTATTCATATCGCATACACGAGGCTGCATGGTTACAGTTTCAGCAATATCATCCACTTCTTCACCTTTTTTAAGTGCTCTAATTCTATTATCGCAAATATTTAATTTATATAACTTTCTATCAACGTTTTTAGGAATTTTGTCTTTTTCCATTAATCCGGTTTTAACAACTTGTCCTGTGGCGTCTTTATAGGAGTAAACAGGATTTATTGTCATAACAATAGCCGCAAAAATATGGGCGATTTTAACATAAAATTTAGCAATTCCTATGCAAACACGCTTCTTTTTAAGGCTTTTTTGAGCGTCATTAGATATATCTAAACTTTCAAGATTGTCTTTATTAATAAATGAAAGTTGCTCTTTTTTCAAATCATTCACTTCAACTCCAGCTTTCACTCTTTGTGCAAGATATGTAACTTCAGTATTATTAAAATATCTTTCAATGATGTCAGATGTCAAGACAACAAGTTTATCACAATATGCTTTTTCAGAAAGTTTGCTTAAACTCTTGAAGTCCATAGTTAAAATATAATAAGTTGCAATATAATCGATAATCTCATAAAAGTTATCGAATTCTTTTTTAGCAGATTTATTTGAATTTGATGATGTAGTATTTCCCATATATTATAGTCCCTTAAAAAAATATATGAAAAATATTATAAATAAAATTGAATTAAAAATATTTTATCTTATAAAAGATAAAAATGAATATGAACAAGGACAAGAGCCAGAAGCGAAAAAACAATAATATTAATAAGACGGAGTTATGGAATGTATTTGACTCCGAAATAGAAAATCCAGAAAAGCAAAAGGTACCTTTAGAATGTATATATGGTTCTGGAAATAGAGAAGTTTGTGAACGTTGTGAAACCATTTTAGCATTCTCGGATGAAGGTTTCCTAACATGTACGAATAATAAATGTGGAATTATTTATAAAGATTTAGTAGATCATGGAGCAGAATGGCGCTATTATGGCGCTGACGATAATCAGAGTTCAGACCCAACCCGTTGCGGAATGCCAATTAATCCACTATTACAAGAATCCTCTTATGGATGTAAAGTGCTATGCTATGGTCCAATGTCTTATGAAATGCGCAAAATTAGACGATATACCGAGTGGCAATCCATGCCATATAAGGAAAAGTCGCAATATGACGAATTTCAAATTATTACAACCATGGCGCAGCATGCGGGTATACCTAAAATAATTATTGATGACGCTATTGTCTATCATAAAAAAATATCTGAATATGACTTGACATTTAGAGGTGATAATCGTGATGGTATAATAGCCGCATCCATTTATATTTCCTGTCGTATTAATAACTATCCACGCACAGCAAAGGAAATTGCATCGATATTTCATTTGGATATTACAAGCGCAACAAAGGGGTGCAAAAATGCACTTGCAATTATAAATAATTTAGAAAAGGATATGGATAATAAGGAGAAAACCAATTTGGGTAAAACAAAGCCGGAAGCATTTATTGAGAGATATTGTAGTAAATTAAATATAAATAATGAATTAACACGATTATGTCAGTTCATTTCAATGAAAATAGAAAAAATGGATGTTATGCCGGAAAATACGCCGCCATCCATTGCAGCAGGTGTTGTATACTTTGTTTCACAAATGTGTAAATTAAATATTAGCAAAAGAGATGTAAAAAATGTTAGTGAAACAAGTGAAGTTACAATTAATAAGTGTTATAAGAAGTTGGAAAAAATTGCCAAAGATGAAAATATAATTCCGGCTGCAATTATGAAAAAATATAATTTAGTGAGTGTTTAAATTTAAAAATAAACTTATATATAATTTATATTATACAAATGACGGATACAGATAGTTCTAATATTGTAAATACAAATGTTAAAGTCCCAAAGCGAGTTTTTATTGTTCCTTATAGAAATAGAGTTCAACATAAATTTTTTTTCAGCAAATATATGCAGTTTATTTTAGAAAACGACAATGACTATGAAATTTATTTCTCTCATCAATGCGATGCACGTTCATTTAATAGAGGCGCCACAAGAAATATCGGATTCTTAGCAATTAAGAATAAATATCCAAATCATTATAAGGATATTACATTTATATTTAATGATGTTGATACTATCCCTTTTTATAAGATTTTTGATTATGAAACCACATTTGGTGTTGTAAAACATTATTATGGATTTAAATACGCACTTGGTGGAATTGTAGTTATGAAAGGTGGTGATTTTGAAAGAATTAACGGATATCCTTGTTTCTGGGGTTGGGGTATGGAAGATAACGCAATTCAAAAAAGGTGTGAAGCATATGGTTTGATAATTGACAGAAGTGTATTTTATAATATTGGTAGCCCAGAGATTTTGCAACTTTTCGACGGAATATCGCGAATTATTTCTAAAAAGGATCCTTGGAGAGGTGAACACGATAACGGCATAGATGGATTAAGAACAATAAGCAATTTAACATATACAATTGATGAAAAATCCGCAAATCCAAATGATAATATTTTTGTTGTTCCAAATCCAAATTCTTATGTAATTAATATAACAACATTCAATACATATATTCCATTTGGCTCGGAAGAATATTATAATTACGATTTAAGAGAGCCTAAAAGAAAAATTGTAAATCCAGATAGATTTAAAGAAACACATAAAATGGTTGTAACTACAAATGATTGGTCTAATATTCCTTATTATCCAACAAGTAGAGAGAAAAAGGAACAATACGCACAGCAATTAGCGTCATCAGGGCGTCCAGTTCCACCAGAATTACTTCGACAAATTGAACTTGAAAAAGCAAAAGAAGTTGCAAATGATTCGTTTAATAGCAATATTGTTAGACCGCCACCTACACCTACGCATTTTGCTCCTAGACAACATGTAAAACAACCACCTCATAAATTTTCACCACAATATGCCGCATATGTTGGAGCAAAACCCAGAGCACAAGCAAGCGCGCGAATTGGTATGGGAGGAACTAAATAATTAATGCGGTTTTCTCCATACATATACCATTTCCGTATAATCATTTTGTCTTTTAGATTTTTTAAGTGGAAATGTTTCGTGTGCTTCTCCAAGCAAATCCTTTAACACACGATCATATACTTCCTTACATACATTTATTATATAATGACCTCCTTTTTGAAGACCATTATATGTCTTGGAAAATGCCGGTTTATAAAATTTTTCGTCCATATCTGCCTTTGAACTATATGCCACATTATGCGCGTATTTTTCAATAAAATAATAAGGAGGTGACGAAAACACAATGTCATATAACATTAAAGAATAATCGGCTGCCGCTGCATCGCAAAATTGTATGTTAAACTCGGTGCCAACTTTTTTCGTCTCTTTGAAGTATGACACCATATTATCGTAAGCCGGCTTCAAATCGCAGTTAATTTCGACGCCGTAAAATGCCGGCAAATTTAGCGCCGCAGCCGCCACCGTTGAGCCGCCCCATCCTGCGCAAAAATTTAACACTCGTTTAGCATTGTATTTTGTATAGATTTCCATACAATTTAACGGGCGCATTATATTTATGGCGCTGATGCAAATATTATATACTTCTTTATATACAATGTACTCATTTTTGGTGTTGTTTTTATTTTTAACATCCTTATAATATGTTAGCATATTTTGGATGAATTTTTTCTTTTTGAATTCGTCGATATTCTCCAAAAACTCGAAAAAATTGACATCATATTTGCCTTTGGTTTCGAGGCGTTGAACGAATGTAAAATAGTCGACAACATTGTTACCTATGCGAGAACGAGGACCAATAGTATGGGCGTTTTTTCCGATTTTAACTAATTCTGCGAACTCTGCGTCAACATCATTTAATGATATATCTTTTATTGCGTTTGCGATTGCTATTTTTTCTTTGATATTGCTCATTAATATATTTTAATTTAATATAAAATATATTAAATAATAACTTATTTAAAATAATATTGTTAATATTATAAAATGAATTCCATTTCAGATATAAAACATGCTTTTTATATTAATTTAGAAACGCGACCGGATAGAAAACAACATGTTGAAGAACAACTTCAAAATATTGGAATTAGTGCTGAAAGATTTAATGCTATTAGATTGCAAAATGGAGCAATTGGTTGCAGTATGAGTCATTTAAAATGTATTGAAATTGCAAAAGAAAAAGGGTGGCTACATTTAGTTGTTGTTGAAGATGATATTTTGTTTTTAAATCCTGAACTATTTAAAAATCAACTTAATAAATTTTTATTTAATCATAAAAAATGGGATGTCATATTAATTGGTGGAAATAATATACCTCCATATACAAAAATTGACGACACATGCGTTAAAGTAGAAAGATGTCAAACGACAACAGGATATATAGTTAACGGACATTATTTTGATATATTAATTAATAATTTTAAAGAAGGTATAACAAAATTAATTTCATCTCCAAAAGACCATTTTTATTTTGCTATTGATAAATACTGGTTTCAATTGCAACAACGCGACTACTGGTACTTAATTATACCATTAACCGTAACTCAGAGAGAGGATTATAGTGATATTGAAAAAACACGCACAAATTACACGCCTGCAATGATTGATTTAGATAAAGAGGCTTTAATAAAAGCACAGCATGAAGCATATTTAAAAGCACAACAAGAAGCACTTAAAAAAATGCAATATCGTAGATAAATTATGTTATAGTTTACCATTTTTAATTAATTCTGGAAAATCAGACAATTCTATATCAGTAAAAAATGTATTTGTTGCTAAAGATAATATATTTGTTTTAAATCTGTTATCCAAATTAAAACCAATAGCATAATCTTCTAGATATTCTTTTATAATTTTCTCTCGCTTATTTAATAAATCTGCTACAGCGCCTTTTGATAAAAAATAAAAACGTCCACTGCAATATTTAGTTGCATATATAGGCAAATGACTTGGTAGTTCTGGATGAATTTTATTATATTGAGACAAATATGGTTGTTTTACATCGACTATATAACCACCATAATGCATTGGTGGCACCTTATTTGCAATTAAATTTTTTAAAATATCGAAAAATTGCGGTTTTACCAATATTTGGTCGTCATCAGTTTTAAATAAATGTTTAAATGTAAATGTTTCGTATACTGCTTGATATGAGGTCATAACTTTTTTAGGAAGTGAATTATAATCATCTGCTTCTTTAACCCATAATATGCGATTTTCATTGTCAAATTTGTATAATACGTCTAAATTTTCATCGCCAATAACGTGATAATAAATTAAATAAGATGGTATTTTAGGTAACCAGGTTAGCTTTTGAAATTGTGCTTTTTTTGCGTATTTCTTGCAATTCATTATTAACATAATGTAATCTTGAACGATCATTATTATAAATTATAATAATGATTTTATTATTAAGTATTTATTTAAAATATATTTTAAATGTTAAAAATATAATAAACATTTTATAATTAGCTATATATAGTTAAATGACTGAAATTGACGTTTACTTAGCGCATAGAGATTCTATAAAATTTATAGAACAACAAATTCTTCTTATCAGAAAATATTTTAAATGTAATAATGATAGTAAAATAAATATTTTTTGTTATATTGATGGAAATAATGAAAATATTAAAATGCAAATGAGAGAAATATGTTTAAATAACAATGCAACGCCAATTGAAATACCAAATATAATTAATGGTTTTAATAGAAATTATATTGGTGCAGGAGAATCATTTGGATTAGCTTTTACATATGTATATGAAAATTATATATTAAAAAATAAAAATATTAGTGTATGCATTGAAAATGATGTATTTCCATTTAAAGATATAAATATTGAAGAATATGTAAAAGATTATGAAATATGTGGAGAAGTAAGATTTAATGCTGCACAATTACCAGATAGAAATGTAATGTTTTGGTTAGGATTTATTATATTTAATGGAGAGAAAATGAATGATAGAGAAATGTTTTCTGGACTTTGTAAACCTATTGTAAATATAGAAAGTGGAAGAACACATTGGATTGACTGTGGAGGACAAAGTTATTATTGGATTAAAAAGTCTTATCGAAATATTAGACAAATGGTTACAAATGGAAATGAAAAATATGATGGGTTTACAAGTTTGGAATGTACTCCTCATAATATTACATCAGATGTTTATTTATTACCAGAAGTTTTTCGTGAAAATTATCGAGCAGATTTTAGAGTTCTTGTATATGACAATTGTTTGATTCATTTGGAACGAATGGGTAAAGAAGAAGACAATATAAAACAAATTTGGTGGAATAATTGTTTTAATAAAATATATAAACAAGAAACAGTTTATATTCCAATAGGATTTCAATGCACAAGTGCTGAAATTTTAAAAAAACTTAACAAACGAAATTGTAGTTTACCTTTTGATTGGATAATTAGTAATCCAAAAGCAATTATCGATTTATTATCATTGTTATTAAAAAATTATATTTCAGTTGAAGAATTTGTTAAAGCAGAATTTTTTAAAATTGATAGTTTAATGACGACAAATAAACAAGAAGAATTTACAATTAATCAATATGGAAATATTTTATACAATTCAAAATATAATTTAATATTTCCTCACATAAATATTAGCAATGAAACATTTCAAACATTTGTTAGACGTTTTGAACGTTTAAAAAATATAATTTTAAACACAAACTATAATCTAAATTTTTTATTTATTAATCGTCTTGTAAGTAATAATGAAAATACAAAACAAAATAATCTTATAAATTTTACAATTAATAATAGTTTTATAAATATGAATATTTTTGAAAATATAAATAATTTAAATAATTTATTATCAAGTATAATATCACAAAATAGATTTAATATTATAGTTATAAATGCTGTTGAAAAAATTAATCAATATGATAATTATAAATTTAGTAACAATATTAAATATTATGAAATTGTTCCAAATAACAATAATAATTTAACAGATGATGAAATATTAAAAATTAACATTTAAAGATAATAACATTTAAAGATAATCATAATTATTATTATAATGATAAAATATTTTACGTCAATTAAATCAAGCGACGGATTTGGTGCGCAATATCAAAGAATTATACAAACATATATTTATTGTAAAATGAATAATTTAAATTTCGCTTATAATAAACTTGATTATGTAGAACATAATTATAGTAGCGATAATGATTTTAATAATAAATTAGAAGAACTTATTAATTTAAAGGATAATATAATAAATGTTTCAACAAATATGAATTGTACTTATTTAGATTACGGTAGCATAGTAATGAAATATTTTGAAAATAATATTGATAGTTGTTGTGAAAGCGAGCATATGCAGTTTATTAAAGACTGTTTTTGGAAAAATAAAAGTAAAAATTACTTTAATAATAATAAAATAAATGTTGCAATACATATTAGAAGAGAAAACTCACATGACAAGGGTCTTGCTGGAGAGCGTGCTACAACTCCAAATAGTTATTATTTAAATATTATGAATAAAATTAGGGAAAAGTATAAAAATTCAGAAAAAGAATTATTGTTTCATATTTATTCACAAGGTGAAATAGTGCAATTTCAAGATTTAGCTAATAGTGATGTTAAATTTTACATAAATTATGATATTATTGAAAGTTTTATTGGAATGGTTTCAGCAGAAATATTAGTAACATCACCAAGTAGTTTAAGTTATGTGGCTGCTTTAATTAGTGATGGAGAAATATATTATAAAAGATTCTGGCATAATCCAAGAAGAGAGTGGAATATATGCAATTAAGTTTGTAATATTAACTCTTGAATACTATTTAAATCTGTAAAAGCATTTGGATATTTAAGTTTAAATTCTTTTAACTTTGCAAAACATTCTTCTTTTTTACTTTCCAGTAATTCTTGTGTCACCTCATTCCAATCATTTACAATTAAACAGGGAAAAACATTATATAACTTGTCAAAAGCAGTATTGGTTCGTTTAACAATGGGAATACTATTTAAATATATTGCTTCATAAAAACGGTGACAATCTTCTCCTGCACCTCTAGGTGATAATGTATAATAAGATTTATGTGTTGTTTCATAATTTACCCAAACAGGAACTTTACCACAATGAACGGAAGGTTGTTTTTCATACGAACCATCATTTAAATTTACAACAAAATCCTTATTTTTAAGAGTTTCATAACATCTATTTCTCTCATAATGTGTATATGAAAAGCATAACAAACATAACATATTTTTTTCAACAGTTTTTAAGCCTTCATTAAATAAATAATTATGTGAAAACCCTTTATGATTTGGTACAACTTTTTCGCAATCTCTAATTCCTATTGGCATGCTATGAATTTGAGGATGTTCATAAACATTATTATTTAAAAACATGTGTAATGTTACAGGCATTAGTAAATTTACTATGTTAATTGAAACAATTGGTTCATACATTAAGTAAAAATTTACCTTTATATTTCTAAATTGTAATATAGAAACAAGTTGATGCAAATCAATTGTTAGTTCGTGTGGCAAAACTGATATAAAAATATTATCTCCATGTTTTAAATTATTAACTAAATTAATATCCTGAGTAATTTCAGAAACTCTATTTGTAAATAAAATATCTGAATTTAGAGCATACCCAATTTGAGATAATTTAAATAGTAATCTGCTATTTACTTCATTTTTTGTTAAAATGTAATTATCCATTTTATAATTAAAAATTATTATAAATTATAAAATTAAACTAATATAAATATATTAATTTATTATAATTATGGATAAATTAGTTAATTTTAGTAATATACCAAAAAATGTAACTCACATTAAAATAGATATTGGATTAGGAATGAATAACATTCATTCTCAAGATTGGTTAAAATATGAAAAAGATTTATTTGTTTTTATGTTTGAACCTAATATTGATAGTAAAAATAGCTCATTTGAAAATATGCATAAAATAAAAAATATTATTGATAGCAATAGCAATGCATTTGCAATTATACCAGTTGCATTATCTAATGTTGAAAAAGAGAGTTCAATGGAATTTTATAGTATGTTAAATGATGGGGGAACTTCTAGTTTATATAAACCAACTAATTTAAATAGATTAGGACCTGTTAAAAGTAAAAATTTAGTTCCAGTATTTTCATTAAAACATTTTTTTGACATATTTCCATGGAATCGTTTTGAGTATATTGAATATATTAAAATAGATGCACAAGGTGCCGACTTTGATATAATTCAGTCTGCAGGAGATTATTTAAGTGAAAAAGTTGTTTTTATTACAGCAGAACCTGAAAGCAATGATTATGAAAAATGTAATCATAATACATGTAAAAATATGGAAACATATTTAATAAATAAAAATTTTGTTAGAATAAATCATCCAAATACAGAGGATCCAACATTTATTAATAAAAAATTTATGAATTTATATGATAATATATATATCTATCAAGGACCACAAAAAGACCACAAATAAAACTTAAAAAAAATATTTTTATAAATTATAATATTATTAACAATAATTATTAATATTATTATCAATATTATGATTTAAAATATTATAACAATTTAATTTAAATGATTAATATTTATGAACCAAATATTAAAAAATATACTTTAGAAGCAAAAAAAGCTATAGAATCAGGTTGGATATCTAATCATGGCGAATATGTTAATTTATCAACTAATAAATTATGTGAAATATTAAAATGTAAATATTCTATTTTATTATCAAATGGAACATGTGCTACACATTGTTTATTTTTATCAATTAAATATAAGTATCCAAATATACAAAAAATATATGTTCCTAATAATGCATATGTAGCTGCTTGGAATTCAGCATTAATGGTTTACAACATTGAACAACTAGAAGTAATGAAAATGAATTTAAAAACATGGAATATAGAAACCGATGAAAGCTATATTAAAAATCTAGATAGAAATTCTGCTGTGTTAATTGTTCATAATTTAGGAAATATTATAAATGTACCGCAATTAAAAAAAATACGTCCAGATTTAATTTTTGTGGAGGATAATTGCGAAGGATTATTTGGAAAGTATAATAATATTTATTCTGGAACTAGTGACGATACTTTATGTTCGTCTATTTCATTTTATGGCAATAAAAATATAACAACTGGAGAAGGTGGTGCTTTTTTAACAAATCATCAAGATGTTTATGAACATATAAAAAAAGTATACTCGCAAGGTATGTCATCTATTAGATATTTACATGACGTTCATGCGTATAATTATAGAATGACAAATATCCAAGCAGCTTTTTTATATGAACAATTAAATGATATTGAAAATATTTTAAATAATAAAAAACTAATATTTAACAATTATGAAACTTTATTTAAAACTCTAATTTGTGCGGGTAAAATCGCATTATTTAAAAATGAAGAGAACACAGAAAATGCACATTGGATATTTGCCATTCGTATTATAGGAAATAATAAATCAATTGAAGAAACAACAGAATTTTTTAAATTAAATAATATTGATATTCGACCCTTTTTTTATCCAATTAATAAACACGGACATTTAAATTGTATTCAAAATAATGATGAAGTATCATTTATATTAAATAAGGAAATAATTATGATACCAAGTTCACCAACTATTACAATAGAACAACAAAAACTTGTTGTTAATAGTGTTAATAAGTTTTTAGAAAATTTATAAAAAATAAAAACATATTTTATGTTTTTGTGTAAAGCATTGTAAAATAAGTATCTTTTTCATCAATAATAACAAAATTATATTTTTTATACAAAATAATAGCTATAGTATTTATTTTATCAACAGTTAAATAAATTTTATCAATATTATTAATTTTTTCATTATTAAATATATATTCCATTATTTTTTTTCCATAACCTTTACATTGATATTCATTTAAAATGCAAATACCAAACCAGTATTTATTATTATCAAAATCTACATGGGCGTAACCTATTGGTAATTCTTTATCTAATAATATTATTGTAATTAAATGATTATTTATTACATCAATATTTCTTTTATTAAAATATCTAAATGTATTTGGCAATTCATTATTTAAAATAAAATTGTTTAATATTATTTTATTTTGCTCTGTAATTTCTATAATATCACACATATTATATGTATGATATTATTATATAATTTTTTCTAATTCATTTTTTGTTATATTAAATAAACTGTAAGTTTCATTTTCAGTGTATTCTTTATTTTCAATTATAACTTTAGATTTATAATCAAACATTTCAGTCTCAATAGAAGATTTAAATAAAATGGTGTTATCATATTCAAAATGGTTTTTTAAGTAATCTACATTAAAATCACTTAAAATATTTATTTCATCATAAATAAATGAAAAATATTTTATAATATTAAATAACAATGTTAAGTTATTATTATTATTTATTATGATTACTAAACGGTTTATTTTATAACTTTTTTGTTCTTTTAATAAAGAATTCGATACAAAATTTATTTTATTTTTTACTCTAAATCGAATATCATTAAATTCAATACATTCCTTGCAGATTTTTAAATATAATTTTTCATCAACATTTCCATCTCTTAATATATCCATCATATCCCATATTAGCAAATTAACTTTTTTCATAGTCTGATACAAATTTCTATATTTTATTATAAATTCTTTTAATTTATTATACAATAAATCATATTCTTTTTTAACATCAATTTTTCTATTATCTTTAATCTTATCTATTTTAATATCTAGAATAGTTAATTTATCAATAGCTTCACCTAAAGATACTGGTAAGTATAATAAGTCATTATTTAACATTATATATAATAAATAAAATAATATAAATATTTATTTTAAATGTATTATATATAATGTTAAATATAATATGTCATGCTCATTTAGGTGACAATATAATTAATTTTATATTTTTTTATAAAATTAAAGATTATATTGAATCCAATAATATTTTTATACATTATTATTGTTTAAAACAATATCATAAAAATTTAATAGAATTTAATTGTTCTAAAAATATATCAATTTTAGTTTTAGATTTTGAAGAATATAATAAAGTTGGATATTTACTATGGCAAGGTGGAAATGTTCGCGAAGGTGGTGGCGTTCCTCATCAGCATTTTATAGAAGACAAACTATGCGGGATGTTTAATCTTTTTTTACAAAAATATAGTATTCCAATTTCTGTTAATTCATTTGAATATCAAGACCCAGATCTTTTAACTAGATATAATAATCTTGAAGATAAATATAGAAACCTTGATATTCTTATTGTAAATTCTCCTCCTTTAAGTGGACAATATCATTATAATAAACCAGAATGGGATAAATTTATTATTAATTTAAATAATAAATATGCTATTGCAACAACCCAAAAAGTAAATGATAACATTTTATCTCTTGATAATATAACTGTAAAAAATATTGCTGCAATGGCATTAAATGTAAAAATAATCATAGCAATAAATACGGGTCCTAGTATTCCATTGTATAACACTGATATACTTAATAATGTTAATGTGATTTATTTGTTTGGCGGTTCTGCAAATTGGAAAACAAGAAAAGTTCAATTAGTTAATAATTTAAACGAATTATCTTTTTTGTTATAAATAACTAAAAATCTTTTGATGTTATTAATTTCCAAACATTATTTTTAACTTGTTCGTTTTCTTTTATAAAGTAAAATGTTCCGAAAATAAGACATTTGGTAACATAATGCAAATATTTTATATTTAAACCCATGTTTTTACATTTATCTAAAAAATAGGTTTTCATTATATTAATATATTCGTCATCAATTTTATCATTGTGTAGTATTAAATCATAACCTAATATGCTTTGATATAACTTTCCATAATCATAATATATATCACCATTTATTGACATACAATTATCAACTTGACCTTTCATATCAATTAATTTATATGTATCATTGTATGTAAGTATAATATTTGAAAACCAAAAATCACCATGCACCATATTAGAAATTACCGGAGAAAAATTGTTTTCAAGTCCACTAACAAGATCATTAAAAACTTCATTTGCATTAAAAAAAGGATAATCTATAGCATTAAATCTATTTTTAAGCTTTAAAATATAGTTATTTTTTACATTTTCATTTGTAATTTTATTTTCTCCATCCTTATAGCTATGAAATTTATGCAATATATCAAATAAATCGTCAATCATTTTTGTAGTTATTAACTTATTTTTATATAAATAATACAATGGAATTCCAGATATATATTCAATTTTTAACTCTAACTCATCATTATTCTTATTAAAGTCAATTAGGTTTGAAAAATATTCTTTAAATTCACTTGGAATATTTTGATAGTAATATAATTCACCACGTAGTATATCATATGGTCCTGTTTTTACAATGTAATTATCCATTTTTTTTATGTGGTTGTATTTATTGTTTTCTATTTTATTGGGAATAAATTCTTCATTTTTATAAAATAACCCAAAATGTGATATGTTATTAATATAAGGATTTAATGCTTTATCATCAATATATATATCTGCAATTGGTTTACCAAATATTAACTCATCATAATAAATATCAAATTTTTCAAGAGTTGAAATTGTAATTGCTGCAATATCTTTAATTACCTTACCAACATTTCCTTTATATGTTGCCATGCGTCTTGCAGTATATATTATTATTTCATGACCTTCATTTTTTAGATTATTCAACAATTGAATATTTTTTGTTATTGGTTTTACAGTTGAATATTCTCCTGCAATTGTTGGATTTGTTACTAATGTATTATCCAAATCAAAACATATTCTTAACTTATTTTTAGATACAAGATCCTTATTATTACAAATTTCATTAAATGTTCCAATATGTTTTGTATTTTCAATGTAATACGGCTCAATTTGTACGTTGTCATTAATCATTAATTTATACAATTGTGAAAAATAAAATTCATTTTTCGTTTTATAATTATTGTCTATTAAGCGTTTTGCATATAAGTTAAAACTATCAATATTTTTAAAACCATAAAATCCACAGCAATAATTGTCGGATATTTTATTTTTTTCTTCAATATTAACTACATTATTATTTTGAATTTTAATAAATGAATAATTTGTATTAACATAATCAATAGCATATCCAATAAAATTATTATTAAATTGCTTTATTTCGTTAATTGTATGTAAATTATCGTTGTCAATAAATACAATATTATCATTTCCTAAAATATCTAATTGTTTTAATCCAACATATGCTGTTTCTACTGCTCCTCTTGTTAAATATTCAATACATGAAAAATGTAAATTTTTTGTTTTAAATTTATTGATTAATATTTCACAAAAATTATAGTCATTTAAAAAAATATTATAAATAATATAAATTTCATTAGATGGAATATTTTCAATTATATATTCAATCATATGTTTTCCTTGTATTAAATTTAATGGTTTTGGTAATGAGTAATTATTACACCGTTTGCCAATTCCTCCACATAAAATAATATATTTCATTTTATAATTAGAATTTATTATTTTTATATTATTATAATGCATTATTAATATAAATAAATTACCTAATATTAATATATTTATATGTCAATTACTTTTTCCAGTTGTTTTTACATTATTAAATCTAAATTTGATCCAAGTATTTACATTGAGTGGATGAATAATTTTTTTTCTATTGTTAATAACTTTAATTTGGTTATTTACACCGATCAAAACAGTTCTCAACACATAAATACACAAAATAACCCTAAAATTAAGGTAATCATTAAACCATTAGAAGACTTTTATAATTACAAATATAAAAGACAATGGAATAAAAATCACAGAAAAAATATACTATTAAACGATAGAACTTGTTGGGAACTAAATATGTTATGGTCTGAAAAAATATGGTTTGTTAATGAAACTATTGAGAGAAAATATTTTGATACTGAATTTTACGGATGGTGTGATATTGGATATTTTAGAAATAGACCAACCGATTCACATACTTCAACATTAATGTCATGGTCGAACAGCGAAAAAATCGAAAGTTTAGATAAAAATAAAATATATTATGCTTGCATAACAAATGATGACGGTTTTATGAATTATTTATTTGGTATTGTAAATAATAGAAATTACGATGGATTACCATCTCAACCAATACCGCCAACACAAAATTCAATTGCAGGTGGGTTTTTTATACTTCATAAAAATAAAATAGATTGGTGGAAAAATATATATAATGCTAAGTTGGAGCTATATTTTAAACATAACTATTTAGTAAAAGACGATCAAATTATATTAGTGGATTGCATACTTTCCAATTTAAATGAATTTACATTATTAAGAGAAAATGACCCTAATTTTGATAATTGGTTCATGTTTCAAAGATTTTTAAATTAATATACTTTATAAAATGATAAGTGTATTAATTCCTATATATAATGGTATTGAATTTATTGAAGAATCTGTATCATCTGTTTTAAATCAAACATATACAGAATGGGAAATATTAATAGCTATTAATGGACATCCAGAAAACTCTAATGTTTATTTAACTGCAAAAGAATATGAAAAACGAAGTCTAAAAATACGTGTTTTTGATTTTTACACTTTAAAAGGAAAGTCAAATACATTAAATCATATGCTACAATACTGTAAATATAGCCATATTGCCATTTTAGATGTGGATGATATATGGCATCAAAGAAAACTGGAATTTCAAGTTCCAAAAATACAAGAATATGATGTTGTAGGCTCAAAATGTATTTATATTGGAGATAGACCAGGAATTGTTCCAAATATACCGGAAGGCAATTTAGCAAATTTTAACTTTGCTTTATTTAATCCTATTATTAACTCAAGTGTTGTTATAAAAAAAGAATTATGTTATTGGAATGAAAATGGCATCGAAGATTATGATTTATGGTTAAAGCTTAAAAAACAAAACAAGAAATTTTATAACTGTAAAGAAATTCTTGTTAAACATAGAATACATAGTGAATCCGCTTTCAATGCAAAGGGAAATAATAATAAAGTTGAAGGATTATTAAAAAGTCACGGTTTAAAGTAAAAATACTTACATATTTAATTTAATCCATTCACTCGGACATAAATCTTTTGTATCATTATTTGCTGTTTGGCCGAACCATGTTGCCGGGTAACAAACAATCTTATCTGCATGCGAATTAAAATACGCACCCCACCAACTAAATGAACTATTTGCTATAATATTATGACAACAAAGACTCATATTTAACATTTGTTGCCAATCTGCCAATTTATTACTTGCTCTCTCAAATTTGTAATTTTGAAATTTTTGCTCTAAATTAAAAATAGTTATTTGAACTTCATTAAAATCTTCGTCTTCGCAAAAATATAGTATTTTAAATGCATTGCTTGGAAATGTGCTCTTAAAATAATTTAATGCGTTTTCGTAATATTGTGGTGTTGCAATAGGATGAAATTGTGTTAACTTCTTGTAATCTCCTAAGCGAAAATGCATTGATATTGTGTTATCAAAATCGCTTACACTCATTTTAATATTATTTAATAAATCAATTTTTAACTGGTCTAATCCAATAAGTCTACAAATCATTGCATATTGTTCCTTAAAATACTTTTCACTTTGAAA
>Ga0194133_10005251_pt1 | contig 16628 bp, 17 predicted proteins | sample TA2KigOf40mmetaG_FD_155448 | JGI IMG/M metagenome (GOLD analysis project Ga0194133, IMG submission 155448) | Freshwater microbial communities from Lake Tanganyika, Tanzania - TA2015055 Kigoma Offshore 40m | ecosystem: Environmental > Aquatic > Freshwater > Lake | place: Tanzania: Lake... | reverse complement strand
CTCCAAGATCAACTTTTCTTAATATTTTCTTAGTCGAAAGGTCAAAAACATAAAGTGAATTATTTTCTTTAGTTACGGCATACAATCTTTTCCCGGAATCATCAAGCTCTATACCTGTTGGACCAATCTTCTCAACCGGCCAAGGCTTACCAAGCACTAAGGTATCTGCGGCAGCTAATTTTTTGTTAATGATGGAATAAATCAGAACAATATTGTCGTTTGCTCCCGATGCATATAGTTTTTTTTCATCCGCGCTGAACTTAAGTCCGTACCAAGCCTTTCCGATAGGTTGTTCATGAAGTATTTTCTCACCTTGCGGATCAATTAGCTGAATGCTGTGCTTACTCTGCCCATTATTAGTTACAGCCATTAATTTCTGAGAGGCTGATATCTGAATATTCAATGGTAAATCACCCAATTGAAGGGATCGGCCGGCCGGACTTAAAGACCAACCGTTTGGAAGAAGTACTTTTGAAGGGTCTTTTGAATTAGGAACAGTTTGGGTCAACCCCCTATTCGAAAAAACCAATAAACAGATAACCAATAGGTTGAAACGGAATACCTGGAGATTTTTTTTTATATTAATCATAGCAAAAATGTATTTTTTTATTTGTTAAGAACAATGAATTGATAATTCTTAAGCCCGTAAAAGAACTCAGTTAATATGAACAATACATTAAGTGAACATGACCATTTAAACATGATCATAATAAGACAGAAAAGAGCCTTGATTCATCAAAAAAATTATGAACCCTTTGCAATCTCCTCTAAGAGATCTTCCAAGACTTATGACCAATTCTAAATCACTAAAATGTACAAGCTACAACTTAACCCTCCCAAGTCATAATTTTACCCCGATCCTCTGCCTTTAGGCATTCAGAAAGCGTCTTTTCATCATATTCAAGACCATACTGTTTCAACACATCATCCGGGACACCATCCCATGCATTGGGTTGGTTTCCTTTATATTGCATATCCTCAATACCTTCTTTACTGGTGAAAAATCCGGTAGCAGTGAGGTTACGCATGGTGTTGAAAAAACTTACCCCCGGAGCATTTTCAGGGGCAGCTTTCCCCGGAAATGCAATTAGTTCTACCAGTTCGATCTGTTGTTCTTTGGAAGCATCTGTAAATGATTTTTTAAACAGTCTAAGTGATTTCAAGTCGAGCCATTTTAAACCACCTCTTATAGGAATTTTATATCTTGGTTGATCTTTTACAATGAACTCAATAAACTCTGGCACTTTAGCATCACTGGCACTCCCAGACTTATCATCCCGGGGAATTATAATATCACATAATACGCTAATTGTACTCATTTCAGCAGCAGTAAAGAACTTTTCTGCCATTAACTTTTCATCAATCAGCAATTCTTCAGCCGTACGCCCATATGCTGCGGGCTTACCTTCAACGGCCGACTGAGCTCCTTCCTTTTTATCGCAGGCTGTGATGAGTGTTCCAACACTTACTGTTCCAACAGCCAGTGCTTTGAGTGAATCTCTTCTATTCATTTATTTAAATATTTTGCTTCTTTAATTGATCAACGATATATTCTGATGCTCGTAATGAAAGGGCAAGAATTGTCCAAGTTGGATTCTTATCAGCCTGTGAAACAAATGCCCCGCCATCAACTACGAATAGATTTTTAACATCATGGGCCTGATTGTATTTATTTAGAACCGACTTGTTCCTATCATCTCCCATTCTGGTTGTTCCAACTTCGTGAATGATCCTTCCTGGTGCTTCCAGACCATACTTTTTATCCTCACCAGGTTTTACACCGTTAGCCACACCTCCCATGGAGTCAATAATCTCCTCGAAAGTATCCTGCATATGTTTAGCTTGTTTAATTTCCTGATCGGTCCACTTGTAGTTGAACTTCAGAACAGGAATCCCATATTTATCAACTACTTCCGGATCAATTTCACAATAGTTATCCATTCTGGGAATGCTTTCGCCGCGTCCTGCAAAACCAACTGTTGAACCATAGTACCTGCGATAATCATCTTTTAATGCATCACCATAGCCTCCGGCTGCCTTCATTTGGCCATCCTTTCCAGGAAATAAACCATTCATTTTTTCTATTCCGAAACCAAAACCATAGGAAGGCATACCCAATCCACCCCAGAATTCAATATGATATCCACGGGCAAAATCAAGTTTTTTATTATCCAACCACCATGGTATATATAGATGAAGCCCCCCGACACCATCTTCATTATAGCGCTTCCTGTCCATTAATTGTGGGATGAAAGCTCCGCGGGATGCTCCGGTAGAATCATGCAAATACCTGCCTACCAAACCACTGGAGTTGGCTAGTCCGTTTGGATGTGCACTTGACTTAGAGTTTAATAATAATCTGGCGGATTCACATGCGCTGGCTGCAAGAACAACAACTTTTGCATTTATCTGATATTCCTGCATATCCGTTTTATCGACATATGAAATACCAGTGACTTTACCTTCACGGTCGGTGAGAACCTCCCTTGCCATTGCATTGACATAAACATCTGCATTACCTGTTTTTCTTGCAGGCTTAACCAGACAAGTTGAGGATGAAAAATCGGCATGTACTGAACAACCTCGATTACATTGGTTACAGAAAAAACAAGAACCACGATCATTATTTACAGGTCTTGTTAAAATAGAAAGCCTGGAAGGAATAACAGGAATTCCAATTTTGTTTGCTGCTTTTTTGATCATAAGCTCATGAAGCCTTGGTTTGGGGGGCGGAAGAAAATAACCATCCGGCTCATTGTAAATGCCCTCCTTAGTCCCAAAAACACCTATCATCTTATCAATTCGGTCGTAATATGGCTTTACATCATCATAGCCAATAGGCCAATTATCTCCCAAACCATCAAAATCACGACGCTTAAAGTCCTTGGGGCCAAAGCGCAAAGAAATTCTCCCCCAATGATTGGTTCTACCACCCAGCATACGTGACCTGAACCAGTCGAACTCTGTTCCATTTTTCTTCGTGTAAGGTTCTCCATCGATTTCCCAACCACCATAAGCTGCATCAAAATCTCCGAATGCTCGGTTCGTGCCCGCACCCCTTCTTGGGGATTCATAAGGCCATCTAAGTTGAGTTTTTTGTTCAGGATTGGCAGGATCATAATCAGGGCCTGCTTCAAGTAATGCCACTTTTAAACCGGCTTCCGTTAATACTTTAACTGCCATGCCGCCACCTGCACCCGAACCCACGATACAAACATCATATAATTCACCCTTAGTTTTAATTTGTATTGCCATTAGGACTATTCTTAATTTTTAGCTTAATTATGCTTGAAAATAAGCAATATTTATTTGCACGAAGAAACAAGTTTCAGCAAAATGCTTATTCCGGGGAAAATTCAGATCCATTCATTATTAGGAAAAAATCATAACAACCTGATTCTTTTCCACCTTATCTCCGGCCATAACTTTAATGGATTTTATTTTAACATCTGCAGGAGCCTTAATGATATTTTCCATTTTCATAGCTTCAAGAATGAATAAATTTCCTCCCCTTTCTACCTCATCTCCTTCCTTAGCCAAGACCTTAATCACCAATCCGGGCATCGGAGCCTTAATTTCTGAAACTCTGGATGCTTTTAAATTATCTATTCCCAGCTGATGGAGAAGCTCATCGTACTGATCGGACATCCGCATGGAATAAGTATTTGAACCTACTTTAACTGTACAGGATTTATCACTCCTATTTATTGCAATCAGCTCGATATGATAGGATCTATCGTTGTGTAATAAATGAAAGGTAGTTGGATCAATCCTGACTAAGTCTACCTTAATTTCCTGACCATTGATAATTCTCGAATTCTTTTCGGAATGAATTTCAAAATCGAATTTTTCATTGACTTTAATTTTTAACATAACTTATCGGGTTAAGGCGTATTGAATCAGATTAGAACCCATTTTTAATGCTTTCTGTCTGGTTTCGTCAGAATCATCCGCATAAGTACCTGCATCTTCCCAACCATTCCCCAAATCGCATTCATAAGTATAATAACAAACCATTCTTCCCTTGTAAATTAAAGCCAGACCCAAGGGCCGCTTACCATCATGTTCATGAATCTTAGGTAAACCTCCCGGGAACTTGAATTTTTGATTATATAGAACATGATTGACAGGTAATTCAACAAAATCAAGTTCAGGAAATACCTTTTTCATTTGTCGACGAATGAACTGATCCAGGCCGTAATTATCATCTATGTGCAGAAATCCACCTGCCATTAAATATTTACGAATGTTTAGAGCCTCCTGATCAGAAAAGACAATATTACCATGACCGGTTAAATAAACAAATGGATAATTATATAAATTACTGCTTCCTGCTTCAACAATGGCCTCTTCAGGATCAAAATTGGTTCCAAGATTTTTATTGCAAAAATTGATAAGATTAGAAAGAGCGGTCCTATTGGCATACCAATCTCCGCCACCATTATATTTTAATTTTGCCAGTTTATAGCTCGGTGGTCTGAAAGAAAAGAGGATTCCAATGGCAAATGGGATCAGAATTAGTAAGACTATTGTTTTTAAAGACTTCATCTGTTTAAAAAATTGATCTCAAAACAAGCCTCAAGGGCTGCAGTTTCTGTCCTCAACCTTGAGTCACCCAAGCTTATGGGAATAAAATTTTGTTGAATGGCCAAATCTACCTCAACTGAACTGAAATCCCCCTCAGGCCCAATCATTACAAGATACTCAGAATTGAGCTTAAAATTTTCTTTAATAGCAGATTTATTACCTGGAGCACAGTGAGCAATAAACTTATTACTACAGTTACTGTTCAGAATAAACTCAGAAAAACTTTTGGCTTCGTTTAATTGGGGATGAAAGGCTTTAATGGATTGCTTTATTGCTGTTGTGATTACTTTTTTTAAACGATCTGTTTTAACTTCTCTACGTTCTGAGCGATCACAAATTATGGGACTAATTTCGTCGATGCCAATTTCTGTTGCCTTTTCGAGAAACCATTCCACTCGTTCAATATTTTTAGTTGGGGCGATAGCAATATGTAAATAGTGATTTCTTTTCCCAAAATTTCTTTGAACCTGAAGGATTTTAATTTTTGTTCTTTTGGGATTGGCATCTTCAACAATTGCATCAAAAAAACCACCCTTCCCATCCACTAAATTAAGCTTACTTCCAGTTTGAAGCCTCAATACTTTAATGCAGTGCTTACTTTCTTCTTCACTCATGAAATAAGTTTCAGAACTCAGGTCAGGTGTGTAGAATATATGCATGGATGAGCTCTGAATTAATGAATATCTATCGAATCCTCGCTGTTAATTACTAATTCGAGTTTAACAGATTCAACATTCTGATCGGCTTTTTTCAAAATGGTAATCACATAACCGTTAAAATCACTGGCTTCTCCAACATCCGGTATTTTCCCGAATATCTCGCTGACAAGTCCAGCCACGGTATCATAATCTCCATCCTCGGGAAGGTCGTGTGGAAGATATTCATTAACATCATAAATAGATGCTGTAGCATCAATAATAAATTCATTTACAGATAACCTTTCCACTATTGGCTTTTCTTCATCATACTCATCCTGGATATCACCCACAAGCTCTTCTAGAATATCCTCAGCAGTCACCATACCTGCTGTTCCTCCAAATTCATCTAGAACAATAGCAATTTGTATTCGTTTAAGCTGTAATTCGCCTAAAAGATCATTAATTTTCTTTGTTTCAGGAATAAAATATGGTTTACGAATAATTTCTTTCAGGACGCACTCTTTGTTTTCAGCCAACAGAGGCAAAACATCTTTTGCATGAACAATACCTACTATCTTATCTATGGTCTCATCATATACTGGAATTCTGGAGTAGCCCTCACGAATAATTATATCCAACACCTCTTTGTGTGGGGTATTTAACTCAATTCCTGATATCTTGGTTCTGGGTACCATAATATTTTTTACCACCCGATCATTAAAGTCAAAAACATTTTTAATAAGCTCGTGTTCATTAGTTTCAAGAGCTCCACTTTCCTTACCCTGATCCAGAAGATATTGTAATTCTTCAGAGCTATGGTGTGCTTCATGGCCTACAATGGTGTTGATCCCCAATAATTTAAGGATAAAATTTGCAAATCCATTCAGTAGCCAGATGAAAGGCCTGAATAGAAGATAAAAAAAGTGGAGTGGCAAGGCAATCCCCATGGTAGTACCGATTGGCCTCTGGATGGCCAGAGATTTTGGAGCCAATTCACCAAATACGATATGCAAAACTGTTATAATCGCAAAAGCAAGAACATGTCCGATGTTTGTTGCCATACCGGTTGACATATCGATGTTAATTAAATGGAAGAACTTGCTCACAATCTCAGTCATGACCTCTTCTCCCACCCATCCGAGACCCAGGGAAGCTAAAGTAATTCCTAACTGAGTGGCAGCGAGATAGCCATCCAGATGTTGAGTCATGTGTTTTGCTATCTTGGCAACACGACTTCCTGTTTTGGCTTTAATCTCAATCTGCGAAGCCCGTACCTTTACCAATGCAAATTCTGCAGCAACAAAAAAGCCATTTAGAAAAACAAGAAAGAAGGTTAAAAAAAGGTCGAGGCCCATATGAGTTACTAACTTAAAAATGTGGTCTGGTAAAGCTGTAGACTTTCATTGATAACTTGATATGCATAGTTTTTATCCAATAAATTTTCAATGCTAACATTTTTTCGTTCCAAAGTTTTATAATCCTTGAAAAACCTAACAATCTCGGTCATGGTATGTGGAGGTAATTCCTTTAAATCCTCAATATAATTAACCGACATATCATTCTTAGCAACTGCAATAATTTTATCATCCTGTTCACCATTATCGACCATATGCATGACCCCAACAACTTTAGCTTCCACGATAGCGAGTGGGTAAACATCAACCGAACATAAAACTAAAATATCCAATGGATCCTTATCATCACAATATGTTTGAGGAATAAAACCATAATTCGCCGGATACATGACTGATGAAAATAGAACTCGGTCCAACTTAATTAACCCTGAACCTTTATCTATCTCATACTTGGCTTTTGAACCCTTTGGAATTTCAATAATTGCATTTACATATAAAGGGATATCTTCACCGGGAGAAACAGTATGCCAAGGATGATCTTTATTCATGATTTTTAAGGATTTTTTGCTTCTTCCTCAGCTCGGTCTCCTTCGATTTTCCTTTTCAAATACGTTACAATTAAGGGTACGGTGGTGACTAGTATAAATCCAACAATGATATAGAGTAGATAGTCATTTATTTCTTGTTCAAAGCTTCTACCAAGAAAAAATCCTAGTAAAGTTAAGGATGAAATCCAAAGTAAAGCACCTGAAAAATTATAAAATGCAAATTTATTAAAATCAAGTCTAACAATCCCTGCAATTATTGGGGCAAAGGTTCTTACAATTGGAATGAATCTTCCCATAATTAAGGCGAAAGCACCTTGTTTTCTATAATACACTTCAGCAGCCTTTAGATATTTTTTCTTAAAAAAAAGTGAGTCTTTCCGCTGATATAAAACTGGCCCTGTCCTCTTTCCAAACCAATAGCCTACAAAATTTCCTGCAACCGCAGCCGCAATTAAGCCAATTACAAGAATGTATATAGATACATCTAATTTATTGGTTGCAACAAACATACCTGCAAGAAACAGCAGGTAATCTCCAGGAGAAAAAATCCAAAAAATAAACCTGTTTCTGCAAATATTACAAATAGAAGTAAGTAGAAGCCTCCTTCACGAAGCAATTTTACAGGATCAATAAGATGTTGAAAATAGTCCCAGAACTCTTGCATAAAATCAATATGCGTAAAGCTACAACATTTATGTAATAATTTGGCCTAGAAAAGGTTAGATATGAAGCTTGGATATACCCCAAAAATAAGCGTAAGCATAGCTGAAAAACCAATTACAAAATTAAAGTAAGGTGATGATTGGATTTCAGATCGCTCGGCGGATTTAAAATACATCGCCACCACAACTTTTAAATAGTAGTAGATACCAATTACAGCATTGATCACTGCCATAACTACAAGCCAAACATGATATTCAGACAAGACGGTAGAGAACATCATGAACTTACCAATAAAACCGGCAGTTAGCGGTATGCCTGCAAGAGATAGCATGGCAATGGTAAGCGTGAAGGCGATAAAAGGATTTTGTCTTGCGAGGCCATTAAAACTTTCAAAATTATCAGATCCGGTTTGACGTTTAACAAGTATTAAAACTGCAAATGCGATAATGGAAGCTATTGAATAAGCAGCGGCATAGAGAACCACTGAATTAACAGAGTCTGGGCCCAAGGCAATTATGGCAAACATCAGGTAACCGGCATGCGAGATACTTGAAAAAGCCAGCATCCTTTTGAAACTATGTTGATATAATGCAGTAACATTCCCAATGAACAGGGTCAGTACAGATATGACAAGAAGAACCGGCATCCAAAAATCATGAAGCGGTGCAAAGCAGATCATGAACAAACGCAAGAAAGCTGCAAATCCGGCAGTCTTTACTGCGGTACTCATAAAGGCCGTTATGATTGTAGGGGAGCCCTCATAAACATCAGGGGTCCAAAAATGGAAAGGTGCGGCACCAACCTTAAAACTTAGGCCTATAATCATCAATATTAAACCGGTATAGAGTAAAGGAGAAATCTCAGCTGGATTTGAAATAACATAATTCTTAATCAGACCCAAATCGAAACTCCCAGTTGATCCATAAATGAAGGTAATTCCCATTAACAGAAATCCGGTGGAAAACGCACCGGTGAGAAAATACTTCAAGGCAGCCTCATTTGATTTATAATCATTTTTACGAATTCCGGCAAGAATGTAAAGGCTGACTGACATTATCTCAATGCCGATAAAAAGCATTGAAAGATTGTTGAAAGAAACCATCACCAGGATACCGACTAAAGCAAACAGCAAAATTGCATAATACTCGGCTACATTATCACTGATATGCTCAAAATAGTCCTTAGATATCAGTAAAATCAGCATAGTGGAAATGATTCCGATTGAAGTAAAGGCGACCGCAAAATTGTCAAAGTGCATCATTCCATCATAAATAGGGGCTGCGCCGGAATTCCACTCAAGTAGAGCCAAAATAAGTCCGGCGCCAAGACCAAGTAAACTCACAGGCAGCAAAGCATTTTTTGCCTTATATAAGCCCAGGTAAAGAACCAGAATGGCTAAAATGGAAAGGAGTATTAATGCGTTCATGCTTTTATTTAACTAATATTTTTTGATTTACCTGTTCTAACAGATTTACTACTGCAGCTTCTGAAATGTTAAGGATTGGTTGCGGATAAATCCCAATGAAGATTACCAAAATCGAAATAACGAACAAAACTGCTTTTTCAGTTCCATCGAGATCATTAATCACAGCAGTACTTGAGTGAACAGGACCAAGCATAACCTTCTGATACATGCTGAGCATATATACCGCACCAAAAATTATAGTTAACCCTGAGGCTATAGCAAGCCAGATCCCATGATTATATATTCCTATCAGCAGCAAGAATTCTCCAACGAAACCATTGGTTAGAGGTAAGGCTACGGTACCTAACAGTACGACCAGAAATGTGCAAGCTAAAAGGGGTGTAGGCTTGGCAATTCCTCCCATCTGGTTCATATCACGGGTATTCATCCTCCGTATAAGTATGTCAGCAATAAAAAACATCCCAACTACATTTATGCCATGATTCAACATTTGTATCATCGCACCTTGTAAACCTTGGAGATTCCAAACAAAAATACCCGCAGAAATAAGTCCGACGTGAGCAATTGATGAATAAGCAATCAGCCTTTTAATATCATTCTGAGTAAATGCTATGATTGAAGCATAGATGATTCCTACAACAGATAAGATTAAAGCAGTTTCTCCCCAATAATTAAAACCGATAGGAGCAACGGGAATCAACCACCGAATAACACCATAAATACCCATCTTCAGCATGATACCTGAGAGTAGCATCGTTCCGGCTGTTGGGGCTTCCGTATAGGTGTCAGGCTGCCAGGTATGAAATGGGAAAACCGGCATTTTGATTGCAAAAGCCAGAAAAAACGCCCAAAAAATCCAAGATTGAGTCACATTATCCAGATCAAGCTTATAAAACTCCAACAGATCATAACTATTACCGGGCGTTTGTAAATGCAGGTAAACAATTGCCAACAACATGAATAAACTTCCGGCTATGGTGTAGATAAAGAATTTTAAATTGACCTTTATCCGGTTCTCAGCTCCCCACAAGGCGCAGATGAAGTATAGAGGAATCAATGCTATTTCCCATCCGATATAGAACAAAAATCCATCCAATGCAGTAAAAACGAGCAATAAGCCGCTCTGCATGAAAAATATAAGGGCATAAAAGGCATTTAGGTTCTTGATATCATGTTTGAAACTTGATAAAATAATGATTGATATCAATAGGTTAGTTAGTATCAAAAGTAAGAGACTAATCCCATCTACGCCAGCCTTAAAGTGTATTCCAAACTGTGGGATCCAGGGTATATCCACAAGGAACTGAGTACTGGCATCCGGAATAAAATTCACATACAGGTAAATGGTTATAAGTAATGGAACTAAAGAGAAGATCCCCGAGAGGCTCTTGGCAATGGATTTGCCAGACAACAGGATAATCAACGCAGCAATCAGCGGAATAAAAATTTGTAACAGTAAGATCTCCATTTAAATCGTTCTACTCCTTAAAATTAAATTTTATACATACTATAGACCAATAGGGCTAGAATTCCGGCAACCATCATGAAGATGTAAAATCCGACCATACCGGATTGAAGCAATCTTAAGGTTTTACTTGCCTCTAATGCTCCTTTTCCAAATCCATTCACTATTCCGTCAATACCAGCTTTATCTATTACTCTGAAAAATAATCCGGATAATACATTTAGAGGGCGGACAATAAGGCTATCATAGATTTCATCTATAAAAAATTTATTGTACGATAGACGTGCCAGACCCGTTCTACCCGTATTTTCATCTGCAGGTATATGGGCTTGTTTAACATAACGGTTATAGGCATACAACATTGCTAGGATAGCAAGCCCTACTGAAACTGCCATTATAATATACTCAGTGGTATGATCCAATGCCAGGTGCGAGGTTTTAGAAGCAGAAGCTTCAAAAACCGGAGCTAAGAACCCAGCTAACCAATGACTACCGCCAAAAACTGCCGGAATTCCAATAAAACCGCCCAAAGCTGAAAGAATGGCTAAAACGATTAAGGGTATGGTCATTGATCCTGGGGATTCATGCAGGTGACGCTCTTGCTCAGTGGTTCCACGGAATTTTCCGTTGAATGTCAAAAACATCATTCGAAACATGTAAAATGCTGTAAACATAGCTCCTATGAGTGCGACAAGCCAGAAAATCTTGTTGTTCTCATAAACATGCGCAAGAATTTCGTCTTTAGAAAAGAATCCTGAAAAAGGAGGAAGACCGGCAATTGCTATTGTTCCAATCATCATCGTTAAATAAGTAACAGGCAATCTCTTTTTCAGTCCGCCCATATTTCTCATATCTTGTTCATCACTCATGGCATGAATCACAGAACCTGCACCCAAGAAGAGTAAGGCCTTAAAAAATGCATGGGTAATCACATGAAAAAATGCACCGTTATAGGCTCCAACCCCAAGTCCAAGAAACATATAACCCAACTGAGATACCGTTGAATAGGCCAAAACTTTTTTAATATCAGTCTGGGTGAGGGCAATGGCAGCGGCCAGAAATAGTGTTGCAAGACCAATTATTGCCACTATCCCAAGTGTTTCAGGGGCAAGCGTAAATAGAATGTTAGAGCGGGCAATCATATAAATTCCGGCGGTTACCATTGTAGCGGCATGGATCAATGCTGAAACAGGAGTTGGACCGGCCATTGCATCAGGCAACCAAGTAAACAATGGAATCTGTGCAGATTTACCAATTGCTCCTACAAAAAGTAATGCTGTGATTAGAATCAGGGCCGAATCGCCGGAAATCATATTAGAAGCCTGTGGAAATACGCTGGAGAATTCAACACTATTAAACGTGTTGAAGATTAAGAAAACTGCAATCAAGAAGCCCAAATCACCTATACGGTTCATTACAAATGCTTTTTTTGCTGCACTTGCATAGGATGAATTACTAAACCAAAATCCAATAAGCAAATAAGAACATAAGCCTACACCCTCCCAACCAATAAACATTACTACATAGTTTGAACCAAGTACGAGTAGAAGCATGAAAAATATGAAGAGGTTGAGATAGGAAAAGAATTTAGCAAAACCTGCATCATGATGCATATATCCGGTAGAATATACATGAATCAGAAATCCAATTCCTGTAATAATCAAAAGCATCAATGAACTGAGCGGATCGACCAAAAAAGAAAAAGGAATGCTGATATTTCCTGCACTTATCCAATCGAAAACAGGGATAGTGAATGATTTTGTCTCTTCTGAAATAAGTTCAATAAATATACCCATGCTAACCGCAAAAGAAGCAAATACAGCCAGGCAACCTACAAAGCTTACTATGGTTTTAGGCAGAGAATTACGGCCTAATCCATTGATGAGGAAGCCCAATAGAGGAAATAATGGAACTATCCAGACTAAATTTATCATTATTATATGCTAATTTTCATTATTAAGTATCTTTCCAATTTCAGCATAGCCGAATAATCACCACTTAAGTTTATTCAAAATATTTACATCGGTTGAGTTGATATTCCTATAAATCATGACGATGATTGCCAAACCAATGGCTACTTCAGCAGCTGCCAATGCCATTATAAAAAATACAAATACCTGTCCCGAGGGATCGTTATGATGAACTGAAAATGCAATCAGTAAAAGGTTAACTGCATTTAGCATCAATTCAACTGACATAAAAATTACTATTGCATTTCTCCGAATCAGTACTCCTACGACACCAATAGCAAAAACGATAATGCTTAGCAATATGTAATGATTCAAAGGTACACCTTGTATAGCCTGAGTTAAATTTTCCATAATCTATACTTGCTTTATATCCTTTTTTGCCAATAAAACCGCTCCAATCATGGCAGAAAGTAAAAGGATTGATGAGATCTCAAAAGGTAACAGGAATTTGCTGAATAATACTTTTCCCAAATTCTTCACGAGCCCAAGATCCTGGGTTTGAAGAACCAGTGGATCAGAGGTATCTAAAGCCCTCAGCGATCCAACCAAGGTTATTATTAAGCACATACCCGCGATTACTCCTACCATTTTTAGGAGATTGGATTTTGAGCCGATAGAGCCCTCATTAAGATTAAGTAACATCAGCACAAAAAGGAATAAAACCATTATTGCCCCCATATATACGATGAAATTCACTATTGCCAGGAACTGTGCATTAAGCATGATATAGTGCAGGGTAAAGGTAAAGAATGTGACAATAAGGTATAGGACACTGTGTACGGGATTCTTGGAAAAAATCACCAATAGTGCGAAGAAAATTGTTAAAAAAGCAACAAAATAAAAAAGAGAAATACTCATTAATATGATATTTTAATCTTTGCTCCGAATTTGGGCAAAGGTATAATTTCTGCCGAATAAATTAGAAAGTCCGGCTGTCTCAACTCTAAAAATATTAGTCCTGCTGCAGCTTCAAAGGCTCTTCAACAAGCTTATCTTTACCATAAATAAAATCTTTTCTTAAATAATCTGCAGGTACAATCGGCCCGTCAAGATAGATTGCTTCTTTGGGACAAGCTTCTTCGCATAATCCGCAAAAAATACACCTCAGCATATTAATTTCATATACCGCTGCATATTTTTCTTCACGGTATAAAGCTTCTTCACCCTTCTGACGCTCAGCGGCAATCATAGTAATAGCTTCTGCCGGACAGGACAAAGCACAAAGCCCACATGCAGTACAACGTTCACGCCCTTCTTCGTCTCTTTTGAGTGAATGCATACCTCTCCAGTTCTCAGAAAATTCACGTTGAAACTCCGGATAGAAAACAGTTTCTTTCTTCTTGAACATATGCCTGAATGTTATAATCATCCCTTGAAAAATTGCCGGAAGATATAAACGCTCCCAGAAATTCATTGGTTTCTGCTCTAAAACTTTTTTCCTATTACTTAATGGTTCCATATACCCTAAATCTGTTAAAAAGGGGTTTATATTTTACTAATCAGTCGAATAAAGACTGCTTATAGTTTTTCAAAAATTGTAATTACGATTCCGGTAATTACGATGTTAGCTATGGCCAATGGAATTAGAATTTTCCATCCTAGATTCATTAACTGATCATACCTAAAGCGGGGTACCGTCCATCTAACCCACATAAACAAAAATATAAATGCAAATATCTTCAAGATTAGAACACCCATTCCGATGAACGGTCCAATAACCGACCCCGCCATCTCATTTACCCAATCCATACCAGGATAATTATATCCTCCGAAATACAAAGTAGACATTACCGCTGAAGCCAAAAACATGTTCAGGTATTCTGCGAACATATAAGCACCCATCTTAAAGCCTGAGTACTCAGTATGATAGCCACCAACAAGCTCGGTTTCACATTCAGGTAAGTCAAAAGGAGTACGATTAGTTTCAGCAAAAGAACAGACTAGGAAAATTAAAAATCCTAAGGGTTGGTAAAAAATATTCCAGTTTATGCCATGCTGTTGCTCAGCTATTTCCTTCATACTTAAGGTATTGGTAGACATAAGCAAGGCAATGATGGACAAGCCCATCGGAATTTCATAACTAATATTTTGGGAGGCGGCTCTTACTGCACCCATAAGTGAGAATTTATTATTTGAAGCCCAGCCGCCGATCATAATTCCATATACACCAAGCGACACTACCCCGAAAATATAAAGCATTCCAACATTGATATCCGTAATCTGCAGACTAACCATACGCCCGGCTATTTCTACATCCTGGCCCCAAGGGATTACGGCACTGCCAAGAAATGAAGTGAACAGCGCTAAAGATGGACCCAGAATAAAAAGTGCTGTACTCGACTCGGTAGGTATAATTTCTTCCTTAAAAAACATTTTTAATCCATCGGCAAGGGGCTGGAACATACCTCCCGGTCCAGCTCGATTCGGACCAACCCTGTCCTGCAGGAAACCGGCAATTTTTCTTTCGGCAAGGGTTGAATAGGCAGCAATAGTTAAACTAATCACAAATATGACTAGAATTAAAGCGAATTTCTCAATTATAAATGCAAGTTCCATCAGATTTTACTTGCTCTTTCAAATTCAACTTTATTTGCATCAATTAATTTCTTATTTTCTTTAATTACAGGTAAGGGAGTATATTCGTAGTGATTAGCGGATATTACTGAAGTCTTTGAAATTTGCCGAGGACCTTCAATAACCCAACTGCTGGTGTTTTTAGTTTCAAAACGACAGGTATTGCAAATAAAATCTTCTACCTCCCCAAACTGATCTTTACGCCCGGTAACTCTCAAAACCTCATCTCCTTTATACCAAAGTGTTACTTTACCTTTACAGCTGGGACAATCGCGATGAGCATCCACAGGTTTTGTAAACCAAACCCTATTCTTGAAACGAAATGTTTTGTCGGTTAAGGCTCCGACCGGACAAACATCAATTACATTTCCGGAAAAATCGTTATCGATAGCTTTTTCTATGTAGGTTGAAATTTCAGAGGCATCTCCACGGCCCAAAATACCATGCAGGCGGTTATCAGTAATTTGGTTTGCTACATAAACACACCTGTAACATAAAATACAGCGGGTCATGTGTAACTGGATTTTATCGCCTAAATCAATTTTTTCAAAAGTCCGACGTACAAATTCATATCTTGAATTGCCAACCCCATGTTCAAAAGATAAATCCTGCAAATGACATTCTCCAGCCTGATCACATATAGGACAATCCAGTGGATGATTAATCAATAGGATTTCAACTACTCCCTTCCTGGCTTCAATTACTTCAGGAGAAGTAATGTTTTGAACTTCCATTCCATCCATTACCCCGGTACGGCATGAAGCGACCAGTTTTGGCATGGGGCGTGGATCCTTTTCAGAGCCCTTACTTACTTTAACCAGACAGGTTCTACATTTCCCGCCACTTCCTTCGAGTTTAGAATAATAACACATAGCCGGAGGTACAATATCTCCACCAATCTGCCGTGCAGCATTGAGGATCCTTGTACCCGGTTCTACTTCAACCGTGATTCCATCTATGGTAACCTTAACTTTATCGCTCATTTTCAAAGATTATATTTTTTTAATTTTGACCGACCACTTCCTCAAATTTTGGAAGAGGGTTTGCATAATTTGCAATGCCATAATTTCGCTCCAGGGCTTCTTTCGGATGTGTAACATGCCATTCAAATTCATCACGGAAATGACGAATTGCACTTGCAACAGGCCATGCTGCTGCATCCCCTAATGGGCAAATTGTATTTCCTTCAATTTTCTTAGAAACATCAACCAAAAGATCAATATCACTCATTTTTCCATGACCATATTCCAAGCGATGAAGTACTTTTTCCATCCATCCGGTACCTTCACGACATGGGGAGCATTGTCCGCAACTTTCATGATGATAGAAACGAGAAAAATTCCAGGTATTTCTTACGATGCATTGATCTTCATCAAATGCTATAAAACCACCGGATCCTAAC
>Ga0194133_10005249_pt1 | contig 16629 bp, 13 predicted proteins | sample TA2KigOf40mmetaG_FD_155448 | JGI IMG/M metagenome (GOLD analysis project Ga0194133, IMG submission 155448) | Freshwater microbial communities from Lake Tanganyika, Tanzania - TA2015055 Kigoma Offshore 40m | ecosystem: Environmental > Aquatic > Freshwater > Lake | place: Tanzania: Lake... | reverse complement strand
TCGATATGCAGCACGCCCCACTCTGCAAGCGTCGGCGGTTCGCCCTCTGCATGGAACGTGGGCGCGCGGGGCTCGCGACTGCAGCTGGCAAGCAGCATGACCGTGGCCAGCAAAGCGACACCGAGGAAGCGGCCGCAGCTTCGGATCATGGGCTCAGCGCTGCAAGTCCACGGCTGACAGGGATGCCAGTCGACAATCGTGAGGCTCGGTGGCGAGGCTTGGCTTGCGGTATTTGCCTGGACCATCGGCGTTCAATACCGGGCCCGCATCGCGCACACAGAGTGCGAGCTCCGGCGGCAGTCGCCCGCCGCGCAGCTTTACCGTATCGAGGTAACCGTCCCAGAGCACGGACGGAAAGCGACCGCCGAGTCCGAACATCGCCAATTTAAGCGCCTTGAGATCCAGCCCGTCAGGCGAATCACCCCCACCGATGAAACGGTTGCCGTGTACATGAATCGCTTCGGGGTAGGGATCAAAGTTTTCGGCCACCCCCTGATCGGTCATGTAGCCGGTCGAGAAGTAACTCGAAATGATCACGTGTGCGGTCGCATTATCGGTGAAGTCGTTGTCGAAGATTTCGACTTGATCGTTCGAGTTGATGACGACTCCGGAACCTGCCGGCACGCTCGCCACCGGTGTGCCTTTGGCGCCGAAATTGGCGGTGTTGTTGGCGATGATCCGATTGCGGAAGAGCCGCGTCCCCTCGCCGCGCTGCGGCAGATTCGGCATGTTGAATACCAGAATGCCACCGGTGTTCTCGGTAACCTCGTTGTCGTACACGTCGGCACGACGAGAGTTTTCGATCTCGATGCCGGCAACATTCTGTCGCGCGCGATTGCGCCGCACGATGATGTCTTCGGACTGTCCCACATAGATTCCGGCGTCGGAGGCGCCGATGACGAGACAGTCTTCGATCAGCACATCGCGAGTACGTACCGGATAAAGACCATAAGCGCCATTGCGGGTGTCCGGACCGCGGGTCCACTCGACGCGCAGGCCACGCAGCGTGATCCGCGTACCCTCGTTGACCTTGACGCCATCGCCGCGCGTATCCTCGATGGCGAGATTCTCGAGCGTGAAGTCGCTGGCATTGACCAGCAAGCCTTCGGCGCCGCTCTTTTGTCCCTTGAAGGACAGCACGGTCTGATCCATGCCGGCACCGCGAATCGTCACACCATCAACACGCAGACTGAGACTGCGTTCGAACGCGTAGCGCCCCGCCGGGATTTCGATCACTTCGCCAGGTTTTGCGGCGATCAACTGCTCCTGCAGCGCACGCTCGAAATCACGAGCGGCAGCGTCCCTTTGCGTACCATCCTCTTGTGCCGATGGGCTACAGCCGCCGAGCAGCACCGCAGCAAGCAGCAAACCGAGAGCGTTGATCGAGCGCGGCGTGAAGAATTGCATCAGGTTGATCCTCCCGCGCGCTCAATGGCCTGCAAGAGATCGGCCTGCAGGTCATCGATACTCTCAAGCCCAATGGAGAGACGGATCGTACCGGGCCGGATATCCGCCGCCTGCAGTTGTTCGACCGTGAAATCTTTGGGCTGCATGAGCTGTGGCGCCACGACCAGCGACTCGGTTGACCCGAAACTCGGCGTACGCGCAAAAAAACGCAGTGCCTCGGCGAAGCGTCGGCCCGCCTCGAAGCCCGCCACCAGATCAAAACAGATCACTGTGCCGAACTCGCGCATCTGCGCCCGCGCCAGTGCCGCCTTCGGATGCGAGGCGAGTCCGGGATAACGAACTTCACGACAAGCAGGTTGCGCCTCGAGAAAACTCGCGATTGCCAGAGCGCTTGCCGACTGCTCACGGTAGCGTGAAAAGTAGGTCTTCATGCCGCGCACCATCAGCGATGCCGACAAGGGATCAAGCTGCGCCCCGAGCAGACGGAAATCGCCGCTGATCGCGCTGATGATGTCCCGATGGGCGATCACCGCGCCGCCCATCACATCCCCCGCACCGGTCGTGAACTTGGTGAGGCTGTGGACGAACACATCGACGTCGAATTCGCCGTGCTGATGAAAGCCGGCAGCGGTGTTGTCAACGACCGTGAGTGCGCCATGGGCACGGGCCAAGCGGGTGATCGCCGCGATGTCCGCGATCTTGTTTACGGGATTAGTCGGGCTCTCGAAGAACACCAGACGGGTCGGCCTTGCGGTCAGTTCCCGCTCTAGCCCGCCGAGATCATCGATCGAGAGCATCGAGTGGGTGACACCGAAGCGCGCCAACATCTTGCGGATGATCTGTCGCGTCGGGCCGTACCCTTCAATGAAAAAGACGATGTGATCACCGGCCCGCGTCAGCGTGAGCAGCGTTTGCGCCACCGCATTGACGCCAGAGGCAGTCGCCAAGCACTCCTCGCGGCCCTGCAACTCGGCGAGCAGCAACTCGAGCTGGCGTACCGTCGGATTACCCGCTCGCGAATAAAAGAATCCCCCGCGCTCGTCGCGCATGATGCGCAGGCTCTCCTCCACCGTGTCGGTTTCCCACTTCACGTTCTGGAAGATCGGCAAATTGAGCGGATGATTGTCGGTCGGCAGGTCGACTGCGGGCGGATGGTTGACGCGGGTCTCGGGTTTCATCGACGGGCCATCTGTTGCTCGCGGGCGCGCTGTCGCTCCTCCCGCCGCATGTAGAGCGTCGAGAGCACGACGCCGATTGCCACGATCGCCACCATGATCGTGGCCAGCGCATTGATGTCGGGACTGACGCCGCGGCGCACTCGGGAGAAAATCTCCATGGGCAGCGTGGATGAGCCGGGTCCGGAGACGAACTGCGCGATCACCACATCGTCCCAGGAGAGCGTGAAGGCGAGCAGCCAGCCCGAAATCAACGCCGGCATGATGAGGGGCAGCGTGATACGAAAGAACACCGTGACCGGCTTCGCCCCTAGATCGAGTGCGGCCTCCTCGAGCGCATCGTCGAATCCGGCGAGTCGGGACTGCACGATCACCGTGACATAAGCCATGGCGAAGGTGATGTGCGCGAGCGTGATCGTGAGCATGCCGCGACCCGCGGGCCAGCCGATCCATTGTTCGAGCGCCACGAAAAGCAACAGCATCGCGATAGCGGTGATGATTTCCGGCATCACGAGTGGTGCGGTGGTCATCGCCGCGACAAAAGCGCGGCCGCGAAACGGCCCGAAGCGTGCGAGCACGAGCCCCGCCAGCGTGCCGAGTACCACCGCCCCGCTTGCCGTCATGGCGGCGATCTTCACGCTGATCCATGCCGCGCCAAGCAACTGATCGTTCTCGAGCAGGCGCACATACCAGCGCAGGGTTGGCGAATTGGGCGCATCCCAGACCGTCACCAGCCGCGAATTATTGAACGAGAACACGATCATGGAGAGGATCGGCACATACAAAAACGCCAAACCCGCCATCAACATGCCGTTGCGAAACCAGCCTCGAGTCATCGCTTGGCCGCCTCGAGTTCGCGCTGCTGATAGCGCTGAAACAGCAGAATCGGCAGCAGTAGCAACAACAGCAGCACGATGGCTACGGCGCTTGCCACCGGCCAGTTACGCGCACCAAAGAATTGCGCCGACAGTACGGTACCGATCATCAGCTGATCGGTACGCCCGAGGAGCGAAGGAATCACGAACTCGCCCACCGCGGGGATGAACACGAGCAGACACCCCGCCACGACGCCAGGCATCGACAACGGCAAGGTGATGCGGAAGAACGCCGTGGTCGGCGATGCCCCGAGATCGGAAGCCGCCTCGAGCAGCGTGAGATCATGCTTTTCGAGATTCGCGTACAGCGGCAAGATCATGAACGGCAGATAGGAATAGACGATGCCGACATACACGGCGAAGTCGGTGTAGAGCAGTGTCAGCGGTTGATCGATCACACCGAGGGCGAGCAGCGTGTTGTTGATCACGCCATTGGACTTGAGCAGACCGATCCACGCGTAAACGCGCAACAAAAAAGACGTCCAGAACGGCAGGATGATCAGCATCAGCAGCAAATTGCGCGTGCTCGGTCGAGACCGGGCGATGGCGTAGGCCATCGGAAAGCCGACCAGCAAACAGAGGATCGTGGAAATCGCCGCGACTTTGACCGAGTAGGGGAATGTGCCGAGGTAGAGCGGATCCTGCAGCACCGTCACGTAGTTCGCGAAGTTGAGCGACGCCACGAGGCGCCCGGTTTCTTCGATCCACTCGAAGAGCGGTGCATAACCCGGCTGCACGGGTTGCATCCACGAGAATGAAATTTTGAAGACGATCAAGAAAGGCACTGCGAAAAAGAGCAGCAGCCAGAACGCGGGCACTGCCGTCACGAGACGCTTGCCGAATTTTGTCGACTTGAGGATCACCGATTCAGCCCGTAAGAACCACGGGACTCGAAGGCTGCCAAGAGAGATACACGGACTCGCCGCGCACGATGCGCTCATCGGCGTGGCGTTCGATATTCGGCAAGGTCACGCGCAACACGCGACCCGAGGGCAGCCGCACCAGATACACCGACATGTCGCCCATATAGGCGATGTCCTGTACGGTGCCTTGGGTGCGATTTTCGCTGCTGCCAGGATCGGCACGCGTCACTTCCATCTTTTCGGGGCGGATCGCCACCGACACCGTGGCCTCGGGCGACGCGCTGATGCCGTGGCTGACGTACACCACATGCTCGAGCTCCGGGCAACGGATCCGCACATGCCCGGGCTCGTCTTCGATCAGCTTGCCCTCGAACATGTTCACCGAACCAATGAAATCGGCGACAAACCGCGAATTGGGGAATTCGTAGATGTCGGTGGGCGTGCCCACCTGCACGATCTGCCCCTTGTTCATCACGCCGATGCGCGAGGCCAGCGTCATGGCCTCTTCCTGGTCGTGGGTGACGACGATGAACGTCACCCCCAGTTGCTGCTGCAGGTTCACAAGCTCGAACTGCGTATGCTCGCGCAGCTTTTTGTCGAGCGCGCCGAGGGGTTCATCAAGCAGCAGGAGCTTGGGGCGCTTGACCAGCGCCCGCGCGAGCGCCACCCGTTGCCGCTGGCCGCCCGAGAGCTGATGCGGCTTGCGACGCGCAAACTCGCCGAGCTTGACGATGTCGAGCATCTCGCCGACGCGACGCTCGATCTCGGCTTTGGGGAGACCCTCTTGCTCGAGACCGAAAGCGACGTTCCCCGCCACGGTCATATGCGGAAACAGCGCATAGGACTGGAACATCATGTTGACCGGTCGCTCGTAGGGCGGCGTGCCGGCCATGTCCTGTCCGTCGATGAGGATACGTCCGCCCGAGGGCGCCTCGAAGCCTGCCAGCATGCGCAGCAAGGTCGTCTTGCCGCAGCCTGAGCCGCCGAGCAGGCAAAAGATTTCACCCCGATCGATGGACAGCGAGACGTTGTCGACGGCGACAAACTCGCCGAAGCGCTTACTGACCCCCTCGAGGCGGACGTACTCGTGCAAAGGGCGTTACTGCCCCGCCTTGAAGCGTGTCCAGGTCGCCGTCAGCGATTGCGTAAAGGCATCGCTCTCGGCGAGATCGACCTGCAGGCGTGCCTTCACTTCCTCGCTCGGGTAAATCGCCGGGTTAGAGAGGATGTCGGGGTTGACCAACTGCTGCGAGGGCAGATTGAAGCTCGCGTAGTTGACGAGGTTGGTGTTCTTGGCCGCCACCTCAGGACGCATCAGGTAGTTGATGAACGCATGGGCGTTATCGACGTTCTTGGCGTCCTTGGGGATGGCCAGCATGTCGAAGAACATGGTCGTGCCTTCGCGGGGGATTTTGTAGTCGATCGTGATGCCGTTGCTGGCCTCCACCGCACGATCACGCGCCTGGAAGATATCGCCCGACCAGGCCATGGTGAGACAGATCTCGCCGTTGGCGAGATCGTCGATGAACTTTGCGGAGTGCACGTACTTGATGAAAGGCCGCACCGACATCAGCACTTTTTCGGCGGCGGCGAGATCCTCGGGTGATTCGCTGTTGGGATCCTTGCCAAGATAGATCAGCACCGTTCCCAGGATCTCGGTCGGCGAATCGAGCAGCGCCACGCCACAATCCTTGAATTTGGCGACGATCGCGGGGTCGTAGAACATCGAGAGGCTATCGAGCGGCGCGTCCTTCATACGCTCGGCGATCTTGTCCTGATTGAACCCAATGCCCGTCGTGCCCCACAAATAATTGACCGAGTGGGCATTGTCGGGATCATGACGCGCGACCTTCGTCATCAGCTCCGCGTCCATGTTGGCAAGGTTCGGCAGCTTGCTTTTGTCGAGTGTCTGGAAGATTCCCGCCTTGATCTGTCGCTCAAGGAAATTGGCCGAGGGCACGACGATGTCATAGCCCGTGCTGCCCGCGAGCAGTTTGGTCTCGAGCACCTCGTTTGAATCAAACACGTCGTAGGTGACGTCGATTCCGGTCTCTTTCTCGAAATCGGCGATCACGCTCTCGTCGATGTAGTCGGACCAGTTGTAGACGTTGAGCACCTTGGACTCGGCAGCCTGCTCCGGCTTGTCGCCGCAGGCGACGAGCAACGCGGAAACCGACAGGGCGACGAGGGCCGGGCGGAAAACGTGTTTCATAATCGGGTGAGCTCCCTTTGGATACAAAGTTGGGGTGGGGGGCGGGCGAAGCGCCTTTTATAGCGCAGCGCTCCCCTTCAGGAAAGCGTCCAGCTGATCAAGGGTTTGCACTGCTTTGGACAGTAGCTCGTCTATTTCGGTGCGGGTGATGACGAGCGGCGGCGCGACGATCAAGGTATCCCACACCGCCCGCATGACGAGGCCGTTGGCGATCGCGAGGTCACGCGCCCGAGTGCCGACCATGCCCCGCTCGGGAAAAAACTGCCGCGAAGGCTTGCGAGGCACGAGTTCGAGCGCGCCGAACAGCCCCAAAGATCGCGCCTCACCGACGAGCGGATGATCGGCAAGTTCGCGCCAGCGTTGCGACCAATAGGGCACGATTTCCTCGTTCAGCCGCTTGATGACCCGCTCACGCTGCAGGATATCGAGGTTGGCGAGCGCGACCGCCGCGGCCACGGGGTGACCCGAGTAGGTATAGCCATGCGCGAACTCACCACCTTTTTCGATCAGCACCTCGGCGACTCGATCCGCGACCATCAGCGCGCCGAGCGGCTGGTAACCCGACGTGATCGCCTTGGCGAGCGTCAGAAAATCGGGTCGGGTGCCGTAATACTCGCAACCGAACCAACGACCCGTGCGCCCGAAGCCGCAGATCACCTCATCTGACGCGAACAGAATTCCGTAGCGATCGATGATGCGCTGCACCTCGGGCCAATACGTCTCGGGCGGGATGATCACCCCGCCCGCGCCCTGCACCGGCTCGCCGATGAAGGCCGCCACCCGCTCGGGCCCGACCTCGAGAATCTTTGCTTCGAGTTCGCGCGCGGCCCGCAGACCAAACTCCGCTCGGTCGAGCTCACCACCGCACTCGAACCAGTAGGGTTGCCCGATATGCACGATGTCGGCGATCGGCAACCCGCCCTGCGCGTGCATGGCCTTCATGCCGCCGAGCGAGGCACCCGCCATGGTACTGCCGTGATAACCGTTCCAGCGACTGATGATGACCTGACGCTGCGGCTCGCCGCGCAGCGCCCAGTAGCGCCGCGCGAGGCGCACGAACGTATCGTTGGCTTCGCTGCCGGATCCGGCGAAAAAAACATGCTTGAACTGCGGCGGCGTCAGCTCGGCGAGCCGCCGCGCCAGCTCGATGGCTGGCGGATTGGCACACTGGAAAAAGCTGTTGTAGTACGGCAGCTCCAGCATCTGCCGGTAGGCAGCCTCGGCGAGTTCGCGTCGACCGTAACCGAGCGCGACGCACCACAGACCCGACATGCCATCGAGGATGCGATGCCCCTCGCTGTCAAACAGATAGACGCCCTCGGCGCGCGTGATCACTCGCGCGCCGCGCCCGGCGAGCGCGCGGGTGTCGGTAAAGGGATGCAGGTAGTGCGCCGCATCGAGCGCCTGCCACTCGGCAGTGCTGCGCGTCGGCAGAGGGGATCGCGTCGAAAAAATCATGTCGCGATCTTAAACCCGGCGAGCCACCGCCGGGGCGTCAGACGTTCAGCAGCAGATGCTCGCGCTCCCAGGAACTGATGACCTGCAGGAACACCTCGTACTCGGCTTCTTTGACGAGGGCGAACGCGGAGACGAAGTTCTCGCCGAGAATCTCGATCAGCGGATCGCACTCGCGCAGCAGGCGGATCGCCTCATCGAGATTGCGCGGCAGCGAGAACGGCAGATCGTGGGCACTGCCCGATATGGGCTCGGTGGGCGAGAGACCCTGCACCATGCCGAGATAGCCACAGGCGAGCGAGGCCGCGCTCGCGAGATACGGGTTGGCATCCGCGCCCGAGAGACGGTTTTCGACGCGCCGCGATTGCGGCTCCGAGCCCGGCACGCGCAGGCCCGCGGTGCGATTGTCGTAACCCCATTGCACGTTGATCGGCGACACCTGAAAACGCGTGATGCGGCGATAGGAGTTCACATTGGGCGCGAGCAACGCCATGGCCGCGGGCAAATAGCGCTGCAGACCCGCGATATGCGCAAAAAAGAGCTGCGTCGGCGACCCGTCGGCATTCGAGAACACGTTCTTGCGGGTCTGCCGATCGACGATGCTCTGGTGGATATGCATGGCGCTGCCCGGCTCCTTGGCGTGGGGCTTGGCCATGAAGGTCGCGTACATCTTGTGACGCAGCGCCGCCTCGCGCGCGGTGCGCTTGAACATGAAGGCTTGATCGGCAAGGTCGAGCGCGTTGCCATGCAGCAGGTTGATCTCCATCTGCGCCGGCCCATCCTCGTGAATGAGCGTATCGATGGCGATGTCCTGATCCTCACAGAACTGATACACATCATCGAAGAGCGGGTCGAATTCATTGACCGCGGCGATGCTGTAGGACTGCCGGCCCGGCTCGGCACGTCCCGAGCGACCGATGGGAGGCTTCAGCGGATAATCGGCATCGATGTTGGGCTCGACCAGATAGAACTCGAGTTCCGGCGCCACCACCGGCTCCCAACCCCTCTGGGCATAGAGATCGAGCACATGGCGCAGCACTTCGCGCGGCGCCATGCGCACGCGCCGGCCGTCGGCATAAAAACAATCGTGGATGATCTGCGCGGTCGGCTCGGCGGCCCACGGCACGCGGCGCACCGTGCGCGGGTCGGGCTTGAGGATGATGTCGATCTCGGCGGGGCTCATCGCCGCCGAGGTCTCCTCCGGATAGTCGCCCGTCACCGTCTGCAAAAAAATGCTCTCGGGCAAGCGCATTCCCTGATCGATCTGGAATTTCTGCGCCGGCATGACCTTGCCGCGCGCAATGCCGGCCATGTCGGGCACGATGGCCTCGACCTCCTGAATATTGTGCTCTCGAAAAAACTGCGTCACTGAATCGGACATGTTCCTAACCTCGGCTGCTCGTTGCCCTATGACGTGCGCGTTCGCGCGCCGCGTCGCCAAAGGCCGTGAACAGCGCCACTGAAAATTCGTTGGCCATGACTCGCCACTCCGGATGCCACTGCACGGCACGGGCGAAGGCCTTGGCCTCTGGCAGGCAGAAGGCCTCGATGAGACCGTCCGGGGCGCGTGCCTCGACGCGCAGTGACGGTGCCAGAGTCTTGACCCCCTGAGCGTGCAGCGAGTTCACGCGGATGCGCGTCGCGCCGCCCGCCCACGCGATCATCGGTCCGTCTTCCAGCAGCACCTCGTGCGCCGGGCCGTACTGTTGATCGAGGGGCGCGTCCTTGTCCTCGCGATGATCGAGCAAGCCCGGTTGCTCGTGCACCCGTTGCCAAAGCTTGCCGCCGAGCGCCACGTTGATCTCCTGAAAGCCGCGACAGATCCCGAGCAAAGGCACGCCCTGCTCGATCGCCGCGCGGATCAGCGGCAAGGTGGTGGCATCGCGCTCCGGGTCATGCAGCGTGCCGGGCTCGCTCGGTCCCTCTTCGTAGTGGTGCGGCTCGACGTTCGAGGGACTACCCGGAAACAGCACGCCATCGAGATTGGCGAGTACCTCGTCAACCTCAAGTGGCTCCGGCAACACCGGGATCAGCAGCGGCAAACCCTGCACGGCACGCGCCACGGCGTGCGCGTATTTCTCCCCGACCAGGTGGAAGGGATGCAGGCCGATCACGCGGCGATCAGCGGGAATACCAATGACGGGACGACGAAACATGCGCAAGGGGCGAGTTTGCGGCGGGTGCAAGACTCGTTGCCGATTAGACCACAACCGTTCCCTGTATAACCGTACAGAGCTTGAAAAATGTCATCTAACCCATTGTTTATATTGAATCTATATTCTGAACAACATTGCAGCGATCAGGCCAGCACCGTATGCTGGAGCGCCTTCCGGCGGAGCCTCGCTTCGCGCTCAATCCAAGGTTTGCCATGACCGATTTCGCGGAACTCGACCGATTCCTCGCGGAGCACCCGCATACCCGGCATGTGGATGTGTTCCTCAACGATTTGAACACGGTCGAGCGCGGCAAGCGCATCGAGCGCGAGGGCTTGCAGCGGCTCTACACCGACGGCGTGCTTTTACCAGGCTCCATGTTCGCTCTTGATGTGCAGGGCGGCACGATTCAAGCCACCGGTCTTGGCTTCGATGAAGGGGATGCCGATCGGCCCTGCCGTCCCATACCCGGTTCGTTGGTACCCGTTCCCTGGCAGCCCGACGGGATCGCGCAACTGCAGCTCACGATGTATGAGCGCGACGGCCGGCCGTTCTTCGGCGACCCGCGCAACGTGCTCGCCAAGGTGCTCGATCGTTTTCATCGACTCAATCTGACCCCGGTCGTGGCGATCGAGTACGAGTTCTATTTCGTCGATCGCGAGCGCCTCGAGGGCGGCATGCCGCAGCCACCGCGCCTGCCCATCACCGGCCGCCGCGAGTTCAGAACACAAATCAACTCGATGACAGATCTCGATGAATTTTCGAGAGTTTTATCGCGTATTGACGAAGTTTCGAGGATTCAGAAACTACCTTCGGCCAACGCCATGGCCGAATACGGGCCAGGACAGTTCGAGGTGAATCTCGAACACCGGGCCGACGCGTTACGGGCCTGCGACGAGGCGCTGCGCCTCAAGCGCGTGGTGCGCGCGATCGCCCGCGAACAAGGCTGGGATGCCACCTTCTTGCCCAAACCCTATCGCGACATGGCCGGCTCCGGGCTGCACATCCATGTCAGCCTGCTCGATGCCGGCGGCGAGAATCTCTTTGCCTGCGACGACCCGAGCGCCCTGTCCGCCGATGCGCCGCATCATGGCCTCGGCAGCAGCACTCTGCGTCATGCCATTGGCGGCCTGCTGCGCACCCTCGCCGAGGGCATGGCGATCTGCGCGCCCGGGCCGAACTCGTATCGTCGTTTCCGCGCCGAGTCCTACGTACCCTTGATCCCGTGCTGGTCGGTCAACAATCGCGGCACTGCCGTGCGCATCCCGGTCAGCGATGTGCGCAATCGCCGCATCGAACATCGACTCGCCGGCGCCGACGCCAACCCCTACCTCGTGACCGCTTGGGTACTTGCCGGCATCCACCACGGCATCGCCGAAGCGCTGGAGCCGCAGGCACCGATCCGCGGCAACGCCTATCGCGAGACGGGCGAGCCGCTGCCCATCCATTGGGCGACCGCCATCGAGCGGTTCCGACAAAGCGAGTTCGCCGCCGCCTATCTCGGCCGTCCGTTTCGCGATCACTTCACCGCCGTCAAGCAAGGCGAACTCGACGAGTTCGACTCGCATCTCACGCCGCTCGAGATGCAGTGGTATCTCGGCGCCGTGTGAGCCCTCGCCATGGGCCGACAACACATCGACTCCTGGTATGCCGCGAGCGCGCCCGCGCGGGCGGCGAGACAGGTGCTGAAGGGGGCGATCGACGCTGACGTGTGCGTCATCGGCGGCGGCATCGCCGGTTGTTCCACCGCCCTGCACCTCGCCGAGCGTGGCCGCAGCGTTGCGCTGCTCGAGGCAGAACTCGTCGGCTGGGGCGCCTCGGGGCGCAGCGGCGCACAAGCCATCACCGGAGTCGCCTGCGTCGCGATGATGCGCGACGCATCTGGAACATCACGGTCGAAGGACTGGCACTGCAGCGACAACTGATCCGCAGGCATGCGATCGACTGCGACTACGTCGCCGGACAGATGCACGTGGCCTTGAAGCCGCGGCAGGAACGCGAGCTGCGCGCCGAGGTCGATTTCTTGCGCAGCCGCTACGCGTATCAATCACTGCAGATGCTCGACCGCGACGCCGTACGCGAGACCATCGCCTCGAAGCGCTACCTTGCCGGAACCTTTGATGCCGACTGCGGCCATCTGCATCCACTCAAATATACGCAGGGACTTGCGGTCGCAGCCGAACGCGTCGGCGCGCAAATCTTCGAGGATTCACGGGCGCTCGACTATCGGCGCAGTGAGGGTCGCTTGATCGTGCGTACGGCGTCAGGCGAGGTGCGCTGCCGAAGCCTCGCGCTCTGCGGCAACGCCTGGCTCGGTCCGTTTGCACCAGCTCTGGCCCGCAAAATCATTGGCGTGGGAACGTACATCGTGGCCACGGCGCCGCTCGGTGCCGAGCGCGCCCAAGCCCTGATCCGCAACAATGCCGCAGTCACCGACATCAACTGGGTGATCGATTACTTTCGCTTGTCGCAAGATCATCGACTGCTCTTCGGCGGACGCGTGAGTTACTCGGGGCTCGACCCGCTCGGCACTCGCCGGGCCACCCGCGCGCGCATGCTGCAGGTGTTCCCCCAGCTCGCCGATGCGGCGATCGACCATGCCTGGGGTGGCTATGTCGATATCACGCTCAATCGCGCGCCGCATTTCGGCAGGCTGGAACCCGACGTGTATTTCGTGCAGGGCTTCAGCGGTCACGGCATCGCGCTCACCGGTATCGCGGGTCAGCTGCTTGCCGAAACCATCGGCGGCACCGAAGAAAGATTCGACTTGTTCAATCGCATTCCGCACCGCGATTTTCCGGGAGGCGCGGCCCTGCGGCGCCCGGCGCTCGTGCTGGCGATGCTCTGGTACCGCCTACGCGACCTGCTCTGAGGCGTGCGCCTCGTGGCGCAGCAGGCGACGCTGCAGCGGCCGCAGGTAGCGTTCGGTCGCCTCGGCCACCAAAGAATATGCCGCCGGTACCACCACCAGCGACAGCAAAGTCGAGGTGATCAGGCCGCCAATCACTGCCACACCAAGCGGCGTGCGGAAATTGCCGTCGGCACCGAGTCCAAGCGCGATCGGCAGCATGCCGGCGCCCATAGCGAGCGTGGTCATGATCACGGGCCGCACGCGCTTGCGACAGGCGTCGATCAGCGCCGCCTCGCGCGACAGACCTGCCTGCTCGCCGAGGATCGCGTAGTCGACGATCAGGATGGAATTTTTGACGGCGATGCCGTTGAGCAGTAGCAGACCAATCAGCGAGGGCAGCGATAGCGCATTGCCGGTGAGCAGCAAGAGACCGAAGGCGCCGCCGCCGCAGAGCGGTACCGCCGCAAGGATGACGATGGGCTGGGTCGCGCTATGGAAGAGCAACAGCAGCACGAGGTATACCGACAGCACGCCCGCGAGCAGGGCGAGTGCGAAGCCGACGAAGAGCTCGACGAAAGCCTCGGAGTCACCCGCGGGCAGGATGCGCACGCCCGGCGGCAGGTTCTGCATCGCCGGCATATTGTTGACCTTGGCCATGACATCGCCGAGCGGCAAACCGTTGAGCTCGGCGGAGACCGTCACCGTGCGCTCACGGTTGAGTCGGTCGATGCGCGCCGGACCACTGCCCTCGGTGATCTCGGCCACGGCCGCGAGTGGCACCGACCCTGCTTTGCCGGGGACGCGCAATTGGCGCAGCACCGCAGGATCGGTGAGCGATGAACCGGCGAGTTGTACGCGGATCGGGATCTGGCGCTCGGCAAGATTGAGCTTGGCGAGACGCTGGCGGATATCGCCACTCGTCGCGATGCGCGCGGCATCGGCGATGTCGACCGTCGAGACGCCGAGGTCGGCTGCACGCGCCGGGTCAGGTCGGATCACGATCTCGGGCCGCAGCAACGCCGCCGTGGTGCTCACCGAACCGATATTCGGCACGGTACGGATGGCCGCGGCAAGGTCACGCGATGCAGCACTCAACTGCTCCGAGTCACGCCCACCAATGGCAAGCGTCAACCGATCACCCGGCCCGCCCGCGGCAAAGCCCACGCGCACGCCCGGCAAGTCAGTCAGCGCCTGCCGTACGGAATCTTCGATTTCGGCACTGCTGCGCTTGCGGTCCGCGGCGAACTCGAGCGTCATGCCGAACTTGCGAACCTCAGCGAACGAGACGCCACCACCCATGGTCTCGCCGCCCTCACCGCCAACCGTGGTGAACACGCGCACGATCTCGGGCACGCCGGCGCGCAGCCGTTGCCGGACCTCGGCGGCGACTTCGAGCGAGTCGGCGAGCCGAGCACCGGGTGGCAATTCGACCTGCAATTGCGCGCGGGACTGATCGGTCGTCGGCACAAAGGTCTTCGGGATGAGTGGAATGAGGCCGAGCGAGAGGACGAACGTCGCCATCGCAATAACCAGCGTCCAGCGACGATGGTGCAGCGCGAGATCCACCCAGCGCAGATAGCGCTGCATGAGTGGCGAGTCGGTGGCGGTCTTCGGTTCACCACGCATGAAATAGCCGGCCAGCATCGGCGTGAGCAGACGGGCAACGAGCAGCGAGAACAGCACCGCAGCCGCCGCTGTCCAGCCGAACTCGCGAAAGAACTTGCCGGTCACGCCAGGCATGAAGGCCACCGGAATGAACACCGCAGCCAAGGTCACTGAAGTGGCGATCACGGCGATGCCGATCTCATCGGCTGCGTCGATCGCCGCCTGCATGGGCGGTTTGCCCATGGCGCGATGTCGGGCGACGTTTTCGACTTCGACGATCGCATCGTCGACCAACACGCCGATCACCACCGCGAGGGCGAGCAAGGTGAGCAGGTTTAGCGAAAAGCCAAAGAAATGCATCACCGCAAAAGTCGGAATGACCGAGAGCGGCAACGCAATTGCGGAAATCAGCGTCGCTCGCCACTCGCGCAGAAAGAACCAGACGACGATGACCGCCAGCAGCGCGCCCTCGAGCAGCATGATCATCGAGGAGTCGTAGGAATTTTTGGCGGTCTCGACCGTCGATTGCACCTCGACGAAACGCACCTCGGGATGCGCGGCCTGCAGCACGGCGATGCGCTGGCGGATCCCCTCGCCGACCGCGACCTCGCTCGAGCCCGAAGTGCGGCGCGTCGAGAAACCGACCACGGGCTTGTCATCGAGCAGTGCTGCCGCGCGCGGCTCGGCCGCCCCATCGGTGACCGTCGCAATCGCCGAGAGCCGCACGGTGCGGCCGTCGGGCAAATAAATCGGGTAGTTGGCGAGATCCTGGGCTGTGCGTACCACGGCTACCGTACGCACCGACTGCTCTGCACCGCCCGCCTCGGTGCGCCCGCCCGGCCGCTCAACCTGCAGCCTCGCGAGTTGGCTGGAGACGGAACCGGCGGTCACGCCGAGCGCCTGCAGGGCCTCGGGTCGCAGATCGACGCGAACCTCGCGATCGACACCGCCGACGCGCGTCACCGAGCCGACCCCCGACACGCCATAGAGGGCCTTGGCAACCTTGTCGTCGACGAACCAGGAGAGCTCGTCCGGGGCAAGCCGATCGGACTCGACCGCGTACGCCATCAAGGTGCCACCGACCAGCGCCATACGCTGAATGATCGGCTCGTCGATGTCCTGCGGCAGATCGCGGCGCACGCGGGAGACGGCGTCTTTGACTTCATCGAGCGCGCGATCAATGTCTCGACCGAGTTCGAACTCGATCTTGGTGATCGACGTGCCCTCACTGACGGCCGAGTTGATGCGGTCGATGTCGGCGATGCTCGAGACCGCATCCTCGATCTTGCGCGTGACGTCGGTCTCGAGCGTAGACGGCGACGCGCCCGGTAGCCCGACCGTCACCTGGATGGTGGGCAAGGAAATATCGGGTAACTGAGAAATAGGCAGCTGTCGCCAGCCCCAGAGCCCGGCGAGAGTCAGGACGACAAACAGCAATACGGAGGGCAGCGGGTATTTGATGCCCCAGCGAGACAGGTTCATGCCGCGCCACCGTCCACGATCTTGACGACATCACCGTCGCTCAAGAACCCGGCACCACGGGCGACCACCCGCTCACCACTTTTGAGTCCGCCGCGGATTTCAATGAATTCGCCTTGTGAAGGACCCGTGTCGATGCGGCGCTGCAGCACCTTGCCGCCCTCACCCATCACGAAAACGTAGGGATAGCCATCGCGGAACACCACCGACTGGCGCGGCACCACCATCACCTTCGCCTCGCCGACACGCAGTCGACCCTCGGCGAACATCCCCGAACGCAGCGCCCCGGGCTCGGAGAGATCCGCGTAGACCAGCGCGGTACGCGTCTGCGGATCGATGGCTGGCGAAACGGCGCGAATGGTGCCAGTGACCGCCTCGCCGGCGGGACCGCGGATGTCGACTCGCGACCCAAGTTTGATGCGCGGCAGATCGTTCTCGGACACCTCGGCACGCCACTCGAGTCGTCCACGACGAATGAGGCGGAGCAGCTCACCGCCCCCTGAGACAATTTGACCGGGCTGCACGGTGCGCGCGGAGATCACACCGGCATCGGG
>Ga0194133_10005247_pt1 | contig 16633 bp, 14 predicted proteins | sample TA2KigOf40mmetaG_FD_155448 | JGI IMG/M metagenome (GOLD analysis project Ga0194133, IMG submission 155448) | Freshwater microbial communities from Lake Tanganyika, Tanzania - TA2015055 Kigoma Offshore 40m | ecosystem: Environmental > Aquatic > Freshwater > Lake | place: Tanzania: Lake... | reverse complement strand
AAACAATTAAGGGATATGGGATGGGCAAAAGTGGGGAAAGTATCAATACTACTCATCAACAAAAAAAGTTGGGTGTTGAGGATATGTTTTATTTTAGAGACAGATTCGACATACCTTTAACAGATAAACAGGTTGAAAATCTTGAATTTTATAGACCTCCAGACAGTTCTGAAGAAATAAAATATTTAAAAGATAGAAGAAAACAATTAGGAGGTTTTATTCCATCCCGAAGATTTAAAAATACTCCTTTAGCAATTCCTGGTAAAGAAGCATTTGAGTCATCCTACGCAGACTCTGGTGATAGGGAATTATCAACTACAATGGCATTAGTTACAATTCTAACAAAAATTTTAAGAGACAAAAACTTTTCAGCAAGACTTGTGCCAATAATACCTGATGAAGCAAGAACCTTTGGAATGGAGGGTTTCTTTCAAAAAATTGGAATTTATGCGCATGAGGGACAAAAATATGAACCTGTAGACTCAGAACAGGTCACCTCTTATAGAGAGGATAAGAAGGGACAGGTCTTGCAAGAAGGAATTACAGAAGCAGGGGCGATGTCATCATGGATTGCTGCGGCAACATCATATTCAAATAACAATATTGAAATGGTACCAATTTATCTATTCTACTCAATGTTTGGCTTTCAAAGAGTTGGGGACTTTGCTTGGGCTGCTGGAGATGCTCAATGTAGAGGATTTTTAATTGGTGCAACGTCTGGAAGAACAACATTAGCAGGCGAGGGTCTTCAACATCAAGATGGCCATAGTCTTATAATAGCCTCGATGATCCCAAATTGCATATCGTATGATCCAACATATGCATACGAAGTAGCAACAATTTTTGAAGATGGATTAAAAAGAATGCACGAAAGACAGGAAAATATTTTTTACTATATCACAACTTTAAATGAAAATTACAGACATCCTGCCATTCCAAAGCACGTAAAGAAAGAGGATATAATTAAAGGCATGTATCTCTTTAGAGAGATAAATAACAAAGGAAAAACCAAAGTTCAGTTACTTGGAAGCGGAGCAATACTCAATGAAGTTGTCAAAGCTGCTGAAATACTAAACAAAGAATATCAAATTGACTCTGATATTTGGAGTGTAACAAGCTTTAACGAAATAAAGAAAGATGCATTAGAAATTGAAAGAAAAAATTTACTAAATATCGAAAAAAAACCTGAAAAAAACTATATCCAAAAATGTTTTGAAAAAAGAAGTGGTCCCTTCATAGCTGCAACGGATTATATGCGCTCTCTGTCTGAACAAATTAGACCTTATATAAATGGAACTTATGTAACTCTTGGTACTGATGGATTTGGAAGGAGTGATACAAGAAAAAAATTAAGAAAATTTTTTGAAGTAAATGATGAATTTATTGTTTATACTACCTTGAGTACTTTAGCTCGGGAACAAAAAATTGCGTCAAAAGTTGCAATTGATGCTATGAAAAAATTCAAAATTGACCCAGATAAAAAAATACCAACAAAAATTTAAAAAATAGAAGTGTCAAAAAATTTAAACCTTATAGTTCCAGATATAGGGGATTTTAAAAATGTTGAGGTCATAGAAGTTTTAATTAAGCATGGAGATAAAGTTGATAAAAACCAACCTCTCATTACTCTTGAGAGTGACAAATCGAGTGTAGAAATTCCATCCCCATTTGAAGGAGTAATTAAAAAGATTGATATTAAAGTTGGAGATAAAGTTTCCAAAGGAGATAAAATAGGAGAAATAGAAAGTATTATTGAAAAATTAGAAAGAAAAGAAAAATTAGATATCATAATAGAAAAAAAAAAAGAAAACCTTAATACTAATTTTTTAAGAGTTCCAATTTTAGGATCTAAAAAAAAACTGGTAGTTACCGAAATTCTTTTTAAAAATAATACTTCAGTTCAAAAAAATGATATAATTATTGTAATTGAAGACGACAATAATAGTTATGACATACCCTCACCTGAAGATTACTTTTTAAAAAATATTTTAATTAAAAAAGGTCAATTTGTTAAAGAAAATGATCCAATAGCTGAAATATCAAAAAATAATATAACTTCTGTTGCAAAAAATAATTATAAAAATGAAAAAAATTTTATAGAAAATCGTGAAAGTTCTTTTCCAATTAGTGCAAGTCCAAAAGTTAGAAAATTTGCAAGAGAACTTGGAATAAAATTAAACTTAATTATTGGAACTGCAAGAAAAGGAAGAGTTTTAGAGGAGGATATTAAAAATTATGTAAAAAAAAATATTAATATAAAATTAGAAAAATCAATAAATATCCCTCAAGAAGAAGTTATAAGCCAAAAAAAAGAAGATGAATTACCTTATAAGCATGATGAATTTGGTGAAATTGATATTCAAAAAATACCAAGAATAAAAAGATTATCAGGACCGCATCTTGTTAAGTCTTGGACTGAGATACCTCACGTAACACAACATGATGAAATAGATGTTACTGATATGGAAACTTTTCGAAAAGGTCTTACTAACTTAGACACTAAAGAGAAAATATCATTAACTCCCTTAGTTTTTATTATGAAGGCTTTAGTTACAGCAATGAAAAAATATCCAAACTTTAATTGCTCAATTAATTCAAAAAAAGAAGAAATTACATTTAAAAAATATTTTCATATTGGTATCGCTGTGGATACACCAAATGGATTAATGGTCCCTAAAATTCGAAATGTAGATCAGAAGAGTCTGTTCAATCTAAGCAATGAATTAAGGGAAGTTAGCAAACTTTCAAAAGAGCTTAAAATAGATAAAAAAGAATTTTTTGGCGGATCTATAACAATCTCCAGTTTGGGTGGAATAGGAGGTAGTTTTTTTACACCAATTATTAACAGTCCTGAAGTTGCTATAATAGGTATTGGAAAAACTGAAATAAAACAGGTCTGCTTAGAGGATAAATTTATACCAAGAAGTTTGATGCCTATATCCTTATCCTATGACCATAGAATAATTGACGGAGCTGAAGCAGCAAGATTTTGCCAAGAGCTTAAAACGAACTTGGGTAAGGATTTTGCTTTAAATCTATCATAAACTTGATGATTGATGGATACTGCAGGGAAAAATATTTACCACTAAAAAAAATTTTTCAAAGTTATTTTATTAGTAACGAAGAATTAGGAGCTGGTTTTAGCATTTATCAAGATGGAAAGCCTATAATCGATGTTTATGGAGGCTATAAAAATAACAAAAGAGAAAAGTGGGAAAAAAATACAACGGTAAATATTTTTTCTGCAGTTAAAGGAATTTATGAAATTCTATTATGTAAACTTTATGATGAGAAATTAATAGACATTGAAAATAATGTTGGACATTATTGGAATAGTTTCAAGTCAAGTGATAAAAGAAATATAAAAGTTAAAGACATCCTCTCTCATAGATCTGGAATTTACAGATTTAAAACAAAAATAAATATTAATGATCTTTCTGATTGGCAAAAAATTATAAGTATTTTAGAAAATCAAAATCCTGATCATATTCCTGGTGAAAAAACTTTTTACCATGCAAAAACACACGGATTTTTAATTGGAGAAATTCTCAAAAAAATATTAAAAAAAAGTCTTAGTGATTTATTGTTCGAGAAAATTACATGTCAATATAATTTACAACTTTCTACACATTTAAAAAAGGATGAGCTTAAAAATACTGCAGATATAATTTATGGAGAAGAACCATCTTTTGATAACAGGGATGAATTCGATGCATTTAATAATCCTCATCATGATTTGGATCTTTATAATTCAGAAAAATTTAAAACATCTGAAATACCCTCATTTAATGGTTATTCAAATTCTACCTCGATTGCAAAAATTTATGATCTTGTTGCAAATGTCTTAAAAAAAAATAATTCATTTATAAAAAAAAAAACTTTTATTAACTGTATTAGTGAAAATAGTTCTCAAATAGATGAGAGCCTTAAAATGAAAATTCGTTGGACTAAATCGGGTTTAATTTTGAGAGGAGGCTATCTTTTTGGCAAAAATAAATCCTCATTTGGTCATAATGGTTGGGGAGGTACTGTTGGATTTGCTGATCCAGATCTTGGAATTGGTGTAAGCTATGTTACTAGAAAAATAAATCCAACTATGGGATCTGATTTAAGACCAGTAAAATTGATTAAAGAATTCTATAGATTAATGGAAAATTAAACTTTATTAAATAATTATGCATAACGTTATAGTTACTGGAGGTCTTGGTTTTATTGGCGTCAATCTTATTGAGGAATTATTAAAAAAATATTTTGTAATTAATATAGATAAAGTTTCATACTCATCAAATAATCCACAAATATTTAGTAAAAAAAAAAATTATATTTTTTTCAAAAGAGATATTAATGATAAAAATTTTTTTATAGATATTTTAAAAAAATTTAAACCAAAAATAGTTTTTAATCTGGCTGCAGAAACTCACGTTGACAGATCTATAGATAATCCCTCACCATTTATAAAAAGTAATATTTTAGGAACAATCAGTCTTCTCGAGGGAATTAAAAATGCTAAAGCAAAAATACGTTTCATTCATATCTCGACTGATGAAGTTTATGGAGATATTTCAAAAAATAAAAATTCTAAAGAAACTGACAGGTACAACCCTAGCTCTCCTTACGCATCATCCAAAGCAAGTGCAGACTTAATTATAAAATCTTATTTTAGAACATATAAAATAGATGTAGTTATAACAAACTGTTGCAATAATTATGGACCTTTCCAATATCCTGAAAAACTTATCCCAAAAATAATTTTCAATATTTATAATAATAAATTTGTTCCAATTTATGATAAAGGTAAAAATATAAGAGAATGGATATTTGTAAAAGATCATTGCAATGCTCTTATAAAAGTTTCTAAATATGGATTAAGTGGAGAAAGTTATAATATAGGTAGCGGAACTAGATTATCAAATCTAGAAATTAGTAAAAAAATATTTTCACAAATTAAAAAAAGAAATCCTTCAAAAAAACTTAAAATCAATTTTATTAAAGATAGACCTGGACATGATTTTAAGTATTCAATTAATTCAAATAAAATAAAAAAAAATCTAAAATGGAAATGTATAACTACCCTAAATGAAGGCCTTAAAACTACAGTTGACTGGTATATTAAAAAATTTCAATTAAAATTTTATAATAATAATGAATTTAATAAAAGATTAGGAGTTATCAAATGATTGATCGTGGAATCATTCTAGCTGGTGGAAAAGGTACAAGATTAAGTCCGTTAACAAAAATTACAAATAAGCAACTATTGCCATTATATGATAAACCTTTAATTTTTTATCCTCTTTCTGTTTTAATGTTGGCAGGAATTAAAAATATTCTAATCATCACAAATAAGGGTGAGGAAAATCTTTTTAAAACAATTCTTGGGGATGGAAAAAGATTTGGAATTAAACTAGATTTTAAAACACAAACAAAACCTAGAGGTTTGCCAGACGCATTTATAATAGGTGAAGAATTTATTAAAAAAAAAAATGTCGCCTTAATTTTGGGAGATAACTTTTTTTACGGGCAAGGATTTACAAATAGACTTAAAAATCTAGGAAAAAATCATCGAGGCGCTCTTATATTTACTTTTAACGTAAGTAATCCTTCAAGCTATGGGATTGTTGAGTATAAAAAAAATAAAATAATAGATAAAATAATTGAAAAGCCAAAAAAAACAAAATCAAACCAAGCAATAACTGGTCTATATTTTTTTGATTCTAAATGTGTTGAAATTGCTAAAAAATTAAAACCATCAAAGAGAAATGAACTTGAGATTGTTGATATTATTAAGGCTTATCATAAAAATAAAAACTTAAAAATTGAGTACATGGGAAGAGGAAGTTCATGGTTAGACACAGGAACAATAGATAATTTCTATGAAATTTCCCAATTTATTTCAAGTATAGAAAAACGTCAGGGTCTTAAAATTGGCTGTCTTGAGGAAATAGCATATTTAAATAAATGGATCTCCAAAAAAAAAATTTTGAAGTCAATTAAATTTTATGGAAATTGTGAATATTCAAATTATCTTAAAAATTTAATTACGTGATCGTAAAAACACTTATCAATGGTATAAAAATTATAAAATCAAAAAAATTTCTTGATGCAAGGGGGTATTTTAGAGAAATTTTTAAAGAAAAACAAATAAGGACTAAATTTGTATTTGCATCTCTTTCTAGATCGAAAAAAAATGTTTTTAGAGGATTTCATATTCAAACAAAAAATTTGCAAACAAAATTTATATCTGTAATAAAAGGAGAAATTTTAGATATATCGATAGACTTAAGAAAAAAATCGAAAACTTTTGGTCAAGTCTTTAAAATTAAACTATCTGAAAAAAACTCAACTTCACTTTTTATACCAAAAGGTTTTGCTCATGGGTTTTTGGGATTGCAAGAGGAAAATCTAGTTTATTATATTTGTGATAATTACAGACATAAAGAATCAGAAATTGGGATTCTATGGAACGACAAAGAAATAGCCATAAAGTGGCCAAAAAGAATTATTTTATCTAAAAAAGATAAAAACAATATTACTTTAGAAAAATATAAAGAAATTTATCTTAAATAATTATGAAGTCTTCAATACTTCTTACCGGTTCAACAGGTTTTATTGGCTCTAATTTATTAATTAATTTAAAAAAAAAAAATGTAAAAATTTACGATCTTCTAAGATATCCAGTCAAAAAAAAAAAATTTAAAAATTATTATCCTATCTTTTTTAAAAATAATTCTGAGTTAGAAACTAAATTAAAAAATATAAAAGTTAACACTGTAATTAACTGTGCAACACATTACTCTTTAGAAGAAGATACTAATTCGCTAATAAAAATAATAAATGCCAATATAACTTTCTGTACCATACTTATAAAAAACACTGCTTATAAAATAGAAAAATTTATTAACTTTGGAAGTATGATGGAATTTAATGAAAATAAACAAAATCCAAACAATATATATGCATTAACAAAGGTTTTTTATGAAAAAATTTTAGATTATTTTAAAAAAAAAAATAAAAAAATTAAAATTTACAATATTAAAATTTATGAAACATTTGGAGTAAACGACAATCGAAAAAAAATTATACCAACAATAATTAAAAGTTATAATAGTAACAAAATTTTTACACTACATTCACCAAAAATTAAAATGAATTTTGTAAATATTAATAATGTTTTAAGATTTGTGGATAAAATCTTAGATGAAAAAATTAAACCAGGTTCTTACTGTTTAAGAAATAAAAAATTTACTAATATCTATAATACCCTTAATATTTTAAATAAAAAATTACAAAAAAAAATTAAAATAAAAATACTTGGTATAAAGATAAAAAATCAAACAAATAAAAAAATTTTTAAGCTAAATCGTATCTTTTATAATGATAATATTACTGAATTTTTATTTGACGAATTAAAAAAAAATCAAATTAAATGAAAAAAAATCTATTAACAATTTTTTGTTTATGTCTTCACAATAATTTTATAAATCAAATGAAAAGGTTAAAATATATTCCTGTTGGCTTAGGAGATAAATTTTTTAATAGAGAATTTTTAAGAGATAATTCAAAAAAAAATATTTCAAAAAAAAATAAATTTTACGGGGAGTATACTTTTCATTATTGGTTTTGGAAAAATATGATAAATGAAATTAATAATAATCAATGGATTGGATTTTGTGCATATAGGAGGTTTTGGTCTCAAAATAATAACTTATCTTCAGATGATATAAGCAATAGTGTAAATAAATATAATTTTGAAAAATATGCGCTAAAGTCACCAAATCCCAGATGGAATAACTTTGAGACAATTCTGGGAGAAGAAATATATATTAATCCTAAGATTAAACTCTCAAAAATTATAAAAAATGGTGGTGTCAAATCTATTATTTATAATTTTAAATCATTTTTACTTTCAAAATCAAATTTAAAATTTCATTTTGATGTATTTCATGGAACTGGAAAAATTGAAAAAGCGCTATTGCTGTTAGAAAACAAAGACAAATATGATTTTTATGATTTTTTAGTCAAAAGACAATCATTTAATAGAGGGAATATGTTTATTTGTAAATCTAAGAAAATAATTCAGCAATATTATAAAGATATTTTTAAGTGGTTAAAAAAATGTGAAAATATTTTTGGATTTAAAGATGGGGAATATGGAGAAAAACGAATATACGCTTTTCTTGCTGAAAGATATTTATCATATTGGTTCAACAAATATAGTCACTGCTTGAATTGGCCAATATTTTTTTGCGACACTTCAAAATTTAAATGAATGCTTATTAAATATGAAATGTAAAGTATCTGGAAAAATTATAAAACCATTTATGAGTTTTGGTAAAATGCCAATGGCAAATGGGTTTATAGAAAAAAAAAAATTTAGAAATGAATTCTTTTATAATTTAGAGGTGGGTTTTTGCGAATATAATTATCTATTTCAAGTCAACGACCATCCAAAATCACAAACAATATTTAACCATAAATACCCTTTTTATACAAATAAATCAGAATTTATGCGTAATCATTTTAAAAAATTTTTTTTGTGGTCACAAAAAAAATTTTTAAAAAATAATTCAAAAATTATTGAGATAGGATCAAACGATGGGACATTTTTAAATTATTTTAAAGTACATAATTACGAACATTACGGTTTCGAACCATCTAAAAATGTAGCTGATGTTTCGAAAAAATTGAAACTTAAAATTATCAATAGTTTTTTTAATTATGAAAATGCAAGCAAATTAAATAAATTTATATCTAAGACTGATTTCATATGTGCTGCGAATGTAATAAGTCACATACCAAATCTAAATGATCTTATAAAAAGTATTGAATTATTATTATCAAAAAACGGGGTTTTTGTCTTTGAAGAACCTTATCTAGGAGCAATGTTTGAAAAAATTTCATACGATCAGATCTATGATGCTCACGTGTTTATGTTTTCAGTACTTTCAGTTCGCAAAATTTTTAAGAAATTTGATCTGGAACTGGTAGACGCATACCCACAATTAACTCACGGGGGTTCAATGAGATATATTATTGGAAGAAAAAAACTTAGACCAGTATCTAAAAGAGTTGAATTGTTAGTTAAAAAAGAAATTTCTATGAACTTAAATAATATTGAATCGTGCATTAAATTTAAAAATAAATGTGAAATATCAAAAAAAAACTTCAAAAAAAAATTAGTAAATCTTAAGGAAAAAGGTTTTAAAATATGCGGATATGCGGCAGCTGCAAAAAGTACTACATTATTAAACTACTGTAAAATTGACACTAATCTTATTGATTATATAGCAGACTCTACTGATGAAAAAGTTGGTAAGTTTTCTCCTGGAATGCATATACCTATAGTTTCTATAGATTATTTCAGAAAAAATTACCCCGACATCGCATTATTGTTAGCCTGGAATCATAAAAAAGAAATTCTTGAGAAAGAAAAAAAGTTTTTGAAAATAGGAGGTAAATGGATTTGGCATACTCAAATAAATTAAATTATAAGTAAGATTTTAAGATAAATTAATTTACTTTTATATAATTTTTAAAAACTGAAAAAACTTTTCAAACTAAATATTGCTTCAGTTATTAAATTAATTCTTTATTTATAATTTTCTACTTTAATGTTAAAATTATTAAATATTAGATATTGAAAATATCAGATTTTTAAACTTATATTGAGTTCCTCGTTTTTTAAATTTTTCAAACAAATTTTAGGAACACATTAACAAATTATTTTATTTATGCAATCTGCTACTCTGTGAGCATCAGAAAATTGCATTTTGGTATGAATTGGAAGTACTAAATATTTTTTTTCTATTGAATCCATATTTTTAAATACTCTATTTTTTACGAACTTCCTGAAAATACTATATCTGTCATTTCTAAAATGCACTTGGTTTGTTTCTATTCCTAATTCTCTTAATTTTTTTTGTAGATAATCTTTTTTTTCTAAAATTATTGTAAAAAGCCAGTTTGCATGTAAAACTCCATCCTCAACAAGATCTACTATTTGAATATGTTTATTTGATGAAAGTTTTTTTTTATAAATACTAAAAATTTTTTTTCTATGATTAGTTATTTTGTCAAATTCCTTAATAGATTCTAAAAGAAGTGAAGCACCTATATCTGTCATTTGATATTTGTAACCTATTTCTTTTATATCATTTTCCCAAGTTCCCCCTTGCTTTGCTAACCTATCAATTCCAAACCACCTTAATCTCTTGGCTTTCTTAACTAAAGATTTATTTTTAAAAACTAATATACCTCCATCACCAGATGAAATATGTTTGATAGCTTGAAAACTAAAAATTGTAAAATCAGAAAATTTAGCTGTTGGGAGTTTTTTATAAAGAGCACCTAAACTTTGCGCCGAGTCTTGGATTAAAAGTATTTTTTTTTTTTTGGCTAGCTTATTGAGTTCGCTTAACTGGCATGGTAAACCGCCATAATTTACAAATACTATTGCTTTTGTTCTTTTTGTAATTAATTTTTTTACACTTTCAATATCAATATTAAGTGTAGAAGAATTAACATCTGCGAATTTTATTTTTGCCCCGATATATAAAAGAGGAATATTTGTAGCTGTGCATGTAAAAACTGGACATATTACCTCATCATTCTTTTTTATACCCGCAAGAAGATATGCTAAATGTAAGGCGTCTGTTCCTGATCCAACTGCAATAGAAGGGAGTTTTGCGGCAAATTTTTTAGAAAAAACTAGTTCCAGTTTATCAACTAATGGTCCTTGTCCTATCCAACGTGTTTGAAAAACTTTTTTTAAAGCTTTTAAAGAGTTTTTGGGAATATGTGGATAAAATTGTGTTACATTCTTACTATTATCTTTTATAAGCGGATAATCTCTAAACATTACATTTATTATAGAAAATACTTGATTAAAAGCAAATACGATTGGTTGCGATATAATAACCAAAGAAATAAAGAGGCAATTAATATTTTAAAATTCAACCAGAGAAATAAAGTAAATTTCTTAGAAAAAGGTCTTTATAATCATGTTAGAGACTTATATGCATTTTCTATTATACTTGCGTCACAACGTAATTTTAAGGCTGTAACAAAAATTTTAGATTATGGAGGCAATTTAATTTCAAATTCAAATCTTTTAAATAAGATTAAAATAAAAAAAAAAATTTTTATTTATAATCCTTTTATAAAAAAAAAATTATTTCTTTCAAAACCAAATTTAGAAATTATTAAGATACCTAATAATATTAAAACTGCTGATTTAACCTATTTTGGCTCAGTACTTCAGTACTTTAAAAGCTTAAAAAATTTAAATGGAAAACCAGTTTTTTTGAAATCAAAGTATATTTTAATTACACATACTCCTGTAACTTTAATCTCTAAAGATTTTATTGTTAAACAAAAAAATGCTAAAAATCTCTATCAAAAAGTACATTCAATAAAAAGTATCAGTAAAGTTTTATTAAAAAATAAATTTGAAATAATCTTTAAATCAATTAACGACTTTAAATATTCTGGTATCAATAAAAGACCCAAAGAGACTTACTTATTAAATTTATTATACAAAAAAAAATGAAAAAAATAAAAATTTTTTGTACGACCATAAAATATTATAAAATAATGGACAAATTACCAAGTTACATTATCCCTGTTGGACTAGGGCCAGCTAACTATCCCAAGAATTGGGCTTGTGAAAAAAATGGATCAAACATAATGCATCTCAATAAGTTTTATGCAGAATTTACCGGATTTTACTACATTAAAAATAATAATTTCCTAGATGATCTTAAAGAAAAAGATTTAATTGGTAATTGCCATAATAGAGTAATATGGCTTAATTCATTATTTAATGAAAAATCTAAAATTATCTTTTCTTCACTTTATAAAAATTTTCTTACAGAGGAAAATGCTTTAAATTATTCTGGCGATGTTACGCAAGTTCAGCCAATAACATTCAAAAATAAAAATTTATTTGAGGATTGGCAGGAGGTTCACAAGTGTAACTTACTAAAAGATAGTTTAGACTTCCTCGAAAAAAAAATAGCAATTGGTTTCGAGAGACATTTAAAAGGGAAAGAAATATTTCCACATAATATGTTTATTACTAACAAAACTAATTTTAATGAATACTATGATATAATATTGCCATGGCTTGATAAATGCTATGCTATCTGCAAAAAAGAAAACTTATGTTTGGGTTATCAATCAAGAATTCCTGCTTTTTTAGCAGAGAGATTTACATCCTTTTGGTTTTCTAGATTTAAAAAAAGAAGGCTTTTATCATATGCAAGATTAGGAAAGGTTCATTTATCAAATAAAATTAATAAATTCATCAATTCAACAAAACTACCATTTACATTTTATCAATATCCTACGATACATAAATATTAATATTGAAAAGCTTTTTTTGCCAAAATAAAGCGATTAATATTTTTTTAATAATATAAACTTTAATCTACTTAACTATCCATCCTAAATTCTTTATTAATACTTTTAAATACAATTTTAAAATTATAAAATTTTCTTATTTAGGTTTTATAAAATTTCAAAATGCTTTTTTGTAGATAAGTTGTTATTTTAGATCTTACATTTGATTAGCTGATGGTAATTATGAAATAATTTTATTAAACAATTTAACTAATAAATTTTCAAATTAATATATTTCCTATATTTAATAAAATTATTTAAGAAGCTGTATATGAATCATTAAATATTTAATCTCTTAACTATTACTATTTTTTAATTACTTCTTTTTTTTTGTGTAACGAAACCATATTATAAAATAGTTAATATAATAAAAAAATAATATTAAATTTAAATTTTAAAAATACATAATAAAATAATTGGATATTTTATTTAAAATTAAATAAAAATAATGATTAGAAATTTCTTAAGATTTGCTTCAAAAAAATATGGTTACGAACTTAATAAAATCAAAAATAAATTAGAAACTTCCACTAATATTTTATTCCAGCTTAAAGTTGATCTAGTGTTAGATATAGGAGCAAATGTAGGACAATATGCTTTAGATTTAAGACGTAATGGTTATAAGGGCAAGATCATTTCATTTGAACCTTTGCCGACAGCCTATAAAAAACTTTTAGATAATTCTAAAAACGATAAAAATTGGATTATTTATAGAAGAATAGCCTTAGGTGATAAAAATAAAATAGCAAACATATATCACTCAAAAAATTCATTTAGTTCTTCAACAAAAAAAATCTTAAAACTTCATTTAAAGTCTGATCCATCATCTTTTGTAATTAATAATTACAAAGTAGATGTAATAAATTTAGACAAAATATATTTAGAGTGCAAATCTAAGTCAAAAAATGTATTTGTAAAAATTGATACCCAGGGATCAGAGGCTGAAATATTACAAGGTTTTAAAAATTACTTACAAAATATATCAGGTGTCAAAATTGAGCTTTCGATATTAAAATTATATAAAAATCAAATAACTTATGAATTTTTTTTTAAATATCTTAAAAAAAAAAATTTTAGTCTTTGGTCAATTGAGCCAAGCTTTATAAGCCCAGCTAATGGTCGTCATTTACAATTTGATGCCATTTTTATTAATAATAATAGAATTTAACTTTTTTTTTGGCGGAGAGAAAGGGATTCGAACCCTTGATACCTTTAACAGTATACACGCTTTCCAAGCGTGCGCCTTCAACCACTCGGCCATCTCTCCTAATCGTATCTAAAGCATTTCTTGTAATTTTCTAGTATCAACCAGAATTTTGCCTTGCATAGCAAAAAATAATTTTTTTTTACCACTGTGTTCTAAACTAGAATAATTAAGATCGCAATTTAATGCTAAATTTTCTATTGCTTTGTTTGATTTTTGATTTCTTAATTCAATTACTGAAGTTTTTTTTTTACAAAAAACTAAATTTGAAAATCCAGAACCGTGTAGCCCAATAATTAATTTTGAGTTATAAAATGTATTTATTTGATCTTTGAAAGTTAATTTACTTAAGATAACGTTTTTAAAACCTTTATTCCTTAAAACTTTTTTTACCTCTTCTTCATTTTCTATAGTTCTTATATCGTGTTTTGAAGAGTCGGAGTCTGACCTATCTAAATAAATTTTTTTGGGAAAACTTTTACTTTCAAGAATTAAATGCAAGTATTTTTTTTTTAACCAGTAAATTATCCATTTTGGTATGTTTTGAATATCATATGTAGAATTTCTAAATACATACGGATGAGTTGTGGCAAATATTTTATTAGAATAGATATGTTTATAATTATCACAACATAAACATTTTAATATATCAATTCCTAAATATTTAAGTGTATCAACTTGAAATGGAAATTTAAGAGAGGGTACAAGATAATTAGAAAAATTCTTATAATTGTATTTTTTTTCAACTAGGCCAAATCTTGGTAATGAGTCAAATAACCAATGCCAGTAATTAGTTTTAGGTGCACCCCCACTTAATATAGAAAAAATATTATCATCAACCATCTTTAAAAAATTTGGTGTTCCATTACTAATTACAAAGTTTTTTAATGGACTAACACTATTCACTGGTCTAAACTGATAGGAAGGACCTTCTATTATTTTGTTATCAAAGATGTATGCGCAATCGTGCACTGCTGTATTAAATATTCTACCATTATAGATTTTATAAACATAATAATTGTTATTATCTAGAATAATTTTACTTATCCTAATAGTTTTATTTTCTTTCGATGATATTTTTTTTTTAATACCACCGTATAAAAACTTAAAAAAAATTGAAACTAAAGTTCTATATAAATTTAATAATGTTTTTCTTGTCATTCTTAAAAATTTTTAAAAACTAAAATTTTTTTAATAAAATTTTATAAAACTTATTTATAAAGTTTTTTTTTGTAGATAAATTGTTGGTTAAAATCTTGTTTTTTATTGGTTCATAGTTTTTTAATATGTAACTAATCATTTCAAACAATTCTACTGATGATCTTTTGCATACAAAAATACCTAATCTATTGTTTATAATGTGAGAAATTTCCTCAAAAATTATTACTGGTCTTAATCTTGAAAGTGACTCGTCTATAACTTTTGGGTATGACTCTGTAAATGAGGGTAAAATAGTTATATTAGATTCATCATAGACATTTATTAAATCATCTACGGAGTCCTTAACGGTTAATATTTTTGTGTTTTTGATAGGACTTAGTTCATATTTTTCTGAGGTTGCTACCGTAAAATCAATTTTGTCTCTAAAAGTATTAATAATATCAACTAAAGAGAATATTCCTTTTTCAACTCTAATTCTTCCTACATATAAAATTTTAGGCTTGATAAGATTAGGTGTCACTCTTTTAGCGAACCATCTATCATCAATTTCTGATGGATATACAATTTCTCCCTTATTATACTTCAAAAGTTTATTTTCACAGGTGATTAGATTGCAAAACTTACATAGAAAATAAAACATAACTCCATAAATGTAGCGTCCAATAAATCCCGCTATAATCTTGTATTCTTTGAAACCATCACTTCTTAAGTACAAAAAAGGTCTTGTACCTTTAAAATAAATTAAAACACATCCAAGAAAAGTATGGGGTGTAATTGAAATGGCTAAATAAATATTGTTTTTATTGAAACTTTTATTCAAAAAATTTAGATAAAAAAAAATGTTATTAAAAATTTTAATTTTATTATTATTGATATTTATTAATTTTGTTCTTTCTTTTCCTGAAGTTCTTGCAACTAGTGTAGTATCTATTTTTTGTGAAAACTCCTCTGGTAAAGTTTTAAGATCTATATTATCACAAAAAAAATAATTGTTTTGATTTGATATACTTTCATTAGAAATGATAAATAATTTTTGTTCCACAATTATCTATGAACTCTTATTAATTTTTAAAACTTCAATAAAAGCTTCTTGCGGGATATCTACACTACCAAATTGTCTCATTCTTTCTTTTCCTTTTTTTTGCTTCTCTAATAATTTTTTTTTTCTATCTCTGGCCCCTCCTCCATGAATTCTTGTTAAAACATCTTTTCGATAACCCTTAATTGTCTCTCTTGCCACAATCTTACCTCCTATGGCTGCCTGTATTGGAATTTGAAACTGATGTTTTGGTATAAGTTCTTTTAATCTTTCACATATTAATCTACCTTGCTTCATTGCAAAATCTTTATGTATTACCATTGACAATGCATCTACTGTTTGTTCATTAACTAATATGCTTAACTTTATTAAATTACCTTCCCTATAATCTGAAATTTCGTAATCAAAACTAGCATATCCGCTTGAAATTGATTTAATACGATCATAAAAATCAAAAACAACTTCATTAAGCGGAAGTTCATAACTAAGAACAGCTCTATTTCCTGAATAGCTTAAATTTTTTTGTACTCCTCTTTTTTCCTCACAAAGTTTTAGAATACTTCCTAAATATTCATCTGGAGAAATTATGGTTGCCTTAATCCATGGCTCTTCAATTGATTTTATATAATTAGGCTCTGGCATGTTTGCAGGATTTTGAAGATCCATTTCTCCACCATCATTTTTTTTTATTTTATAAACAACACCTGGAGTAGTTGTTATAAGATTAAGGTCATACTCACGTTCAAGTCTTTGGACAATAATTTCAAGATGAAGAAGTCCTAAAAACCCACATCTAAATCCTAGTCCCAGTGCAGCAGAATTTTCAGGCTCAT
>Ga0194133_10005246_pt1 | contig 16639 bp, 15 predicted proteins | sample TA2KigOf40mmetaG_FD_155448 | JGI IMG/M metagenome (GOLD analysis project Ga0194133, IMG submission 155448) | Freshwater microbial communities from Lake Tanganyika, Tanzania - TA2015055 Kigoma Offshore 40m | ecosystem: Environmental > Aquatic > Freshwater > Lake | place: Tanzania: Lake... | reverse complement strand
CGTCAGCTGTGAACGCCTGGAAAAATTCTTTTCCCTCCGGCCCACCGTTCAGGAACCATCGACCCCCGCCCGCCTCGCCCCGCTCCAAAAGGAACTGGGGATCGAGAAGGTGTTTTTGGATTACGGCCACGACCATGTCCTTCAGGGCATCCACCTCCGGATTCCCAAGGGGCACAAGCTGGGGCTGGCCGGGGCCAGCGGCTCAGGCAAAAGCAGCCTGATCAACCTGCTGCCGCGGTTTTACGACCCCACCTCGGGTCGGATTCTCTGGGACGGCCGGGATCTGAAAAATTTCGCCTCCGCGGAGCTGCGCTCCCAGATCGCCCTCGTCAGCCAGGATGTCGTTCTGTTCGACGCCTCCGTCGCGGAAAACATCGGCCTCGGCCGGCAGGGAGCCGGGTCGAAGGAAATCGAGGAGGCCGCCCGACGGGCCTCCGCCCATGATTTCATCATCGACCTGCCCCGTGGCTACGAAACCCGCGTGGGTGAACGCGGGGTGATGCTTTCCGGAGGACAAAAGGCGCGGATCAGCCTGGCCCGGGCCTTTTTGCGCAACGCCCCGATTCTGATCCTCGACGAAGCCACCGCCGCCCTGGACGCCGAGGCCGAGAAGGAGGTGCAAAAGGCCGTCGATGCCCTGGAGGAAGGACGTACCGTGATCTGCATCGCGCACCGCCTGTCCACCTTGGCGAACATGGACGAAATCGTGGTGCTGGAGTCCGGTCGGATTGCCGAGCGGGGAACCTACACCGCCCTGCTCTCCCAAGGCGGGCTATTTGCGCGGATGGCCGCCCAGCAGGGAATTTCCTGAGCCAAACCATGGCTGCCGCACCTGGCCGTCCCGCCGCTTTTTTTCACGGCCTCGCCCGATGAGCAGCTGGCTCGGCCGGATTTTGGGTCGGGGAACTGCCCTTTGGCCCGCCCCGCCTTCCCACAAACTGCAACTGCGGGAGGTGACCCTGCTACTTTACAATCCCGAGAAGGATCCGGATCTATCCGCCCGCGTCATCAACCATGTCTGTGCCGGGATCGACTTCGGGGCGGTGGTCCATCTCGCGGGGAAAAAACCCTCCATCCCCCATCCCGGGGAGTGGAGGCAGGTGCCGCCCGCCAACGTCGCCCAAGGACAGCGCTTCCAAGCCCTGGAGCTAAATAAATATTTCTCCACCCCTTTTCTCATGCACATCGAGACCGATGGCTTTCCCGTGAACTTCCGTCTCTGGGATCCCGGCTTCCTGCAGTACGACTACATCGGTGCGCCCTGGCAACCGCGCGGCCTGGAAACCGGAACCAACCGGGTGGGCAACGGCGGGTGCAGCCTGCAGTCCAAGAAGTTTCGGATTTTTGTGGACGCCCATGCCCACCTTTATCGGGAGGGCACGTTGTCAGACGTTTTTTTCTGCCAGGAACTTTACCCCCAGGCGCTGGCCGCCGGCATCCGCTTTGCCCCGTTGGAGCTGGCCCTTCGATTTTCCATGGAGAACCGGATCCCGGAATTTCCCCGCTGGCAGCCCTCCCAAAGCTTCGCCTTTCACGGAAGGTTCCCGTGCTTTCGTAATTATCTCGCCCCACTCGGTATTGAGGCCAACCGCTAAGCACTAGTCCAGGAATCGTTTCCGGAATATCTCCATGACCCGGGCGGAATCAGCCCACTCCTCATACGAAGTTCCTTTGGTCCCACGGGGCTGGAACTCAGCCAGCAGGCAGCAGAGATCCTCCGCATTTTGGTAAACCAGCCCCCCGTCACCCAACATTTCCAGATGCGCCCGCTCGCGGGAGCCGCCGTAGGTGATCACGGGTTTTCCCAGAACCGCAAACTCCCCCACCGCCAAACCAAAAGTTTCCCCATGCCAGCGGGCATGAATCATGGCATCGCAGGTGGCCAGAAAGGCGGCTTTTTCCCCGGCATCGACCGTGGCAGGCAGGTAGTGGACGTTTTTCATTTTTTCCGTGCCCCGAAGCGGTTCGGTGTTGAGGAAGACAAAATGATCCTCCGGACGTTCATGGGCATGCTGCCTCACCGCTTTTCTGGCAAAAGGAATGTTAAACGTGTCCCAACCGCCGTGTCTTCCAAACACCTTGGCTGACCGAGGGATCCCCAACCGGGGCCGTAGATTGGTGGCAGACTCCAAGCGCGGCACAAAGAAAGGCACAAAAGACTCTTCCCGACCCGTCATCATCCTCGACATCCAAGGAGAAAGGTAGGCGTAGGCATCTCCATGAAACTCGTCACAAAGGAACTGGGCGTGGATGCAGTTCTTCACGCCCGGCACCAAAAAGCCGTCCCAGGGGCCTGGTTTGGTCATGTACAAAACCCCCACTCCTTCTTGGGCCAGCCTTCGCCCAAGCTCCTCCTTTGACCGATAAAGAATGACAGGAAATTCCTCCTGCCACTTTTTCAGGATGGGATGTCCGGCAAACTTTGGCTGATCGGGCAGGCAAAGGACCGAATCGTTACCCAAGATGGACCGATTGAGCCGGGCATAATCGAGCATCGCTCCTTCGGAGCCACGTTCGGTCAACAAACGGCTGTGGAAAGCCACCTTCACGCGGACCGTTGCCGATAAAACTCAATATTCTGCCATACCACTTCCAGCCAATATCCTTCTTTGCACAACCGCTGATACCAAACAGGCCGGCGGGTCGGATTCCAAATTCCAATAAACCGGGGTCGGATGAGCTTTCGCCGGATCGCTCGGCATACACCGGCCGCTTCCCTGACTCCTCGGGTGGTAATTCCGACTGGGTTGAGGATCTCCTCGTCGCTCGGCCAAACTGTCAAACGCCCTCCATGCACCGGGGTGGCGGGTCGATTGGCCAAAAAGGCTTTTTTCGGAAAAGAGCGATGCTCCCATGCCTCCACCTTCCAGCCCGCTCCAAGTACCTCCAGCCAAACACCGAGGCTTCCCACCAGGCCATCACCGGCCATAAGTTCCAAAAATCTTCCGGGCGGGAAGTGCGCCAAAATATGGCTCTGGAAGACCCGGTAAAACCCCTCTTTGGTGAACCCACGCTCTTCCATCTGCCAACGCCGTTCAAAGCCGGCGATTTTTTTTGAAAACATGGGGGGCGGGGAGGCGGGCAGTCCGCGATACCACCAGCCCCGGGCGTTTCGCAAGCCTCTTCCAAGAAAAGCTCTCACGTAGCGGCTCAAAAGGTTCATCGTTTGTTCATAGCGGGTTTTCCGGCTGCCCCCACCCCTATTCCTGATTTCGATCTTGTGAGCGGATGTTCGCCTCCCGGCTTGCTAGCCGCCGGCAAAAAGCGGCCTAGAAGATTCTAGGTGAGTCTGCTTGAGTCAAACCCTTCATGACGTTGCCAACATGGGTTGAACCTTTCATTGGCCTCCTTCCTAGGCAGGCGATTGACTGGGCTGAAGTTCATCTGTTGCCGGATTTTAACCTGAAGCAAAAGTTCCAGGATTTGCGGGTTGCCTTCGTCAAATCCGAGTTCTGTAGCCATGTTTATGCCCAGCCGGGCTCCAGCGCCGACCTTGCTCACTTGGCCCGCTCGACAGTAAAGACCTTTGGACCCTTGAGTCTTTTTAGCCGGTTTTCAACCAGTTTTTTTATTATTCGGCTTCCTTGCGATCCAAGCTGCCAAATTTGGCGGGAATTTTATGAAAATGATCCCGATCCGAAAGCCTCAGCCAGAATGCATGAGGCTTACCGGGACCTTCGGCCGGCGGGCTTCCCAAAAGACTGCCCTTCCCAGGGCGAACTGGCGGTCGACCCGGAGACTATTGACTGGTCCGAATTCCACGCCGTCGTTGTGCAGGATCTTTGTCTTCCAGCTCGCATCACCCGCAGATTCCCGGACGTTTTCTGGTCCTATTGGATCGGCGAAACCGGCACCAAGAGTTACCGGAGTTCAATATTTCGGCCCGCCGAGGGATACCATGCCTTTTTGAACGGCAGTTCACGCCGCTGGAGAGTTCGGCCCCCCACGGGACGCCACAGCCTGGAATTTCCCTATATTCTCCAAGACTCGAAAACTCATCAAGCCTTGGGTGCCTTGCCCTGGGAAACCCGGCAGGGGATTCTTTTGGAAATTAATACCGCCAGACAAATGCCTTCGGAGATGAGGAGCCGGCTCGAAGGTTTTGGTCCTGTAATAACAAACCAAGGAAGCCCCTCCTTTCGGTTGGAACAGATTCATCGTTGCCGTTATTTTGTGCAGATGGCTTCCAACCGTCTTTGGGGAAATGCCATGAACGAGGCGGTGGCCGCCGGATGCCTTGCTCTTGCCAACTCGCTTTCCATGCCAAATAACCGCTCGTTGATGGTACCCGGTTTATGCCCCGCGTCGTGGAGCGAACTCATCGAAACACTTTCATATTTACAATTTCATACTCTGCAAGCAAACGCCTTGCACTCACTCCAATCCCAAATCGCGGATTGGTTCTTGTGTTACCGGCCCATTGGGGATTGGGTCGCCATGAAAGACCAGATGCAAAGACGGAGACAAGCCTGAACAATCTTCAGACAATCTCACTCAACTTCTCGGACTGTCCACCCCAGTTTGAGAATTTTTTCCTGCCGATCCTGGAGACCAAATACCGGATTCGACGGGACGATCGGCCGGATTTCCTGATCTACGCTCTCACCGGCCACCGTCATCGTCTTTACAATTGTATCAAAATCTATGTTCACCACGAGACCTATCCGCCGGACTGGAAGGAGTGTGACTATGCCATCTTGCCAGTCTGGTCGCCGGATCCTCGGCAACTGCACGTGCCCATTTTTGCCTTTGACCGCTCCCCCCAGCCCCTGGTCCGGGGCGGAGAAAACTGGGACAAGATTCGCGCCTCCAAGGCCAGGTTTTGCGCTTTGCTCTCCAGTTACGTGGACCGCACCGTGGCCAAACGGGCGGAATTTTTCCACGCCCTGAACCGGAGGCGGCGAGTGCACTCCTCCGGCCGTGGTCTCAACAACACCGGTTTTTTCGCCTCTCCCGGTCATGCCGCGAAACTTGAATTTCTGAGGCCATACCGTTTCACCATCGCCTTTGAGAACAAAGAGCGGTTGGGCTGGACGACGGAAAAGATGTACGACCCTATGGCGGTGCATACCATTCCGATCTTCTGGGGGGACCGCCAAACTCCCCGTTATTTTAATCCCGAGGCCTTTATCAACGCCCACGATTTTCCATCCATGGACGCCTTGGCGGATTATGTCTGTCATGTGGATGAGACACCGGAACTATATGAAAAATACCTGCGCGCTACCCCGTTTTACCAAAATCAACCGCCCCTGGAGTTTTGCCACCAGCGCATTCTTGATTTTTTCGAGAAGATTTTTAACGTTCCAACAATGCCGGCAGCTCAGCGAAGGTGGTTGTTTCATTGTACCAAATGGCGACTCGCCAAAAGAAACAAGATGCCTTACGAGTGATCCTTTACTTTTTTGGAATGGCATGCACGTTTGGTTTTTTATATTCCTATTTTTCGGAAACATCAATTTATCGAAAGCTAGAATTCGGCCTTCCCCGATACTTGCGGATCATCTCCTTTAACCCCTGGTCCAAGGAGGTTTGTGGTGTCCACCGAATAGCCTTACGGAGCTTAGCATGACTGAGAAAGGCTTGTTGCACATCCCAAGGTTTGGGCATCTGGGGCTGAGTTTTTAAAGGTGTGCCCAAAAGCCTTTCCACCTTTTGGAAAAGGTCTAGCAACGAAAAGGAGCGCGCCGCGCAAGCGTTGAACCTCCCCCGGACTTTCCCCCCGATGATTTTTACAAGAGCCCTGCCCAAATCCCGGTAATGCAAATAATCCTTATACGCCCGCCCGTTTCCCCAGAGGACCATCGTTTTTCCGGTTCGCGCGCTTTCGATTAAACGTGGAATCACCCCCTGAGGAACCGAGGTTGGGTGCTGGATGCCGAAAAGGTTGGAAATCCTAAGGATGCACCAAGGAATCTTGTGCCGTTTGGCAACAGACTCCACCAGACGTTCCGCCACCAACTTCTGCGCCGCATAATGCCCTTTGGGGCGGCACCTGCTTCTTTCCGTGGCCGGGCAGGAAGGACGGGTTTCCCCATAAACCGCGCAGGTAGAAAAAAGGACAAACAGGGTCTTGGGGGGAGATCCCCGGGAAAGACTGGAAAGGATTTTTTTTATCCCAGCCAACGGCAAAGCCCGTTTTTTTACACAAGAACTGGGGACGTTGGGCCAAGCCATGGAGAGAATGGCATCATAGGTTCGCGCGGTCCTTCCCTGCAGTTGACGAAGATTGCGAATTCCAGGCCCGGCGGATCGGGAGTACCGGTCAACCCGAAAACCATGTGCTTCAAGAATCTCGGCCAAGGGGCCAGCCCAACGCCCCCGCGTGCCTGTAATGGCAACCCGCACAGGCGCTTTATTTCCAGTATTCGATTTGATTCTTTTCACAAATCCCGATGTTTGCGGATCCTGTCCCAGTTTCCGTGAGGGTTGGTTCAATTTCCTCTTTCGCGGCTTTTATATGAAAGGGGCGCCAGAAAGGCTTGGTAATCAGCGGTTACAGAGACAACCGAAAATTTTTCTCGGGCGAAGTTCCGGCATTCCTCCGACCACACCCGATATTCTTCGGGGTCTTGCCGGGAGCACTTTTGGAAAATTTCCTCCAGAGATTCCTGGTCAGTCGCTTGATAGAGAAGCCCCGTTTTGCCCGTTCGGATCATTTCCCCCACCCCGCCCCGATTCAGGGCAACCACCGGACATCCTTGTGCGAGGCTTTCCTGGATCACCAGAGGAAAATTATCCAATAGCGAGGGGTGAAGTAAAAAATCGACCTCGTTGTATAAAGCGCGGTACTGAGCCGAGTTTTCCAAATGCCCAAGGAATACAATGTGGGGCGCACGGAAATCATCCGGCAGATTTCGACCGAGACAATGAATGACCGAGCGAGTCCTCTCCAAGATCCCGCTTTGTAAAAGACATCGCAAGGTGGGCAGGATATTTTTTCTAGGATCCTGAAGATTATCGGCAGCCACGAGATACCGCGTGATTGCCGATCCAGCGCGATTCCGAGGGTGAGTGCCAAAATCTTCTGGCCATAAAGGAACCATCAGTTTGTCACAAGGCGCGTCGTAAAGTTCCTCACATAAAGCGCCGAGCCACGATGAACAGGCGTTGAGCCTAAGACGACCCGCACGGATCAGCTCACGAACATGGCGGCCCTCCATGCCGGCGAGCCTTGTGGGCTCCAGGGGACGATCCCAAACATAAGAACCTCCCGATCCCAGGTAATACATATCGTGCAAGGTGAGGGCGGCTTTCCCATGAGCCAATGCCACAGCCAACAAGGATTCCGACCAACCCCATTTTTTTGCCCCCTCAATGTTCTGAAACCAAACCAGATCAAAACACTTCTTTTTTAGAAAAGTCTCGAAAGCCTTAGTCGCCCTTTCCTGCCGACAACGTGTTCGCAGTTTGGATGGCAGAAAAGCCTCCCAGAATCTTATGGCGCGGGAACCCTTGCCATGGACTGTCATAGCGGAAAGGCCGGGAAGGGACGCTTCGTCACCGTGCAGCGAGAGGGTTTCATGGCCCAGGTCCGAGCACATCCTGCGCATTCGCAAGGCCGCCTTGGCAGCTCCCCCTAAAAAGAGATGGTCATGAACAAAAAGAATCCGCATTTTTTTGTTTGTTGGCATGTTTACAGGTTCAACATGGTCGACGTATACAATTTGCGTTTGCTTTTTTGGAAGAAACTTAAACTTGGTGGAGACAGGCTACGGCCTGTTTCCCGCTAGAGTCTTACTCTTTACGGTATGAAATATTGCGGCACATTGAAATCTTGAAAGGTTGGTGGAAAAAGCAGGGAGGACTCTTGAGGGGAGTCTATCCCCCCCAACGCCTCCTGAAGGCCCCTAGGCATCAGGCAGGCTCCCTCATTTTTCAAGGCCGGCCTTTTTGGTATGGAGATCCATTTTCCCTGTATTGGAGTTGGAAGGAAATCTTTTGGGATGAGGTCTACCGCTTCCCTTGTTCCAAGGGGTCCCCTCGCATCATCGACGCCGGGGCCAATCTTGGATTAGCCACCCTTTTTTTTCTTCAAAAATACCCCGGCTGCAAGGTTACGGCCCTGGAACCAGATCCAAAGACATTTGCTTGGCTAGAAAAAAATCTGTCTTTCTGGGGCGACCAGAAAAATCCCGTGCAGCTTCTTTGTGCAGCACTTGCTGGGAGCCGGGGACCGCGGCAATTTGAAGACCGGGGTGGTGATGCCGGTAGGTTGGGAAAAGGCTTAAAAGATTCCGATGGTTTGCAGGTGAAATGTATTGTTTTGGATGATTTGTTGGATGAACCCGTGGATTTTCTAAAGATGGACTTGGAGGGCGCCGAGACCGAGGTGCTGGAGTCCAGCCAAAATTTAGGCCAAGTTGAATTTCTTTTTGTCGAGCATCATTCGTTCGCGCACCAATCAAGAACCTTGGAGCGTGTGCTCCGCTGTCTCACCTCGGCGGGGTTTTGTTATTGGCTAAAACCCCAATTCGCCCCGGCAAGGCCATGGGAAAAAATCGAGATGAACGAAGGAATGGACTTACAGGTAAATATTTTTGCACGAAACATGCTCCGCTAGGTCGGAAAGCCTCACAATTTACTTCCGCCGGTGAAGACCTGACACTGGCTTCTAATAACTTGCGGAACGGCTCCATCGCCTTTGCCCAGTAGCGAATCAGTTGCTTTTTCCGTTCCTGGATCGCCTTCCATAGCAGCCGCCATCGCAGTGGTTTCCCTTAGAGGATTCTGAAGGCACGCCTCTGCAAAAAGTTTCACGCCCGTTCAGGGCAAGGATTTCATTTCTAAGCCACCATGATAACTTTTCGATGCGCAGGGCACATTTGGTAATCCTGCCTGTCACTAGATGGTTCTACACGAAGAGGATCTTTGTCCTTTTTTTCGCCTCCTTGAGCGGGACAGCCACCGCAGCCGGTCAGTGATTTTCTCCCACCAACTGCGCCGACCTGCCATGCGCCGGTAATGATTCTGAAAAACAGATCGGTCCAGAAATTCGCTCATGGAAATAGACACGACCGATCCCTGCAGAGCCAAGCGGGGATTTCCCGTGCGGACCAAAAGAGGCTTGGCCAATTCCCGGGTGTGGCGGGCGGTTGCGTCAAAGCCGATGTTCCGCACCAAGTTCACGGCCGGAGTCAGGGCTCTGGCGCCATTTTTCCAATGCGCCCATATCCAAAAATAAGCCCAGCTCGAAATCCCTCCTCGGACCAATTCCAAAACGATCCGAGACCAATGGGCTGTCTCCTGCGCCGGAAAGAATTGGCGATGGAGAATTTTTTGTAAGGTGTCCGTTTTCAACTCCCCCTGGTACTTCCGCCAAGCCCTTTTCCATGTGGCCCATCCCCAGCAGTGGGGGTAACGGGAAAGATAAGCCCGGCCAGGGATGGAGATTTTTTCGTCGACAAAACAACTGCCCGAAAGACTCATGACCTTGTGATCCCGTCGATACCGACGGAGGTTTTGCTCGCAAAACTTAAAAAACTCCGGCGATGCCACACAGTCATCTTCCAGAATGATGGCGGCTGGAACCTTGGAAAATACCTGACAAAGTCCCTTCTCTACGCTGGTCTTCAAACCTATTTTTTTTGTGGAGAATTGGTATAGGGTCTGACAGGGCCAGTCGACCTCATTTTTCACTAATCTGCGGGCGGCTTGGCAAGCCTTTTTCTCTTTGGGATCCCTCTTGTCCCATCCGTCTGCAAAAATAAAAAGCCTCGAGGGGCAATAGGCACGAATCGCACGCAGAACCCGCCGTAAGTGCCAGACTCGTTGATGGATAAAAAGAACCACCGGAACCCTGTTCTGGGCCAAGCAGATTTTTGTTATTCTTGATCGACTCATCTACAGAAAAGATAAGTCATTTAAGCGAGATCCGAGTTTTTTTCCATATGCCAAAACATTAAGCGGGCCATCTCAAAGCCCCAGCACCACACGCAGGTATCTTAACTAGCATATTTCCATCAGGCAATTCGGTTGGTCCAGCCCTCGAGCCGGATCGGGAGATGTCTAAAATTCTGGAGGCCAGCCTTTGACCCCATCGCAATTCGGAAATTACTGCTCAATGTCGCTGCCACCGACCAGTCTGGAATTGATGACTTTTATCAACACCCGGGGGATTCCGGGCGGTTGGGACGCATGCTACAGCATCTACCCGTCGCCACCGAGGCCAAGCACATCCTGTTGGATGAGCATCTTCCGGAGCCTTTGGTCTTTTTAAGAATCGATATTGAAGGCGCAGAGGTGGAAGTGCTGGGAGCCACTTGGCTTTTGCGCCGGGCCCGTATGTTTTTTCGAATATCAATCCTTTCAAAGGCAAACCTAGATTTAGATTGCAGCACTCGCTCATTTGCCAGAATAGGATTTCGCAAGAGGATTCCAAATCATTTTACCCCGAAAGAATCTCGGGCTTTCTCCAAAACCATCGAGGGGCTGGATGCCCAGATTAAATAGCTTTGCGCGCCGAGAGGACTCCTCTTGCCGAAGCAAGGAGACCTGAATCCAGCAGTGAATTTCTTTTGTGCACATTAGTTTTCCTAAGAAGAAGGGCTCGAGGGGCTGCTTTTTTTTGTTAGCTTAGGGAATGCCTGCGACGATGATTCTTGCCGATCACACCGGCCGGCTTGGAAACCGTTTGATTCTCTACTCGCATGTCCTCGCGGCTGCCGAGGAGTACGGTTGCCGGGTGGTGAACCTGAGCATTTTGGCTGCCGGGCACTATTTTTACGGCCTGCATCGCAATGCGTGGGGATCCTATCCGGCACGCACGTTGCCTTGGGATCTCCGCTGGGTCACCCGATCGCTGCGCGCGCCCATCCAGAATTGGGTGCGCGCCCGCCGGGGTCGAGCCCCGGTCCGGAACAAGTGGTTGACGGTGCTGGATATGGAACACCAGCCGCATTACCGGCTGGATTCCCCTGAATTCGCCGAACTAACGCGCTCGACCCGATGGCTCATCCTTTGGGGCTATCGCTTCCGGTGCCCGGATCTCGTTCGCCGGCATCAGGAAAAAATCAGGGAGTTTTTTCGTTTCCGGCACATAAATGCTCCGAACGCCTCCGCCTGGCTGGCCGCCGCCAAGGCCCGCGGCAAAAAAACTGTCTGTATTCATGTGCGCCTGGACGACGTGGTCAACGAGTCCTGGCGCTACGTGGAACCTCGCCTCTACGCATCCGCCCTCGGGACTTTTCTTAAAACCTATCCCAAGGAGGAATGGGAGGTGTTTGTCTGTTCCGATGGCCAGGTCCCGGAAAACCTGTTTCCGTCCGGAGCACTTCGGGGCATCCCCCGCTCCTTGGCGGAGGATTTTGCCTTGATGTCAGGTTGCGACATGGTGATTGGCTTTGATAGCACGGTGAGTATTTTTGCAGCGTTCCTTTCGGGAAAACCTTTTCTCCGGATCAACCGTGAGAACGGGTCCCTCGCTGAAAAAAGCGATCTCTTCTTTTCCCTTTAGAACGAAAGGCTGACAGGTCGGATGGTTTCTTATCTCGGGCTTCCATGGGCATGGACCTTTTGAAAAATTTTGGCCCAGGTGAAATCCGGGGTCCCGGCACCGGGTCCGAATAGGGTCCGGATGCAAATTCCGGAACGTTGCTCCAAGGCCTGAATCCCCGGTAGGTAATCGGGCCGGTCAGCGTCGTGCAGGATGATCGGTATGCCGGCATCCAAAAGATCAGCACAGGCCAAAAGGCACTCGTTCCGGAAGATCCCGTCTACCAAAATGAAGTTCGCCGGCCGGGTGTTTCCCCGCTGGCGAAAAGGCCGAAGATATTCCTCCGCCCAGTTTTTTTCGACTGGATCCTTCTCGACCAGATGGAGTTGCACCAAGTGGCTGAGGCCCATCTGGCTCAGCCAAGCGGAAACCTGAGCGGCCCAACCCGCGTGGTGCTCGGTCGAGAAAACCTGGAATCCCTGCCGGGCGAGCCAAACGGTTGAACGCCCGGAACCGAATTCCACCACCGGGCCCCTCGGCTGACGATCCATGAAGGATATCAGCTCATAGTTGAGCCATGGCTGGGCTTCTTCCGTTTCCGGCTGGATTCTTGCGGCAAGGTATCGGGTCAGGTGTCGAAGGTTTTTCCACCGACCTTGGTGAAAACGCCCGGCTGCAAACCCGGATAAATTTTGCCGCAAGAAACGCAGGGTGTGGTGGGGTAGCCGATGCAACCGGCTGCGGGACTTCACGGGTGGCCTCACCTGCCTCGTAGGGCCTCCCGTACGGCTTGGATGCTGACCTCGATGGGCGCCGTGGCTTGGCGTAAATCAATCTGGACTCTGCCGGGGATCGCCTGGTCGATCACCGGACGATGCTGCAGGCCCAGTTGCCGGCAAATATGCGCGTAGCAGGGATTCACGTAATGGGAGGAGAAAAGCTCCACCACCCGGGTGCCCGGCCGGCAAAAGATCAGGTTGGTGAGGGCGGCCCCGTGGGTGGCGACAATCACCTCCGCCGCCGCGAAGACCCTTGCCTGTTCCTCGATGGAATCCCGGGACGGCTCATACTCCTCAAAGCCTGCCGTCCGCAGTTCGCGAAGAATGGATTCGCGTTGGGACAGCGGCCGGGAAACCTCGGCTGAGCGAAGGATCGCCAGTTTTCGCCCCCCTCCGGAAGCAGGGGAAGCAGCCTGGAAAAACTTCCCAACCGCCCGCAGGGTTTCCACGGGAGGGCGTCCGCTCACATGGGGCATGGCAAAGCAGGTCAGCTCCTCACAGGCCCAGCCCATCCCTTTGGCCAGCGACACGATTTTGGAATTCGGAATCTTCAGTCGCCGGAATGTTTCGCGATGGAATTCCTGAAGCCGGGCGGGAGCCAGAAAAAAGTCGTAAGACTCCAATCCGCCGGACCTTTGCTGCTCTTCGAGCAATATCGGTAGGGAGTCCGTCATCCAGTGAAAATATGTTTCTCCGCCGAGGGTGGCGGCGAGAAACGTTTTTCCCTTGAGCACCCGGGCGGTGGGCAGGGTCAGGGCCCGCAGAATTCCCAGCTGGATCCCCTCTTTGCCCCAGTCCCGGCTCAATTCCTCAATGAGGTTGCCGGCCAGGTCCACCACCGCGGGGGTGGGCCCATACGCTCGGGCTTGGCGCAGAACCAATCGGTAGCCGGGGGGGGAAAGATGGCTGGCCGTATGGGCCAAAAGAGGATGGGCCGGCCTCCCCACGGCAGTCGAATATCGGTAAAACGAAACCCGCCTTGGAAGGCGTTTCATGGCGATGTAATCCTCTTCGGAAAGAGCCGGGCGGGGATCCAATAAGGAAATACGCCCATGGATGTTGACCGCACCCAGCCATGCGGCCAGTCGCTTGAAGCTGGGTAGCAGGCAGTCCAATATTTTTCTACCAAGATTGCGCCGGCCCTGCCTCTTGCGCCCGTGGGTCTGCAGGGCGGGGACGGTTCGGAGCACCTCTCCCCACATTTCCCCGCACCGGAAAAAATACCGGCCGCTCCTGCCCGGAAGCGGAACCCCCGGTGCCAGCCAAACCATGGCCAGCAACAGAGCCCCCAGAGAGGCCAAATGGGCACGTAGCGATAGAAAGAGTATCCCGTGGCGCTGGGGCCGCGGAAAGGCACGGGCATGGTCAAAGCCAGAGATGAACATCCGGTAGATCCGCGCCGACGGCGTCGCCCGTCCGGATCGGACCAGATGACGCATCAGGATTTTAGGGTCATACCAGCGCACCCTCCGTCGCGCCATCCGGGCATCGCAACGCGCCTGAAGTTCCGTTCCTTCGTGAAAGCCGAACCGCCGGTTACCCGGCCCCACCTTTGGGGAGAAGCCTTCCAACATTTCAAATTCCTTTTTCCGGATGAAAAGGTTGCACTCGGTGAAAGCCTCGTTCGGCTTGAGAAAGCGCCCCCTTCGGCCGTAAGACTCCGGCCATCCGGCGAGATGGAAGCCGGCCGGTAAACTCATCGCTGGAGGCAGAACGTCAAAAATCGGCCCGCCGAGAATTACCGCCTTCGGCTGCTTCTGGAGGGCCTGCTGGGCGGACTCCAGCCAGTCCGGGGGAGGCAGGCAATCGTCATCTGTGAATCCCAGCCAGTTTCCCCGGGCATGGGCCGCGCCCAGATTCCGGGCTGCCGAGACGTTGGGATCCGCCAAGAAGAAGTAATAGAGATTGGAGGTTTGTTTCATCAGCCGATGCACCACTTCGCAGGTCAGATCGGTGCTCCCGTTGTCGACGACGAGAATCTCAAAAGATTTTTTTGGAAACCGTTGCCGGATCAGACATTGAATCACCCCGGCCACTTGCTCCTGCCGGTTCCGGGTGGCGATGATGACTGAGAACAAAATTTGGTTTTTAGCGCTCAAGCAACTTTCGTTTTTCCCACTCTTTCACCAGGCGGGGGGATAAAGCGGTTTCGGGCTGAAAAGCAGGGGGCAAGGCTACCCGGGTCTGGGTGCGATGCAGAAGAAGCCGCGGGGTCGGGGGCATGGCGGGTAAAAGCAAATATTCTAAACTGCCTCGCTGGAGCCAGATCCGGTTGCTCAGGAAAAGCGGCATGTGGACGGATAGTGGCTGGGGCAGGGTTCGCAGAAAGGCCAGCTGGGAGTTCAGCACCCGCTGGGACTTGATGCAGCCGACGGTGTAAAAAAGCAGGATCAACAAGCTGTTGAGGAGTCCGGTGAAAAGGGTCAGGAATGGCAGAAGCCAACGCTTGCCGGGCGGTTGCCGCCTCCACGCCGCCAGGACCGGCAACAGCAGGGTGAGCGGGATCAGCCACCCCTGCGGGGCCCAGCGTGCCCACCAGGTCTGCGTGAGCCCGACGGAAAGAATGACGGGCAGAATGGGGAATAGGGAGGCCAACGGTGGAGCGCGGCCCAGGAGGATCATTCCGGCGGAGGCCAGGGCTAGCAAAAGGCAACCGCCATACAGGGGTCCGAACCCACCGGCTCGGGGATCCGGACTCAGGTCTTCAAAGAGGGACAGTTCCTTTCTGTCAAAATAAAAGGGAAATTTTGTTTCGACCTTGCTGGGCATGGAGCCGGACGGGGCAAAATACGACATCACAAAAATCTGCGCCCGATCCAGCTTCAGCATGGCGAGTTGCCCGTATGACTTGTCTCCAACCCCGTACCCCGGGGCTGCAGGGTTGGTCGCAGTTTTAAGATAATCCAGATTCAGGGCGGGGAAGCCGCCCACTTTTCGGAAAAGCAGACCCGCTGGCCAGGTCACCACCGCGGAGATGCCGACAAAAACCAGCATTGGCCGGAGATTTTTCAGGTGCAGCACGGCGTAAAACCCGAGAAAAGCCACGTCGATGATGATCCCGTAGAAAAGGCCGGAAGTCTTGGAGGCCGAGAGTCCCAGAAAGGAAACCACCAGGGCGGCCAGGCCGTCCACGTTTAGCCCGGTCACCAGCAGTCGGAGCGCGCTGAACAGCATGGCCGTGAACAGGGATCCGGTGTGACTATCAATATAATAGGAGGAGCTTTGGTAAATGGCCACCGGATTTAAGGCTGCGAGCAGAGCCAGGGCCAGACACCAGCCCCCAGGCAGGGCCAGGGAGGCTAATCCGCCGTAGGCGATCCCGAACGAGGCCGCCGCCAGGATCGGTGTCACCGCCTTACCCGCGTTTAAATTCCCTGTCAGGCATGCCAAATACGCCGCGAGAAGGTTCCCGAAGCTGTACTGGTAGCCGGATTGGACCACGAAGGATCCGCGCAGGTAGGGATTGGTTTCCGCCAGACGTACTCCCTCCTGAAAGGCGGGATCCTTGACCGGATTCCAGCCGGCCGAGAGACCAAGGACGCTTTCAATTCTTGCGTTCATTCCATCGTAGCTTAGGTCGTCAAATGGGGAGGCAAGGACGGCAAAAAATCCGCATAGGCCCAAAATGACAGCTAACAACAGGGCGGATTTTTTAAATCGGCCTTGTCCGGACAAGCAAAGCATGGCCGCCCCCCACGCTGGAAACAAAAAAGCAAAACCGTGCCAGGGCGTGATGGAGACCCCGAGGGCAAACAGTCCCAGGGTGGTTGCATATAATCCCAGACACCCGCTCAATAAAGCCACTCCGAACGGCCAGAATAAGCTGGTGATGCGTGCCTTCAGGTTTCTATTTCTCGTTTATGGTTACGTTTACGTTTACCAAAAGCTCCTGCCCTCCGTCTTCCGCTATCCACTTCGCCAAAGCCAAAGCTAACGCCAATCGCTTTAGGACTAAGGGCTGAAGGCTCAGGACTTAGTCCCAAGTCCTCAGCCCTTAGTCCTGTAAACCCCTTCATCTTAATCTTAATCTTAATCCTAATCCGCGCGCCTCAGGCGCGTTCACCTTCACTTTCACGTTCACGTTCACGAAAAGCTCTCATCTACGCGCGATAGCGCGCCCGCCGGCCACCCCCAACCTCACCAAAGCCAAAGCGAACGCCAACGCGCTATCCGACCTGCCCCCTGTTCCCTTCCACCAAACTCTCCTTCTCACCAAAAAACCTCGACCGGATACCGGGCCAGGGTCTGGTCGGGCGTGACCAGCGTGCAACCCGTCAACTTGGCTTGGACGATTAGGATGCGGTCGAAGGGATCCCGATGAATGGCGGGCAACCGGGATAGCCCAAAGATGGCGGCATCGGTCAGCTCTATTTTGGTGAAACTGTACTTCGCCAGTTCCCGGGGAAGCAGCACAGAGGGCTCCTCC
>Ga0194133_10005245_pt1 | contig 16643 bp, 11 predicted proteins | sample TA2KigOf40mmetaG_FD_155448 | JGI IMG/M metagenome (GOLD analysis project Ga0194133, IMG submission 155448) | Freshwater microbial communities from Lake Tanganyika, Tanzania - TA2015055 Kigoma Offshore 40m | ecosystem: Environmental > Aquatic > Freshwater > Lake | place: Tanzania: Lake... | reverse complement strand
TAAAATCAGAATCTTGCTATTTGCTAAGCAGTTTGTATTTTCAATCTTGCAGTGTGAGTAATGTTTGTTTGAATACAATCCATCAAAAGTTTTCTAGATTAAACCCACTTACAAATGTAAGAAAGTATCGCATTAGCTAGAATTGAACTAATAAGTGAGCAAGATATTTTTTACTCCTGTTCCATGCCATTTCATTTCGACTTTTTAATGACTACTTAAAATTGACCGTCTTGTCAAACTGCTAATGTCACTTTTTGTCATACTCGTTCAGACGAAGGGGGAGATCGGTTAACATTGACAATTTATGTGTGCACACTTGGAAATCAACACACCTGATTTAACAAAGTCAATCAAATCTAGTTTCATTAAAATTAAAGATATAATTTGCTTTTGAGTCAATTGTAAGATACGTTAATTCGTTCAACAAATTAAGTTAATGGAAAAATAAACAAAGGCAGTTGATCAGTCTTTTGGATAACTCCAACTAGTTTTGAAATGTTTCCCTCCTAAAATGTTGACAAAATTTAGCATAAATTTATGAAGGCTATTAAGGAGTTAAATCTGCTAAGATGTGGCAAAGTCCATTTCTAAAGGTAAAAAATTATTTGTCTCGGGTGACTATTTCTAAAGTGTTATTACCCTTCCTCACCCTCGCAGTCGCACGTCATGTGTAAGAGCTCTCTCAAAAACATCAAACAAAATCATTGTACAACGAATTCAACCTCAACAGTTAAAATATCTTACATTTCAAATTGTTCATTTAATTATTGCAATTTGAAAGTCTAGCTCACCATAATTTAAGCTTTCTAAAAAAATTATTTAAAAGAGGCAAGTTTCATGATGCTAATTAAATCAACCAGCTTTCCCTTGTAATTTTTATGCACAAATTTTCTCTTGAACGACATGAAAAAATTTCCGAATGACAAACGGCTTTTTGCCATCGGGGTCTTGTTCGGTCAATAAAAGTTTAGCATCGATGCAGACGGCATTTAAAATTTACGAGAGGGTTGATTGAAAAATGGGATGTTTCATTTTTTATCAAATGAACTCAAAATTTAAAATATATTTTAAAAGCTTTTGATAGCTGGTGTAATTTGATATTACCATTAATTTTAAACTTTTAAATTATCAATATATGAATTTTTCGGCAAAAAGAAGAAACCCTGTTATTAATTGACAATTACTTTAAAGAAGTTGCCTTTTTTGGAGCAAAAAAAATATCCAATTATCAAAACTGTGACTGTTTTTATTTTCAGATAAATGATGCCATGAGAGATAATTTTGTTGTACTATAGTTAAAAAAAGAGTTGTGCTGGTCTGAAGTAATTATACAAGCAAAGGGGAAATTGTCCCTTTAAGATATTTTTGGGGTTCAGCAAACTATAAAAGAGAGTAGCAGCAGTACTCAACAGCCAAAATTTGCCAATAAAGGGGAGTAAATTTTTGAATTACTTTGAAATTTATGTTAAATTTGCACTAATTCTTTCTGAGATGTCATTATATGCAAAGTGAAATATTTATTACATTTTTGGCTTAAAATTGCTGTTGAAATAAAACAAAATCTAAAATGAAAAAATATGACGGACAACAAAAGATGGAGGTGAACATTTTTTTTGCTTGCAAAAAAATCTAAATGTATCCATCCATTTATTAGCCTCAACTGTAAATTTTTAAGAGTCACCCCTACGCTCAAATCAAGTGGTACATTTCTCTTTTTTGGTACTTCAATTGACTATTTAAGACACCTATCAGGAACCCCCAAAAGAGAGATTATGAATTCTATTCTTAAATACTTTCCAGGCTGTAAAAATAAAGCCTGGTGAGATTCTCTATGTGTTTTCTTAGGAAGTTGATTGTCGTTTACATTTTGAAACAGGTCAGCAAAATATTTTCTGTACAATTTAAATTCCGGTACTTTTCGGTTTTACTTGCGTTTGCCAGGCCATTATTTTCAAGAAAAATGATTTATTTGTGTCATACTCAGTACTTCCAGCAAATGTAGTGACCGCAGCTTATAATATTACTCTGCCTAACAAATTCCACGGAGACAGGTTCGGAAAAATAAAGAGGAAAAGATTGATTTTAGGCTTGTTTCAAAAGCCTTGTTCAAATCAAAGTTATCACATGAACAAAAGTTCACAGTGTTAAACAAAGACTAAAATACTGCTTTAAAAAGATGAAAAAGTGGAAAAGTCTGTCCGTTGTTTGTGTGTAACAAAAAAAACGAAAACGTTGTGACGAAAAAAACGACCGAAACAAACAAACACGAACGTGATATGTAATTGTAATGATAGTAAGATAAAAAAAGCAAAAAAATTATTAAACTGGCGAACTTTTAAAATAACGTCTGTCTGTGTGGCTGTCGTTTGTGTTTTAGTGTAATGCCAACGAATTACGTAAGTACCAATTGCGACACAAACATACAAACAAATACCGAACACTATACAAACAAACAATCAAACACGAATTCGCTTCAACAAACTACGAACCAGAAGAAATAAAAAACCAGTATTTTTTAAAAAGATGGTGATCGACAATATATGCGTATTGGTTCAAACGTGGACACTGGTCTCTTATGGGGGCTAAAATCATAGAGATCGGATATATAGGGGTCGCCGTGGCCTAATGGTCATGGCATCTGCCTGGAGATCTGAGGGTCGGGGGTTCGAATCCCTGACACCTCTGGCAACCTTTGACCCTGGGTTACCACAAAAAAATAGAGAAAGAAAGGGTCATAAAAATCAATTTTGGGTTTATGTTTAGGTTTACCAACAGCTGACCCCCCTGAGTTGTTTCTAAACCCAAAATTACTACAGTGCAAATCTTTCCTGCAGGGTAGACAGGGGGCCGCAGTCTATGTACGTAACATCTACGCTCAAAATACCTTATACCCTGTGGGTCGATTTCGAAACCATTCAAATCAGCAGATTGTGATATTTATCATCAATTTTCAGTGTCTAAGTACTTTTTTTCAAGTTATCTCTGTTCTGTTTTGATTTAATTAATATCAGATAACACATTTTAAAAACCTTTGACAAACATTTCTATTTTGATTTTCTTGTTTGTTGAGAACAGTAGCTTCCCTTTGTTGTGTGAACATCTTTCAAAAGTTTTCCTTATTATTTAAGAGAACGCGTTACTTGACCGACAACCTCACAAACGAATATGAAATTCCATGAGCTTTTAAAGCCACAAAGAGATGTATTAATGCTAGGTTTTAATGACGATCCAATCCTTTGCTATGTGCTACATTTTTTAGTTCTTTCCCTTTTTTCATTGATTTAAATTGACAAATTTCTGACAATACACAAGACACGCGCAGCAATCATCCCATCATTGTACATTTTATATGGAGAGACAGAAGTAACATATTTAAGAAAAAAAAGCAGAAAAGAAAAATTTTGCAGGCAATTCGTACAAAAGATTTTTTTGTGTCAATTTTTACATGGAAAGAAATTACAATTCAAGTCATGTCAGTTTGTAAGTATAAAAAGCTCCCTGCATTCATTTTCATATTTATGTGATTTCAGTTGGTGGTGCTGACACATTTGCGACGAAAGGCACGAGTTATTATTATAAGAAAAGAACACAAAAGGCTGCTCTTTCAATTTACCAAAAATTATGTCCCTAACTTTTTTCTTGAGCTTTGAATCAAAGTCTTTACTGTACCTGTTTGAACGAGCCCTTTTTTCGTTTTCAACTTCTTTTCGACTTCTCGGTTTGATTAAAGATGCACTGGGTTCAGTTTTGAGGTTTGTTTGTGTTATGTACATTAATTTTTCAATGGATGCTGTTTGTTAATCAGTTCGAGATGGTTTTTAAAGGGATATTTTTCTCTCATCCACACCCTTTTTCACGCCCATGTCATCACCACGTGGTGAAATTATATCAGAGAGGGACAACAACCATCCACCGAAAGATATGACTTTTCTAAAATCAATTTTATTTTTGAATGAATCAAAATGCCAAATCGTACTGCCAGGATTTTAGGGTGTTAAATTTGTTCGGCATTGATGGTTTTTTAAAGTTTTATCTTGCCCCCTATTTTTAGTTTTTGCATTCCCAGCAGAATAAAGCATTAATTGAAATGGAAATTCATTAAAAGCAGAACTGAAACGAGAGAATTTACCGCAGACAACAACTGACTGAAAATCGTTGTACAAAAATCAAACAATTTTAGAGAGGTAACGGTTGTCCATCAGTAAATTCGTTATTTTTAAATATCTAAAACAAAAATCAAAGAATGGTATTGATTCTTTTTGACTTTTGAGTTTATCAAAGGCTAGAACTCAAATGATCTTCAGCAGTTTATACATATAGCAAATAGCAATAAAGAGCCTCAAAGATTAAAACATTTTAAAAGGATATTCATACAATTACAGATTATTTTATGACATTTCAAATGCATGTGTGGAATAAATGCACCAAATTGAGATTTAAGTATTTTGTATCAAAGGGACGGGGTGTGTAAAACCATTCAACGTATTTTTGAAACTCAAACTTCTGTAATTGTTTACATCTTTCACCCTTCTGAATTCGAATACATGTTGGAGGTTTCTGTGAGCAGCAATGATTTATTTTAATGATGTGATCAACCAACTGTAAAGAGAGCGACATTTTAGCAGCGATTCAATTAAATTTAATTTTTAGAGCAACGATAAGTCAAAAAAGGAGAACATACAAAAAAACAGGATTATCATAAAGTTGCTTATTCAAAGTAGTCTCATGAAGATGTTTACAATTAACAACTGAAAAATCGGATCTGGATGCTCCTCTTAAGATTGAAATTTTAAAGAAAGTAAATTTTAGGAGATTTTGATTATTTACACAATCAGGTGCTTATTTCTAGAAAAAACTTTAATTGTGAATAATATTATTTGATAATATGCTGCCAGAGCATCCCAACTGCCCTGGCAGTAGATTAACCTCATGTAAAGATACGTTGCTGTAAATGTATAGAATGAGGAGTAAAAGTTCGGGAAAGAAATTTCTTTCTTTGCTTTTTCTGATCAAACATGAGTATTGCTAACGATCACATAGAGGCACTCATCCATGAAAATTAATTCAAGGCAATACTTAAATACTCTGGCATTTGCAATATTTTTCGATAAGTGGACGAAAATCGTCTTCGCTTATCAAATGCCAGATTTCTTGTCTGCATAATTTCTTCATCTTTTTCGATTAATGACTTTCGCAAGGCTATTTTAAATACTGTCACGTCTATCTTCAACCACTGTACTTAAAAGAAATAAAATCACTGATATTGCAACAGAGTTCACAGAATATTTTGATGTCTGTAACTCATAACTTTCAAGAAACAGGACGCTGAAAATGGTTTTTTGTCGAAATTTAGTAGTAATTTTATTTCATAAACTTATTTGACTGTAAGCTTTTAAAATTAGCGTATAGTTAATTGGCAAGTTAGACTATTAAACTTGCTTCAAAATCCGTTTTGGTGCTAATTGTGAAACAATGAAACCTCGAAGCCAATGTTTTTGCTAATTGCTACCTTACACTTAAAATGCTGTTAAAGAACTCACGGCTTAAGTTTATATGTCAAAAGGAAGGTGAACATTCTAAAAGATTGCAATTGAGCAAAGAGTCGACGTAAGGGAAATTTTTCCCCACATGTAACGTAAATTGTCTTAATTACAGTTTCCCCACTAATGAACTAGTTTCGGGTTGTCACTTTTGTTGTAGGGTTAGCTTTCCGATCTTTATAAAATAGATTTTTCACCTTAATAAAGAACTCTTTCATACTTTTTTAGGGCACTTCCAACTAAATGATTTTGAAGTATAACTACAGTACAGTCTTGATTTGCCAAAAGAAAGACTTAATAATTCAATGTTATGTCCGACCGTTTTTCCACATTCTCATGGCTTATCCGAGCCGGCAAAAATTGATAGTGATTGGCATACCAAAATTTTCCAAAAAGGCAATTTTTTACCCAATAATTTTTCTTCAAACTAAAGTTAAAATTTTGACCTTTTAAAGTGACATCAAGTTCGTTATGTAAAGAAATAAAAGCTTACTTACGCTATTTGAGGTGCGCTGGCCCCTTCTCACTGACAAGAAAATGCAACGGTTGATGAAATAATCAAGTTTGTGCTGGGTCAATCGAATCCCTTTGTCTTTTGGTTGTGTGAATTGTTTGCCAATAGCAGTTTGTGCAAGTCACTGATAAAGATTTCGTCTTAGAAAAAAATCAAAATAAAGTCCAGAAGAAAGGTATAGAAGTTTGTTTTCACACCAATACAAAGGACAAAACGAAGGAGAAGTCTTTTATCTCGTTGTTTCGATGAAAATTTGCACTGCTCTCAGATTTGCGGATAAATTAAAGTTTTCTTCCTTTGAGAACTCACCTTGTGCCAATCAACTGGTCAGAAAGTCAAAGTACGTAATTACCCAAACAAACAAAAGAAACAAAAATTTGGTCGAAATGAAACTTAAAAGCCAAATATTTGTCGTATTTTTTTTTGACCAAAACTTGAGTTTAAGGTTTCTTTTGCAGAGGAATGTTGTTATATCTGGTATCCTCTCTTCTCAACTTCAGACTCAAATTTGAAATGAAAAAATTCGCTCTCAGCTGTTATGCATGTGGTAAAATTCTCCATCTACCACTCTTATACTTCCACCTCTCAATCCCTCTCTTTCCATGCTCTTATATGTACCGAGCAATCACTTAGAAAAAACATATGTGCGACGGTTAGATAGATAGTGTCTTTAACAGTTGTAGTAGTTGTAGTAGTCACAGAGCAAGTCTGTCTCGAAGTGGACTACCACACCGAGGATCGACGCACAAAACACCGTTTGCCAAAGAAAAAGGAATAGTTTTTGCTAAAGAAGCCGAAGGCCCGTACACTTTTCGGCCTTTGTTGCTTTGATTCTGTTTATTTTTACCGTCATGTTCGTTTCGTTTGATCTGTGAGTCCTAAACGGCAAAACGCAGGACAAAAAACGGGTAGGGGAATTGGCAAACAGGTGATGGGGGACTTAGTTAGCCGAACACATTCATATTGATAATTAAGAAATTTAAGAACATTATTCTAACGCTTGAATAATATAAGGTCTATGCGTGTCATGACAAAGTTGCCAAAACAGGTCTTAACCAAACTTTGAGCATATTTTTGCTCGACTTCACATCGTAGATCAGGTTTGTCAGCGGTCACGGCGACCGAAATGGCTCGAATTAGACAACCTTAATTGATCTTTTTAAATTCATTTATTACTTTGTTGAGCACAGGTAGGTAGAAAAAGGTAGGAAGATTGTGACAGGCAGTGCAACAAAAAAGTTGCCAAACCACAGTGCTGAGATGACCAAAATTTGACAACAAAAAAGATTACTTTGTGACAATAGTTAATGAAACCTGATTCCGACCTTTTCAAACCAATCCTGGTATTTACAACAAAAGTTTAGATTACTTGATTTGAAACCAAGGTATTTCAAATTCATTTCCCAAAAGCGTTCAATTGAAAGATACGAATTTGTATAAAATCAGCGTTAAATAGGTATAGTTGAAACTCGTCATGTATTGGTTAATTTTTATCAATATGTAATTGACCTTTAACATCACACGATTAATGGAATTTAAATACGATAAGTTTCTTTAATTGTTGCTGTATTTTCTCACTCTGAGTAATGAATCAATTTATTTAAATGATTTTGGAAAAAGGAGATCGAAAATTTCATAGTTTGAAGCCGTTTTTGTTAGAAGGTTTGGTGTGTTGAGAGACATATGTTACAAAAGAAATATGTCTGTTTTTGGGTCAGTAGAATAAATCCTATGTCAACATGAAAAGGCTGTTCAGCTTTTTCAATCTGAATCAATTCTTAAAAAAGGGAGGCTCTAACAAATATAATCGCCCAAAGACACGCTTACCTGAAGTCTAGAATGTTATTTCCATTGTTACTCAAGCAATTAAATGTAATTTATCATTATAATGTACTATTTTAATAATTTTGTAAGAAAATTATGATGTATTCACCAATCAAATTAGTTTGACATTGATAGATGAATTTATATTTCCACGGTTCGAGATCTGACTAATTTCGAATAGTAACTGTTTAATTTCTTTATATTTTTTAGCTTGAAAGCAAAAAAGTTATCTGTGTCTTAGATCTTGAAAATTTTTGACATTTTTTATTATTTTCTTTCACGTTTTCTCCCCTATAGATCGGCCTAGGTCACATGAGTCGTACAAAGGTAAGCAAAAAAAGTCGGCAAAAAGTACAAGTACAATGGAAACAGGGCTTTCGTGAAAATAGATTTGTAACAGACAGTAAACTAGTTACATGCTATTTCATAGCAGTTGTAGACATGTAAAAAGTCACAAAGTTGAGGGCCTTCGAAGCAACAAAAATTTGTTTGATCTGTGTGACAAACAGTTGAGAACACCATTTGGGGCAACTTTTTTGGTTCATTTTCTAAGCACGCACCCTCCCACACGCCTCTGAAGGAAGCAGAGAGGATTGAATGCACGGTAAAACAAAAGGATAAAAGTCCTAAACGGCACGGTACTCCTTGGATGGGACAAAGATTTTAACCGCATTCAAGGCTTCACTGGGAAACGAGTGCAAGAGGGGTTGTTACTTAAATAAAAAGGCAAATAAATACGAAGTCAAAAACTGGACCTGAAGTTTTCAAAGCTGCTCAAGTTTTAAGACTGGATTTTTTCAATTAAACTTTAAAAGATAGATGAAGGCTTGATGAAATTTAAACATTTATAGGACCATGACTGAAATGTTCTTGGAACTAAGATCATGATTTATCAATATAGCAATTATTTTTTAATTATAAAAATAAAAGGCATACCATTGTTTACATAATCTCTCTCATTTACTAAAATTGAAGGCAACCAACATCAACTATGATAAATGAAAATTTTTACTCAATGGGCAACTGACGTAAAGTCGAGTATATGGATTAAAAGGCCCTTTTTATGACTAGATCTGCTTGAACCTTAAGAAACTTCGGCTAATGTTTTTACGAATTCAAATTAAAGTTATCCTAATATTTAGTAAAAGTTTTTTTATCTCTTTTTTCGTTTTCCCTTCCTAGAAAATTAGCATGGAGGATCTCTTCCAGTCTTCAATTGTGTTGTTCGGAAACAGTGGCATTCAAACACAATTGCTATTTACTGAAACTTTGTCGAAACGGGACAGATGAGGCTGGTGGAGAGATACAAACAAGTTCCGATTCGTATACAAGCTAGATGACCGAGAAAAAAGGGAGAGATATTTCAAGCTTCGATTGAAAGAAGAGAGGATATTTCTCTTGATTTAAATTGACTCAGCTGCACAATAACGTTGACAACATACATATTTTACAACCATCAAAATTTGTTAAAATACTGACTCGTTTCAATTTTTATTAAGCAACCATCTCATTTTAGATTAATTGTAGAATTTACAAAAATTCTTTTTAAGGAATTTTAAATGAGCCATGAGGTGACTTGAACCAAATGCCCATAGTGATAATTCCACCTTTCGAAATAATCCTCAAACATTTTTACCGGCAAAGGCCCACTTAAAAAACAACTCTCTGCATGGTGAATTAAACATTAGCGATACAATTTTGGCCCTTTTTCAAGCCTGCGTTTTAATCCGTTTATTCTGGCAATTAAGTTTGTTTTCAAAGGTTATTTGATGTTGGATTTTGCACGAAAGTCACTTGAATTTTAGCTCAATGAACTGGTTACTAAATAAAACTAGTTGGTTTGGAACAGCATCTCAAACTGCCAGTATTAGTGCATAGAAAATAAATGTAGGACCATTGCAAATATCGGAAAAATTGCTTTAAATCCATTTCATGATTGCCTTTTTTGCCAAACACACCAAAAAAAGCATCGATAGGATATGGATCTTTGCTCAATGCACCTTCGCTTCAAACGGTTGGTAAAAAAAGAGAATTGAGTCCAACTTTGACCAAACTAATATTTATTTGAAAATGCTTTCCTAGACTATATACTTAAAGACAATTTCATGATAATACCAAAGTATTAGACTTTAAAACACTTACCTACACAATTATTGTATCTTATAGTCATCTGAACTATCCCTGGTTAAATTTTGGGATTGATAATTTTTCTGATGTAATTATTTTGTGTTTTTAAAAATTAAATCAGGTTTTTTATTCATGTGATCTGCGTGATCTGCACAACCATCAATCTTAACTGAGGTAAACATCATGTTAGATGATAATTTTAGGACAAATCCTGGGGTCAAAAATTTGCCCTGACTGCCCGACCAAAAATAAGGTCACCCTTTTTGGGAAAAAGGGAGAAAACGGGTGCGTCAAAAAGGGTCAGAAAAGTTGTTTTTGAAAAAAGGGTAAAGACGAGTTAGAATTTAGGTTAAGGAATGCTGTAAAAATGAAAAATGCAGAGAAAACACAATGGACCCAGAGAATAGGGTGATATCGCCCTTTTTTTGAAGGAATGACAAACTTCTAAAATTTTTTAATAGGTAACATTTTTTATATTATCCTTGCTAATAAATGAATGGTTTGTGTAATAATTGTTGTAAACTTCATTTTCCTTGTCCTGTTTTAATTTTTGCCTCATCTAAAACCTATGCAACTTGTCCGTTCTTTTTACAGCCATTTGTCTATAATCTCTGTTCCTGTAGGATTTGGCCAATGATTTGTATTTGCATTTCTATTTGTGATAAGCTCCATCGAAATTTACAATTAAGATGCCAATTATAAATCATTTAAGATTCATTCACATTAGTTGTTGAATGTCCACAATAACATCAAAGATAACTTAACAGCTTGCATTGAATATTGATAATTAATTAATTAATTAATGAAAATGAAAATGCACACTGACATTATCAGCATCACTAGTAGCTTTTACTTGATTTATGTTTAATAAAGACATTATTTCTTGGTCACACTAATAGGTAAAAAGGTCTTTTTCAGGTTGACATGCAACAGTTGTGGCGAGATGCCGTTTGTCCAGTTAAATTTCACTTTTTTCAGCATTTCAAGCCTGTTGGTGAACGAGTGTCTTCCTATTTTTAACCTGGAGGTCTCTGGGATTGTTCCAATTCCCGGTCTTCTGTCATTTATGCATCTCTTTTTAATAAGTTTGTCAGACATAGGCAGTCCATTTGCTCCACGATAAGTTAAAACAATTGCCATCTTTGCGTTACAATAATTGGCCCATTGACGGGTCATAGAGTGACGACTTTTTTCATCTACTTCTCCTCTCGAGAGTTTGTTGAAGTGGTTACTAAGTATTGTTCGCATTGCTTGATAATGGATTAAATTAAGAATTTTCATGCACATACTTTTGGTAAGTGAGTTGAGCCACACAGGGGCAGCTACTACTACAATAGGCCAAATAAGTAGGAGGTTGTTATTTTTGACATGTCTTCTGTGCTGAGATATTTCTTCAGGAATTTTAATTGTCTAAGAATTTGTCTTGTTTTTGTTGGGACCTTTTTGATTTGTGTATCCCAAGATAGGTCTTTTTCAAACAGAATACTAAGAACATTAATGGCAGGGTTTGGCTTAATGAGTTGGGGTTTTACTGTGAGCGGATTTCCTTCCTTCTTTTTTCTATCAAAGTAGATTAATTCAGTTTTTCCAACATTGGTGACCATTCCAATGGTATTAAGGAAATCATCATGAATTGTCATTGTAGTGGTAAGCCTGTTTTCCAATGAGATGGGGTTGTCATCACTGAGTCAGACAGACATATGTGTCGTTGGCAACGGAAGTGATGAACACATCTGGTGGGAGTTAGGAAATGTACATGGTGAAGAGCCGCGGTCCCAATATCGAGCCTTGAATGCACTCTATCTTCAATTCGTTGCTACTAGATTCAGCCTCTTCTAGTTGTTCCTTGAAGGTCCTGTTGCTCAAGAAATCCATTAGGACCTTCATTAACCAGGGCGGAATTTTGTGTTGCCACTGTGAAGCAAAAACATTTGGCCTCAGTAAGTCGTAGGCCGCTGTCAGATCCAGACTATATACATTCGGACCATCCGGTTTTTGTCAAGTTCTTCCAAGATGTAGTCTTGAATTTCTAGCATGGCTGTTGTTGTGCTGCGAGAGGGCTTAAAGCCATGCTGAAAGGGGCCGTCTAACTCACCTAGCTGCTCAATGCGGCGTAGGATTAATTTTTCAAAGAGCTTGCTAACACTGTAAGATTACTAATTGTCCTATATTGGGACACAAGGTCTTTGGTGCCTTTCTTGTGGATTGGGGTCACAAGTGCCATGTTCCAGTTAATGGGCATAGCCATCCTTACTACTGAATTGAACAAGTTTTGGAAGAGATGTGGGTAGCAGGAACCTAGATCTATAATAACTTTCATGGCTAGGCCATCTTCACCACAACACAGTTTCGACTTTAGTGGTTTAGAGGCCAACTTTATTTCTTCGAAGGTAATGTTGCAGAAGTCATCCATTACATCAGGATTTGGCTCCCATGTCAAAGGTATGTAGCTGTTTGAGAGGTTATTAACTTTATCCACAAAATGTTCTGCAAAAATTTCACAAATGGCTTCTTTGTTTGTGATCTTGTTGTTGTCCACTGTGAGCTCTATGTCATCAGGAGGCCTATTGGGGAACTATGAACCACACGACCCACCAACCCTTTCTAAAACTGTAAAACCTTGTCCTTTATTTTCTGACGAAGAAGTGTCTAGGTCGTTTGATAGATTATCCAACAAAAAGAGTTCTGGGATGGACAGTATCAGTGGCTACTTTATTAAGATTTTCAAGTCTCAACTGACCATTCCACTAAGGAAACTTTTTAATTTAATAATAACAGAATAATTCACAATAAAGATCCTGAAGGCACAGTTTGTGAGTTTTGCAACTTATGCATCACCATGTTGGTCAGTTTCTCTGAATTACTCACAAAGAGCCCGGTTGAGGTCAGTGTATTTTCAGGCAATCAGAACAGTCCTGAGAGATTTCAATTTTAATTTGAACAGAACAATGCTTCTCAGAAAATCGAGAATGGAAAATATTGACAATATCTTATTTAAAAGAACATCCACTTTCATCTTTGGAATCTATTTCCACCTTGAGCCAACAAATCTAGCTGGGAGACTGATGAGTAGGGGTTATTTCAACGAGAGACAACCCGGTCAAATTATGTTTTTCGACCTCAGTCGCACAAAAATTGGTAGACGCAGTTTACTAAATCAAATTAGAGAGTTTACCAATGCCTGGTCCTTTGAGTGGACAGGACTCACCCCAAGTCTGTTTAAATCAAACCTAAATACACAGTTCCAGAGACCTACCTAGTCACCCATTACCCACAGAATGTTATTTTTTAGCTAGCGTGTTAGCGATAGTTTTGTTTAAGATAACCAGCCTTCTGGCATTGGAGGGTTTTCCCCTTGGTGGAGCATGTAAGTCTGAATTGTTATGGTATTTTATTTTATTGCACAAAAGCCAAGTTTTCCCCTCTGAAAACATAAGGGTGCCAGAGGGTCAAGACTCCTTGGTTCTAAAGTTTCTAGCCTAGGGCCATTAGTGTTAAATTCCTAAAATTGCAATTTTGTTATTGTAAAATTGAAAAACGGAAATATACTATTCAAATTCAAATTCCCTTCAAGTCAGCAACAACTTTCCAGAATGTTTTTGGGTTGGATCCTTTTAGCCGAGTCTGAAGTTGCCGCTTTTTTACTTGAGTTATTCTCTTTTGGATCTTGGTGTTTAGGTCACTTATTACCCAACTAGATGACCATTTTTTGTTCTATTAAAGTCCTTGAGTAACCTTTTTCTTTTCTTTTTTAGTTTCTCTAATTCTTGATCCAGGAGATCGGAGAGTCTGCTTGTTCTGATAACACGAATTGGACAAATTTCGTCAAGTGCTTTATTGATGGAATTTGTGATGTTTAAGGCAAGATCATCAACAGAGTTTCCTACTTGGCAGAAGGTGAGTTTACTTATGAGGCAGTCAGGTGTGTAAGACGTCCATATTCTTCTGTAATGTTTTTCTCTTTGGTTGTGGGTTATTTTGTTTTTTAACTTTACTAATACCACTTCATGATCACTGGTTAGTTTGTCAAGCAATTTTACTGAAATGTCCATTTTGCTGAAAACCAGATCTAACCTTGATGTTTTATGCACTTTTCTGTCATTAATAGTGATGATCCTTTCCAACGTGTTACTTTCCACCACTACAACCTCTATGTTGTCCAGTTTGATGTCGAGGGGTCTCAGTGTTGAGTCATCCTTGACAAAACAGACTAGCCTGCTTTTACCATGTGTTATGGTCTTTGACAGTATAGTCTTGTATCCTTGCAAATTGATCCATGGTGTGTCAGGTTTGACTTCTGCTTCTGATACAAAATGGCTGCTGGCTTTTCATCACTTGCAATATGTTCAACAGAAGGAAGCTTATTCGCAACACCTTCACAGCAGTTCCAAAAGACGATTGAGGACATTTTCAGTTATGGCAGTGTTTGATCAATGGGCGATAACTCGGTTTCAGGGTCGTCGTTTGTAAACAATCCGGTTACTTCAAGTTTCAATGAATTTGATTGATCACTCTTACATCTGACTTTAATTTAAGTAGAAAAGCAGAAACTGATTTCCCAATTTGCTTAAGTTTTTGAAAACGTCAGTACAAGACTAAGCAGGATGGAGAACGCATTTGATGTTGAGGATTTGAAGGTAATTTTTTTTATTTTTCAAAGTGTAGTAGGGCAATGATAATTCCCCAACCCTATCAATATGCTCTTGTTGAACGACTGAGCGCAGAGATCCGTCGGCAGTACCGTTACTGTACCTTGGGGTTTAACCAGGCAAGTAGAGAGGGAGCCGCTTTCTGGTTAACTTACAGAAGTGAATTGTTTGAGATCAGCAGAAGAAGATTTGAATATCATGCTTTATTCTTGAATGAACTGGCTGAAATCTTTGAGCTTTAAAATGCATTTACATCCAGATCTTAATTAATAAAATACCACACATTAAAATTATCTGCCAGCGAGCGAAGCGAGCGGCTAGTTTAGAAATTTCACTAGACTAGCGGTTTTTAGTCAAGTGGCGTCCGTCTGTGATGTCTATTTTTTGGCTCAATAGGGATCAGAGGTGTTAACATTGAATTACGTCTAGTCCCTCATTTTTTGAGCTAAATGGAATATTTTTTTATTTTTGGATAGATTAAATTATTATCTAAAAATGAAAATGAAATTTTTACCAGGGGATAGCTATAAATTTTTGCCCTTTCCTGCCTGAATTTGATGCTAGAGAGCATATTTTTTTTTAAATTTTTGGAAAGATTAATTCACTGTGCAAACTTTATGTTTTATAATGTAAATAATCTATTGATAGCTTAGGTTTCCGTTCTATACTTCTTACTTCTATGGGTTTCTATTATTGTATCACTCTGTCCTTGAGTTCCCTCTTTTGAAAGGAGAGAGTGCTACAACCCTTCTGACCTAAATACTTCCTCGATGTGTGTAAATGCAATGTATTGTAGAGTCAGTAATGAAATAGATTTCTTTAAAACAAGACGTGTTTTATTTTGGTTCATAGCATTTACGATAACTGGTGGCGTTGCGTTGAGATTGAAAATTGTGAAGGACATAATTGTAGTCAATTTTCAGTTAAACGAGCCCACAGTGTATGTGTAAAAAGGTGAACAAAATTGTGACTGTAAAAATAAACTGAGTTTGAGAGTGTGATCCGCAAACTATGTAAATAAGAAACATAATCAAAATGACACCACCCGAAGGAAACCAACCACCACCACCACCAGGAGGAAGTGGAGGTTGAGGTTGAGGACAACCACCAGTGCAGTGCAACAGCAAGTGAAACACCCAAAGATACTGCTATTCTTTGGGCTACCAAATGGAAAGGATGAGATCAAAGCCAGACACCTCGTGGCCAGGATTAAGGCCCACTGCACTGCAACCGGTAGGACGACCCAATGTTCAGAGTTATACTTGGTGCTCAGGGGCAATGTGATTGCCTGGTACGATTTTCTTGTTATTATGGGAGTGAACGAACGTAACTGGGATGAGCTGAAAAGGGTGTTTCTCAGAGATTATGAATTTAAGATTGCAGGAAACATGGCCTACAAACAAGACTCGCTGCAACAGAAGTCGGGAGAAACTTTTTCGCAAGAGTCAATTTGACAATAGATGATTGCTGCAAGGACTGTCCTCACGCGGGTAACCCGAATGCTACCGATGTAAGAAAGTTCTTTCAGAAGGGATTTTTTGTAAGTGGTCTGTGAAGCAATATCAAAACAGAGACTCTAAAGCAAGAACCTATCGGTGAATTGATGGAGGCTCGACAGTTTGCCCAGAAAGTGGAATTTATTGCCAATACAAGGGGAGACAGGAGCTTGCGACTCCCGTTGCTACCGTGGATGATTTAGAATGGCAGGTTGGCGCTCTAGAAGCGGAGGAAACAGAGGGCGATGCCATACAAGAAGAAGAAGTAGCGTTGTTGAACCGTTTGAGAGCGCGCAACGGACGGAGACCCATCCGGAGAGGCGGAGTGAGTTGAATGGGACGCAGAGGTGGTTTCTGCACCGGTGCTAAGTTCATGGGAACTTGTTACAATTGCGAGTTGCCGCTTGGCTTGGGTGCCGCCCGGTAACCTTCTTTTTCCTGTTAGTGAAGCCAAAAATGGCCTAATTAATTGTGAAAAGGAATGAGTTTGAGG
>Ga0194133_10005244_pt1 | contig 16646 bp, 16 predicted proteins | sample TA2KigOf40mmetaG_FD_155448 | JGI IMG/M metagenome (GOLD analysis project Ga0194133, IMG submission 155448) | Freshwater microbial communities from Lake Tanganyika, Tanzania - TA2015055 Kigoma Offshore 40m | ecosystem: Environmental > Aquatic > Freshwater > Lake | place: Tanzania: Lake... | reverse complement strand
GGTTTGTGCTGTTCGAAGCCGACATTTCTTACCGTGATTTTATGTTATAAATTAGGGCCAAAACACAGTTTGTATACCTTTCTATCGCAGCGCCACTATAGAGCGCGGACTTTCAACCCTGGGTGCCTCATTCCAGTCTGTAAATTATAGATGTCTGTGGTCTGAGTCTGACCAACCAAAAAAAACCTGCGTAGTGTGAGTGAGATATTAAGAAAACTTCAAACAAAAGAATTCAGAATCATATTAAACAATTAAACATGTAGTTGCGATCGACGATCGTCTTAGATTAGATGTTCTATGGGCGTCGAATCGAGTTTTGCTAATTCAGAACCAGTACATGATGTAGGAGTCCTTTGGAACAAAAACCTGGAGCTACAAATTTAGAATTATCATCAAGGTACTTATTTTGGAAACTGAGTTGAGTAATATCCCTCGATAAGCTACAGGAGGTTATTTCTTAAACTTTTTGTCGCTAAGCTTAAAACTCCCCCTTTGGTACTAATTAAAAAACAACTTGTCACTAACAACAAAAAATAAAGAGATGTAAAAAATTAAATTTAAATACTGTTATAATTTCAATTTGTTTTTAGAGACATAAAAAACCTTTTAATAAATTTTTTTATAAAAGTTTTCAAAGAGACTACAATCGATACAGGTTTGATCTTTTTTCGGTCATCTTTAGGATGTAAAAATTGTTTCCTAATTTATCTCTAAAAGATTTTTCATTTCTTTTAGTGCTTTAAAATGGAGGATAGAGAACCTCTTTTTGATGAAGATGGGCCAAGACCAAGCCTTTCGAGTCGCGTGACTTCCTGTCTATCTACGAAAAGACGTTTCCTCATCTTTTTATTCGTACTTTTGCTCATTCTTGTTGGGCATGGTATTGCAATTTATTTCATCTACTTTAGATGTGCAGAGCCCAATTGTTTTAACCTCAAGGTAAGATAAAATCTTATGCCTTTAGCCACAAAGGGCTTTTACATAAGTAATTAAAATCCAAGGTTATGTCCCTGAATTGTTGGGGAATGCCCTCAGCCTTGGGAAGCCAATTTAAAGAAGAGAGAATAAAAGGTATTGCTGAAAGACTTGGAAAAACAGAGTACGATGCATATCTGTTCCAAGAGCTTTGGATGGAGGCAGATTATTATATGCTTAGGTAAAAGCACTTCCTGTTTCCTTGTCATTTTAATGATCAAAGTCACAAGACCAAGATATTTGATAATTTGGTATCCTAAATGTATGTGCCCTATTTTCACACCATCTAGATGGTCAAATTTCATGTCCAGTTTTTAAAGGTATTTGTTTTGATTTGCTTTTTTCCCTATAAACTAGAAACTCATTGCCAAAAGATTACTATATGACAGAATTCAGAGAACTTGCCTTGTCAACTTGTGATGGTCGTGTTTTGCCAACAGCTTGCAGTGGTCTCTCTATTGCCTCTAGGTTTCCATTTGAGGTACCTGACAAATTGCTATTTTTATTGACATTTTTATCAGTTGAATTGTGTTTTCAAGGCTATTGAATTCAATTCTTACACTGACCATGGTGACCCAGGGAAAGTTTTCATAGATGGTGAGTGGGCGGCACGAAAAGGTGTGGGGAGAGTTCGTGTAAGACCCATTCCAAATATCACCGTGGACATTTTTGTGACTCACACTGCTGCAGACCCAGACCCAAGCTATGGTTACACCAATGATTTTTACAGACGAGCACAAGTGAAAGAACTCATTGAATACATTAGCAAATCCGACGCTGACGTTGTCATCCTTGGGGGAGATTTCAATGCTGGCCCAGATAATTCACTTGGTATAAGCATGGATTCCTTATTGCTCATAAAGTTTTTTTCACTCGGCTATTTATTTCCCAGGCTCACCTTACTCAACAGTTCGCCAAATCATGACAAACAGCATTGAGGAGATATTCTATGAGCTCCAAGAATGGTTGAACGTCAAGTTTGCAACATATGGGAATCTTCAGAACACTTTCTCGGGACACATTTATGCTCCAGTTATTTATGATTACATATTTTTCAAGAAGAATAGCAACCAGACAACTGTATATACAAGCTTGTTCGAATTGCCCTTATTCAAAATGATAGTTTTTCCCAACCTTAATTCCTCAATCGAGGTAAAATAGTTTTTTTAAAGTTAGCTCCTGCATGTTTTAGGATCTAATTGTTCTTCCTTCTGGTTTAGGAGAAATCAACTGATCAGGAGCAGAGCAAAAACAGTCGCGAAAAAAGGGAAACTGTTGAATCTGGGCCTGGCAAAAGCATCAGTTTGTCTGATCATGAAGCAATCACATCAACAATATACATTCGTTATACTTGAACAAAAGTTCAAACTCAGAACCCACGTTTTGGCACAATTGAACATAAAATATTTGATATTCTTGACTGATATTTAAGTTTATTATTTTACACTCGTGAATTTTTATTTTTTAATCCTTGTACACTTTTTTACCTTGCCTTTGTTGAATGTCACACAAATTTTTTTTTCCAGATAGACACTAATTAAAACTACTAATTTAACTTTACTTCTAAATGTACATGTAAAGTATATTTTATCGGTGGATGTTAACTTTTGGTCCATCTTATCTTAAAAATTCTTTTTTACTCCATTGAATTTTTGATTCAATAATATATAAATCCCAACGATCACAGGCTTTTCATTTATTGCCACACTATTGTAGCGTGGCCAAGAATATATTTGAAACTGAAAGGTCTCGATCCTTCTAGCCAGTCTCTTTGGGCTGCCATTTCATATTTTATTTTTCTAAAAGCTCTCAATTTTTCCTCTAGAGTTCTAACTATGTGGAGCCACACACATATTAGGGATGTCAAGCACCTTTTTTGTGCATACAATGTCTCCATAATGAACCTTTAAGCTTTGGCCAAAGGTTGACTGGACCACTAGACCACAGCAACCCCTTTATATAAGTAAAAATGTTCCCATTTTTGTAGCACGCAATATCTTTACTCTGCACAGGATTTTTATTTTTGGGTTTTAAAGGTAGGGGTGTTCTGTTCTGTTCCAAACTAGTCCTTGAGCCTTCTATAATGTAGGAACATGTTTCATAGAGTTACGTAACTTAAATCAAGAATTTCGAGTGAAACAAGTGTGGTCGAATCGAAATAGCCATCTGCAGGTTGCCCGTACTTGCCTGACTTAAATTTTTGTCAAATTTGGCAACCCTGTCTGGTTATTTTTTTTGTTTTTACTCGCCACAACGAGCGTATTTATCTATTGTAAAAAGCATGGCTCATATTTCCAAACCACAGGCTTCAAGTCAAGTTTAAAAGTCATTTCCAATCTCAATTTTTCTTTCTTTTTGTTGAGCAGCTGACGGTGACTTCTCTCGATTTGATATTGGCTATTCAGTAAAAACTTCAGATAAAACTCAGGTAAAACTGCAAGTATTTTAGACTGAATAACTTGTTGAGTAAAATTGACTTACTTGATGCATTAGAAACTTGGCAAGTGAGTACTCAATACCCCTAAAAATCATAACTTGTTTTATAACTAGTAATTTTATGAATTATGTTCTTGCTATTTAAGATAATTTTTAATTTTATAGGAAAACTGTACCACAGCCGAGCAACCCCACTCTACAGCATTTTGCAATGATTCACAGGTGGACTAATAATTTTGGATCTTTTCCTCATGGCTCATGCTAAAATTGAGGACAGCCTTCTCCAAAAAAAGAGCCGCCCACGCAAGTTTTGACAATTAAGCATTTTTTGAGTCAGACGTGAAATTTTAAAATTCATACTTGCAACAAATTACAATACACTTGACTTGTGTACTTGAATGTCGTAAATGGCAACAACTTTGATTCTCCCAACAAAAGTAAATTCAGACATCAATAAGTCATGAATTTTCCTTACAACCTAAGCGAGGTCTTTCCTGTCGCCCAACGTGAGGTTGTCAAAATAGGTCACGATCTGCTACCCCATGGCACATCAGCCTTTGGCGGTGGAAAATCTTTTTACCTTTTGCAACAAAGAGTCAGTGAGATTCTCGACACTGTGGGAGCAGCTTCGGCTCAAGCTCAGGGACTAAAAACACCAATTACATCAGGAGACAAGCTGAGGACTCACGGAGAGCACATGGTTAGTTGATTGTATAATCGTGATCCCATCACAAGTCATAGAAAATTTTCCATTCTTCCTTGCATATAACAAGCCACTCAATTTGAATAAATAGCCCAATTGCAAAAATTACAATGAGTTCTTAAATACTCCAGGTTTACCTGTTACTCGATCGAGAAAGCAATGCAGGACGAGGGAGCGTAGTTGGACTTCTGAAAGTCGGAAAAAAGAATCTATTTCTACTAGACCGCACAGGCGATCAGAATGAAGTATATCCCACTTGTGTTCTCGACTTTTTTGTTCACGAATCGCGACAGAGAAGCGGATGCGGCAAGAAACTTTTTGAATTCATGTTGCAAGATCAGAAAGTTCAGCCACGATTGTTAGCGATTGATCGTCCGTCGCCAAAGCTTGTCGGTTTTATGAGAAAGCATTATGGATTAGCCTCTGTCATCCCTCAGGTAGAGCTGGTTATTTTTTCGGTAAAATCTGTAAAAGATTATTTTTATCCTGAATATTACTAGGTCAATAACTACGTGATTTATGATGGATTCTTTACTAATCGGCCGTTTGAGTGCAGCCCAGGTCCCAAACGAGCTCGAATCTACATGGGGAAGCTCCAATACCTGTAAAGAATCCCAACTATGATGAACGCTATCTATTCTATTTATTCTTCCTATAAGGGCTTTCCACTCTCGTATTTATCTCTCAAATCCAGACTCTAATTTTAGTTTTGAAAATAACCCTTTTTGTCAAAAGAATCGTACTCAACCTTACTCTAAAAAGCAAAGTAAAACACCAAGTGTTCTTTGCTTTGTGATTGATTTGCGCCATTTTAATCCTTGTCGGTGATAAGTAGACTTCTTGGGAAAAATTACTTTCAGTTAGATTATCCTTTGTGATGTCATAGCAAATTTCTTTTTCAATTAAATGGCCTAGTCACGCTCATTAAACTAACACGTTATTTTAAAACAACTTACAATTGTCTCAAAATATTTTCTTCATTGATTGGAACTTTGTGTCAAAGGAGCATTTTCCTAACCCTAGCCCCTTTTTATGGGTACTCCGCTTTATTAAATTTGCATTTTCTAAATCAATTTTTAAAAAAATGTCCATGTAGCTCCATGTTTTACTTTTCCAGCATTCAGTCTTCATAGGGCAAATATGAATTTCGACTACTTATTTTGGATAGTTTTTTAAGTTCAAATAAACTACAATTTTACATTTCATTCGTTTGATAATTTTTTAATTTAAGTCTCAACAATGCCAATTACTGATTTTATAAATCAATTAGTGAGCTCGCTTAAAAAGGGGGCTTTGTAAGCTTTTGCATGACTTCAGGAACCAATAAAAAAGAAGCTGGTAGCTTTTCAAATTTACTAACTCCTTGGTTTGAACGACTCAAGATATGTAAATGTTACTTGAAAGATATGTTTGATACTACTGTTCAACTCTTAGCGCATTAATCATGAATCTTTTCTGCTTGAATTCTTCTGTCTGTGAAATTCAAAGCTAAAACTTTTCTGGCTTCTTTGCTCAGATCAATCGTACTTTAAATTAAAGCCATAGAATAAAAGGCAAATCCCTAAAATATTTAGAATCTTTAATTAAAAATATATTTTTCATCAGGTTTTTAAGCTTGAATTTGTAACTTCAGATAATGCAGGCTCGACGAAAAATCTTCTGAACTCTCTGGGGATCTTTCCAATATGTTTCAAGAGAATCAGTCGAAGCCTTTCACAATACTGCTTGTAGTTTTTATAAGGTTCAAACTCTCGCTGCAAAATTCCTGAGTTGCACGTAAATGGAGCTGAAAAGTGCAGTTATTTCTCACGAGGTTCCATGATGTAAAATAGTAATAAAACATCCCTAAATCTTTACCTGGACTTGGTACATTGTCTCTAACGTAATTCCAAATGTCAACAAGAATGCAATGTAAATGAAAAGGATGAAGGATATGAATGATTTCAGAAACTCCATCCAAAGGAGGTGGAATAAACTGACCGATGGCCATAAGCTGAAGAATCTTACGGGTTGTCTGGAGATGTTGTGGGCTTTCAGAAGCAGTTGTACTTAATGAGGATTGCCAATGGTACATCTTTAAGAAAAATGGTTTTTTGCATATCAAAAATTATGTGTTTCGATAGCGAAATAATGCAAATTTGTTTTTGATAATCATGAAAAAACGTTGCCTCCGGTGGAAAAATATACCTGAACAGCTAGTGTGGCTCGCAGAATAACCGAACAGTAACAGAGTGCAGGCCTAAATGTAGCAGCTTTTAGTATTAAGGTTAAACATATTATCTAATCTTATTATAAATGAACTGGAAACTCATTTAAAGATTTACCTCGCCTCAGCTATACCCCAAAGAAGCTTCCACAATATTGGGTGATCAGAAAGTGTATTGCTTATCTTCAAGTCTCTCTCGACAGTCACTCGGGCAAAGTCCTCCTCTGGCCAAGGCAGACCATTGTACATGACATCTAGAAAAATGAACTTTTGAAATGGGCCTCTACATGTGAGCAATGTAGGTATACAAAAATCCAACATATAAGGCAATCTTAAAAAATGGATGTTTCAAAAAAACTTTACCAGGAGAAACGAGATCCACGAGAAGAAGGGCAAGTTGTCTGCAGGCTTCTTTTGACATTTCACGTTTCATGTAATCTACCGTCCTTGCCGGCAGATCTTTTTGTTTTTCAGAGCAATGGCATAATTTAAATATGATCGAAGTCAGTATAAAAGTGTTAGTCTCTATGTCTTCTTTTGAGAGGGGATTTTCAGACTGGTCGCAGCGCTTGCCATCTCCAATAATTCCAGCATGAAAAACTGTAGATGCTCCTAATGGCTGAGTCGGCATCGACCTACATTTATTTGATTGTTGGCTTTCACTAACAAAACATATTTTATTTAAAAAGATATACCCAAATTTGAGATTTTCTTCATAAAGGCTTATTGGTTTTACAGGAAGCTTTGGAGATTTAAACTTTCCACCAAACAGCTTTGCAAATTTGGTCTTGATGGCACCCTCAATCAAAATGCGAAGAATCATGTTCAAACCTAAGCAAACAATTAGTGTTCCCAAAATTGTACTGAAAATTATATGAAAGTTACTTCAATCAAACATTTGAAATTACCTTCAGGCCTTGAGGACAATTGTGAAAGTAGAAAAGTAATTTGTTGAATAGCAGGAATGAGTTTTTTCTGATTAATTTCTGATCTCCTCTCAATGAGATTGAAAATTGCAAGTATTAAGGTTTGAGAACTATTGTGTAGCAGGGACGGTCTTATGTTCTTCTGGGGAAACTGTTAATCAAAATAATCAATTTGTTATCTCTCTTAATATTTCATCTACCAATCAAATCAAACCTGTATTAGATGCAGTATTTTTAAAACGTTTGGTATGAGCTCAAACTTTGACATGAAAGGGATTATCAGGTTAACCTTTAAATAAACGTATCATTTATCAGATGATTGAAATAAGGCCTTGGTGAAACATGAGAAAAATAAAAATAAAAGTATGCTGCTTACTTGGTTTATAACAGGAAGCGTGAATTTCGACAGAATACGGTAAGATTCTTGACCAGAAGGGGTTTGGGGATCTTTGGTTTTATCCATTTCTACTTGAAAATGTAAGAGCTTTCCAAGATTATCAAGAACTTGAGATTCAGAGAAACGAAAGGCAAGCTTTAAAGATTCCTCAACGACATCTATATTAAAATATGATTTACAGGCCGTAAAAAAGGTGAAAATTTCAGTTATTCAATCTAAAATAGTAAAATCAGGCCAGGGTTACTCACCCGGTACCCACAGTTCAATGTCTCTGACAAAAATCATCAACATCCCAAGATCTTCGTCAGTTTCTGCATTTTCTAGCAGATATCTTAGTGTTTTAATTGCCATTGGCCTTCCTCCACTAATGGAAATAATATGAGCCAGGTTGAGCATATATTTTCGTCTGAAGGAGTCCTTTCCAAGTAAGTAGTTTGATATCAAGAAACTGTAATTTCCTTGACAAGCCTCGATTATAGGAATGACTGCCTCCCCAGGTTTCAACTGATGTTTCAAATAATTATGGTTGTAACTTTTTATCTCTAATTCAAAGTAAGTAATATCTTTAGTACCTGGTGAACAATTTCAAGTAAGTCTGTGAATAAAAGCTCCATCACAGATCTACATCCAGAAGTAACTTGTTTTATTGAACTATCACGCTTTTCAGTAGATTCTCCCACAAATTCAAATAAAAGTTGCCAAATATCACGCCCGATGGTACTGTCACATTCTATAACATGAATAGCTTTGAAGAGGTATTCTTAGTCTAATATAATATGTACTGAGCTTACTTTTGATCAGATCAACTACTAAGGAAATGAGTGTTCCACTTTCTGGAAAATAGAGATCAATCCATTCAGGTGTGATTGCTTCTATTTGCAATGCAACCTCCAAATTTATAGAGTGAAGGATGTCAACTAAAAGAGATGAGGAAATGACCTCTGAGAGAGAAGATAACAGCTGTAAAATTTAATGAGCGTCGTTAAAATCAATATTTAAAAGTTCTTTGTTTCTTCAAGCTTTGTATATAATTACTAGGAAGTAAGGAATGGTCCCAACACGTTGCTCTCGAATCTCATCAGTTACGTCGTCGTCGTCTTCAATAAAAGAATCCTGAACCATTTTTTTGATGGAAACTCGGACCTCATGGCTATGGGTACTTCCAAGATGACCCTAAAAATTCATGTTTTGATTTATAAAAGGCTTTAAATAGAAAAAAAGTACAAACCAAAATCCCTGTGACTGAATCAATCTTTGGTACTTTAGACAAGATAACAAATCCATCTTTCACAATTTGAGCCTTTTGAGCGATTCCGTAAGCAACAAACTCTTGCAAACCAACTTCCAACACTCTGAAGTAATGAACTGAAGTGTTTAGATGCTAGATTGACTGATTTCCGTGGTTGAAAGTTTTACCTTGAAATCACTGTGTCGGGAAAGCAACCTCCGACATGGGCCACTACCCAATCAAAATCTGGACCATGCAAAACACTGGCCTCCAAGAGTGCAGAGACACACTTGTCAGTCTGATTGATATCCTAAAAATTTAATTTGATTGAACTGGAAAGTTTAAAATTTCAGTCATAAAATATTTACTAAAAAACAGAACCTTTTCTCTGAGTGTTGATATGCATTGAACTGTCAAATCTGAAAGCATCTTAATTACATCGATACTCAGCCAAAGAGGTAATAGTTCAAGTATTCCAGGCTGCTCTTGCCTTTTATTGGTGGCGATTTTTGCATCTTCATAAAAGCGCTAAAAGAGTAAAAATATTACACGTGGATCTACTTTTATAATAATAATAGTGTTTGAAAGCGTATTTCTTGCCTTTATAATTAGTGCTGAGTGCCTTGATGATAGTTCACCGAGAAGAGATAATGACCATTGAGAAATTAAGGGTGCCCAAGCAGGTCCATTAACACCCAACAACTCTTCCATCAAAATTCGAAGATCTTCAATTGTCGAGGAAAGCTCGTCAACGCTTGAGGAGGAATAATTACTCTGCTCTGGCTCTAGATGTGTAATTAGAGCCATATCTATCAAACTAAAATGATAACGTATCGAACAATCAATTCTTAATAATTTGCATATTTGTCAGCTCTATCGATAGTAATAATAAAAGTCAATATAATTGTTGGTGAAATAACATGGAATAATAACTACCTCGAAAAATAGTCCCAGACTGCATCTTTCGCAACCGGTAGATGGCGCAGGAGCCTAATTGCAGTTTTGGCATGACGATGAGGCCTAGACCTTGGACTTGGGTTTGTTATCGATACATTTGCCAGAAACTCCCTCAACTCCACTAAGAGGTGGTCGCCATCTTCAGTGAGTGGTGAAGGAGAGGCGGGAGTGGAAATCGTGGGCATGATGGCACCTTTAATCAAAGATAATTTTCAATGTTGAATATGTTTTAGATATTTTAAGTTAGTAGACAACATCATTTGATATATTTTGTAACGCTCGAATTTTTACAAGATAGTCCAAATAATACGCTTAATCAGAGCTTTAAAAGGAGTACAATCAGAGAGTAAAATCACTCATTTTGAAATAAAGTATTTATGGTTGTTTTGACGAGAAGCGACTGTCAATGTTTGCCTCCGAAAATCTCAAAAAAGACATAAATAAATCAAGAAAAATTGTTTCAGAAACAGACACAATTTCTAGGACATAGGACAGGTTATCTAGAACTTTGAGTTTATCTAATTTTTATGGAGCTTTAAAGACAGTCGTAATGGCCAAATACTTCCTTGACTAGGTTATTTTTCGTGATTTTATAACAAAAATGGTTTCGATGGATTGATTCATGGCGGCAAAGGTATCTCAGTTCTTAATGAAGCTGGCATCTTTGAAACTAACTGAAACGCAAGACACTAAAATAAGCTTCCGATTTTAAAAATGGGATCTTCACATTTTAACATAATCACACACCGATCTCTACTTTAGGGCCTAAATTTCCAAAAATAGGTTTTCAAAAATATCAAAATTGTTGCAACACGCTCAAGTATTTAATTCTTCCATCTGAATTTGATGGTGCGTCAAGGAGACCAATCTTTACTCGAAATGGGAACGGGAGTCAGGTAAATTGTGGTAAACCACTAGAGCAAATCGTCGATTGAAAAGGTTTTAAACTCAGCAAAATAGAGACTCTATCTATCAGAGAAAGGATATTTTTAGAATTACGGCATAAACTGCCTTTGCTGCGCGGTGGAAGTTCAGACGATCTGTTGCTTTTTTTTGTTGGCAAAATTCATCATCAATAAAGTAATGCCATAGGGGAAATTAAGATGTCACTACTTTTGCATATTTTTTCGTACTATTCAATACCATTAAAGTATCATTTCCTAATACTTAATGAAGACCAAGATTATCTCTGCCGCCGAAAAGAATTCTTAATCTCAACTTAACGTGGCAAACGATTTCACAGACTACGATTTTTGCAAGCATGAAAAACTTGTTTTAGAATTAATTGTCAATCATTTATCGTAGATGCGTCGAGGAACGCTACAACTCTGGTCTTGAGTTAAGACTGTGATAGCACTTCAGTTTGTTGCTCTAACAAGCACTCAGCCATGTGAGTGGTATCACCGTTCACTTTCACGTCGGTTACTTCCTCGTTTTCATTACTTTTACTCGTAATTTTCACAGCACTTGAGTCTTTTTCCAACGATGAGACAGCAACTGAAGAGACGGTTGCTGATGCAAAAATCTGCTTCTTGGCTTGACGTTTAATGGTATTGAAGATTATCTCATCGTCTTCTGATGTAGAATAAGCATCTTCCGACTCCTCGGAAGCAGATGAAACAGGGCGAGGAAAATCAGGTGTTTCCCTGAATTTTTTAGAATTACTTAATTAAAAAAACATTTCAATAATATTGTAAAGAAGTTTTTTATAGGTTTGTATCTTTGTTAGCCAATATGTTAATTTCTTTACCTAGCATGAGGTGACATCGAACCATTCATACTCGATGTCGCTCTTCCTACGACGCCATCTTCCTCTCCTTCTGAAAATGTTCGTGGATTTTCGCTCTTAAATCCATTGCTTGAAGCTTTAGCGAGAGGTTCTGTTTCTACAGCTGTAACTTCATTAGATGCAATTGATTCGGAAGCCTCTACTGCACCGAACTCAGTCTCTGTCTGACAGCTTCGAGTCGTCATCTTGGGACCCATAAGAGGATTTGAGTAGGAGCCGTTGCGACATGAAATTTCCAGCATTTCTCGGAGTCCCTTCATGTATAGAAGTAAAATTTTAGAGTATAAAACAAAGGGTGCAAGTTCTCAGATTTCTTACCTTGTTCTCTGTTACTAGCCTTGACATAAGCTCGTGTTCTTTTGCATAGTTGGCCTCGTCCACCTCAATCGACTTCTTCATGACAAAAGCCATTTCGCAGATTTTATCAGCGCGCTCCTGTAAAACCTAAAATCAAAAACGACTATGAAAACTTTTTTTTTATGCTTTAAATGATTTCATGAAAACTTTTTTTAATGCTTTAAATAATTTCATACGAAAATGATTAATAGGGTTTGTTATAATCCTTTGAAAGATTAAAAGTAGTAATCTTACCGCTGACTTTTGATTGCTTACTGTAATTTCATCAAATTTGGTTGACTTGATCAGACTTGAAGTCTGCTTGCGGTACTTTGACATGATCAACTCAAGGGCCTTCTGATGCTCCTCAAGGGCTGCTCGTAGTTCCTTATTTTCGTGCTGAAGTTGCCTAATGTGACGGTTTTCTTGCTGAATGCCTGTAAATCGGGCACAAAATTCCATTTTAGATTCAACAGAGACTGAAAGGTAACGCTGCTTTTTTTACATGGGTATGTTTTTGTATCTTAAAAGAGGAAGAACCTATTCACTGCTCACAACAATTTTGTAAAAAGTGATTGATTAAATATAAAGGCTATGTAGATACACCTTTGAATTTCATAAAAGGGAAATTTCTTTAGAGAAAATTTTAACCACTACTGTATCTTAAACTAAGTATTTTTATCATTTCCACTTATCAGTTTCAGGCAAATTCATCATCACCTGTCTTGCTCAATTTGAAAAAATTTTATCACACAAGTATCAACATTGATGAAAATTCTGACAAAAAATATTTTCATTCCATTAGGGATGCTAAGTCATGTGATATTTTTGAATGTCATTTTATTTTATTTTATTAGTATTGTCAAAACTTTGAGCCTACCAAGGACTAACTGAGCTCTGGGTCTATTGTGAGCGATAGAATTTAACGAGTCGATGTCCTCTTGATACTGTCGCATGGCTTCCACTTCTTTGAGTACTGACTGTGCCGAGGAAATAACTTTGTCTGCCGTAACATCGTGGTCTCGAAGGCGAGCTGGATAGAACGAAAAATATAAGTTTAGTAGTTTGCAATTGAGAATGTGCAGGCTTATCACAAAATAGGGACTCACTGGAAAGCCTTTTGGCATCCAGAAGAAGCTGCTGGACTGTGAGAGACATTGTTCAGATTGCCGAAACGGTAGCTCTTTTCTAGAGTTCTAAATGCTTTTGAGTGATACGTCTCATGTTAGATAAGGAATTAATGAATCAGTATACCGTTGAACTTTCTTATACTATTTCTATCGTCTTGTCAGAATGAATATTTTCTGTGTCATCTGCCGTCGGTGAAGTCACATTTTTCCGAGTGAAACAAGTCCAACGGACACCCACTATTCAACAAAATGATACAATCTATTAAATGGAGATGGCCAGGAGGTAAAAGACGCAACCCAACACCATATTCACTTTTGTAAATTGAAATTGTTGCTATGGCACTGTTTGGCCCGAGAAAGAATTTTCATTGAAATTTCGATCAAAAGTTTTTATTGAACAACAGAACTTTACGGAGTAACAAAATTGGCCACACTGAATACAGATCGAATCGTGACTTAAAGATTTTTCATGGAAATGAAGATTCATTTGGACAAGAATTCAGTATGATAAAAAATTAACAAAAAGGATCAATTACATAAAAAGTTTTTCGAGAGAAAAAAAGTTATTTATTTATAGACGCCAGCAAGAACTTTTTCTAAATCAAATATTCTTTTCGAAAAACAGCCAGGAAAAAAAGGCTTCGCTACTCATAAAAACAAGAGTTCAGCAATAGCTCACCGAGCTGAGATAATTTTACGATCATGTCTTTGGCTGATAATAAGTTTTATCAGTTGTTCTAAAAAAGGAATTTTATGCTAAGGCTATGATAATTAAAATTATTTTTAAAATCGCAAAATGTAAAAATTCATCTCAACTTTTGCAAGCAGTTTTTTAACTCACGAAAAAAGATGGAAAAAGCATTTCTGTATCTTTATAGCTATGGATATGAAAAATTGAAACCATAGAAATTTACAAATTTAAGAAAATCATTACTCTGAAAAAAGCCACGCCGTTTTGAGGTTTCACGATGCAAAAAAATAGATAAATTGTGATTGAACAGAAATTTTTTACTGAGATTTCGAAGCTCGACAACTGATTTTTCACCAATTGATTAAGATTTCCAACGTTCATTAATTCCAGATATTGGGTTTGGGACGCGGCGGGTTAAGTCCGGTCAGCCTTTTGCGGGTCAAGAAAATTTTCCTCAAAAACGCCAACTTTATCAATTTTTATCTTGTCGGACCAAAAAAATGTCCTTGACCATTCACAACGGGACTGTCATATCACTTCTTCTCGCTCATACTCCATACCGTACAATCCTCCGTAGCACTGATGGCAAAGGACGCTACCCTTAACCCCCCTTTGGGGAGCAGTGTGAGAAAACAAACCAAACAAACAGCTATGGTATGGAGCGCCGCCAAAATCCAAATATTTGAACTTTGAAGTTTAGAAAGTGCGTGTAGGTTTCTTGTTGACTTTCTCTTAAAAATTTAACTACTCTGAACATATTAGTAACTTATGCAAAGATTGGGTTAGTTTTTATCAACTTAATAAATATCTTCAAATGACCTCTGCAAGAGACGGTACTCTAAACTTAGAGGTAAATGTGCAGGATGAATTATCCATACCGTGTATTATTTCTGTCACAACTGAGTTGGTGAGTTGAAAAGATACCCAAAGCTGTAATTAATTGACCAAAACTTTTTAAAAAATAATTTCAGTTGAAAATACTTCTGTACCAAAGAAGGCAAATACCAGATCAAATGGATCGTTTGAGGCATAGATCCACCAAAACTCTATCACCTGAAGTTTGTCGTGAGACAACAAATACTAGAGAAGTAGTAACTGCAGATTTTGTTATTAGTTGACAGCTCATTTAATGTAACTGATCCCACTAATACTAACACATACAACGATGAAAATGTTGACTTTCACCATTTCCTGTCACTGATTGTCATATCTTAATTTAAATTGGTTAGATTTTTCTAAACAAGCTTCTGGACAACAACAAAATCCTTGCGGGAACAATCATTTTAAATGACTACTAATCAAGGCATAATGCGGGCGTCAAAAATTTTGTTCAGACTACTGGGGCTGGAACTTTACAATACACATTATTAGGTCACGGTGACCCCCTCTTATTTGAAAAATGTTTCTCTTTTGGTACAAGCGAATTTAAGTTACACTGACTAACGAATTTTTTTATTAAGATCCGTCAGCAAAAAATGTTACTTCAGCAACGTAGACAAGATGAACGTTTTAAAGTAAAAGTTGACTCTGTCATAGAAGAATTTGACAAACTTGTGGATGCATTCAAAACTGAAATGATTTCAATTCAAGACACAAGTTCTCCTTCTGTTGAGGACATAGCAATTGTTTTTGGTGCTACCCCGGTAAAATTTAAAATTTCTATCCTCAAAAGTTCTTTAAATTACAAGACAAGACTATTTTTAATCATTAAAAAATAGTATAAAATTCCTTATCTTTTAGAATATGTTAATTACCATTGATAAATCTTACATTGAATAATTTTGTTTAATGCCAGTTTTTGTTACATCGATTTCTAGGTGACACCTAAAGAAGTTTACTTATTGAGATTGCCCCCATTTTATTTGAAGAATACTCATATTGGATCATCAAGGGGCCACAGGCGGGTTGCGCAGAATGTCTTCAGAACTTTTATCACAGATGAGCAACTTTTTAACAGGTGTGTTTTTAACAGTCTTTGAGGATTGTGATCAGATTACTAGCAATAATAAACTCATCAACTCTTCTAGTCTACCCGTTTGTAAATCAATACTTATCAAATTTTGCTTTTAAGAATTGGTCAGAATTTGAACGTCACCAATACTCACCTGGCAATAAAGATGAGAGGCATTCGAGAAAGAAAAGTAAGAAAACTATAAAAACCTTTAGCTTCTCTGCCTGTTTTTGAGTCAGTTTGATTTTTAATTTTTACAAAGTTTTCAGACAATTTATACGAGCGACCTGGTTTTTTATCACACACAAGGTCTTGTAAGCTGACCCTCATCAATCTCAACAGGCAATTTCAAAATGCCACTTTCAAAACTCCTGCAAAGTGCGAGCCTGCTCGAAAAGTAAAACAGTTCTAGATCCAAACAACAAAATTTTCACAATTTACTTTTTTTGATATAGGTATCATATACTCCTTACGAGATGGACTTGTGTACCCCGACAGATCAGCAACACGGCTTAATATTGGTGAACAACCTGGTGGAAACGACTCCCTTACCTTATCGTAAAGAAATATCCCCTGAAATTTTGCAAAATTTAGAAAGAAAGAACGATACAGCGTGGGTATTTTTCAAGGACTTTGTTAGGGGGTTTAAGGATCCCCGCAAACGATGAAAGCCCCATCGAGGCATATTTTCATCAAATCGACGGCTCATGTTCTTTTTAAAACTAGCTATGTTTTATGAATTACATTAGTTAGTTTTTTCAACTTTGACCAATAAATCATTTCTACAAAGAGGTGTAAAGCTCAGTGATGTGGGCGAGGTGATTCAAACCCGAGGAGCTCTGAACTAAATGCAAGCGTAAAAGTTAAAAGTAAAAGCAGCGTGGGTGAGCCTGCAGGGTCCTCTCAAACTTTTCTGATCGG
>Ga0194133_10005243_pt1 | contig 16649 bp, 3 predicted proteins | sample TA2KigOf40mmetaG_FD_155448 | JGI IMG/M metagenome (GOLD analysis project Ga0194133, IMG submission 155448) | Freshwater microbial communities from Lake Tanganyika, Tanzania - TA2015055 Kigoma Offshore 40m | ecosystem: Environmental > Aquatic > Freshwater > Lake | place: Tanzania: Lake Tanganyika... | reverse complement strand
AAACCCTTTTCTGCGAATAGAACCGATCAGAAAATCCACAATTTACTGGCTAGCTTGCTTGCTTCATACAGTTTTTTTTGGAAAAGAAAGAAAAGAATAGGAACGTTTGATTTTGATCGAAAATTTAATTCACAATAAAAACCTTTTCTCGTTCTTCATTTTCTTGAAAAAGCTTGAATATATCCATGAAAAAATTAAGTTTTCATTTTGGAAACAATTCTTTTGTGATACGAGGAAAGTTGAGAGAGAGATCTGTAGTTTGTAGTCATTTTTTCTTTCGCTCCTTACTTTAAATTGGAGGGATTTTAGTTTCTTTTCATCCAAACAGATATACATAAACGTGGTTTATACGAAATAAGCCATAATCCTGCTCGCAATTCCAAAACCAACCTGATAAAGAATTCTGTTCACATTTCAAATCAGGCAATTTTTGAGACCAATGTGTAATAAATATAAACAGGCAGAATGGTTTCTGAGAAGAAAAATTACACACTCAACTTACAAACTTCGGTCACACCGTGGCAAAAAAACTTTTTTTGAAGGAATGCTTCAAATATTTAGGAACAACGTTCGCCCAGTTTTTTCCCTTTAAGTGTCTTCCACTTAAAATTGGATTTTAGCAGAATATCTGATATGAGAGAGAAGATAACAGATTTCTGATGAAGCTGAATAGTTTTTCATCAAGATTGGCGCGTATTAGGTCAGCTCCTATTATTGCTTTATTACCTTTCTTGGACTCTAATAAAAATCTTGTGATTGCGATTTTGATTTCGATGTCTGATGGTTAGCCCACAGAGCTACGACGTCATCACGCCCGAGTTCCCAAACTCAATGAAACCATCGGACCCTTTTCTTACGATGCAATTTTATACTATATCCCTTAAAAAGTAATTTCAAAAAGGCTTTTAAAAAATGTTCAAAATCTAATAGGATTGACAATTTGATCAAATTTCATCATTCATCATATTAAACCTTTTCCTTAATGGTGGGCATATCAAAAAAATATTTCTATAGAAGGAAAAAATGTAACTGAAAATTTTCCATTGAATCTATAATTCAGCGAGAACTTATTTGTGTGTCTTTCGTCGTTGGGTGTATCTGGTTTGACTTTTAATTGCTCGCTCTTAACTAATGAATGGAAAGGGGAAGGTTTTTTCCTACAGTTAGCCAATGAGCGAGCCTTTGTTTCACACGTGTGAGACCGAGACACGAAGACGATAATTAAAACAGAACGAATGAGTGAGACGAAACGAAACGAAGTAGCCGCGGACAGGCAAGAGGACGGACAAAACTCTCTACCACAAAAACGAAGGCGGATGCATCGGCATTGCTCAACACTAATTAACACACACACACACACATACACAGTTGAAGAAAAAGATTGGAACAAGATCTTATCTGGGGTCTTCTGGCAAAGAAAAGATGTTGTCCACCCTATTGCCCAACGCAAAGAAACACATCTAAAATTGAAACTTGAAAAAGATGGAATCGTGGTTTTGCGATTTTTGATTTTACAAGCTTGAACCTAATACTAAAGTTGATTTTTTCTTTTTTTTTTAAAGAAATAATGCAACTATACAAAAACTGAGAGGAAAAAGAGACTATTGAGAGAGTAAAAATTATGTTACTGGCATGAATGGTTTGGCATAATTCTGCAGTGAGGCTGTTATAAAACTTCTTGATTGTGGTTTGAAAATTGTATTGAATAAAGAAAGGCCAGATAGACAGAAGAATGATCCTCGTTGGTTTCTATTTGCCAGTGTTTTGAAGGGTATCATTAGCAAGGTCTTCATGAAATGCTACATGTTTTGAAAGAAACCAGTAGACTGCAGACTTATAATATTAGAAAAGTTTATGAGAAAGATGACTACAAAAAGACGAGAAAAGATAATTACAGCTACAAGTTGACGTTTTAATTATAAAGAATTTTTGTAGTCGTAAAAAGCTTTATTTTCATTTCCTGTCTTGTTGACGTCTCTTAACACGACAAAAGGTGAATAATAAAAGAATAGTTCTGCCCGACTTGAAAATTTTCATGTATCAAAATAAAAGACAGACATTTAGCATTTTTTTTAATTCTAACTTTCTTTAATTTCTTGTCTCAAAAGATTTAGCCGCTAACAAGGATAGTGGATACAATTGTAACCAACAGCTTTGTTTCCTCTCAAATTAAAAGCAAGATCGAACTCTTTTAATATCATAAGTAAAAAGTTTTTATTTTTGACTTTATAAGGCGAAGACGCACGAACGAGCATCTATCTACCCGAACACATGAAAATTTTGCAGAAAACTTTCCCCTTCGAAGTTTTAGCCGCTTCATTTTGCTTTCTTCGCATCAATTTCCTTTTTATTAATAAAGAATGGATTGAAGTTTTCTTTTTGTTGTGCCAGTCAGCCTCTTTCCCAATTTTTCTCTTTTCCCCAGCACCAGCCGCGTTCAAAATCACCCCTTTTTTATGTCTGCACCCTGTTTTCAAATCAAAACTCCTTTTTATGTCCACCCTCCCTCACACACATATGGGTGAGCGTGTGTGGATCTGTACTTTCTTCTACCATATCTCCCATTGAAGTTTAGTGTAAGGATTGCTTTTTCATCCAAAGTATGGCCGTGAGGTGGCGCCCGCTAGCGTTTAAAGGTTGAACCTTTTTTCCTCATTCTTCTCTTCCCAACGGAGTTTTTCAGTGCTGACATCTATCTGCACTATTTCCAGGGGAAAGTTTTACTACAAAGCGAAAAGAGAAAATATGATAAGGATTTAAATGGTAGAAAGAGCGATGGCCAGGTTCAACCCTTACACTATTGGCCAACATATATAGTCTCCCTCTCGTTTTCTTTCTCTGGACGATTTCAGTAAAAAGTCGAATCGTTTATTTCACCGTTTGTTTGAAGCGATGCTTCTGCAAAGAAGATCAAAAGTACAAATTGTAAAAAGATATTTACTATTTATAGTTCAAATTCAGATCTCGTTTACTGTACTTTCACGATGGTTGTTGACCAAAGTATCATTTTCAGAAATTTTTCGATTGCATTTTACTCAAGATAACAATTTTGACTTTTGAGTTATGAAATCACATGACGAAATTCTGAAAATAGTAGCAATACATTTTTGCAGTACAGAGTAATTTGATGTTAAATGTTTAAACAGCAGTCAATTCAACATATTATTCTAAGTACTTCAAAAAAGTTATGATTGAACTAAAAAATGCCTCTTGAGAATTTTTAGATTTTTAATTTCGGTTGAAAGTTATATGATTCGCTTTCATGACGGTTTTTCGAATTTGTGATATAATTTATGGTATTCAAGCTCGTTTGTTTCCACTCGATCAATTCAACGCATGACAATTCGGGTCTCAAGATTTTCCAATGAAATAAAATTTAAACATGAGAAAAAGTAAATACTAAATTTATTTTCCTTAGAATTAAACCAATAAAAACTTTCCAATATATAAAAATCAGTAACTTAAATTTTCTAAAAAAGTCATTTGTATTTGTCAACTCGATCGGCTTCACCTTACAACGCACAATATCAGAAACAATATCATTAGTACTTTTTAAAATGAATGTAGTCTTCGTTTCATGACTTTTCAGGCTGTGCAGTCTCCAGTTATATGTTTCAAAACAACAAAAATAATAATTTAAGTGCGCTTAGTGAACTTTGAAGATGGTTTTGTTACAATTAACTACACAGTGCAGAATTCTTCACTTTCTTTTATAATGAATTACAAACTTTAGCCATTTGCACCTAAATAATTTTGCCAATTTTTGCTCTTTCATCATATCAAAAATTTTTGCGATTTTCACAATCGAATGGAAAAAAACGGAAAAGAAAATCATCACTTCAGTCTTTTCGTAATATTGTGGATGAATTTGATTTTAATTGGATTGAAATCTAATTGGCATTATTATTGAATTCTCATGTCTGAGCAACCGACAAGATTCCTCCAATTATCAAAATTAATCAATTGAGACGAAAGATAATAAACTTCGGAACAAAAAATCAGTAACTTTTCCGACTTCATTTTATTGATTGAAGAAGAATAGCTCAGTTCTTGTTGTTTATGGGTTAGTCTTTTTTCAATATTCCGAAATTTAAATATCTTTTACATTTCGAAAAAGCAAGTTTAGTCCATGTCAATTAAGACGAGATCTTCAAGAAAATGAATGAAATGAGTCGAGACGTTTCAAGTAATATTTTTATTTTTGTTTTGAGTGAACTATCCTGAAAGCTAAAGTGAGAGTAAATCTCTCAATTAATCAAGATCATTCCAAAAATTTGTTTTCACTGGCTCCAAATTACATTCACATTAAAAATATTTACCTTAGAATTGACTACATAATTTAATTGAAATTAAGAAGCGTGTATCCACAGAGGTAAATTTTAATGAATATTTTAATTTCTTTTCTGTTGTTTATTCCAACCGTTTGAATGGTTAACTGTCATGCGATTGGATATTTAACGAACAATTCTACCTCTATCATTTTCATGTTGGCAAAAAAATGCCTTCTTTACATTATAAAATGCGAAAAGCAATAAAAACAATGAAAATCTGAAACCAAATGGGTATTAACTAGTCATAAAACCTGTCTGAATTACACCTAAGATACAAATTATATTATAAAGTCATTAGAGTCAGTTAAAACTTGATAAAACGTCCAGAAAAAGCATATTAAATTACCTGACTCAAGATTACTTCTTGAGCTGGCACAATGCTTGGTTTGGTGCCTAGATCTCCGTTTGTGATAAACCAGACAGAGTCTTCAAATCAACAAGTTTTGTCTTTAAAAAAGTTGTATTCTGTCGTTGCTTTGTGCGTTCTGAAACAATCCAAACAAACAAACGACGTTTCGTGATGAACTTCATTAAGAAAATCTGACTCTAATCTAATGTAATATGAAACAAGATAAGGAGGGGTGGGAGACGCAGCAACAAGAATGGATTAATGGATAAGTAGAATATAATTATTTAGCTTAGGATTTAAGCTATTTATTCCATCTGCTTCTTTTCTTGTGGGTGTGAAAGTGGGTGTCAGTGTAAGTCACTGTCCAAGTCTTCAAAAGTCACTCTCAAAGCTACTGAAAACTACAATAAGCAAATTCTGAAGCAAAACTTATTGTATGAAGTAAAACATCCTACAATCTTTTTGACTTATAGGAAAATATCTAGAGAGTAAACTGTCATAAAAATTGAACATACAGTCTGAATTACCCAGACATGCCTAAATTCAGGAGTAATTATTCGGTTTGAAGTGTGTTACTTATATTGAGAAGAGCAAAAAAACTGTCAGACTTTTTTGTACAATTTTAACATTCATCGCGTGATGGAATTGCGAGCAAATATTTTTTAACAAGATGACAAAAAATGCAACAATAAATAAACGCTTCAGCTTCAGCTACCTAAATACTAAGGTTTTAATTGACACTAAAAAGGTTGGCGTTGTGAATTTTTATCAGGAGAAAAAGGATTTCTGAATGATTATCAATTAAAAAATATAGCAATTCATTTTGCTGCAAGTTGAAGGCTTAAATATACGAATACGAATCCAAATTAGGCCTTGAAAATCAAAATCAGACAGCTACAGGATTTTGTGCCCGCTTAAAGACTTTCTTTGGAGCATGTTTTGTTACGGTTTTCACACGAAAAAATAAGACTTTGTAGTTTATGACTTTCCTTCTTTGACCAAAAAGAATATTTAGATATCTCAAACTAAAGCTGAATTTTAAAATCTAACTTCGATTTAGAGTTTTGTTATTGATTCATCATCATGAGAAAAATAGTCTCTTTTTAAAGGTGTTTTTGGAAAAATGTTTTTCTTTTATACTCATATATTTGCTCACAAACAATCAAGTTTGGCCTTGTTTGTTAAAACTTTTTATCTTGCTGCATAAGTAAGTGATGTGGTTTGTCAGATGAAAAGCACTTTTAGGATAGAAAAATTCCTTGTTTACTTTCTCATTAGAAGCATCGACCACATCATTTAAAAAATAGTGACAAGTCTCTTATAGACAGATAATTTTTTGCTTTTTTATCTCATATTCGATCGCACTTAGTGCTTCGGGGAACACATCAAAAAAGAACATTTTACTGAAGCATAGTATTACCGAAAAAATTATTTGTACAATTTCCATCGTCTATTGACAGCTATTGTAAAGATTATTGAGCTAAAAGCATTAGATTAGAGTCGTAGGGAAATTATTGAGTTTCTAGTTCTGGGAGAATTGAATGCAGGTGTTTTGTTGAATTTTTTTATTTATTTAATGCATGTAGTGTTTACTCAGCTGAAGTGAGTTTGCTTAAAACCATCCGCCACATAAAGAAGCAAAAAAACTCTAAACCAACTATCTAAATTTTCTGATGCTTGATTGCTCCTTTTTTGCTGTCAGCTTAACTTTGTCGAGGATTTGTTTAAAAAGTAAAAAAATTTTGATTGTCATTATCAGGTAAATTTTTTTTTCTTCTTTTTTCGGAATTGTTTGTCAATAAATTACTATCCTCTTGGTCGTTATTTGTTGTATTTGGGTCGTTCGATGTCCTTTTCATCTACTCCAGCTCAGATCGAAGTTTATTATTTCTAGAGCAGTTATCAATGGCATCACAATGGCCCCAAATTATTTCCATTCTTGAGTGTTTGAACAGGGGAAAAAGAAAGATGTAATTGAGCTCCTATCAGACTTCATAAAAAAATGAGAGGAGCAAAAACGGGCTTTCTAAGAGGCGTATAATTATTTCTTTTCTTTTTCTACAACCCTCGTTGAGGTAAGATAAAAAAGATTAGTTGTGGCTTTCAGCGGAAAAAAGTTGATGTTTAGTGTGTGTGTGTGGATGTGGATGTGCTCACGTCTTGGACAAAAAACCTTCAGAAAACAGATCTCTCTAACAATTAAAAAGTCGTTGAGCAGGAAGCAAAAAGTGGTTGAGTTTTTTCCTCAGTTTTTCTTTCCAAAAAGTCTATCCTTAATCAGAGAGAAATGACCGCATGACATGAGCAAATAGACTTTTTATGCCCTTCCTGAAATCTGATACAAAAACACAAAGGAAGTTGTTACCTTTCCAAGGGTATTCTGCAATTTAATTACTTTCTCAGTAAATCAACTTTATTAGTAAACTTTAATCTACTTTCAAAAGGATTAAGCTAACCTCAAATATTTCGATATATTACATATTTTATATATAAGATCTTTTTATACTTGGTACAGGACACTAAACAAATTCATTTATCTATATAAAAAGGAAGAAAAACTAATTTTTTGTAAAAAAAACAATATAAATTGACTTTTATTTGGGATATAGTAATATTAAATTTTCGGATTAATTTTTTCTTCATTTTTCGTGTGAGCAATCTGGGTCAATGAGGTGTGTAGAGACGAGGCAAAAAATACTTTCCTTAACAAAAATCTATAAAATCTGTTGGAAACACTCATCAAGAAAAATAACTTGAGAAATTGGTGCTAATAAAAAGTTTGCGCTTTATCAGAACTTTGTTTCAATTAATCGGTTCAGCAATTTCAATGCAAAGAACAAAAGGATTTGTGCAAAAGTTTGTTCAGAGAACAATTCTTTAAAATGTCAAGCCACTTTAACATAAATTAAAGGCTTACAGCTTAAACATCTGGCAGGTTTATGAATTTTTTTCGACTAAAAATCAAAATTAAATTCTTCAATCTATCTTAAAGAGAAAAGAAGAAGGTATGTGAGACACAAATGAAAACATTTTGATGTTTCAACTAACATCAGTCAGCAGAATAAATAATCACTCTTAAGGAATTTTAAATATTTTTTCTTTTATTTTCCATCGCTTTCAACGTTTTAATGCACCAAATGGACTATTGAATTTTGGCCAAATTCCACTAAAGACTTGGAGGAATACATCTTGTTTTATGAACAGACAAACAATAATTGTGTAATTGCAAAGTTTGGAGTTAAATTTTCCTTCAAGTTTCAACAAGCAGGTATTTATAGGGCATACCAAGTTGCGTCAAAAGTTAATTTTGGTTTTATTGCACCAGCCTGGAATCTTTTTTATATGAAAGGATTTCGCTGTTTATGATGTAAGCAACAAGGCCAATGTTTCTGTTGTTCTCTTCGTCCTTTTGGTAACGTTAGTATGCGGAGAGTGTGCGGGTCAACAGATGTTGCGATTACCTAATCATATTAAACGAACCAACTAAGTTTTATTTTCCTGATTTTGCACGTTTTATTTGGGTCAGCTAACATAACTTTGTCAAATAAAAAGAACTAACACTACAATTTTTGCTTTTTAATTCTCCATTTGCTTATTTTTGGTTTAAAAAATAGACATTGGAGGTTATCTTGAAGATAATTTTAATTTCCTCTAAGATTTTCTTCAAAGTGTTCGATGATCATATTCTTTCTGTTCTGTCCTTGGCAGAATTTTTGAGACAAGAACCTACACCAAAGGAAATTCAAACAACAATTTTGGGCCCTTTTATCCTCAGTGGTAAATTTGCTTTCTAAATACACCTTTAAATGAAAAAGTTAACTGTTCTAATTCTTTTCAAATTCTTTTGAATTTGTTCAGTTTGATGTTGTCTTTTATGCTAGAAAAAAAGCAAGATCTCTTAACAAGATCTCGAAAGTATGATAATTTTTCGTATTGAAATTGGTAGCAGAAAACTAGGCATTCAAGTCCAAAGTTAAGGACATAAAGTCAGAATCGAATTTGAATCTAGAATCCTCTGAAGAGCCAAATAAATCATTTCCTGCAGAATTGTGTATTTTCTTCCTCGCAGTTTCTTTTCTTTTTGTAATTGTTCTTCTCGATCAGCAAAGACAGTTTCCCAAAATACCTATAGGTAGAATTATAATCTCGCGTTTGAGCGTGAACAAGGCAGAATTTTCTATTCCTCATACTTGGTGTATTTTTCTAGATCTTTTATTAATTTATGCAGTGGGCTCACCACCACACAAACATGCACGAACTGAGATCATTGGATGCACACAATAATCATCTCCATTCGACTAATAACAACATTCTTGCTGAGCGTGTGGGTAGGTGTTTGCAATAAGGAGAGAGAGCAATGGACTTGAGCAAGAATTATGTTTTATTCAATTAAGACCCTAGTCGGCGTCATATTGACGAATGTGTGTTTGATCTTCTTCTTAATAACTTTCCTGGTCTATAATTCGCATCGATAACGGACTAACGAACTTTCAGCATGCTAATATCGACTGCCTTTCAAAGATTATTGAACTATAATCGAATTGGTTGGTTTCACAACAGTCCTCTCCCCACAAAAATCTATCTTGATTAAGAACAACCAAAAGGACGTGTTTCAATTAAAGGTTTAACATCAATATAAGATGAATAAGTGATTTTGAGTGACTTTGCTTTTTTGAACCAACAATAGTTCAACATTTGTTCAACTGACGATGAATTTGGGAGCGTTCGATAGTTGTGTTTTACGTTCGTAAAAGATGGCAACATTTTGGGTGAATTAAAAAAGGTAATTTAGAATTTCAGTTTAATGAGACATTGGGTCAAAACCTTTCTTACAGGGTATTGAGTTTGGAAGCAAAATGTTGAAATGTTAAGAAAACTTTTCAAAGATGGATGAAGTGATAAAGATTTGAGAATTAAAGGCAAAGGAATCAATTTATTTTTTTATCTCAGCGTATTTCACAAATCAAATCATTTTCCCAGTTTCGGAAAAACTTTTTGACGGCGCCACCCACAACTCACGACCTCGCATTGTGTTTCTCAAACACACACACAAGTCTGTCTGCCTGTTCTCAGACACACACATGGGGTTCTTAATTTGACTTTTTGATTTATTCCCTTAAATAAGTCTACACAAGGCGAAACTCCACCTCGATCAAAATCTTTTTCATTCTCGGTTCTCCGACGCCCTTTGACCCTTCATTAAAATCGTTTCTTCATCTCCAGGTGATATGAAAGTTTCATTAAATCTTTCTTTTCCCATTCATGCCCTGTTAGAGATGAAAGGTATTTAAGTTTGACAAAAAAAGTGCTTAGATCCGTAGATCCAAAACACTTCCAAAAATTTCTAATGTTGAAAATGATTAAAACATGTATTTCTCGATCTTCACCCTCGACATTCCCACTCATAAGATTAACACATCTCGAGCGCACGCCACACACACCACATCATCTCACACACTCAAGTAATACAAATAGAAACTCATTTTCTCTTTAAAGTCTTTGACTGTTTTCTTTTTTAGCGTTGAATGACCTGAGAATTGTTGTGCACACGAAATTCAAAAATGTGTAGAGAGGCCACGAAGGAAATGACGCCTACTTTTCAGACCCAACTATGGAATAATTAGATGGAGAAGCTTTTAAATTTCTTACATATCTATAGGGAGATGTGCAATGCATTATATTCCTTTATTTGATAAAAATAGACTATCTAACAGAAATGATACTTCCAGACAATTTTCAAATTGGGTATATTTGAAAAGTTTGATACTGTTTAAATCTTCCTAAACATTATTGGTCTCAGAAATAAAGAAAATTGGAACTCTTGAACAGTTTTGAGTTACATTAATGAAAAAGAAAAAGGCAGCTATCACAAAGTTAATTTAAACAAGTGCATAAATGAAACATAATTTTCGTAACTTATTTTAATCAAAAAAATGTTTTCCAGTCCGTTACTTACAATTTAACTTTTTATGATAGCTGCTAGAATCTTCTAAAGCATATACCTAAACCCGATTATTTTGATAAGCTATTCCTGTAAATGAAACAAACTTTCTGGTCATTTTATTTTTATTTGTTTGTTGTTGCGAAATAATAATCACAGCGTACCAATACTTGGTTTTAAGATTGAAAAACGCTTTCATTTAATCTACAGAAACGAATGAAATAAATCTAATTGTACATATCACACAGCACTGGTCGCACTATTACCAGCAAACTGCTGCAAAGGAACTTTAAATATTCGTCGTGAAGCAATGGAATCACATTGAAACAACAAAATGTTGAAAAGGAGGAACAGAAATTTTCACGATTTGATGAAAAAACTTTTACATCTTAACTCGGATGATTCTAAAATGGCATTTCTAGATAGAAAAAAAGACTCATTTCTACTTGTTTCAATGCTACACATCGGTAAAAATAATAACTCTTTAATAAAAATTGAGATTAGACTAAAAATGTCATGCAGAGTAACTAATTACAGTTGATTTTAATTCAGATTGGATACATGTGGAATACATAATTATAAAAAACGTCAAACTATTTTTGGTCAATGCGATTCAACACACGAAAACAGGCCTTGGTTAAAATTTGCATTTCACGTTTCGGGGTAGCTAATATGAGAAACAAAATTGTCTCAAGGCTCTAAAACAGTCTATTAGGAAAAAGCACAAAATACTATATAAAACAGCATCAGGTTGAATCGTTTTAAGTTTAAAATGCAATTGTGATTTTTACATTTTTAATAATGCAAAGTCTCTCGTTTCGACAAGCTTTTCTGGTTTTCATATATTTACACTTGCATTAGCATTCTGGAGTTTTGTCTTGAAGATAGTTCCATCAGTTCGTGCCCATTATTGACTTGTGTTGTCATCTGTAACATAGAGAGTGATGTGGCACCTTCATTAGCTGGGGTAGGGGAAAGTGGCTGATGACCTCCGTTGCTGGATTGGATGGCTGCAGCAGTCTGTGAGAGGGCAAATCCTGGAGACTCGGGATCATACCTCCCATGTTCGATGGCAAGTTTCACTTGTTCCAAGTGGCTCTTCGAGAAAATATGATCTTGAATGACGAATTTGGGGCCGTACTTAAAGTTGCAAAGACTGCATTCTTCAGGCTGTGGTGGTTGGTCAGGCTCCCTTCCTATGGCTTGTTGTAGCTGAAGCTTGGCCCGTTTTTCTTTTGCCCTGGCATTCTGAAACCAGACCTGAACCACCCGTTTCTGAAGACCAATATCTCTTCCAAGATTGGAGCATTCTGTCATGGTTGGTGTTTTGTATACTTCAAACACAGACTTCATCATTTTGACTTGCAGGCCTGACATTTGGGTTCTAAATCTCTTGCTCCCTGATCCACCACCGCCACCCATCCCACAAATACTTCCGCTGCCCCCTCCGTTGCTTTCGGTCTCCATACTTTTGTTGGCATCTGAATCCCCATCACCCATGTAGTCTCCTTCTTCCAAAGAGAGATCAAGGGGATCATGGAGAGATGATCTTTTTTGCTGCTCATTGATGTCATTCATGAAACGCTTCATAGTGTCTTCATAATATTTTCTCATAGAGTTTTGTAGGTCAAACGCTGAGGTAGAGTTTGGCATAAGAGATGTAAGGTGCTCATTAACAGCATAAGGTGACTCGTTATGGTTAGGCCTAGCATGATGGATAGTTGGTGGGATGGCATCTTCTTCATCATCAGAGTGATCAGATAGGCTAGGCAAAGCATCAATGTCAATTGTTCCAATGGGATGGGAGGGATGGAATGTTGCCAGGTGAGCTTCCAAAGCAGTTCTCATCTTGAATATTTCAGGGCAAAATGGACACCTTTTGTTAATTACTAGTTGAGCATGAGTTCGAAACTGTCCTTTTCTCTCCCTAGCCCTGGTGTTTTGAAACCAGACTTGAACCACTCTTTTGCGCAAGCCAACCTCACCAGCTATCTGTTCGAGCATCTTTCTGCTTGGATTGCTGTCTTGGGCATACTTTTGGTATAAAAAATCAAGCTGCTCAGGTAGTATTGTGGTTCTAAGTCTTTTTTCTTTTTGGTGAAGACTTGCATCATCATCTTGGTCTCCATCCTCAGAGAGCTTTCTTTTTGAAGAAGGCATGCTAATAATGCTATCAGAATCAAAGTCATCAGAGTCATTGTCTTCATCATTATTTTCCAAATCATCTTGCCTCATTCTCTGTTGTCGTTGCTGATGATGTAGAGCTTGTTGTTGAAGCATCCCAAATGCTGAAGTTGGGGGATATTTCAAAAAGTTTGGTGGCATCTGATGTTGTTGCATTAGCTTCGTTAAAGTGTCTTCCATATCTGCATTTCTATAAAACATGCTTCTGTCATCAATGCTCTGCCTTTCATCTCTGGCATTTTCCACGATGCTTGCAGTACTGCAGACGGGTGAGGTAACACTTCCCCTGTCATCACCTATGCTTGACTTGCTATCTTCTGAATGTGATGCCATCATAAGGGTCTGGTGGGAGCCGGGAGTTGTGAATTGTGCAGCAGCCTGAGCTGCTGCCTTTTGAGCCTGAGCCGAACGTTTGGCATCCTCTTCTTTGAAACAGTGCTGCTTTTGGTGACGAATAAGTTCATAGTACCTTTGGAAGACTAGCAAGCATTTTTTGCACTGATAGTTACAGCCTGCAGTTCTTGTGAAACGACCGGCATCCTCCTCAATGGTTTGTTCTGGTGGTGGCTGATTTTCATATATTTTTCTTGCCTTTTGACGGGCATTTTGGAACCAAACAACAATAACCCGGGGACTTAAACCGAGAAGCTTGGATAAATATTCTAAGTCATCATCCTTAGGGTAGGCATTGTTTTCAAAGAACTCTTGAAGAACTTTGATCTGATAGTCCGTGAATCTGGTTCTGTTAGCCCGCTTGCCTGACCCTCCAATTGACATGGAGGGGCTCATTGGACGTGGACTTTTTGACATTGAATTAAGATAATCTGGCATTAAAGGAGATGAAGCTGATGTTGTTGGAATGTGAGTTGAAATTGGCGAGAAGGCTGGAAACGTTGGTAAAAGAGGATTATGTTGTGGAGGCAAAGCTGGGAGACCAGTGAGCTGAGATACAGACAAGAGGCGTGATAAAGTTAGATTACTGTTTTCTAATGCATTTTCTCTTTCATAGCTTGTCAGTTTATTTAACTCATCTTTGTGGGTACTCATTGGAGGTGGCTTGACATCTAAAGGTGGTTCAGGTGAAGACATTGGCCCACAACTGTCATTTCCTCCTCTCTCATGCTCTTTTGAGTGGTATTCAGCTTGCTCATCTGGATTTAGAGGTGTCACTTTGGGTTCTCCTGTTTTTTCATATTCCTCTAGGTTTAGTTTTGTAGATGGAGGGTTGTTGAAATTATAAGGTGAGTCTTTGTTTTTCTGCCTTTCTTTGAATAAGGTATTCCTAAACCAGTGTTTGATGACCTTCAATGGCAAACCAGTTTGTTGAGACATTTTATTAAGCTGCTCCTCGGCTGGAGAATTATTGATGTCAAAATTGGAGCGCAAAATTTTCAGTTGATCATCTGTTATTCGAGTACGAGCTCTTTTCTCTTGACTTTGACTACCCTGGCCATGCATCAAGTTGGTTTCATTGCCATGGATGGAAAATGAAGAAGATGTAGGTTGTGATGCAGAACTGTTAAATCCCATCTTTGATTGTTCATTTGTTTGCTTTTCATTCATTCCCATTTTGGCAAGCTGTAGCAGGCTTTTAGGATCTTGCTGGCTAGCCTGGTTGATAAGATTCATAACTGAAATTGGTGGTTTAGTGTCAGATCCAATGTCTAAGGACTGCTGAGGTCTTGCTGCAGACATAAGGGCAAGAAGTTTTGGGTCCATACCTCCAAGCCCAGCAAACAATTGGTTCAATCCCAGAGGACCCGCATGGCTGTTAAATAGCTGATGTGTATTTTGAAGCTGAGCCAGGATTGCTGATGGCATGTCAACACTTTGTCCCTGTTTCAAAAGATTTGGAGAAATAAGTGGTGGATGGAGGTTCATTGCAAGCAGAGGATTGATTCCTTGCAACTGAGCCATTTGCATTAGAAGAGGATTCATTTGTTGAATCTGAGCAGTCATCATAGCCCTCTGGAAGGCCTCTTGCATTTCTGTAAGACTGTTTTGAACTTCTTCTTTCTCATGGGTGGTGTCTTTTTCTTCTCCTCTCTCACTATGCACAGAGGTTGGTGAGGATCTCTCTTTATTGTCATCGCCATTTTCATCACTCTCTATTGCAAACTTCTCAATGTATCTATTCACAATTTCTTGTGAAAGCTGATCTTTATGAATCTCATCTGAATGGCTTTTTAAAAGCCAAAGATTTGAAAAAAGTTGCATACAAATAGGACATTGAGCTCTTTTGTCATCTCCCTTACTGTCATCAATATTTTTCTTTTGGAGTTCATTAAATTGCTTGACTAAGTCAAAACCATAATTTTGAAGTAAATTTTTCAGAACAGGTGATTGTCCTTTTTTGTCCGGTGTAGATGTTGGTGGAGAAAAATTAGACAGAAATGGGAATGTTTTTTGTAGATTCCCAAATGCAGACTCATCAGACGAGCTACAGATATCGGAGGGTGATGCATTAACTTTGGAGGCCATTATATTATGAAGGTTGGCGAGAGGACTGCTTTGTGGTGACTCTCTGGTTGGAGATGATGAACCCCTTACATTTGGCGAAGTTCTCGGGTTTGAGCTTCCAGTTGAATTAAGACTTTTTGGACTAAGCAAATCAGAGGCTGTCAACTTTTTTTGCTGCTCCTGAAGCTGTTGTTGATCCGGCTGTTCGATCAGTGGTTTGCTCATGTCTATTTGACCAGTGAGTATAAGCTCTTGAAGCTTTGAAGCCCTTCCTTGATGCAAAACCGATCTCAAATGAATGTCTAAAGTAGATCCTTGGCTGTAAGCAACTTTACAAATATTACACTTGTACAACTTGGCCTCGTCGTCTTCTTTTTTTTCTCCTCTTATGTTTCCAAGCAAAGCTTCTAGAGCTGATCCTTTTGTTAGCGGAGGGCTTTTCTCTGGAGTTTGGATATCCTGATTTTCTTTTTTTGGATGTTGCTGCTCTTGCATCATTTTTTTCAACTTATGAAGGTGGCTTACGCTGTTGTAGTGAACAAGAAGAATGTTTTTCTGTGTGAAAGACTCTTTGCAAACGTCACACTTAAATGGGCGATTAGGATCCATGTATTTTTCGATTGAGTAACTGAATGAGCTGCTCTCGGGTTTCTTTGCTAAAACTGAAGCTGATTGGTCAGAGCTCTTTAAGCTAAAATATTTCCGACTCTCAACAATTTCTTCTTCATCTTCTCCGTTGTTATTGTTGTTGGAGTTTGTCTTGTCGTCGAAACCTTCTTTTTCACACGAGGTTTCACCTGCTGAAAAAAGAATATTGGGTAGTTTCTCAGAATGGAGGGTTTAAAACTTAAGTAAAATTCATTTATTCAGTAGTTGTCAATGAAAAAATAGAGTCTCACCTTGGTCGTCATTTTGAAGAAGCCTTTGTTTGATTTCTTCTGCATCATTTTTAGAGTTAATTTTCGAGGTAGAGTTTTGATTCAGCCAATGTGAGCCATTCATTAAAGATTGTAATCGCTCTAATCCTTCCTAAAAAGCAAAAAATTGTGATAAGAACATTGAAGTGCATCTTTTCAAATAGCTGGCAAAATTATTACCTGGTTAACGGAATGAACTGACATTGCATGAATTTCCATCTGAGATTGTCTTTCAAATTTTTCGTGACAAAGTGGACAAGAAACTGTGTCAGAGTCATCAACTATCGAGGAAGACAAATCACAATCTTCTGTTAAAAAAGAAGATGATTGTTGGATTTTCAGAACCAAGTCAATCTTTTCTATGAAAGCATGTGAAATCGCCTAACAGGAGAAATCACCCAATACAAAATAGCCCACCTTCAAATTCGACCACCAGATTTTTTTTGGAAAATAATTTGACCACCACT
>Ga0194133_10005241_pt1 | contig 16651 bp, 23 predicted proteins | sample TA2KigOf40mmetaG_FD_155448 | JGI IMG/M metagenome (GOLD analysis project Ga0194133, IMG submission 155448) | Freshwater microbial communities from Lake Tanganyika, Tanzania - TA2015055 Kigoma Offshore 40m | ecosystem: Environmental > Aquatic > Freshwater > Lake | place: Tanzania: Lake... | reverse complement strand
ACTTCTTTAAGAGCTTCCCTAAACGCCTGTTCGCTGCCCAACCCATAAAAGAATTTAATTCGTTCCGCTTCTCGTTTGCGCAAAGCCTGTACATAATCATCAGCAACTTTTTTGCTTACGTTGCGGGATTCTTGGATTTTCTTAGAAGCTTCATCAAGGTTATCAAGCCCCTTACGCTTATAATCTTCTGCAAGGGCTTCTTCGTACGTCTGTGTTGGTTCTTCTGTTGTTCCTACTGCTTCAGTAGTTTCTGCTTCAGTCGGCGCTGCTTCTTTTCTTAAGTCAAGCCGCTTACGTGCAAGTGTTAAGCTATTTTGTAACCCAAGCGTGTCTAATTCTTTGTAGCCTACTAACCCGGAAGAAAGTAGTTTATTTATGTCGCCTGATTTTATAGCTGCATCTAACTCCAAATCTTCAAACTTTAATGCAGCAAGTGTTGGCTCTTTTCGTGCTCCAACGCTAGCAGCAGCCCCGACACCCTCACCCAATCCTGTTGGTTCAGTTCTTGCAGGTGCTCCGGTAACTCCTGCGGCAGCTTTTTTTCCGCTAGGCACAGAAACAGGAGGCTTACGTCCTCCAGACTCAGCTCGTAAACGGTTGTCTTTCTCTTGGGTAAATTCATATAGCGCCTCTAACGTTTCAATATCAGTTGGCGGTCGACCTAATTTTTTCTTAAGCTTTATGTCTATTAATTTTTTAGCTTCGAGGGGAGTAGCTTGGGCTTCTTCGGGGAACTCAGCGATTGCCTTTTGAAGTTGTTCTTTTTTAGCAGTCTCTTCAGCAAACAAATCTTTTTCGCCGGCAAGCCCAAGATCGACCCCACCTGCCTCAGGCTTATCCTCAACTAATTCAAACCTAGCCCGTGCATATGCATCATCCATCGAGATGGTTTGGCCGTCATCGCTAAACTCGCCTATGATTTCATTCGCACGGGCTAGTATGGACTCCTCTAGTTCAATCTCTTCGGCGTTTAGTTTGTCGAGATCGGCGATTGCCTTATCTTCTTCGGTGTTAGATTTAGCCCCCGCAGGAGTAGGAGATACAAGCCCTCGACCAGCACCTACCGCACCACCACCAAGTGAACCAAGAATAAGGTTTGCAAAAGACTCCGCACCAATCTCTTTTACCACTTCCTTGTCTATACCGACGTCGGCGGCAATCCCTTCCAAAAATTCTTGAGTGCCTTCTTCTGCGGCACCTACTCCACCCAGCGCAACAATTCTTCCGAGTCGGCTACGAATATTTGAAGTAAAGTAGTTATCTAACTTACCTGTGACCAGCTTGCCAGTGAAGACGCCCCCCAAAGCCCCTACCGAACCTTGTAGGAAAGCTGCCTGTTCTGCTGCTCGATCAGAGATAATTTTTCTAGCTTTTTGCTCATCAACCCCCGCATTACGCATATTTGCGTAGTACGAACTCATTTCCATCAGTTGCCCGTCAGACAAACTCTTAACGTACTCCCTTGCTTCGCCAGCACCTTCTCCTCCCGCCATACCTCCGCCTACTACAGCAGACGGAGTGGGAGCACCCTTAGTTATGATGGCTGTTGCAATAACGGGGGCTAAAGATCCTAAAACTTGAACTGTATGTGCTGCGTAGCCCTCTAACGTGGGGTCGTCACCAAAGCTTAGTTTGCTAAAATCTCCGGTTTTTGCGGCTTCAAGGAAGTTACCTTTTGGTGTAGAACCCTCTATTTTTTGCTTCGTTCTAGAACTCACGCTTTTACGTAGTTTGTCCGCAACATCCTTACCCTCTTCGGACAAGTATTCAAAAAACCTAGGGAGTTCAAATAAGCTTTTTGCCTCAGTAATAAACTTGTCGGTCGCAATTTTCCCTGCAAGCCGCTCTTCTTGTTGTTTACTCAAAGACGTACCAAACAAACTACGAACTAGTTGAACAGACTTATCTAATGCCATGGGTATTAGAGGACCACGTTCGTATGCTTCTCCGGTAGCAAAAGCTCTTGGAACTGCGATAGAGGCATCAAGTAAGCCTTGGGGTAGGTCAGCCACCCCTTGAATGGCTGGAGCAGCAAATAGTTTGCCGTAATCAGAAGCGTATTGCCCAACCGATATTGGCTCGTCTGGCGACGGCTCAGGAGTTGTAGATACGGGTTTACTCTTAGCAACCGAAGTTTCTTCTACCGGTGCTGGATCTAGCTTTCCAGTGAAGGGTACAAATTGAGCAGCCTTATCTTCTTCATCTAACTTGCCTGTAAAAGGTATAAAAGCCACACTGGAACCCCTTATTGTAGGATCACTCGTTGACCATCGGGCAGTTCGTAAACCGGTTTACCCCCCGAAGTGCCGATATATTTTGATCCCGGAGGTCCCGGGGGTGCTTCTGATGCTGCCGGTTTTGGAGCATCACTACTCTTAGCAGTACCGCCCCTAGGAGCACGTAAGTACCGATTAGCGGTCTCTGGATCCATGTTAATAGATTTGTATTCAGCAGCAAAGATAACTCCTCTTCTTCTAACAAGTTCCTCTTCGGCTTGTTTTTGAGTCATTTTAAGCGCTTTTAGAGCATCTTTATCTCCGTCAGCCGCTTTATATAAATTGTAATTAGCACCGCCGGGACCAATAGTTGATTGATAAAGTTTACTAGCATTGTCATATGCAGACTTAACCAGACCTGCCGCAGCGTGGTATTGATCCTTGGTGTTTGTAAGATCAGCCATTCTAGAAACAGCGGCTTCTAACGATTCACCCGGCTGTTGAATTGCCTTAGCCCCACGAATAATCTCCGGCGGAAGATTAGCAATTCTTTCTCTAGACTTACGGTTTAGATCTTCTTGCTCCGCTTTAAATCTCTGCTCATCAGCAGCCTGCTGTGCTTTCCTAGCCTCGCCAAGAATTCCAATCTTTTCAGCACGTTCTTTACCACCAAGTTCAGCCATTACTTTCTTACGTCCAAACTCTGCTTCTTCTTGTTTGGCAACGTCAGAACTGTACCCTTCTAAGGCAGGAAGAGCACCGGCTAGATTCTTAGCGAAGAAGGGAGAGTCACCAGCAGCAACACCCAGACCTGCTTGGATCATGCGTATATTTTTTGCTCGCTCAGCACGCTCACCAGCTTTTTTCTCAAGTCCTTGAACATATCCCATCAAATCCGCAACGCTATTGTCTTTCCCTAAGTACATTTGGCGGTAGAGTTCTTCTTCTTGAATTCGCTTACCCATAGGGCCGAACTGGGAGTAGTCAACTAAGCCAGCAGTCTGATACCGAGCAACAGGACCACCTTGGTCAAATGCCACGATCCCACCTTCTGCGGCAGTGAACATTTCTTCAGGCACAGGAAGCGTAGCAACACCAGCCTCGGTCGGGGGCATTTGTGGAGCCATAGCCATTTGTGGAGCCATAGCCATTTGGGGGCCAGCCATTTGAGCCGCTTGAGGAGTAGCGCCCAACCCAGCTATTTGAGGGAATGTTTCTTGCGCAACCGACAGATTATTTGCGGTTTCTTCTTGCTGAGCTGCTCGCATCTGGTCGATAAACATCCCAGCCAAAACAGCCGCCGTGGGGTCGATCATGCCGATTTGAGCGGCTTGAGCAATCTTTTGCTTGTTGCCACCGTACTCCATGGCAATATCTTTAGGGGATTGAAGTTCGTAAGGGCCAGCCATAATTAACCTCCAGCCAATCTATAAAGCCCAAGCCCAGCCAGCCCAAGTCCACCGACCTGAGACGCAAGAGAAGGTGGGGGCGCATAGGTTGTTTGAGTGGATCCAAGCTGAACAGGGATACCACGCATAAGGTTGCTGAAGTACCCCAACTGCTCCATTGGGTAGTCACGCTGGCGTAGGAAGTCAGCGTATCGTTGGTCAAGAATTTGTTGTTGAAGCCCACGCTGTTGAGCGCCTACCGCTTCTTGCGCTTGTAGTCTTTGCAGATTAGCCGCTTGTTGCTGAGTACCAAGTTGACCTAAAGTAGCGCCAGCCTGACCGAGTTGTTGCATACCCTGAAGTCCAGTTTGAAGACCTTGCAAACCAAGAGTCGAGCCAAACTGTTGCGCTTGCCGCGCTGCATCAAACGCTTTTTGACCACCTTCGGCTTGGATCTGGGACAGTCGGTCTAGTAACCCACGCTCACGTTCACTTTGAGCAATAGCTTGACGGGCACCACCATACGTTCCTTGACGGGCTGAACCGAGATTGGCTTGCTGTTGGGCCATTTGGGCTTCACGAACAGCGGCAGCTTTTTGAACATCTGTAACTGCTTGTTGGTACGGAGACATAAAGGATTGAATCTGAGATGGGTCTGTCGCCATACCAAAGTAATTTTGCCCAGCACCAGCAGCTTGAGCGCCCATACCTAAAGAGCCTAACCCCCCTGCGGCGGCAAACTGGCTACCCGCTCCAAGTTCCCCCGGAGTTTGCAACCCCATCGTTTCTTGTTGTACTTGGAGCTGCTCGGGGGTAAAACCTGCAAGCCGCTCGGCTTCGTATGCTTGGTACGGACGATAGGACTCAGCCTGCGCCCGCTTCATGATGTTTTCAAAATACGGTTTAGCGTATTCTGGCAGATTGGTCTGCGTTACATTTTGCTGTGTTGGCTGTCCGCCGCCGCCGCCTTTACCCATGCTGTGCTCCTAACCCTGCTTCCGCAGCAGGTAGTTGAAACGTATGCCACAAAGGCACGTGCCCATCATTCTTAAAAATCTTTGCCCAACCAAGCCGAGCCGTTGCTTCTACCCCATCGCAGTGTGTGTCATGTGCGTAATGTTGTAAAAGCTTAAGCATCGGGTCTTTCCATTTATCCAGCTCCACACCACCACAAAAAGTCATGCAGAGGTATTTTTTCTTGGGGTAGACCATGAAATTAGTCACAACTGCCCCCTTTATTTTTTCCTCGTCAAACGCCATCCACAGCATGTGGTCGTAGTCCATGATCGAGTCAAAAATGTCATCCACATCATACCGACCATGCGTGTACTCAGCGGCATCGGCTAGATACTGCTTAACATCATCCCAACACTGAGGGACGTACTGCTTTGGAACCATCGTGACTTGCATCACGCAGCGGCTCTCTCGGCTTTCTTCATCAAATCATAAAACTTCTGGGCACCACCACGGCGCTTGACTTCTTTACGGGGCACGTAGGCTTCCCCGTTGGAAACAAGTGCTGGGCGTTTGTTATCGATGTTGGTTTTGATCGAGTCACTGGTGCCGGTTCCCGGCCCTTTGATGGGGATTGCGCCCAACCCACGACGTGCGTTTTCTTGGCCTTTTTTATTACTACCTCTGCCAAGCCCGTCCACAGCCTTTTTGGTCAGAACGAACCCGCCATCTTCAAGTTGGGGGACTGAGCCGCCTTTAGCCATAGCCATAATCCCCATCCGCCGTCTTTCCTCGTCAGTCATCATTCGGGTTGCAATCGGCTGAGCAAGACCCATCTGCGTCGGTTGTGCAGTTTGCGTAGCACTAAAAGGCTGGAATCCCGGCACCGGGTTGGAAGGCGTGAAATACGTAAACTCTGACGTGCCAAGTTGCGCTTGTTGTTCTGGAGTAGGAAAACGAACTTCACGAGGCGTGGGTGTATACGGGCCTTCGTAGTTGGACTCTTCGGTTTTTGTTGATGGCATTGTTGGCTGTGCCAACAACGCAGGAGCAGCAGCCATACCAGCCTTTGTTGCCAAACCACCGTACCCACCAACGTTTCCCATAAACGCATCACGAGCAGCCTGTCCGGTTGTGCCTGTATCAAAAACGCTTTTAAACCCAGTAGTAAGTTGTTGAGTTGGAGTAAGTGCCGGAGCAGCCGCCTCAAGCGCATTAGAACCAGCCGCTGTTACAGCCTCGGTGCCAACTACATTAGCAGCATTAGCAGCATTAGCGGCATTAGCCGCTGTACCAGCACTCATCAAACCCCCAGCCAAATTAGCGCCACCAAACGCGCCTAATCCAGCCAACAGACCTTTTCCAAGGTCTCCAGTTCGAGCGGTCTGGACTCCACCAACAGCCATAGCCGTCAAATGAGGAGGAATACCTAAGAACGTTCCACCGATTCCGAGCAAGGTTGGCAGGAAGTTATCCAAGAACCCAGCCTCTGGAAGACCTGTCTGCGGGTTGATGGTCAATGAACCGCCCTGCGACCTTGCTAGAGCCTGTAGACCTCCGACCTCTCTCGGGGTCATATGCACAAGCATGGTGTCGTTTCCACGCCCTTGGTTTTGAACTCTTTGAGCGCTGGATGTCATCCCGCCGTCTTTAAAGTTCATCAATGCAGGAGGGGTGTCGTACATACCGGGGGGCATGGTCGGGCCGAAGCCATATTGGGGTTGGGCGATGGTTGGATATTGCATGGCAGTATTATCCTTGATTTGTCAAGCGTTGGCTATACCACGTTCCCAGCGGCGTCTATCCAGTCAGTGCCGTCGTACCAAATTGGGAGGTTGAGGTCGGTATCAAAATAATAGTCCCCAACAGCCAAATTAATTGTCGGACGGGCTGCCGTGGGTCCAGATGGGGGCGTAGCAAGGGTAACTAAGTAGTTGTCCAGCAGGTTAAAGTACAGCCGCAGTATCCGGATCAAATCGGTTTGAGATATAACGTCGTACTCCCTCGGGGGCAGAGGAAGCGCTGGGGCGACGAATCTTTTTTCTATCATTGCTTGCCGTCCGGTCGAGCATCTAGGCGGGGGCTACCCAACTGCCACTGAACGCCCAAGTCATCCGAAGCCACCCGCAGAGCCAACTGACGCCCTCGGGCACGGATAAATACTTGGTTAGTAAACAGCCCAAAAGAAGTCTCAATAACCCGCTGGCTGTCAGATGGGTCAGTTTGGAACTGAGAACCGGGAAAGTTACGTGACCTGATTGTTAGATCAACTTCAGGCGCTTGAGCGGTCGATCCAGTAAAGTTAATATCTGGAATAAGCCTACGGGTGAGCATGTAGGTCTCACCGTCATTTTGCTGAATGTCAAAGTCGTTAGACTGGATGTAGGACACCATCGGCGCTATGTCGTCGTTAACCCCAAACTCGTGCTGATACAAAATACCGGGGTCTTGGTCAAACGGAGCGTTTACAGGATCTGCTGGAGGGGGCGTAGTAGCAGCGTAAGGATATGGGCGCAAAGATGTATCAAGCCAAGCCGTGCGAACTATGGTTCCAAAGTACCAGCAGTCAGCAAGGTAGTTGTAAATAACGTACCGGTTGTTCCAAGTTGACGTGCCACTTGGATAAAACCACCAGACTTCGTTAAATCCTTCGTTTGTCCCAGAGATAACTTGGTCTGACTGAGCAAAATTAATATCTTGAAATACGTACTGTCTCACCGTAGTCGGTAATGGTTTAACTCGACCGTCGTACATATAGAACTTATCAATTCCCATCCAGAAAGAAATATTGTTTGTCGTTGTAACCGCACGAGAACTAATAATGGAAATGTTGTCGGCAAGTTCTTGGATAGCAAATATATCTGTTGTACCTGTAAATTGAAGCGAATAAAGGCTGGCGTCAGTTAAAACAAGAATCTCTTGTCGGTTTGGAATGGCACGAACAATCCTTGACCCACGAGATACCCGAATAAACCCAGCAGTGTTTGTGGGTAGTGGCTCCCACATCAACGGGTCATCTTGGCTGGCCCAACGAATAAGAAGAGGGTCGAAGTCTCCGGATGAGCCATTGTATGGCTGACAACCAAACGCAAGAAGATGTTTGTCGTTCTGAGATATAAGTATTTGAGTTGCTGACTCAGGCACATCCGTAGCACCCATTATCGATGAAAGAAGTACCGCCCGAGTTGCTAAAGCAGTTGCAGGGTTTAGCGTACCCCCACGTTCCCAATAATAGATTGGCCCACCAATAGCAACATCGCCACCGGTAGTGACCGCCCGAATATTCATTACCAAATCGTTATCAAAGTTATCAAAAAACCAATCCCTTTGCGGAAGATAAACAGGCGTTGGTGAAGCAAGACCCCAGCCGTAAGCCCCGTTCCAAGCGCCTGTGCCCCAGCCGTAACCAGCAGTTATCGAAGCAAAACCGGGATGAATTTGGCAAGCAACAGTAATGGCTGTACCGCCGCCGTTAGTTGTAGTTGATGTTGCAGCGGTTGTGACTACAAAGGTGAAGTTGTCTGCGTCCACCCTAGTAACGACATGCTCGGCGTTGATCTGAGCATTAGGCACTCCACCCGGATTTCCAGTCACACCAGAAATAGTTACATAATCCCCAGTCAAACAGCCGTGACCAACGATGTTTACAGTGACTGTGGTTGAAGCGTTTGTGGTATCAATACAGTTGTCTGACGACGGAGAGGTAGAGGTAGTAAATGTTTCCCGAAGCGGTGTGATGTCATAAAAGATGCCGCCGACCTCGATGTAGACTTTTTGATTCGTGCCGACCGCAAGGAAGTTATCCGTAAACGACGTGATGTAGTTAAACATCTGACGGCAGGTGCCAATAAACGTCTCAGACGTAGACTTAAGCCACCCTCCAATTTTTTGCGGATAACCGGAAAAGAAGCGGATTTTATCGCAATCAAAATATCCACCCTCACCAGAATAGTTAGTTTGATCTCGATTTATACCCTGTCGAAATTGAAGTTTAAGAAACGGCATGGCTAGGCCACCAGTCCTTGTAGATAAACGGTTTTACCATCTTTCTTGGTCGCTGTCAGCACCTCTTTCTTGTTGTCCTCGGCGACGTAGGAGACATGCACCCAGCCTGAATCTGGCACTCCGGGGGTATAAAACTCAAGGATTAATTGACGGAACTCCAGATTATCTTTGATCCACTCGGCAAGTTCTGCGTTGGGGACACCGGGAATCTCAATATCCGCTGCTTGCCCCCGTGTATGGTCTGACGTACGACTTCCTCCAACCTTGGCATTAACGTCTGGGTGCCTGAATCCGGAGTTGACCTTAACACCCTTACCAAAGTAGTCCCTGACGGGCTGGAGAACTTTCTCACAAAGTAATTTAAGGTTGCCAATTTCTTTCTCTCCGGGTGTGTTATCCATGTCGTGACGCAGGGCGGTCTCGCTCTTAATCATTTCCTCAAGAGTGAAGTTTTTGGTCAAATTCATTTCCTCTTATCCAGTATCTCGTCAAGTTGAGCGCTCTTCTCCTTGGAACCGGCAGAAGACCCGAAGTAATAACCCAGCACCATCGTGACGGCTGAAGTCAGCGCACCCAACACATAAATTAGAATGTCTTTGGATTCGGCATCCACATCCACAAAGATAATTACGCCAAACAGGATAAAAGTCAGACCCACCGTTCCCAAGGCCAGCACCGGGGTCACAATCTTGCTCAACATCGGAGCAAACTCGCTGGTGGCAATCTGAACCTCCCTGTTACGGGCTGATTCCATCTCTTTACCCATTGCTTCTAATTCAGCCAACTGCCCTTTCTGCGCCATCTCCATGAGTTTGGCTTGGGCTTCTGCCTTGGCATTGGGGTCTGGGATCACCTTGTCAAGGACTTTTTCCCCGATTGAGAGTAGCGCAGCGATAGGGATCATATTTACCTCACACCCGCCCGATAGACTTGCCTGCTACTTCTTTGGCAGTCTGTTGAGCCTCTAGCCGGTTGAGTTCAGCCTTGATGTCAATCTTGGCTTTTCGTAGATCTTTGTCAATGAACATTTTTGTGCCTTTACAGTTTCATTATGTACGCCAAAGCATAGTACGGCGGCAAGTTAGCGTTAGTGCCAGATGTTCCTGCGGATGCGTTGGTTGTTGTCGTTGCAACAGTAATTCCGGTCACCGCACTACCAGTATTGATTACAGTTGACGATCCAACCCTAGCACCTACATTAGTTCCAAAATCAACAAAGTTGTTATCCCGTGAACTTCCAGAAAAGTGAATGTGACCGGGGTCAGTCACCACGGAGGTTGAAGTGGCGGTGTGCGTATGTGACACCACAATTGCGTCCGCAGAGCCACCAGTAGCATCGACCGCATAAGTCGAGCCAGCGCCGACAATAAACCGGTTTCTAAGGTCAGGCGTTCCATTTGAGCCATTACATAAAGCCCAGCCGGAAGGTATAGAAGCAATTGAGCCTGACCACAGCATTATCATGCCGGTTACAAACGCTACGCCAGAAGTCCACGTTGTTCCATTAGAAACAAGTACGTTCCCAGAAGTGCCGGGGGCGACAAACCCAACCGCCGAAGTACCATTGCCTAGAATGACATTATTTGCTGTAAGCGTTGTTGCCCCAGTACCACCAGAAGCCACAGGAAGAGCCGACCCGAGGGTCAAAGAAGCGGCGTGGTTCATTGCCTCGACCACGTTCGTTCCGTTGTTGTAGACCCACATTGACTTGCCAGCCGGGACTGCTACGCCCGTGCCTGTGGTGTTCTTAACCGTGACTGTATCGGCTAGACCGTTGTTTATGATGTATGGCTTGTCGATCTGGCACCCAGAACCCAGTATGAGGTTACGTGCCCCGCCGCTGGTTCCCGTGAGGTTTAAACGCAGATGCCGTGCGGATTGGGTTCCGTTGGTGTTGGTCAGCGTCAGAGTTACGTCGGCACTGGAGAAAGACACACTAGCCGTTCCAACAATGGCTTCTTCAATAGCGGTGCCAAGGTTTGTGTTGGTTGTAGACCCCCATGTACCAACCTGTTCGCCGGTGCCGATGAGTTCAATTTTTAAATCTGAAAAGGTCGATGCCATGATTTTACTCCTTCGGAAGAAGAGCCTTTAACTCTTCTGGTGTTTGCGCTACATCCATTTGGGCTTGCATGGTTGCATACTTGTCCCTGATTGCCTGTCTTGCGGCTTCTGCGGCTTGTGCTTCTGATGGGATAGTGGCCTTGATGTCTAGCGGTGCAAACTCAGCAGACCGAGCCGCCCTGCGCTTCTGATGGGATGGTTGCCTTGATGTCTAGCGGTGCAAACTCAGCAGACCGAGCCGCCCTGCGCTTATCGTGGGCAATCTCTTTTGCCTTGGTCATGTTGATCGTAATCATTCATACTCCCATGCGTTACGGAATGTGCGGTCGGTAGGGATTTCTGACACATCCACAATTTGATAAGGCTTGCCAGCAGGAACATCCTTGGCGGCAATTTCTTCAATACTCAAACCACATTCCGGCGCTGGAATAATGATTGCCACGCCGCCTTCGGCAGTTGGGTAGATGATGCGAGAGTTCATTTATTGGCTCCTTAATTAACGGAATACGGCAACAGAAACGGTTTCCACGTCTGATCTTGTGCTGGCGTTGGCTGGATTACCTGTTGTAATTACTGAGCAAGAACCGACAGCTCTTGAGTAAACTTGGCTCATATCTGCCGAACCCACTGAACCTGCGGTCTGGTTACAGTCACTAACAGCCGAAAAGTTTGCATCAGGCATTGCATTAGTAAAATTTACAGTGTAATCGCCAGTCCCGTTGTCCGTAATGCTCGACACATTCCCACTGGCTCTGATTGTATTGCGGAGCAGAGTTACATTGCCGCTAGTCGTGGTCGATGCTACCGTAGTAACAGTAAAGGTATTTGCATCAGCAACAGTTACAACTGTGTAAATGCCATCAAGTCCAGTACCAGTTGTAAAATCAAGGTTAACTGAGTTTCCAACAATAAGACCGTGAGCGGTTGCGGTTACCGTCACAGTAGTGCTTGGGCTTGTTCGTGTATAAGTGCCGGATAAATTTGAATTAGCAGTGCCGCTGAAGTTCACCCAAGCCCTACAGCCGTAGGCCGTTGCTACAGAGCCGTAGCCGGAGTTGAATTGGAAGTTACCAGAGGCATCAAACTCACCACATTGCGCTCCACCTTCTGCAAAACCAATTCTGTCTGCACCGGGGAAGAAAATACCCGTGTTCAAGTCGCCTGTGGTGGAGTAAATAGGAAGCGAAACAGTACCAGCCGCCGCAACAATCTGCTTGTCGGTGTTTATCCGGGCCGTCTCAGTACCCTTGGATTGGAAGACTAAAACCCCGTCGTCTCCGCCAGTTGACTTCAGCCCGGAGGTACCGGAGATTACTCCGTCGTCACTGTTCAATATGGATGAAGGCATGGTTTAGTCCTTTGGAAAACGGTTTTTAATCTCAGCCACCTTTGCTTGCCAGTCTTCCATAGTGGCTTCACCTCGTTGTGCTTTGAAGAATAGCGGGTCTGACTCGGATATGTATGCGGCTTTGCGATTACGCTCTGCTTGTTCAGCGGTTTTGATTGGTTGCAAGCGTTGGATTTCAGCAGACACCGCAGCCTCGTCAACGGCTACAGAATTACCAGCCGCATCAAACGCACCAGCACCATCGTCAATGGTGACTACATTAGGGTAGAGATTATAAATTGCTTCGTGTCTCATGCCGCAATCTCCATAACTGTAATTGATGATGCCGTTCTTTGACCCGCAGTTAAACTATTTGTGTCATCGATAGAGCGATTGATAAACATTGTTCCCGTTTGTGTTCTTACTTGCACCTTGTATGTCGTTGCAGAAGTTGTTGCTGGAGAATCTAAAAAGATTGCTGACCCTGAACTTGATGCTTCTCCACCGGGGCCATAGAACAAACTACCAATACTTACACCCACTCTGTTTCCAGCATCATCACCTTTATAAATAGCAGTTGATCCTCTAACCATTTGAGCAAACTGCAAATTTGTGCCATTACCAGTTATCTGCATAAAAACAAGAATTTTACTTGTTGCGCTTGTTGGTGTTATAGAGACAGACAATCCCGTTAAATCAACCAAAGAAGTGCTAGTAGTCGAGAATGTATCCGTCTTGGTCGTACTCACCACCTGCAACACATTCCCAGCACGATTCAATCTGTCGATAACACCAGACGCATCAGGCAAGTCTAGTGTACGGTTTGTGTTTGAATTAGGGCTTGCAATGGTGAAAGTACCCGTGCCCGAACTATTTCCCTCAATGGCTACTTTTGACAAGATATTCTCCTTAACAAGCCATCAGCACACACGGAACGCAATAAGACCCGTCCTCACTAAAGCCAATAATGTCCGACCCGAAGAAGATCCCAGTATTAGTATCCGTACCCCGAATAGCCGGTGTACCAGCCGAACCGTCTACATCCGAGATACCGTTGTCACCTGAAATAATTACAGTCATTTTTTAATCCTCACAGAATTAAATGTCGTTGCCCGGATTCAATCGTGAGGACTACCCCACTCGAAATCGTAAATGGTCCAACACTTAATCCATTTTCGCCAGTGTTAATCGTTGTGTTCAACGTCAAGGTTGTTTTGTTAATCAGTATTGCGCCCGTTGCACTTGTAACTCCGCCACCATCCACATAAACCGACCGCTCAGCGGGGTAGGTGACAAAAACGTCCTTTGTCCCGGCAGAAAAGTTAACAAGATTCCCCGAGTTGCTGGACTCCAGCACCGTGTCCCGAGAAAGTGTCGTGCCAGAAGAGGTGTACGTACCAATCCCCACCTCAAACTCAGCGACACCCGCAATCGTATAAAAGGTCGTGTTGCTGTTGCCAATGACCGAGAAGGATTGAAAACCCGTAACCGCCCCAGCAAGCGTAATGGTCCCGGTACCCGTGGTTGTGGTAGTTTCTTTTACCCTGTCTTTAACTACGAACGCCATGCCAACTCCTTAATTAACCGTCGGAATCTTCTGCCAGTTTGTTGGGGTGCCGCTATCGACGTTGACCCACGTAGTTGTAGTTCCCGTTTGCACATTTTGCCACGTAACAGATTGGCTGTCATTAATCAACTCCCACAAAAGTCTAGCCAGCGGACTGTCAGTGGCTATCCCGAGTTCTTGGATTAAAACGCCAAAATCAATCGACGTAATGACTACATCACTGCCTTCAGCGGACTCCTGTACCAAACCCGGGAAATCAACCGCCCCAGAGATCGAATCTGTAGCCACGGCCCCTGCCTCGACCAACGCAACAATAAAGTCAACCCCAGCAAAAACTTGGTCTGCCCCTGTAGCCGCTTCTTGAATAAAATGTTGGAAAGATCCAATTGAGAAAACTTGGTCTGCCGCCGTTGAGGACTCATCAATTTGGGAGACAAAATCTGCTCTAGCAGAAACCTCATCCGCTCCTGTAGCGGCTTCATCAATCTGCCCACCAAAGTCAACAGCGCTAGAAATTTCATCTGTTCCAGTAGCCGATTCATCAATCTGCCCAGAAAAGTCCACCGCCCCAGAGACCTCGTCGTCCCCAGTAGCAGACTCATTAATCTGGTTAGAAAAATCTACCCCTGCCAAAACTTCATCCGAACCAGTAGAGGACTCCTGAACCAGAACAATAAAAATGACAGTGGTGGAAACGGAATCAGAGCCTGTAGCAGACTCCGACAAGGAAGAAGCAAAATCGACTAACGCAGAGGCAACATCCGCCGCAGTCGCAGACTCTGAGACTGTTACTAGATATACATTGCCAGCAAGCGATGAAAACGGTGCTGTGGCGAAAGGTAAAAAACCGAACACATTAAACGGCTTCTAGTTCTTCTTCTTTGAACCAACGGCTTTGAACATCGCCATTAGCGTCGGTCCATTGGATCTGATAAAAAAACTGCCCATCCTCGTTCATCCGAAGCGCAGTAACCGGACCCTCGGGGATAACAGCCTTAACCCGCACGTTTTGATTCTTAGTAAATGTAGTAGCCATGTTTTACTCCTTAAGCAGCATCAAGGCTGAATTCATAAGTCACGTTCAGCGTATCACCTGACACGACTGTACGAGCGCCGGGGGATTGGAAAGTTGAAGCGGAAAATAAGATTCCTGTGGTGCCGCCTTTGGTGTTATTGCTAGTCAAAAACGCCCCAGCAATCGTCACTGATGCGTTCATGGTAAACACATCAACCGCACCCGAGTTGTCGATCACAGATGGATCAGCAACCGTTGCAGAACCAAAAGTTACTGTTGGCCTGTTTGCTTGTGTGTAATCAGTAGACTCAACCCAACCCGCATGAGAGGCCATTGTGTCACCGGCGGCATAAGAAGGCGAAGGACTGTTATTGACCAGACCAAGAAACCAAGTGGCTGTATAAGCAGACCCACTGAAATACTTGTCGTTCATGTCAGCAAGGCCAACATTGACCACGAGGTTGTGGGCTTTGTCTTCCCACTTCAGGTTGCCGTCTTTGTCGTAGCATTTAAAGTGAAACACACCACCGCCACGAGCACGAGATTGAAGATCGCCGCCCATGCCCACGCTTGCGGCGGCTTTGTCAGAAGGGATTGCTTTGTTATTAACCATTTCAAACTCCTAGGAAAGTCGAATAATTGCCGAGTTGCTTGTTGCGGCGGGAAACTGCACTTGAAAAGTCGTGGTTGAAGTCTTGTCTGATCCAAAGTCTAATACACAGACTGCACCGTTGGCACCGGCTTTGTAGATTAGCGCACCACGGGCTGTAAACGCTCCAGACCAAGATGTATTGGCGAAGGTCACAAAAGCCACGTTGTTCGATATTGATACCGTCGGAGATAACGTATTGCCACCAGCCGTATACCCAGAAGCCACTACCTCTCCGGTTGTCGTATAAGCCGTTGTGTCCTCGTTTAACGTAGCCGAGTTTGTATAAAGCGCAATCTTGATTGTATCAACTGCAAAATCAAAGTCTGCATTTAAAAGACCCGTCTTAAATACATCGCAGGTGAAATTTCCGGTAAACGCCATTAACGAACCCCAGTATTTTGAGGAAGATTCGGCATACGGAACTGACCAGACCTGTAAGCGTCGCTACGCTCCATGCCATCGCCAAGCCGTTTAGCCAGCAGAAGGGCTTCGTTGTACCGCTTCTCGTAGTTAGTAATAACGTCTGGTTCGCCTTTCATGTATGTGTACGCTTCAAGCAACGAACCATAAAGTAGTAAGGAGTCAAAGTTATCACCAAGCCAAGTATTAGTAGCAGTGACAATAGACTCGGGATAGAAGTAATAATGAAGCTCAACGTCGTATGCGTCGTCTGGCGTGGGTCCAAGAATGAAAGATAGCTCATTGGTAAGCAACGGCGGGTTGTCGTTTGTTGTTGTCGGACCAAACAATGCGTAATACTGAGGAAGCCCCGTATCGTTGGGATTTGGGTACGCTGCTCGGATGAAGTTCACATCCTTGTTAAGCAGGTACTCGTAGTTACCATCGTCATCAATTACTGCTATTGAGTAGACAGCAAGAAAATCTGACGGGCTGGAAAGGTACTTGTTGTTAGCCGTTGTAGGGCCAGTCACGTTTTTACGAATCGACGGAAACTGAACCGAGTTGTAAATCCTCTGCTCAGCTTGTTGAATGAACGTATTAATCTGTTCAGCAGACGTAAAATTAACGTTGGCGGCTGTGGGGTCGCCATACTGGGTATTTGGAAAATCGTTCTCCGTGTACCCCTTGATCGTCTCAAACAGAGTGTCGTAGTTCATTACCCCATCTTCCCGCTTATTTTGCGACCCTTAGTAGCGGCACCGTAACCACGCATCTCACCAACCCCATAAGGATTAACAGGAGCGTAGTTGCCTTTACTAATCCCACCGATAGACATATTAATTTCGTCTACGATCTGTGCCCCAGTTTTTTGTTTCATGTAAGTCTGAACTTCAGTGCTTTTGCCTTCCATCGTATGCGGAGGAGCATAAACCTTAGCAGGGCCGATTTCTTTGCCCTTAACTTTCATGGTGTACTTAGCCATTATCGACCCCTTCCGCTTGAACGCTGGTTAATAACTTTAGCCATATTGCGTCCGTATTTTTTCATATCGAGGTTAGTTT
>Ga0194133_10005239_pt1 | contig 16655 bp, 19 predicted proteins | sample TA2KigOf40mmetaG_FD_155448 | JGI IMG/M metagenome (GOLD analysis project Ga0194133, IMG submission 155448) | Freshwater microbial communities from Lake Tanganyika, Tanzania - TA2015055 Kigoma Offshore 40m | ecosystem: Environmental > Aquatic > Freshwater > Lake | place: Tanzania: Lake... | reverse complement strand
CATTGGAGAAAGTATTATCTCTTCGTGGGGTTGAATATGACCGTATAGACAGTGGAGATCATCAAATTGGTGTGATTGCTCAAGAGGTTGAAAAGGTTGTTCCTGCGGTTGTTTATGGTGATGAAATTAAATCAGTTGCTTATGCAAATATAGTTGCATTACTCATAGAAGCAATCAAAGAACAACAGAAAGAAATTGAAAAGATAAAGGAAAAACTTAACTAAATACTTAATAAATAAATGAAAGAAAGATTATATCACTATGGCAGTCTTAGGATCTACTAGCTTAACTGGGTGTAATAGTATTCCAGATTTTATTCTTGGTGGAAGTTTGATGCTGTTTCAACAAACAGCAGCACCACCTGGATGGACTAAACAAACAACACACAATAACAAAGCACTCCGAGTTGTATCTGGCAGTGCAACACCAGGTGGCGGTCCTTTGACATTTACCCAAGTATTTACATCTAGAACTCCTAGTGGAACGGTTAATCAGCATACACTCTCTGCACCACAGCTTGCGTCTCACAATCACCCTGGTGGGGTTTCATTTCCAGGAGCAAGGGTCAATCCATTACCGACAACCCCCACCCCCACCTACACTCCCCCAGGTTTGTTTGGCGTTGTTCCGAGTCAAACCGGAAACAACAGTCCAGCAAATAATGGACACGATCACCCATTCACAGGCGACGCACAGGACTTTGCAGTTGCCTATGTGGACTTAATTATTTGCGCGAAAAACTAAACTTGACTTATAATTGTTATTATGTTAAAATTAACGACAACTACAATAAAAAAGAGGTAACATGAGACTTATAATTATTCCAGAAGACACTATGATTTCAATAGACGGGTGCGTTGTTCGGGAATGTGATATGTCTTGGGTTCCTGAATTTACTGGTAATTATACTGGTGTATCACAAAAAGTTCATGCGCTACAATGGTTTGATGATCATGGAGAAATTGAACTTCGAAGTCATGATCTTGCGATACCAATAACAGAACTAGGAATTTTTGAGCAAGCAGTAACTATACATGCAGAAAGAAAGGCAATATTAGAAGCAGAAAAAGAAGAAGCAGAAAAGGCTCTTGCATCTCAGGAAGCAGAACGACACGAATTATTGTATGGAGTAACCGACATTGATATAGATCAACTTCTTGCAGAACTTGAGGCTGGAGTAACCGACATTGATACAGATCAACTTCTTGCAGAACTTGAGGCTGAGGACGATAATGAGAATGTAGGTATTGCAAGCACATAATCTATAGTAATTGTTGATGGATAAATTAAAAAATATTCCACATATTCGTTATTTAAATTTAGATGAACGATTAGATAGGAGAGATTACTTAGAAAATCAATTTAAAAAATATGGTATATCTAATTATGTAAGAATATCTGCAAATAGATATGGCCCACATAATTATGAAGATTGGGAAAAACAATTAATATTTGAAAAAAGAAATAATAAAATAAGTTATATTTCAATTTTAGTTAATCAATTGCAAAGTATAATTGATTGGTATAACGAAAATGTATCTGAAACTTGTTTGATTTTAGAAGACGATTTAAATTTTTCTACTGTTAACTACTGGTCTTTTGATTGGGATTATCTCGTAAATAGATTGCCCTGTAATTGGGATTGTGTTCAGTTTCATATAATTGGGGAAAGGTATATCCCTATGGGATTAACAAGACGAACTAAAAATAATCATGGGGCAACTTGTTATCTAATCAATAGAAGATATGCTAAAAAACTTATTGATATGCATTATGTAAATGGTAAGTTTAAATTCTATAATAACTATGGATATGCAGCATATTGGTCTATCTATCATTACCAATCTCCAGATTTTGTTCCATATGAAATAGGAATTACATATTCATTTCCTATTTTTATTACTAATTCTACTTTCGGCAGTGATTGTTATGATGGAAAAATTAACATGATGGCTAGAAAATCAGATTCTTTAATATTAAAATGGTGGAGAGAGGACTCACAAAAATATTCTTTAGATGATCTTTTTTTATTAGACAAGTTAAGATTAAAAGAACTGATAATTCCAATTTCTTATAGTAATGATGACACTAGAGCATCCTTTGGACATACTCATAATGGACTAACATGACATTACACCCAAAGTTAGTTGGCATTCCTCACATTTATTATATAAACTTAGAAGATCGCACAGATAGAAAAGAGTTTATGGAAAATCAATTTAAAAATTTAGGTATTAAAAATTATACAAGAGTAAATGCATCAGAATTTTTAAAGGATGATATTTCAACATGGGAAGATAATATACATTTTCCTCATCGTATACCTGCTCACACCAACTCTATTGGGGTAAACTTTAGAAAATCTAATTGTGTTAGTTTATCTCATATGGAAACAATAAGAAAATGGGTTGAAGAAACTTCTGAAGAACACATGATTATTATGGAAGATGATAATGATTTGAGGTTGGTAAAATATTGGCACTTTGATTGGGAATATTTGATGAATAATATACCTTATGATTGGGATGCAGTACAATTAATGTACAATGCTGACAATGTAATATATTGTTTTTTACATCCCAAAAAAGAAATAACTTGGAATGGTCCTTTGCTTATTAATAGAGATTATGCAAAAAAATTAATTTCCCTATATTATTTCCAAGGAAAATATAATTTTAGGAAAAAAATGAATAGGAGGGATTTTCCGTTTTACAATTTAAATGGTAGTAGATATAGATATGTTGATGTTGATGATTTTTTGGGGTTTAATGGTAAAGTATATCAATTGCCATTATTTACTACAAATCCCGATTTTGAAGAACCAGTCAAACATCATCACGTACAATCTAGAAAAGCTCATTTAATGTGGTGGATTCAATTGCGAGATAAGTTTACTTTAGAGGATTTTTTTACTTATGGTAAACCTTATGACCATCAAATGAAGATTAAGATAAGTTGAATGGAAAAATTTAAAGAAATTGCTACAATTTATTACATTACAAGATTTGACAATTATAAATTACAAGAGTATACTGAAACTAACTTAGAAAAAAATCAAATTTTTAATTTTAATAAAGTAACATACCATGATAATTTTTCTGAAAATAATGAATTAAATTTTTCTATTTCTATCATTAAAACTTTAACAACATGGTTAGAAAAAAGTAGTGAAAAGTATGTTATAATATCTACAGATGACATTGATTATGAGTATGTTGATTATTTTCATTTTGATTGGAATTTCTTAATGAACAATCTCCCATATGATATGGATTCTCTTCAACTAGGATTTGAGGATAAATTGGAAATATTACCATGTTCTTTACATCCTGTTAAAGATTCTTATGGATTTGGGATGACGCTAATGAAAAGACGATATGTTGAAAAATTAGTCAAACTTCATTATATTAATGGTGAATATAAATTTAATCACAAAATTTCTAATGTATTTTGGAAAAGATCTGATAACTTTGTTACTCCACACTATTTTTTAAATCAAAGTGGAAGAGGATATTCTATACCAATGTTTCCAAGAAATCCCGATTTAGTGAGTGATAAATATTTTACTAAAGAATCCCTTCAAAATCATAAAAAGTTATATTCACTGTGGTGGAAAAAACTTAGAGACACAAGAATATTGGACAATTTTTTTTGTTATTTAACTACTAACGATCTTATTTTAAAATTACCTGAAGAACATGAATCAAAAACTATTAGATAATAATTATATTATCATTCCAAATTTTATATCTTCCTATAGAGCAAATAAACTCAAAGATGAATTTGTAGAGTTTTCTCAACAAAATAATCTAGGAGGGGACTCTCAAATTCCAACTTCTCATTCTGATTATAATTACATTTCATTTTTGGAACTTTTGTGTGAAAAAACACCAGAAATATCTGAAATATTGGAAGAAACTGTTTTACCAACATACACATACGCCAGGGTTTATAAGAATGGATCTGTATTAGAAAAACATTCTGATAGAGATTCCTGTGAAATTTCTTTGACCTTACATTTAGGTGGTGATAAACCTTGGTTAATCTGGATCAAAACTCCAGAAGGAGAAGATCGTTCTGTCGAATTGAACCCAGGAGATGCAATGATGTATCGTGGGACAATCGCAGAACACTGGAGAGATGAGTATGTTGGCGAAGAGTATGTTCAGGTATTTCTTCATTATGTAAGAAGTAGAGGAGATTGTGCATATACTTATTTTGATACTGAAAATCATAAGGGAAAACATGGCAATCATAATAAAAATGTGACAATTGATAAAACTTTAGAGGTGGAAGTGAAAGAAGATACTATCAAACGTCCTCCAATTTTAATTAAACCAGCATCTAAATTAGAAGATTTTGTACAAGTATTTGATAACGTTTTATCTCCAGAAAATTGTAATCTAATACTGAATGAATATAAAAATACATCCGAATGGGAAGATACTCGTACTGGTGATGGTAAAGTAACGAAAAATACACGCAATTGTATGGAAATTCCAATTTCTTACCAACACATATTGGAACAAAATTTTGATGTTAGAAAAAACTTGGACAATATAGTTTTTGAATCAGTAAGTAAAGTAATTAATACTTATAATGAGATTGTTCCTACATTCCATATAGATATTGATACTGGATATCACCTTCTCAGGTATAAAGAGGGGGAGTTTTATACACAACATACTGACTCTTTTAAACAACAACAAAGGTCTTTATCTTGTTCTATTCAATTAAATGAAGATTATGAGGGAGGAGAATTTGCTCTCTTTGATCGTGAAATGATGATAAGAACCAGCCCTGGATCTGCTATTGTATTCCCATCAAACTTCATGTATCCTCATGAAATTATGCCTGTCATTAAAGGAACTAGATATTCCATTATTACTTGGTTGGTATGAAATATTATTATGTAAGAAAAATACTTGAGAAGGATCAAATATCTGAAATAAACAACACAATCGAAAACGCAAATAAAAATGATTCTTGGGTTGATGGACTGATGACTGGTGGTGGAACAAAGAAAGTAAAAAATAATTTAGAACTAAGTGATGCAAATTCTGCACAAGTTATTAATGAGTATATAATGTCTTCACTGGACAATGATAAAGAATTTTTAAATTTTACAACACCAACAACAACAAATTTAAATATAGTTTCAAAGACACAATCTGGAGGATATTACAAACCTCATAAGGATAATTGGCATAACGGAGATTATAGCACTACTGTGTTCTTGAATAGTCCTGAAGAATATGGTGGTGGGGAATTGTGTTTATATCTTGGTGGGGAAGAAGAGATTAAGATAAAACTTGATGCTGGTTGGGGAATTACATACTCTACTGGAATTTTGCATCGAGTAAATGAAGTATCTTTTGGAAATAGATACGTGTCAGTATTTTGGACAAAATCTGCGATTAAAGATCCATTTATAAGACATATATATTCTGAAATAAGTAATGTTGGTAATTACTTAGAACAACAAAAAATTCCAATTCATGTATCAGATTGTATTGGAGCAACTAAAGATCCATTATTTTCACTTGAAAATTTAAAAAATGAAATACTTAGAAAATATTCTTTATAATAAAACAGCACTTGTTCTTGGTGCTGGTGGTTTCATCGGAAGTCACATGGTTAAAAGATTAAAGAAAGAAGGATATTGGGTGCGTGGAGTAGATATAAAATATCCAGACCACTCTATAAGTGCTGCAGACGAATTTATTCAAGGGGATCTTACGAACCAAATTTTTGTAGAAAAGGTTCTTTCTGATACTTTTGATGAAATTTATCAGTTTGCTGCCGATATGGGAGGAGCCGGATACATTTTTACTGGTGATCATGATGCAGATGTGATGAACAATTCTTCAACAATTAATTTAAATGTTCTTCGTTCTCTAAAACATTTAAATGAAGTAACTGGAGTAAATAAAACAACTATTTTCTTTTCTTCATCTGCATGTGTTTATCCAGAACACATTCAAATGGATGTAAAAAATCCTGGACTTAAGGAAAGTGATGCTTATCCCGCTGGACCTGATAGTGAATATGGGTGGGAAAAACTATTCTCGGAACGGTTGTACTTTGCTTATAATCGTAATTATGGTATACCAGTTAGGGTTGCTCGTTACCACAATATTTTTGGTCCCGAAGGATCTTGGAGAGGTGGTAAAGAAAAGTCACCCGCAGCAATCTGTCGCAAGGTAGCAGATCTTCCACTTGAAGGTGGTGAAGTTGAAATCTGGGGAGATGGTGAGCAAACACGTTCATTTCTTTATATTGATGAGTGTGTGGAAGCAACTTATCGTCTTGTTCAATCCGATTTTATGGGACCAGTAAACATCGGTTCGGAAGAGATGGTGAGCATCAATACTCTTGCAGATATTGCCGCTAAAGTTGCAGGTAAAACAATTACTAAAAAGTACATTGATGGACCACTTGGAGTTCGTGGACGTAATTCAAATAATGATTTGATTCGTAAGAAACTTCAATGGGATTATTCAATGTCTCTTAAAGATGGCATTGCAAAAACATATGATTGGATCAATTCGCAATTGTGAACATTACTATTTTAGGATCTGCGGGTCAAATTGGGGCATATCTTTTAAATTATCTCCGCGATAAAGGCCATGAAGTTACTGGTATTGATATAGTTAATGGTCCTGAAAATGACCTACGTATAACTCCAAACAGTTATGTTGAGAATGCAATTAAGCATTCTGACTTTGTATTTTTCTTTGCATTTGATGTAGGTGGATCTGAGTATCTTAAAAAGTATCAACACACCTTTGATTTTATTAATAATAATACTCTTCTCATAGCAAATACCTTCAATTTACTTAACAAGTATAAGAAGAGGTTTATATTTTCATCATCTCAAATGAGTAACATGAGTTATTCTCCTTATGGTGCAATGAAGCGTGTGGGGGAACTTTATACCACAGCATTGAAGGGATTAACTGTTAAGTTCTGGAATGTGTATGGTATTGAAAATAATCGTGAAAAGGCACATGTTATTACAGATTTTATTTGTAAAGGATTTGAGGAAGGTGATTTTGAAATGTTGACTGACGGTACAGAAGAACGTCAGTTTCTTTATGTTGAAGACTGCTGTAAAGCATTAGAGACTGTGATGGAATCATACGCTGATTTTAAACCAGAAGATCCTCTTCACATTACTTCCTTTAAGACAACCACAATTAATGAGGTATCTTCAATTATTAGTGAATGCTTCAATCTTATTGGAAAACCAATTAAAATTAAACCTGGTCTTGCAAAAGATAGTGTGCAAATGAATAAACAAAATGAAGCAGATTTGTATATTACTTCCTGGTGGTTGCCTGAAACTACAATAAATGATGGGATTGTAAAATTGTTTAATATAATGAGTTCCAAATATGATTAGTAATAATTTAAAAACTTTAATTGTATTAATAGGGGAATGTAGAGGAGGAGAAGAAACATGGAGAACCATGTATCAAAATCTTATGATTCCATACGATGCTGATTTAGCTCTTTGTGTAGGTAAAAAAAATAATGAATCTATAAAGGAAAATTTTTTAACCAAAAAAAGTAACTATATATGGACTATAAATGAATATGAAGATTGGTATGATTATTTTAGAGAAAATTTTGGAAACTCTGGATTTTGGGAGTCCAATCTTGTATATGGATTGAAGGGGGGTGGGGGAACACGAGGAGTAATACCAATAATATTCAAACATTTTATCCATCAAAATTATAGTAAAATATTGGAGAAATATGATAGAATAATATTAACAAGAACTGATATGTATTATATCCATGAATATCCGATATTATCCAATGATCATTTTTGGCTAATGAATGGAGAAGATCATGGAGGATATTGTGATAGATTTTTTTGTTTTCCCTCAAAATATTTAAAGGAGTGTTTAAATATATGTGAATATGTTAATAGTAAAGAATTAAATATACTATTGACTAAAATGTATGATCAAAATAATAATTTGTCATTTATAAGCCCCTGGAGATCCTTTTTTTCCGGTGATTCCTTAGGCTCTCTTAACACTAAAGATTTGTATCCGATAGAAAAGGGGATGTTTAATTCAGAATGTTATCACAGATTATATTTTGAATACACTGGAATTGTATATAAAATAAGAAGATGTCCGGTTCTTCAGTTTGTGGTATCATCTCCAGAAGATACTACTAGGACTCCAGATTGGGAAAAAAAATCAACAAGATTCAAAAATGGATTAATAATAAGATATAAATCTGAGTTTATAGATGCTTTTAGAACGACCAAACTATTTAAAGTTCCCACATATATTGAATAGAATATGAATTTAAACGATAAGTTAAAAAATATACCAAAAATATATTATATAAATTTAGATGAAAGACCAGACAGAAAAAATTATACAGAATCTCAATTTGATGAATTAAAAATTAATAATTGGGAAAGATATTCTGCATCAAAATATAGAGTAGAAAATTTAGAAAATTGGCAATCATTAATAACGCATAAACTAAATTGTAATTCAAATTATGACATAATATGGGCTGCTGTAACAATAACTTATTTAAATTTAATTGAAGATTGGTTAATAAAAACATCTGACGAGTATGCAATTGTCATAGAAGATGATTATGATTTAATGATGTCTAAATATTGGCATTTTGATTGGGAATTTTTTATGAATAATATTCCCTATGATTGGGATATTATTCAGTTAAGTTACGAAAATCCATATCTTTATCCTTGCTTTCTTCACCCAACACTAGATAGTTCTGGTGTTGGAGCTCTATTAATAAACCGACATTTTGCTGAAAAATTAATCAGGTTACACAAAATTGATGGAAAATATTGTATAGATAAGAATAAAAATAAAATGTCCTCATGTTATTGGGGAAAGTCAGAAATTCATAACTTACAAGAATTTTTGGTAATGGATTATTTGGTAAAAATAGGAAGATCTTATTCTATTCCTTTAATGTATTCTTCGGTAGATTGGGGGAAAACGGATAAATTAAACAATGTAAAATCAGATCAATATAGATGTTTTAAACAATGTGAATATGCATGTAAATACTGGTGGATTAAAATGAGAGATAAATTTACTTTAGATGAATTTTTTACTTATGGAAAACCTAATGATCAATATGTAATTTTTGATAAATCTAAATCAAGTGATCATTTTATCTTATAGTAAAAAATGCTCAATATAACAAAATTTGACAAAAACCATTTGGCACCATCGTTTATAAAAATAAATTTACTTATGAAGAATTATGACATGTATATGGGGGAATGGTGTATTAGCCCTGAAGAAAATATTATATTTTTGTGCATAACAAAATGTGCTAGCACGTCAATTACAAAATTTTTAGGGGAAATAAATTATAATATAACTATAGATAGTAAATCCGAAGAAGATATTATAAAATATAAAAATGTTCAATTTTACTCAATAATAAGAAATCCAGAACTCCGATATATTTCAGGATTAAATCAGTTTATTCAAAGGCATTCTCAGGAAAACCACTTAGATTTAATGGAAAAAAATTTAGACGAAGAAAAATTCATTTTTGATGAACATACTTTATGCCAGCATTATTTTTTAGAAGATGTTATGAAATATCACAATATAAATTTAATACAGTTTGATGAAAATTTAAATGAAAAACTTTCTGATGTTTTTGGAGTAAAGGTATCTCTACCCAAATTAAATACTTCCAAAAATAATCACATTAAATTTTGTGAAAAAATGTACAATAAATACTGTGCGACTAATAAAAACTATTTAAGTTTATATAAAAAAGATTTTGAGTTATATAATATTTCAGTATAATTATGTTTAACCAAGTTGAAGAATTTGAAAATAAAATTGCCGAGTTTTATAATGCTCCATATGCAGTCGCAACAGATTGTTGTACTCATGCATTGGAGCTTTGTTTAAGATATGAAGGTTACAATAACATAACAGTACCAACACATACTTATATTTCAGTTCCCTTTACTCTTAGGAAATTAAATCTAAACTGGAAATTTCAATATCAAGAATGGAAAGATTTTTATTATCTTGGTAATACTAATATTATAGATGCTGCAGTTTATTGGAAACAAAATGGGTACATTCAAAACACTTATATGTGTCTAAGTTTTCAATATAAAAAACAATTAAGCCTTGGGAGAGGTGGTGCAATTCTCTTGCAAAATAGAGAAGATTATGATATACTAAAAAAGATGTCTTATGATGGAAGGTCTCCGAATCAACCTTGGATGGAACAAGACATAGATATTATGGGTTATCATTACTATATGACACCAGAGACGGGATTATTGGGATTAGAAAAACTAGAAAAAGTTAAAAATCAAATTCCTAAAGAATGGAGTCATGCAGATTATCCCGACTTAACACAAATGTCAGTATTCAAATGATCACTCATATAAAACCTAACTGGAATATAGAGGAATTTAAAACTCTTAATTATACTCTATCTACGCATAGAGATGAAGAGTTAGTGAATCAATATCTATTATCTGGACATAGTAAAGAAAAATTATCTATCTATAAGTATCATTTACCCAATCCAATGCCAAAATGCGTTGATGATTATATTGTCCCGCACTTTACTTTTTTGGATAAGGTTGCACCTGCAGTTAATTACTTTAAACCTGGTCAATATTTACCTCTTCATACAGATTTGTATGGTAAGTATGTGGAAATAAATGATATTAATTCTGAAAATATAGTAAGATGTATGGTAATGTTAGAAGACAGTGCCCCTGGTCAAATTTTACAAATAAAGGATAGGTGCATAGGATTTTGGAACTCTGGTGATTGTTTTTATTGGAATTACGATGAGATCCACGCATTTTATAATTTTAGTATGAAAGACCGATATGCAATTCAACTCACTGGTGTTTTGAAATGAAAAATTTATATATTTTAGAGTTGAGTGAACTTTATAATAGAGAAGCAAGACTCCCGTACAGCACTGGAGTAATATGGTCTTATTGTAAACAAAATCCAAAAATAAAAGATAATTATGATTTAGTTGAGTGGTTTTTTTATAAAGATTCTCCAGAAAATATTATTAAAAAAATTGTAAATCCTGATATAATAATATTTTCTTCTTTTATTTGGAATTGGGACATCAATAGACAAGTAGCAAAAAGCATAAAGAAAGAATATCCAAACTGCATTACGATTTTTGGTGGAGCCATGATGCCAACTCCAGAGATGTTTAAATCGGAAGGAGTTAATTCCTATTGGGAATGTGCCATGGATGAGTGGTTTGATGAACACCCATATGTTGACATAATATCTCATGGAGAAGGTGAAATTACTATCGAAGAACTATTAATTCAGTATTTAAAAAATACTGATTTCAGTAAAATTAAAGGTTGCACAACAAAAAATAGTTCATGTATGTTGAGGGATAGAATATCTGATATAAATTCAATGCCATCTCCATATTTGGATGGAACATTTGATGAATTTATGGAAAAATATATAAAAAATAATTTTGAAGTATGTGCTACTTTAGAATTAGTTCGTGGTTGCCCATATACATGCACATTCTGTGAACAGGGAAGTGCATATTATAATAAAATAGAAAAACAAAAAATAGATAAAGCAAAATCGGAGATAGATTGGATTGCAAAAAATAAAATTTCTTTTATTAGAGAATCTAATTCAAATTTTGGTTTATATTATGAAATGGATATGGAAGTAGCAAAATATTTGGTTGAATGTAATAAAAAATATGGATATCCAAAAAAATATAGAGTTGACTGGGCAAAGTCAAGAGCAGATAGATGTTTAGAAATTGCAAAAGTTCTTGCCGAATCTGATTTGCATAGAGGCACAACTGTAGCACTTCAATCTTTAGATAAAACTACAACAAAATATGTTAGAAGAAAAAATATGGATGATGGGGATTTAAAAAAAACATTAGACATGTACAATAAAGCAAAGGTACGTCCATACATAGAACTAATTTTAGGTCTTCCCGGAGAAACGAAGGATACCTTCATAGATGGTCTTTATAGTCTAATGGAATACGGTCATCATGGATATGTTTCTGTCTCACATTTAGAAGTTTTGCCTAATACTCTTTTTGCAGATCAAAATTATATTGATACTCATGAATTAAAAATTATTAACACCATGCCGCATACTTGTCATGTTAGTACCAATCTAGAAACAACAACATTCACAAAACTTGTAGTTAGTACAAAATATATGTCGTTTGAAGATTATCTCACATGTTGTCTTTATAAATGGTTTTTACTATCTTTACATGTTCTAGGACCAACTCAGTTTATAGCAAGATATTTTGGAAACTATAAAGAGTATTACAATGGATTATTTACTTGGATTAAAGATAATCCGAATACATTATTAGGAAAACAATTAAAAATAACTGAAGAAAATTTAAGAAAAATTTTAATTAATAATAGTACCCACCCCTGGGGAATAATCATACCCGATGTATGGGACGGTACTTGGGAATATGAAGAGGCAACTAATTATCATATCTTTAAAAACAAAAAACAATTTTATGAAGAATTGAATAATTATAAAAAAATTCCTGATAATGTATTGAAACATCAACTTGACAATGTTGTAGATCCTAATGTAGACTATGGTGGAGATTATTTTGAATGGATGAAAGAATGTTTGTGGTGGGGAAGAAAAAATGCTGCTTACCTAAGGGACTAAGAAAATGAAAAGTCAAAACGAATGGGATAAACTTAAGAAAGTAATAGTAGGCGTCGCGGATTATGCAAGAGTCCCAGAAGTAGACTTGAGTGTTCGCACAATTAACTATGCGGATCGACAAGATATATCCGATATTCCAGTGGGACTTTATCCTCAACAAGTTATAGATGAGGCAAATGAAGATCTTGAAATCTTTGTTAATTTTTTACTTGGGGAAGGTGTAGAAGTTTTAAGATCGCAAAAGCTCCCCACTAATTATTATAACTTTTGTCCAAGAGATGTAATTTTTACCCATAAAGATCTGACTGTAGCAACTCCGATGCCATTAAAGTGCAGAACAGATGCGTGGAAACCTTTAATCGATCATTTAGATACTACAATAATTGTTCCATGTAAATATCAAGATCAGTTATATAATCAAAATTGTGTAGGAGATAAAGACACTCTTGCTCTTACAGAAGTAACACCCGCATTTGATGCTGCAAATGTCCTTCGTGCAAATGATGATATTCTATATCTCGTTTCTAATAGTGGAAATGTTGCAGGAGCCAATTTACTTCAAGAAATGCTGAGAGATCGTGCAAAAGTACATCTTCTTCAAGATGTATATGCTTATATACATATAGATAGTACAATTGCATTTCTTCGTGAAGGTTTGATGTTACTAAATCCTGAAAGAATTAAATCTGTAGATGTTCTTCCAGAACCTTTTAAAAGTTGGGATGTGATTTGGTGTCCAGAACCTGTTGACATTGGTTATCGTCCAGGATATAATCATGGTTCTTATTGGGTTGCTAATATGAATCTCTTTAGTGTCAATCCTAATTTAGTTGTTTTAGAAGAACATCAAGAACAAACAAGAAAAGAATTGGAAAAACATGGCATAGAATGTGTGATGCTTTCATGGAGACATGGAAGAACTCTTAGTGGAGGGTTTCATTGTGTTACCTTGGACCTAGAAAGAGAAGGTAATTGATAATGAATAATGAAATAAATTATCTTGATGGGGAATATCTCTATAAATCTTATAATGTAGTATCAAAAATAGATCAAACAAATCTTGTACAAGAAGCAGAGATGTATTTAAATGCTCATAGGGATCCAATGGAACCTCATCCTCCTGCAAGAGCATATGAATCTTTTCCAAGATGTCAATATGTCATAAGACAATTATCGTATAAAAAGTGTTGGAATAATTTACTAAAAAATATATTTTCGGAGGTTAATGACTATTATAAAAATTATTTAAATTCTAGTCCAGCAATTATAAATTTTTGGATAGATAAAGTAGGATTTTATTCTGATGAAAATATTGCTAAGACTTTATATTTTGATAATGATTTAAATGCATATACTGACACTAAATACCACGTTCATAAAAAAAATACTTCGACTGTGTGTATTTTTTATTTACAAAATCCCAACAAAAGGTATGGCACTCTAATAAAAACAAAAAGTAGATCTTTAGTTTTAGAAGGAACCGAAAATTCATTATCAATTTTCAACTCAAGACTATTTCATACTGCGGTTTATCCTGATAGAAAAGAATCTCATCACTATCCTAGATACACAATTGGATTTGATTTGGGAAAAAAATTAAATCCAGGTGAACCAATTCCACCCGCCGAATATTAAAAAAAATGAAAGTAAGTAAAATTCCTGGTTTGGGTAGAAGGGAATGATAGAAGTTCCTCATTTAGAATGGCATGTAACTCATAACTGCAATTTAAGTTGTGAAAGTTGTTCTCATTTTACTAATCATGGTTACGATTGGTTTGTTGATATTGATACATTGACAAAATGGTATTCTTATTGGAATAAAAGAATATCTCCAGAAAGTATGGCAATTTTAGGAGGAGAACCTTTATTGCATAAAAATATAGTTGATATCATATACTTAACTAAAGATATGTGGCAACAACCTAAAGACTCTTATTTTGAGATTGTTACTAATGGAATTTTAATAGATGAAGAAAAACATAAGGATTTACCAAAAGCATTAAAAGATACTGATTGCGTATTATCAGTCTCAATACATTCTACCAAAAAGGTAAGTTTGAAGTATTCTAATAAATTAAAAAAATCATTGAATATTATTAAAAAATGGAGAGATCAATATAATATAAAAGTAAATCTTTACAATATGTTCGGACCGACACATTGGGTTAAAATTTATAATGGATTTGGTATAAATTCTGAACCTTTTGAGGATAACACTCCAGAACAAAGTTGGAAAAATTGTCCAGCTGGACAAAATTGCTTTCAACTGTATAACGGTAACATATATAAATGTGCTCCACTTGCTTATCTACCACTACTAAAAGAAAAATATGGTCCACTTCTTTCGGAAAAATGGAATCCATATTTAAAATATATTCCCTTAACTCCAAATTGTTCAGATGATGATATAATAGAATTTTATAATAGAAAGTGTGAATCTGTTTGTGGAATGTGTCCCAAAAGTGCAGTAAATTTTAAAAAAAATGATCCCTTACTTCCAATAAGTTATTACGAAAAAAATTGTAAAATCGAAGGTAACTAATTATGCAAATGAAACCCGGAAAGTATTGCCCACTACTTAAAAAAGATTGTATTGAATTGAAATGTGCTTGGTTTACACATATTCGTGGCACAAATCCAAACACTGGAGCAGAAGTTGATGAGTGGTCTTGTGCTGTTGCATGGATGCCTGTGATGGCCGTAGAAATTGCTCAAAAAGAAAATCAAACTGGTGCTGCTGTTGAATCATTTAGAAATGAAGTTATAAGAACTAACAATGAAAATCGACAACTTTATTTGGATTCTATAGAAAAAATGGAAAATGGTGTTATTACTGCAACTATTACTCCATTAAATCCTGTCATTAACTTATTGACTTCTGGTGATACGCAAGAAGAAAAAGAATAAATAAAACAGGACTTATATAAGTCCTGTTTTTGGTAAATACCGACGTAAAGCCATATGGCAGAACCGATTATTAAGATTAAAAGGTCATCAGTACCTGGAAAGATTCCCACCACAGTAAGTGTATCTGTAGGGGAGTTTGGTATTAACACCTATGATGGTAAAGTTTATATTCAGAAAAACCAAGGTGCAGTAGGAGTTGGTTCTACAGTTATTGTAGTCAACCCTTGGTCTGTTGGTTTAGGAAGCGATACTTATAATACATTTTTTACCGCTGGAAATGTTGGCGTAGGAACTACAATACCAACAAGTTCTTTTCACGTTGTTGGTAATACGTTAATTACTGGTATTGTAACTGCGACAAGTATAGTTGTTGGTTCTGGTGTTACTATTAATTCCTCTGGTATCAATGCAGGTATTAACAGTGTAACTGCGGGGTTATTCTCTGGTCAGAATTTGGATGTCGCTGATGCTGTTGTTGGTATTGCCACCATTTTCACCTTCGATAGTACTGATGCAACCATAACCAATGCCACTATTACAAACCTAACAGGTACTGTAGACCTATCAGGTATTACAGACTTTAGCGGCACTAATGCCACTTTTACAAACATAACAGGCACTGCTGGTACTATTACAAACCTAACAGGTACTGCTGGTACTATTACAACCTTTAATAGCACTCAGGGAACCATTACAAACCTAACAGGTACTGCTGGTACTATTACAACCTTTAATAGCACTCAGGGAACCATTACAAACCTAACAGGTACTGCTGGTACTATTACAACCTTTAATAGCACTCAGGGAACCATTACAAACCTAACAGGTACTGCTGGTACTATTACAACCTTTAATAGCACTCAGGGAACCATTACAAACTTAACAGGTACTGCTGGTACTATTACAAACTTTAATAGCACTCAGGGAACCATTACAAACTTAACATCAACTAACGTTAATGCTTCTGGTATCACTACTGTTGGATCTTTAAGTGTTGGTGCTGATCAAGTTATTAGTTCTGCAAGACAACTTCAG
>Ga0194133_10005238_pt1 | contig 16657 bp, 12 predicted proteins | sample TA2KigOf40mmetaG_FD_155448 | JGI IMG/M metagenome (GOLD analysis project Ga0194133, IMG submission 155448) | Freshwater microbial communities from Lake Tanganyika, Tanzania - TA2015055 Kigoma Offshore 40m | ecosystem: Environmental > Aquatic > Freshwater > Lake | place: Tanzania: Lake... | reverse complement strand
TTTTAAGGTTACTCACTCTCAGAACATAAAACCTAATTTAAACTTTGGGGCTCAATATAACCGCCTCTCCGGGGATGGTTTTTATGTCAATCAAAAAGCCGATCACCTAAATGCAGCCCTCTTCGTATGGTATGAATCGCCAAAAAAGCGATACAATTTGATAACGGATGTGATATTCAACACCTTGAAAGCGGCCGAAAACGGATCCACCAGGAACGATACCATTTTTAAGGCGAGTTCTCTGGATAAAAAAGCCGAGCCGGTTTATTTAAAAGCAAGCGGTGCTGACCGTCCGATGCAGACCTGGCGGCAGACTCAGTTCTTCGTGAAACAGCTTTATTATGTCGGCAGAATCGATAGTATGCAGGCTCCTGATTCTTCTCAAAGAATATTGCCCACACAACGTTTATCCCATACCTTAACCTACACCCGAGATCAGTATAAATTTTTTAGAAATGAGGAGGATGTGTTCGGTGCATTTCCTGCCCTTCCCTCCCAATCCTTTACCCTAACCAATGATTCAACGAAAGTATCAAACTTGAGGAATGAGTTTTCCTATAGTTTTTTCCTTAGACCCAAGGCCTTGAGCTTCATAAAAAATGAACTGAAATTAGATCTGGGAATCCAGAATGATTTATACCATTATGAACAACTGTCCTATAAATCCAATTTTTCTAATACCATGCTCAAAGCCGGCCTGGGATACCGCTTTAGTGATCAGGTCAATATTGATGCTGACTTGAATCAAATTGTTCAGGGAAATAATGCCGGTGATTATTTATACGAAGCCAATACTAGTTTTCTATTGAGTAAATCGATAGGTAGAATCATTCTGGGAGCTTATACCCAGAATAAATCTCCTAAGCAAATGTTTGAACGTGTTGATTATCAATATCATAGCTGGAACAGAAATTTTGAAAAATCAAAAATCAGTAATCTTTCCTTTTTGTATGAAAACATGAAGTATAAACTGGCAGCAAAGGCAGAATATTTTTTAATAGGTAATTACCTCTATTATAGAGAGACTAGTCGCACAAAACAGATCAGTCCTGACCAGCTGGGTAACACGATAAACATGCTGAAAATTAGCCTTTCAAAGGATTTTAAGTTTGGCAAGTTTAACCTTGATAACCATATTGTGTATCAAAAAACCGATTTTCAGGATATTATTCGTACCCCCGAGATCTATACTTATAATAGTTTTTATTATTCAAGCCGATTTTTTAAGGTACTTTATACCAACTTGGGTTTTGATCTTCGTTTTAATACTCCTTTCCAAGCTCCGGCTTATGCCATTAATGTGAGTCAATTTTATAATGACAATAATCCTTTGGAATATTCCACCTACCCTGTAATGGATGTTTGGGTCAGAGCTACCTTGAAGCGGGCAAACCTCTTTCTGAAATATGATTATGTCAATCAGGGTTGGCTTTCAAGAGGGTATTATACCGTCCGGTCTTATCCCATGCAGGATCAATTATTAAAATTTGGAATTAGCTGGAAATTCTATAATTAATTGATTTTAGTACCCAATCACCAATAGGGTTGTGGTTTTAGAAAAATTATAGACTTTGAACCAGCCTTTTGTCCCCCTTTGGAGGGGGACGCGCAGGACCAGAGCGCCGGCAGGGGGAGGATTCCCCCCTATGGTCGGTGTTGTCACCGACCAGCCGAAAGACCTCAAACACCCATCCTCCCCCTACCCTCTCCAAAGGAGGACATGCACAAGGCCCTGGAATCGTGGTGGCAGGCTATCTTAAGGGATAATTTACCGTTTTTTGATCGAACGTTTTATATTCTGAACCTCTTTACTCCTTCATTTTCGGGTAATTGGATATTATTTTTCGGATAATGTCTAATTTTTACGTTTTCTATAGGTATGGCTATTCCTTTTTAAGGTCGTTTTATGTAACTTCGCTCGAAATTATAATTGGAATTTAATTAAGATCAAGCAAATAAGATGGCATTTGATTTGGACATGATCAAAAAGGTTTATGACAACTACGGTTCGCGGATTGCGGCTGCACGTCAAGTTGTGGGTAAGCCACTTACACTAACAGAAAAAATTTTATACGCCCATTTATGGGATGGAAACGCAACAGAAGCCTATAAGCGCGGTGTCACTTATGTTGACTTTGCTCCCGACCGTGTGGCGATGCAAGATGCGACCGCACAAATGGCTTTATTACAGTTCATGCAGGCCGGAAGACCTACTGTGGCTGTTCCTTCGACGGTACATTGCGATCACCTGATACAGGCAAAAATTGGCGCAGACGAAGATTTGGCAACTGCAAACACTCAAAATAAGGAGGTCTATGATTTCCTCGCTTCAGTATCCAACAAATATGGTATTGGATTCTGGAAACCCGGTGCAGGGATTATTCATCAGGTAGTTCTTGAAAATTATGCATTCCCCGGTGGAATGATGATCGGAACAGACTCTCATACTCCCAATGCAGGTGGATTAGGCATGATTGCCATCGGTGTTGGTGGTGCGGATGCCTGTGACGTTATGGCTGGCTTGGCCTGGGAATTAAAGTTCCCTAAACTCATTGGCGTCAAACTTACAGGTAAACTTTCAGGCTGGGCCTCTGCCAAAGATGTGATTCTTAAAGTTGCCGGAATCCTTACGGTTAAAGGTGGTACAGGCGCGATCGTTGAGTACTTCGGCGAAGGTGCAAGGTCATTGTCTGCAACCGGAAAAGGAACAATTTGCAACATGGGTGCCGAAATTGGAGCTACCACTTCAATATTTGGATACGATGACAAAATCGCTACTTATTTGAAGGGTACCGAAAGAGAAGAAATTGCAAAACTGGCAGACCGGGTTAAAGAGCATTTAACCGGCGACGACGAGGTTTATGCGAACCCTGAAAAATATTTCGATCAACTCATTGAAATTGATCTCTCCGCGCTAGAACCTCATGTAAACGGACCTTTCACTCCGGACATGGCCTGGCCAATTTCTAAATTTGCTGCTGCAGTGAAAGAACATGGATGGCCGCAGACCTTAGAGGTTGGTTTGATCGGTTCCTGTACCAATTCCTCGTATGAAGACATTTCCAGAGCAGCATCTCTTGCTCAGCAGGCGGTGGACAAAAAACTAGTAGCCAAGGCAGAATTCACCATTACACCCGGTTCAGAATTGGTGCGTTTTACGGTGGAGCGCGATGGTTATCTCGATACTTTTGAAAAAATTGGTGGAGTTGTTTTGGCTAATGCTTGCGGGCCCTGCATCGGGCAATGGGCAAGACATAGTGATGACTCCAATCGCAAAAATTCCATCATTACTTCTTTCAACAGAAACTTTAAGTCGCGTAATGACGGTAATCCGAATACGCATGCCTTTGTAGCCTCTCCTGAGATCGTTACTGCCTTAACCGTTGCAGGTGATTTGACTTTCAATCCACTGACCGACACCCTTACCAACTCAAATGGTGTTCAGGTTAGGCTTGATGAGCCTCAAGGTCTTGAAATGCCATCAAAGGGCTTTGCTGTTGAGGATGCCGGCTACCAGGCTCCGGCAGAGGATGGATCTAAGGTAAGCGTAATTGTAGATCCTAATTCTGCTCGCCTTCAATTGCTTGATCCTTTTAAAGCATGGGAGGGAACCGATATTAAAGGTTTAAAACTACTGATCAAGGCCAAGGGGAAATGTACCACAGACCACATCTCTATGGCCGGACCATGGTTGAAGTTCAGAGGCCATCTGGATAATATCTCCAACAATATGCTTATCGGAGCAACGAACTTCTTCAACGATAAAGCTGATACTGTTAAGAATCAGCTGAGCGGAGAGTATGGAGCAGTACCGGCTACTGCACGTACCTACAAAGCAGCAGGAATTGGAAGTATCGTAGTGGGTGATGAAAATTATGGGGAAGGATCTTCCAGAGAACATGCAGCCATGGAACCAAGACATTTGGGTGTTCGTGCGATTCTTGTCAAATCTTTTGCGCGTATTCATGAAACCAACCTCAAAAAGCAGGGAATGCTTGCTTTAACATTTGCGGATAACAACGATTATGATAAAATTCGTGAGGATGATACCATCGATATTACCGGCCTGAATGATTTTGCTCCGGGTAAACCCTTGAATATCGTACTTCACCATGTTGATGGCACATCAGATACATTTCAAGTGAATCATACCTATAACCAACAACAAATTGATTGGTTCAAGGCCGGTGGTGCACTGAATATCATCAGGATGAACCAAAAAGGTTAAAGATGAAAGCCAAGAGCTGAAAGTTTATTTTTTAATTAAAACCCGATTGCAAAGCTGAACGTATAAGGAAAATAGTCAACAGCTATTTTTCTTATACGATTGGCTTTTTGCTTATTTATCACTCAAAAAGCTGTGCGAATATTCTGTCATGTTTGATCAATCAAAAGTAATTCTTCTTACCGGGGCTTCCAGCGGAATTGGGCTCGAAACTGCAATTCAGCTCGTTGAGCGGGGCCATCGTGTTTATGCCACCATGCGCAACCTGGATAAACGTACCGCTCTTGACCAGGAAGCTGATCGTCGAAATGTTAAACTTCGGGTTCTACAGCTGGATGTTAAGGATCAAAAAAGCATTGAGCAGTGTATTAAAACCATTATAGCCTCAGAAAATAGGATAGATGTGCTGATCAATAATGCCGGTTCCGGATTCATAAAGCCAATGGAACAAGCCACTATGGAGGAGATACAGCAGGTGATGGACGTAAACTTTTACGGTCCGATTCGTTGTTGTAAAGCGGTGATGCCCTACATGCGAAAGCAAAAAAGCGGACATATCATCAACATTTCTTCCGTTGGCGGAATCGTTGGCTCGCCGGTCAACGAAATTTATTGCGCAGCAAAATTTGCACTTGAAGGCTTAAGTGAAAGCCTGGCAACTTACCTGGAACCCTATTTTGGAATCAACATTTCTCTTATCGAGCCGGGAGGAACCATCACTGAATTCGGGAATAGCCTGACCAGATATTTCGAATCAACAGGTGGGATTCTGGATGATGATTACAAACCATTAATGGAAACCTATATGGGATACCGAGCCACTTTTACCGAGGAGTTTAAGGAAAGAGCTTTCCAAAAGCCATCGGACATCGCTGCAGTTATCATTAAATGTATCCATGATCCGAATCCTAAGGTTCGGTACCTTACTTCTGAGGGCAGCCTGGCCTTCACCAAATTAAAAACCAGTTTGGATCCTGATGGAGAGCTGATGAAGGCTCAGGTGAGAAAGGGGATCTTGGACAAGTAATTTACCCCTGTGGTCGGTGTTGTCACTGTACCCCTGTGGTCGGTGTTGTCACTGTACCCCTGTGGTCGGTGTTATCACCGTAGCCTTGTGGTCGGTGTTTTCACCGTAGCCCTGTGGTCGGTGTTGTCACCGTAGCCCTGAGGTCGGTGTTATCACCGTACCCCTGTGGTCGGTGTTGTCACCGTACCACCATCCTGAACTCGACCTCATTTTTAAAAACCGTCAAGCTGCCGGTAGGCGGGGAGAGATGGTAGGGTAGTTTCTAAGTTACATATTTGACAGAGATAGCCATGATACTGCGTCAATCTCAAGCCATGTTTCCATCAGAGCAATAAAAAAGCTAATTTATGTGGTAAAATCTTAATATTTTAGATGGTTAAATATCGAACTTAGGTTGGTTAAGACCTTTCTGCCTCCACCCGGCATAACAAAGACACCTAAAAAATGAAAATTACACTTTTGACCATCGGCAAAACAGAAGAAAAGTATCTGAGGGAAGGAATTGATATCTATCTCAACCGGCTGAAACATTACATCACCTTCAGGGTTCTTGAAATTCCGGAATTAAAAAACACAAAAAGTTTGTCGCAGGAACAACAAAAAGATCGAGAAGCAGAACTGATTCTCAAGCATATCCAAAGTACCGACTATCTGGTTTTATTGGATGAAAACGGGAAAGAGTTTACTTCCAGGGGCTTTTCCGTATATTTAAGTAAAAAGATGATCAGTGGTTTGCAGCATCTGGTGTTTATTGTCGGCGGTCCCTACGGATTTAGTGCTGAAATATATGAGCGAAGTAATGAAAGCCTATCCCTTTCAAAAATGACTCTATCCCATCAAATGATCCGTATCTTTTTTGCTGAACAGCTTTATCGTGCTTTGACCATATTGAAAGGTGAGCCATACCACCATGATTAATAGCTTGAATGATGATCAATTACAAAAGAAACTACACATTTCGCTCGGGAAAAAGCTCCAAAGAAAACAAGGTTTTTTGGATTGCCCTTTTAATTGGACTTGCCATAGCCTACGTGATTTTCAAGTACTTTTAAAACTAATTCAAAAGCGACAGAAAGCGGGTTTAGGGCCTTTAAACTCGGCATGATACCCATTCCCGCCATGCTTACTTGGATTTTTGTGATAAGCGGGTTGCGCTTTTTCCTGCAGCCTTGGTAGCCTTTGGTTTTTCCTTCACAGGTTCAGGCTTTTTTACCACCGGATTCTCTGCCGGGATTACCGGAGAACCATCCGCTACTGGCTCAGGAGCCACTTCGGTGAATAATGGAAGATCCTTGATAATGCCGAACCAGGTAATTATTTTCTTGATATCAGAAGCATAAACACGTTCATGATCGTAATCAGGAGCCACATCCGAAAAAAAAGTGCGCAGGGAGTTGCCATCTGCGGCTTTTGCATCCGGCACTTGTTTGCTGTCTTTCATTTTCAGGAAAATATCGCTCAGTTTCAAATCAGCGGTCTCTCCAAAAATGGTAATATCTTCCAAAGAGGCCATTTTTGCTGTGCTGATATTGACTACGATCTTGTTCCTTTGATCGTCCAGTGTTTCGAGAATAAATCCGGATTTATTCTGACCAATTAATTTAAATAATCCGGGTTTACCGGACACCGATACTAAACCTCGTAAATTCATATTTTTTAGATATGAGATGTGAGCTGTAAGACCTATGGAAACGCGTATCGGTCGTCTCCAAGTCTTAAAACGCAAATCTACTCCTCAACAATTTCTATTCCTAAAATCCTATCTCCCTGGCGGATGTCGTCTATCACGTCAACATTTTCAATTACCTTTCCAAAACAGGTATGATTTCGATCCAGGTGAGCCGTATTTGTACGGCTATGGCAAATAAAGAATTGTGAGCCTCCGGTATTTCTACCGGCATGTGCCATCGAAAGAACTCCCCGGTCATGGTACTGATTTTCACCATCTAATTCACAATCAATACGATATCCCGGTCCACCGGCACCGGTTCCGGTCGGATCACCCCCTTGAATAACAAAATCATTGATCACTCGATGAAATGTCACCCCATCATAAAAACCTTGCTTGGCCAATTTTAGGAAATTTGCAACGGTATTTGGTGCATCTTTATCATAAAATTGTACGGTCATATCACCTTTCTCAGTTTTAATTATTGCTTTGCTCATGTTGTTTTATAAAATTGGTTGACAAAGTTAATTATTTCGGGCAATTGATGAAATTCTTCGTATATCTTCTTCTTTTTATACCTTTAAATAGGTTTTTATACCCTCAATATCATGTTAAAAGTCCGACTCACCCTTCTATCCTTACTTTTGGCAACTATGTGCCGCGCTGCATCTATACTGATTCCAATGGACGAGGAGCAGAAAAATCACCTGAAAGCCTATGGCATTACTTATTGGGCATTAAAAAATGGACTTGAAACCGATTGGCTTTTGAACTACCGGGGGGGTAGCTTCCTGATGAAATATACCCAAGTCATGGAATCAGAATGTAAAATCAGGGGGGTTTCTTATGAAGTAATTGCCGATGGAAAGGTCAACGTCATTTTAAACGAGGTTACCGACCCTTCCGTGAATATGGAAATGGTAAAACTTGAGAAAGCACCTAAAGTCGCTGTTTATTCTCCGAAAAATAAACTTCCTTGGGACGATGCCGTGACCATGGTACTCAGCTATGCGGAAATTCCATACGATATTTTATACGATGATGAGGTTCTAAAAGGGGAGCTTCCAAAATACGATTGGTTGCATCTGCATCATGAGGATTTTACAGGGCAATATAACCGGTTTTGGAGCGCCTTCAGAAATGCTTCCTGGTATATTGAAGACGTCAAAATACAGGAAGGCACTGCCCGGAAAAATGGTTTTAAAAAAGTATCGGAAATGAAACTGGAAGTAGCCAGAAACATTCGAAATTTTTGTTCCGGCGGAGGCTTTATGTTCGCGATGTGCTCTGGTCCCGAGACCATAGATATTGCACTCGCTGCCGATGGTACTGATATTGTTGAGCGTGTTTTTGATGGGGATAGTGCAGATCCTAATGCACAGTCAAAGCTCGACTTTGATCAAACTTTTGCTTTCCATAATTTTAAACTGGATATGAATCCGGCAATCAATGAATTCTCCAATATTGATGCCACCCCAATCCGGTCTCAATCACTGAATAGAACCAACGACTTTTTTACTTTATTTGATTTTTCGGCTAAATGGGATATCGTTCCGGCCATGCTGACCCAAAATCACGATAAGGTGGTCAAAGGATTCATGGGTCAAACCACAGCATTCAGAAAGAGTGTCATCAAACCAAATGTTCTGGTCATGGGTGAAACAAAAGCCAGCGATGAAGCACGTTACATTCATGGAGAATTTGGAAAGGGTCAGTGGACTTTCTATGGTGGACATGATCCTGAAGATTATCAGCATATGGTAGGAGATCCACCTACCGACTTGAATCTTCATCCAAACTCTCCAGGTTATCGGCTGATTTTGAACAATGTATTATTCCCTGCCGCGAAGAAGAAGAAACAGAAAACCTGATTGGTGGAGGCTGGCTTGTAAACTTATTTTTTACCGTAAGGGACGCGATGCCGAACAATGGAATCAAGACTTAATTCATAAAATTATATAGACCAGGTTTCGGTCAGTTTTGGGAATTATTTTCAAGAATAATACTAAATGCTGTACCCCCAAAACCGGCAGCATTGATTAAGATTTTCTTCAATGGTTTCTGTTGCTTTTGCTGAGTAAGGTAGGGTACCTGAATAAACTGATTATGTTTCAGCATTAAAAGAGCCATTTCTAGACTCAAAGCTCCGGAGGCGCCGAAAGTATGTCCGATTTTCCATTTGTTTCCGGTTAAAAGTGGTTTATCCCGACCAAAGATCGCTTCAATGGCTATCATTTCCGCGTCGTCGCCCAGGAGAGTGCCCGGTGAATGCATAATCACCGCATCAACAGTTCCGGGTTCATGACCTTGAATAGCCATTAGCATTGATTTTTGAAGGCAATTTGCATTTGCTGATAAAGAGGCGCCATGACTGATGATTTCTGTTCCCATACCTATGCCGGTAATAAATCCAAGTGGGTTCTCGGAATGAAGTTCCAGGCAAAAACAGGCAGCACCTTCCCCCAGTATCAGGGTGTTTTGCTCTTTATTAAGATCCATGCTCCTGCAGGGATAATCCTGATCCGATGCAGAATATATTTTGAGTGCCTTCATCTGGGCAACAGTAAAAGGCGTTAAAGGTGCTTCACTGCCTCCGGCAAGAAAGCGGGTGCAAAAGCCGGCATGAAGCCATGCAGCGGCATTGGCAATCGATTGTAAAGCCGTTGAACAGGTTGCAGAATGTGAAATGACCGGGCCACTTACATTCTGATCGCAGGCAACCCAACTGGCGATATTCCCCAAGGTGGTGCCTGGAGAGGTCAGTGGATTCACTTTTTGTTGAGCACTCTCCCTAAATTCACTGTGATATTTTTCAAAACTTAGAGTTGCTCCCCTGGATGAGCCCATGTTAACAGCAAATCCTTCACCGGTGTTCCATCCGGCCTGCTTGACGGCGATTCTAGAAGCTGCAATGGCATAAAGGACGCTGGGGTCAAGGTGCTGGTATTTCTTTTCTTTAGTCAGACCATTGATTCGTTCTTGCGCCTGATTAGAAAGTCTGGCAAGCCATTCAGGTTTGTTAATCATCTGTTCCCTCTGAAAGCAATGCCGATTATCCTGATAGTTATTCCATATCGATTCACTGTTTATACCCAAAGCCGAAATGCTTCCGTAGCCACTTATCGCTATTTTAAGATTTTTCATTGAGAATAAGACTGAATTTTTGTTGAGTTCCGGATAAAATTTACGCTCCAATATTTTTGATAAGGGTAATAAGTTAAGGTCATAGAAAGGCCGGGCAAAATTGAATATTTTAAAGCATTTTAAATTGGAATCCCTTTTCAGAAAGTTTTTCAAGAACCAGCGGTAAAGCATATTCAAGACGGTCGAATGCTTTCAAACTGTCGTGAAAAACAATAATTGAACCATTTTTGCAATTTTTTAATACATTTTTGAGACATTGTTCTTTTGAAATTCTTTCATCAAAATCAGCACTCAGCACATCCCACATAATGATTTCAGTTGAAGGGTTCTGTCTTGTAATTTCCTTAATCTGCGATTTTTTTATCCTTCCATAGGGGGGTCTGAAAATTCGGGTGCTGGTAACATTTGATCCTTTATTTACATTGTCAATATAATCCTTGTCAGCGGAATTCCAGCCTTTAAGATGATTATAAGTATGATTTCCGATTGAATGTCCGGCTGATACCATATCTTCCATGATGGATGGATGCTTATCCACATTCTCACCGATGCAAAAGAAGGTAGCCTTACAATTGAACTTTTTAAGAGTTTTTAAGACAAAGGGTGTAACAACCGGGATAGGTCCGTCGTCAAATGTGATATAGACAGATTTTTCTTCGCGGCTTTTATGCCAGGTCAAAGTGGGATAAAACCATTTTAACCAGAAGGGTGAATAGGTTAAGTACAATTGCCTTTTACTAATTTATCACGAAGATAAAGATGTTATTAATTAAATGATAGTATTTTTGAGCCGGATTTATATCCTAACCAACCTTGTTGACCAATTTATGAAACTTACAAACCTTAAAGTCTTGTTCAGATGTAGTGTGTTCACCTTAATGCTGGCAGCCTCAATGATTAATCCGAGCTCGGCGCAGCAGCGGATTACATTGAAGCGAGCTACCGAGCTGGTTATTGAGAATAATCTACAAATTAAGCAGGCTAAGTTTTCTGAGGCAATATCCGAGGTGAATCTGAATCAATCCAAATTGGCTGTTTTGCCGACATTAAATGCTAATTCCGGTTTGAATTTTAACTATGGTCGTAGTATTGACCTAAACTCTAACCAGTTTATTAATCGTGCCATTACTTCCAATAATGCCACCGTAATCTCCAATACCAACTTGTTTCAGGGTTTCAGGAGAATGAACGAAATATCCCAAAACAAACTCCAGCTGGAAGCAGATAAAAGTAATACTCAAAAAGTCAAAAATGATCTCGTTTTGGCTGTAGTCACAAATTACTTATCCGTACTAAATGCCCAGGATCTTTTAACGGCATCAAAGCAGCAGCTGGATATTGCAAATCAGCAGCTGGACATTGAGCAAAAATTCTTTGATGTTGGGAACAGAACATTGGCTGACCTTGCACAATCCAAATCTCAGGTGGCTACTGCCGAGCTGAATGTTACGAATGCCAAGAATCAGGTTGATCTGGCTTTTTTGGACCTTGCACAGTTGCTGGAATTGGATCCATCCATTCCTTTTGAAATTGAAAAGCCTCAAATAGACAACATAATCAATGTTAACGCAGCTTATTCTGCGGTAGATGTTTTTAAAACTGCATCCTTGAATTTTCCGGATATTAAACTGGCAGCCTTTAGAAAGCAGGTATTTGAGAAAGAAATAGACATTGCCAAATCAGGATTTTTGCCCTCACTAAGCTTACAGAGTGGTTTGAATACCCGTTATTCGAACGGAACCTTTTTCGATACCTCTTTTGGCGAACAAGTGAGAGAGAACTTCAACCAGTTCATTGGTTTTGGATTGAGTATTCCAATTTTCAACGGACTTGCAGCAAAGTCTAACGTTCGCAGAGCAAATATTAATTTTCAAAACGCAATGGTATCTGAGCAACTTGCAAAAAATAATCTGAACAAAGTGATTAATCAGGCTGTGTATGATCTCAGAGCAGCAGAAAAGCGTTTTTACTCTGCGCAAACTGCCTACATATCGTCCAAGGAAGCGTTTAATGTAATTGAACAACGTTATGCAGTTGGTTTGGTTAATTCACTGGATTTTAATCAGGCCCAAACCAATTTAAACAGAGCCCAGTTTGATCAGATTCAGGCACGATATGATTTTATTTTCAGAAGTAAAGTAATTGATTTTTATCTGGGTAATCCAATCACTTTTTAATCAGAAATTTCCCCCTCATAATAAAGAAAATGGCAAAGAAAAATAATACCTTAAAGTATGTGCTCATTGGAGCAGGAGTCCTTGTTGTGGTAGCAGTTACAGGTAATAAACTCGGCTGGTTTGATAAAAGCGATGTGGTTAAGGTTGCAGTTGAAAAGGCAGAAAAAAGAAACATCATTGAAACGGTATCGGCCAGTGGAAAAGTTCAGCCGGAGGTTGAGGTCAAATTAAGTGCAGAAGTATCCGGTGAGGTGGTTGAGCTTCACGTGAAAGAGGGTGACGTGGTGAAAAAGGGGCAGCTCCTGTGTAAAGTGCGTCCGGACATCCTGCAATCCGGTTATGATCGTGCAGTAGCATCACTTAATAGTCAGCGGGCAGCTCTGGCCAGTACGCAGCAGCAGCTCAGACAATCTGAAGCAAATTTTACCAATATCGAGGCGAGGTATAAAAGAAATCAAGAGCTTGTTTCCAAGAAGGTCATTTCTGCTGCCGAGTTTGATGCAGTAAAAGCAGAATATATGGGTGCTAAGGCCAGTCTTGAATCGGTACGTCAAAATGTGGTAGGTGCTCGGTTTGGGGTTGAGCAATCAACAGCTGTGGTGAAAGAGGCCAGTGCAAACCTGGCCAGAACCACAATTTATGCTCCGGTAGACGGGGTAATTTCCAAGCTTTCGGTAGAACTGGGAGACCGTATCCTTGGAACGGTGCAGATGGCCGGCACTGAAATTATGAGGATATCCAATTTAAGTGCAATGGAAGTCAGCGTTGATGTTAACGAAAGTGATATAAACCGGGTTTCCATCGGTGATCTTGCAGATATTGAGATAGATGCTTTCCAGAGTCAAAAGTTTAAGGGCGAGGTTACTGAGATAGCCAGTTCATCGAATGTGGTGGGAACCTCCACTGATCAGGTAACTAATTTTACGGTTAAGGTTCGCATTCTACCTGAGTCATACGCTAAACTTCTGCGTGCCGACAGTGACAATCCTTCACCATTCCGTCCTGGATTATCAGCAACAGTCGACATTCAAACGGAGCAGATTAATGGAATAGCGGTTCCCATTCAATCGGTTACCATCCGAGACGAGAAGAAAGAGAACAAGGATGCAGAAAAAGCAACCAAGCCTGCTACTGAAACGGATACAAAAGCCAAGTCAAAGGACAAAAATGCCGAGCCGGTTAAAGAGTATGTATTTGTTTACAGTGCAGGTAAAGTCAAACAAGTACAGGTTACCACCGGAATTCAGGATGATACCTATATTTTGGTCAAAACAGGTTTAAAGGGTTCTGAAGAGGTGGTCACACTTCCATTTACCGCCATTTCAAAAACACTGAAGGACGGTTCGGCGGTTGAGAAAGTGGATAAAGAAAAACTTTTTAAATCGGAAGGGAAAGAGTAATTTCCCATAAATACTTAAATGTTCCGCTTAAAGTATTTTCTTTGTAAGTACTTTTAGCGGGATTTTTTTTATGTCACAAATTCAGAAGAAGATAGCTGTAGTTGGTGGTGGTAGCTGGGCAACCGCGATTGTAAAAATATTATCGGATAATCTGATTGGTAAGGAGATTTATTGGTGGATGCGGAACTCAGAAGCGATAGAACACATTCGGCATTATAACCATAATCCCCAGTATTTGAGTTCTGTCGAAATCAGGATTCCTGATGAGAATCTAAGCACAGATCTCAAGCATATCATTAATCCCTGTGAATTTGTTCTGTTAAATGTCCCTGCAGCGTTTTTAAAAGAGGCATTAAAAGGCTTAAGTCCGGAGGATTTAAAAGGTAAAAAAATAATTTCTGCGATAAAGGGTATTGTTCCGGATGAAAATATAATCATTGCAGAATTTTTAAATAAACATTACCACATTCCATTTAGGGATATTATTGTCATCAGCGGGCCCTGCCATGCTGAGGAAGTAGCTTTAGAGAAATTATCTTACCTGACAATTGCCTCACAGGATGCCGTTCTGGCGGCAGAATTTGCTACGATGTTGAATACGCGCTATATCAAAACCAATATATCCGATGATATTTATGGAACAGAATACGCTGCGGTTCTAAAAAACATTTATGCCATTGCCAGCGGGATTTGTCGCGGGATTGGTTATGGAGATAATTTTCAGGCAGTTCTTATTTCCAATGCAATTCGTGAGACCTCTCGTTTTGTGGAGGCCATTCATCCGATAGAAAGGGATATTAATGAATCAGCTTATCTGGGGGATTTGCTTGTTACCGCCTATTCCCAGTTCAGCCGAAACCGCACTTTTGGTTTCATGGTGGGCAAGGGATATACAGTAACTTCAGCGCAATTGGAAATGAACATGATTGCAGAAGGATATTATGCGGTCAATTGCCTTCATCAAATCAATAAAGTCTACAAAGTACATATGCCTATTTGCAGGGCAGTATATGCCATCCTTTATGAAAGACATTCGCCTCAGATTGAGATGAAGTTATTGTCTGAGCAGCTGACCTGAGTCTGGGATAGTTCGTTTGGAATATACAAATCTAGAGCCAAGCGCGAAATATATGGAGAAATATTTCAGATTGATGCATCAGCGGGCACATGCTGCGTTTCAATTCCGAATAAGAAATTTATATAGTGTGTCGAGAGAGAAGTTGTATCACGACTTCAACCGCCTTTACCCGGAGTTCGTTCAGCGTATTCCTCAATATCTTTTGGCATCTTATCTCAACTTTACCCCGGAGTACCTCAGCGAAATAAGGGGAAAGCGAATTTCTTAAACCAGTTTAAGGAATCCGGATTCTGCAGGCTTTACCTTTGAACCATAAAATAAATACAAACATGGAACGAAGAATAAACATCGAAACAGTAAAGCCGGATGCATGGAAATCACTTTACAGTCTGGCCATCAGTATCAGTAAATCCAGCCTGTCCCCAATACTCAAGCATTTAATTAAATTACGTGTTTCACAGGTTAACTCATGTGCTTTTTGTATCAATATGCACACGAAAGAGGCATTGCAAGTTGGTGAAACCCAGCAGCGGCTATTTTTGCTGAGCGCATGGAGAGAGACCGATCATTTTACTGAGGAGGAAAAAGCTGCTCTAGCAGTTGCAGAAGAGGTTACCCTGATCCATCAGCATGGCGTATCTGATGAGACATATAAACAAGCTCAGAAGTTCTTCAATGAAGAGAAAATCGCAGAAATTATTTTAGAATCTGTAATGATGAATGCCTGGAACAGGATTGCAGTGAGTTCAAAAACTCCTGTTGAGAGATAAATGTAAGATAGCCGGGACATTGACTTAGGTCCCGGCTCTTTAGAATGTTGTCTAAATAAGACGACTTATTCTAAATAAGGCGTTTCATTCTAAATAACACCAGCATCTCGAACTTAAACCCTTTTAGATTACATGGCTTTGGATGGATCAGAACCATATAAGTTATCAGTCACGAAAGTTTTAGCTTCTGCCCGGACCGCTTTTTCTGCGTTAGGATGTGTGGTAAACCAATTCTGCCGGACATCGCATTTTTTCTCAGGTACACCACGGATCACCACTGCAGCCTGAGGGGCGTAAAAGGTATTGTTGTAGATCTCTATTTCAGTGCCCGCAATTTCTGTGTTATCCTTTCTGTCACGGCCGCCATGCATATCAAAACAATGGCTGAGGGAAGTCGAATTATGGATGTTATGTCTTGCAATGTAACCGCTTCCGGGTCTTCCGGTTCCGGCTATCGCATGTCTTGTTTCATTAAAGATATTGAATTCAATCAGCGCATTGCTCACATCAAGCACCACACCATATCCCAAACCATTGTACTGGCATTTATGTATCAGATTATGATGAATATGCTGATCATTACCATGAGAGATATCTACACCACCATGTGAGAATGCAGAGATCTCGCAATTGTCTATTTCAGTTTTGGAAAATTTGGTATTGATTCCGTTCGAAGTAGGGAATTTGTAATAATACGCTGAGTCGCTCTTGCCATTTCCAAAGGCTCGTTTATGATGATCAAGGTATCTTTTAGGATTTGGACCCTGCAAGCGGATACCAGTTATCCTGACATTTGGTCCCATCACCTCAATCATCAAAGGCGTTGCAAGGCTATCGCTGGTAATTTGTGCACCTGGTGAACCATTATGCCCACGGTCGCTCGCCAGGGTTACCCCTTCGGTAATTTTGAGTGTCAGCTTGTCGATATAAATTAGCGTGGTCATATCAATCACCGTGTTGCCGGGAATAAATACGGTCTGACCGGCTTTCGCTTTAGCCAGGCAATCTATCAGTGATTCAAGATCTTCAGCTACGAGGTCGCCATTCGTTACTATTCTTTTGTAACCCTTACCTCCGCCCAGAGGGCCCATATCATCAGCTTTTGCACCATAGATCTTATTTCCAATGCTTTTCCAGGACGGACCGTCTGAAAACGGAGCCTCGCTA
>Ga0194133_10005235_pt1 | contig 16664 bp, 15 predicted proteins | sample TA2KigOf40mmetaG_FD_155448 | JGI IMG/M metagenome (GOLD analysis project Ga0194133, IMG submission 155448) | Freshwater microbial communities from Lake Tanganyika, Tanzania - TA2015055 Kigoma Offshore 40m | ecosystem: Environmental > Aquatic > Freshwater > Lake | place: Tanzania: Lake... | reverse complement strand
AATTTTAAAAAGTAAAAAAAAAAAAATTGGTGTATATCCTACTTTTGAGTATTGGTTGGACATTGGCACACCTCAAAAATTATTAGAATACAAAAAAAGAATTCAGTAGCAAATGGAATTCACAGTTATTTTTCTGACAAAAGGAAGATACGAAATTTCTAATTCCTTGAGATCGATTTTCAAGATAAGTTATTATGATATTAAACTTAAGTTGCTTATAATTGATGGAAACGATGATAATAGGGTTGTAAATTTAATTACTGATAAATTTTTAAAATATAAAAATTCCACTAAAGTTATCAAACAAATTAAAAAAGGCTTTATGAACGCTTGTTTTCAATCAATAGATTTTGTAGATACTAAATTTTTTACATTCATGTATGACGATGATGAGTTATCACCATATTATGGCAGCCTTGTAAAAAAATCTTTAAAACAAAATAGAATTTTTTATGCTTATGGGAAAGTAGAAAATTTGCTAAGTAAATTTGTCTTCGTGAAGCCAAGTATTAAATTTATTGATGCAGAAAATATTTTAGATCAATATTTTAAATTCAACTCAAGCAGAGAATTTATACCTCCTAATAGTCCAATATGCTCGGTATTTAGAACTAATATTTTGAAAGAATGGAGGTTTATTTTAGAAAAATATTCTAAAATTGATAAATATTTTAATTTTTATTTAATGAAAAAAAATATAGGGCCAGATTTGTTATTGCACCTAATATCTTTGACTAAAGAAAAACAAAAAATATTATACTCAAAAAATTATATTGCTAAATTTAGCAGTCATGAAAAGTCAATGAGTATTATTTATGGAAATATATATCTTGGAATTGGTTATTTTTATACTAGGGTGATTTATTTAAAATATTTTAAAAAAAAATTAATTTTTAAAAACAAATTTATAAAGTTTAAAAAGTATGTTTATTTAAAAAAATTATATTTTATCATAAGAGGAAATTTTTATTTAAACAAAATAAAAAATAATACACTTAAACACATTTTGAACATTTTAAAAACCATTGAATAAATTAATTAAAATAATTATTGGTCAAATTATAATTTTTATATGGAATATAAAAAAAATTCCTTTTTCAATAGGTTATGGTCTTGTAAGAAAAAAAAAAATATTAAAGTTAATCGAAGATAACAAAGCGAGCTTAGATATTTGCAATGTCAAAGGTCTAGATGAAAGATTAGTAGAATATAAATGGATATTTCAATATATTTCAAATTTAAAATCAAAAACAATTTTAGATGCTGGTTCTACTCTTAATTTTGATTTTTTATTGGAAAAAATAGATAGATCTAATAAGATTTTTATTCAAACTTTGTACTCAGAAAGTAAAAATTATAATTATCTTAACATAAATTATATTTATGACGACTTAAAATCATCGATTTTTATTAATGATTTTTTTGATTATATTATCTGCATTTCAACCTTAGAGCATATTGGATTTGATAATAGTTTTTATAATTATAATAAAATAGAGACTAATGAAAGTAATGAGAACGATAAAAAATATTTAGACGTTGTTATAGAGTTTAAGAGAATTTTAAAAATAAATGGAAAATTGTTAATAACAATACCCTTTGGAAAAAAAATCAAATTTAATCATTTGCAACAATTTGATATTAATGATGTTAATAAAATTATCGATAAGTTTGAGCCCAAAAGTCATAATTTAAGATTTTTCACATATAAAAATTGTGGATGGATTGAAGTTAAATATCAAGATTGTTTAGAATCTCTAATAAGAGTTGATTATTCAAAACAGACCAAAGATCATTTAGCATCAGCAAGATCAATTTGTTTAATCGAATTAAATAAATAATGAGCAGAACACTACTTAAAAGTATTATTAAAAAAATAAATTTACTGATTTTTTTAGTAAGAATTAAAAAAAATTTTAAAAAACTAAAGTCAGATCCTAATGAAATAAAAACAACATATAAAAAATCTATTCTATTTGAATTTTACTTTACGGATTTAATAATGTTATCACTTTTTTTATTATTAGGTCTAGTAAACAGAAAAAAATACAAGATGTATTTTTTTTTTTATTCAAAAAATGTTTTAAAAAGAAAAATTATATTTATTTTTTTAAAATACTTCACAATCAGTATAAAAAAATATCTCAATATCAATACTATTAATACATATTTGAAGAGAAAAAAAAATTTAGATGTATCAATGAAAATTTTTAAAAAATTAAATACAAAAGAAGATATTTATAAGATTACTTATAAAAATCAAAAAATTGGGAAATATATTTACCAAAGTTATTGTAGAGATTTTATGGAGTATACAGTTAACATAAATGATAGGAGATTGTTAACAAAAATAGAGGATGCACTAAATGTGCTAGATAACATGAATGCATTTTTTAAAAAAAATAGAGTAAACAAACTTGTAATTTCACATACTGTATTTATAAAATACGGTGTATTAGCTATGTTAGCAAAAAAATACGGTTCAAAAATTTATATTTTTTTTAAGGAAAAAAATAACTTAATTAAAAGACTTCAAATATCAAAAAATTTAGTACAAGCTGATGATTATAAAAATTTCAAAAAAATATTTTATCATCAAATAGATAAAAATAAATTAATTAGCTTTTCAAAAAGAAAATTAAATCAAACGTTAAGCGGAAAACCTGATAATCTATTAAGAGAGAATGGTAAGTCATCTTTTGACAAAAATAAAATATTTTTATTTAAAAATAGCAACAAGCCAAAAATTTTAATATTACCCAGTTGCTTTTTCGATGCAGTAATGTTCTTTGAAAAGTCATTATTTCCTGATAATTATACTTGGTTAGAATATTTACTTACGAAAAGTAAAGAAACTAACTTTGAGTGGTATTTAAAGCCACATCCAGATGGAGTGTTAGAAAATATAAATGTCATTAAAAAATTTGAGAAGGATTTTCCACATCTAAATTTAATAGATAAAAATACATCAAACTATAGTTTTAAGAAGGCTAAGTTTTCTTCTGTCTTTACATATCAATCCAATGCAATTTTAGAATTTGCACACATGAACATTCCCTCCGTCATAGTTTCAGACAATCTTCAGTCAAGCTTTAATTATGCAAAACCGGTCATGTCTTTAAAGAAATTTGATCAAATGATTTTAAATGCAGATAAACTAAAATTAAATAAAAGCAGTAGACAAGAAATTTATCAATTTAGTTCTGTTTTTTATAATTTTATGTCAAAAAAAGTAAAATTTTATAATGATTTTGAATTAAGAAATGAGAGCGATGACTATCTATTTGGTGAATTACATCAGATAAATAGATACTTCAAAAAACAGTTTTATTTCGAAAAAAAAAATAAATTAAAGAAATTTATTTAATAATTATTCAAAAAAAATTTCATTTTTATCAACTTTTATTATTAGTTCGCACTCCTTGGTTATTTCAGGATTGTGGGAACAAATAAATATTAAATTTTGTATAAAATAATCTTTTAAATTATTTATTATTTTATTTTCAAATTTTTCATCTAAAGCATTTGTAGCCTCATCTAGTATTAAAATTTTTGGTTCTTTGTATAAAGCTCTTGCCAAACCTATTCTTTGAATTTGACCACTGCTTAATGTTTCTCGTCCAAAACTAATTTTTTTATTAAGTTTTTTTTCATCTATAAACTCATCACAACAACAAATCTTTAAAATTTTATTAAATTTGCTTAAATCGAAATGTTTGTTTAATATAATATTTTCTTTTATAGTACCGTCCAAGAGAAATATCTTTTGTTGAACATATGAGACATTTTCATAGTAAAATTTTTTATTACTATTATTAATTTTCACATTATTTATAAATAAACCTTCATTATCTCTCTCTGGAATTATAAAACCTGAGATAACATCTAAGAAAGTCGTTTTACCTGATCCGCTAACTCCTTTTACTCCAATTATTTTTTTTGGATTAAATTCAATGTTGCTAAATTTAAAAATTTTATCGGTATTAGGATAGCAAAACTCAAATTTTTTTATACTTAAACTCTCAAACTTTGATGGAATATTATTAAATTCGTTATGAGTTTTAATATTTTCATCTTTAATTTCCTCAAATAAATTATTTACACTAGCGAACGATGGATAGTGAGATTTCCAAAAAGAAAAATTCAAATAAATAGTATTAAAATATGGAATCATCTTTAATATAACAAACAAATAAAAACCAATTATAGAAAAAGTCTGATCGTTAAGATTGTTATTCTTATTCATAAATATTATTACAATCATTAGGGAGGTGAATAAAAAAAATTCAATCCCATATCTAGCAGATGATGCTATTAATTTTACCTCTCTAAGAACCAACGACATATTTATTTGATTATAAATAAAACTTTTAAAATTTTTATTTAATAAATTATTAAGTTTAATATCTTTGAAGCCAAAAAAAGAGTTTGATAAAATAGATAATATTTGTTTATCGTATTTAGAAATTAATGTTCCATGAGAAGATATTTTTAATCTTGTAAAATAATAAAAAATTATAAAAAAAATTATTATTATCGCAAATGATAATACCGTAATTTTGAAATTATAAACTAATAATCCTATTGAAACTAAAATAAGTACAAAAATTTTTGAGATAATTATATAATATGGAATGATAACGAATTCGCACAATCTTTTGGTCTCATTTAATACTTTTGATGAAATTTCAGCAAAACTATATTGTGAAATTTTCGAATAATCTGCCTTTATAAAAGAACTATAAAGTTTTGAGGATATGTCTACATAAATTTTAAAACTGAAACTTATTATTTTATAATTAATAAATAAGTTCATTAAAAAATTTAAAGTCAGAGTGCCAATTGCTGCGAAAGATAAAATGTAAATAAATCCTTTTTTATCGAAATTGAAAAAGTTTTCGATACTTATCTTTGAAACACCTAAAATTTCATTAATTAAAAGTAGAATAATAAATATAGAAAAAACTTCTATTATCGCCTGCAAAATAAATAAAATGTTTAAATAAAATGGATTTTGTTTAGAAAATTTTTTTAAAATATCCTTTGTTTTAAGTATATTTAACATTTTCTTTTAGGTTATAAAACTTTATTGCAATAGTTAAAAAAAAATAAATACTAAAATCGGTATAAGATCCTAATTGTAAAATTTTTAATAGAAAACAAATAAAAAAACAAAGAGAAAAACGATCTTTAGATAAAAAAGTTTTAATGTAAAAATAAATTATAGATATTATAAAAATTAAATAAAAAATTATTCCAAATTCAGCTAGTAATCTAAAAAAAATTGTTTTAGCATCGCTAGCGTTCAACAAGTAACAGGATTGATAGTTAGCATTTTTAAATTTCCAGTTATTGCTATATTGTTTATAAGCCATAGAATAATTTCCCAATCCAACGCCAGTTAATAAGTTCTGATTTAAACTCTGCAGTGTTACAAATCCATTGTAAAGATAAGCGCAGGTCGTGGAGTTAAATTGTTGGTATGTAGGATAAATATTGTATTTTAATATAATTTTCTTGTCAGCTTTTTTTATTCTGGAATTCATATTAGTTCGGTTATTTTCAAAAATTTTATTCAATAAATTTATTCTAATATCATCCTCTTCTTTAGTTAAATAAAGCTTAGTGTATTGTTCATAAGTTTTATAATTAAATTGTTTTAAATTTAGTAACAGATCATGTTCAAATTTTTTTTGGTCCCAGCCTATATTAAAGATTGATTTCGAATATAAAAAAGTATCTATAATTTTAAATTTTATAGTTTGGGATTGATTTATAATAAAAATAATTAAAAAAAAAAAAGGTAACATAATCAGAAATTTTTTTTTTTTAACCACAATTGACAAAAAAATAAGTATTAAACCTAAGTAGGCATAAATTGATTGTGTAGCCAATATAGCAATTATAATTGGTAATAAATGAATTTTACTTATATTTGAATTATATAATAAAATTAAAATAGAAGGCAAAAGTGCTATGCTTAAACTAGCTGGTTCCGAACTGAATCCATCTAATCTGAAAGTTTTTTCATTTTCATAAAAGAATAAAAATATATTTGAGCTAAAATTTTTTAAACTAAAAAAAAAAGAAATATCTAGCTTAAAAAGTAAGTAAAGTAGAAATACAAAGAAACTTGTGTAGATACTTATTAAAGATAAAATTAAATATATTTTATAAATAAAATCTAAATTAATTAGATTAGAATTATATAAATTAAAAAAAATAAAAGTAAGTAGTAATATTGCTAATAGTTGTTTTAAAAAAAGCCCTAAGTTGATTTGGTTAAAATTTAAAATAAAATTTAAAGATAAAAATATTGCTAGATAAAAAAAAAAAATGTTTTTCTTAGAAAAAAAATTAAAATCTAAAAGATAAATTAAAAGAAGTAAGCTTAAAAAAAAATAAGAGGTTTTTAAATGAAAAAATGATACATGATAATCAAGTTTTGTTTCAAAAAAAATAGGAATGATAAAAAGAAGAGATAATAAAAATTTTTTTTTATTATCACTTTTAATATACTTAATCATTTACCACCAAGAGTATGAATTTGAGATTTTGTGTTTTTAATGAATCGAGTTTCTTTTTTTGTCAAAACGTTGTTTAAATCAAAATAATTTTTAGCATTGCTATTTAAGCTATGTTTGAACTTCAAAAAAAAGTCAGTCTTTTGGCAAATTATAATATTTTTTATTGAACTAATCTCGCTAATTTTATTGATTTTTATAATTGCTATATTGACGGGCCTAACAACCAAATTATCATAAAAATAAACTTTATATTTTTTTTTTATCAAAACTTTAATTAATTCTATTGAAGGACTATTCCTAATGTCTGATATTGAGTCTTTATAAGCCAAGCCTAGAATTAATATTTTTCTATTTTTTTCATTTAAAAGTTTTTTTTGTAAAAAAATAATAGAATTAGAGACCATTTTTTTGTTAATTGATATTGCACTATTTGTAATTGGAAATTTAAATTTTTTTTTGTGAATTTTTTGAGCAGAATATTCTAAAAATAGTGGATCTTTAGTTAGGCAGTATCCTCCAACACCTAATCCAGGATATCTAATATTACTATGTGATGGCCTCAACCTAATAGCTCGTAGACAACTATTTAAATTAATTTTAAGATTCTCAGAAAATTTAAGCCACTCATCAATTAAAGCAATATTAACAGCTCGGTAAGTGTTTTCAAAAACTTTTGTTGCTTCAGCATCAATAATATTTTCAAGACATGTAATTTTAAATTTTTTATAATTTATAAATTTTTTAAGAAATTTAACGCACTTTTTTTTTGCATTCGATGTATTACCCGAATAAACTCTATTTATATTTGTAATAGAATTGATATAATTTATTCCAGGCATTATTCTCTCAAATGAATAACAAAAAGAAAATTTATTAAAGTCTAATTTACGTTTTTTAAAAATAGATTTTGCAATAGGAATCAAAATTTTATCGCAAGTTCCAGGTGGCAAAGTTGTTTCTATTATTAATATTTTATCCTCTTGAACTCTAGAAAAAATTTCTAATATCAAATTTTTAAGGTTTTGCAATGAGTTGTTTTTAGTAAAATCGAAACCAATTGATAATATAATAATATCTGAAGTCTTGAGCGAACTATAGTCAAGAGATAAAAAAAAATTTTTTTTTATATTTTTTGAAAATATCTTTGATAATTTTTTGTCATCAGTGTCAATCCAAATTTTTTCTTTTAAATAAGAATTGAAAATTATTTTTCCATATTCATTATTATTTTCAATACCACAAATTTCATAAATATATTTCCCATTTTTTTTTATATTTGAAAGAACTAAAGACATGGGCAATCCTATAAAGCCCTGTCCAATGACTGAAATTTTTTTTTGTTTTAAATACATTACAATATGTAGTAATTAACTATGATGTTTAGCAAAAAAAAGTTTTGTTGCATAGTTCTAGCAAGAAAAAATAGCAAAGGTTTAAAAAACAAAAATTTAAAAAAAATAGAAAATAAACCGTTGATATATTACCCTATTAAAGCCGCTTTAAAAGTAAATAAAATTTCATGCGTTTATTTTAATTCCGACTCCGATCAAATGTTAAGATATGTAAGTAAAAAGTTTTCAAAATGCATCATATATAAAAGACCAAAAAAGCTTGGTTTGGACAAAACATCATCCTTTGAAGTTTTATCTGATATTATTAAAAAACTAAGATTGCAAAAAAAATTTGAATACTTTGTTTTGCTTGAACCAACCTCTCCACTTACTTCAAGTGCTGATATTAAAAAAGCAATTAATAAAATTTTAAAAAATAAATTAGCCACCTCATTACTAAGTGTTGTGGATTCAACGACACCAAATTCATATTTTTCATTCAGTTTAAAAAATAATTACTTAATACCGAAGCAGTTCAGAAAACAATATAATCTTCGAAGACAAGATCTTAAAAAAAGTTATTTTATTGACGGAAGTATTTATATTTCAAAAGTTAAGACATATTTAAAATATAAAAATTTTACTCAACCTAAGACACTATGCTTTAAAAATATAAAAATTAAAAGCTTTCAAATAGATGATAATATAGATTATAAAATTATAAAATATTTGTTCAAGGTTTTAAAAAATAAAAATTTTCATTAAGAAAACAATCAATATATTTGCTTAAACTAATACTATTCGCTTTAAAGTTTTTGTTAATGTTTTTAATTATTTCCTCTTGATTATTTTCAATATTAGAATTGTTAAAAAATAATTTTTTATCTTTAATTAACTTTTTAGCATTATATTTTTTAGCATAATAGTAGTATTGAAAATACAAGTATTCATAAATATTTTTTTTTTTAAAATTTAGTTGTGGCTTATATTTATTCAAGTTAATAATCATATCTTTCAACTCATTTTTATTTTTAGGGTTCAATGAAAAATTATAATTTATATGGGGATTATCACCTGTATTGATTACCGGAATTTTAAAATATGCGAATTCATGAGCAACGGTACCAAAGTTTGTAATTATCAAATATGGATCTAATTTTAAAACAAGGTTATGTGAAAATTGATTGTCTAAAAAAAATACATTTGGATATTTTTTCTTTAGCTCATAAATATAATTTTCATTATTTTTAAGTTCATTTGGGTGAGGTTTGTAAAACCATTGAAATCCTTTATTTACTTTAGATATTTTCAGTAGATAATTAACTTGTTCAAAAAAATCAGTAAAAATCATATTTCTATACCTCATTGGATTATCAAAATAACAATGAGCAAATAAAAAAATATTTTTGAGATTTTTATTATTCATGATTTTAAAGTTAGTTTTATTATTAAACTGATTTTGTTTCATATATGGCAAATTTGGGTCATAATCGTTAGATAACCTTTGATTAATTATTTTTTTTCCAATTTTTAAAGCTTTAATTTTTTCAAATTTAGATAATTTTGAGAAATTTTCTTTAAAATTATAATAAGGATTTTCATCTAATAAATTATCATCGATTTTAATAAGTCTAAAAAGATTTTTACCCCTATTTTTAGAAAAAATTTTAATTATAGGAACTTTGTATTTTTTTTGTGCAATACGAGAAATTAGTCCATAAGGAATATAACATAAATGGCTAGGCACTAAACACCTAACATTAAATTTGCTCATATAATAAACGATATTATCAAAAATTACATGGGCCCTTATAAACATTTCCTCTAATCTTTTATCTCCAAGCCTTACAGTTGGTTGCAGATAGACCCTTAAGTAATTTGAGTATATTAGATCTCCGATTCTTATATTTTTATATTTATAATTATAAAGTTGTTTTTTATTTTTAATATTTTTTATTTTTTTATGGATATTATTTATATTTGTAAGTTTTTTATTTAAATTAAATTCATCAATACCAGATGACGCTCCAAATGATTTATAAATCTTTTTCAATTTAAACGTATAAAAAATAAATTTAGAAAAAAAACCTTCGTATAATCTAAAATAAAAAAAATGTATGTTTGAGTTTGTTTTTGTTGCAAGTTTATTAACTAGAAAACTCCAAAAATGTATCCAGGGAAACCAATCAAATAAATCTACTAAAATTACGTTTTTAGAATTATTATTATTATAATTGTTATTATTATTATTTTTAAAAAAAAATTTATTATTTTTTATAAATTCTTTTTCAGATTTTGAAAAAAAAAATAAGTTTTTTAAAAACTTAATTTTATCCAAAAGCCTAATCATCTGTGCCGTCTTTATTGACAGTGTGCCTTAGCTTCCATCCATTAGAGGTTTTTTTCCAAATGTGAGGAGATCTAAACTTGTCACAAATTCTATGAAATTCTTCTTTATCTAACTCTATATAATTCATAACCTCATTAAAGTACTTGTCTGGGAATTCCCCATCAAATTGTTTAACTAAAAGTTTTGCTTCATCTCTGGTAATGTGATGATTTCTTATTTCTTGAGAAGCATCATATGTTGCTCTTCCAAGTCCAAACTTTATAAATGTTGTATAATAATGAAGATCATCAATTTTATCATCAATACTATTATATTTGCTGTATGTTCCTTGAGTTCGGTAAGGTCTTGGTTTAAAATTTGTATATTCAACAGACTTATAAAATGCCTCTTGGGGTGTCCATTTATGATAATATCCCAGATAATGCACTTCAGGAATAAATTTAATATTGGCTTTATCTAATGGAAGAAAACAAAATAAATCCTTTATATTTAATTTATGTTTTTTAATTAGATCGCCTATCTTTTCACCAGCTAAAAATATTTCATTCATATTTTCTGTAACAAAATATTTTTTATCTCTTATACTGCTTTGTGTTTCCTTAATATCATTCCCATATTCTGACTCTGACTCACCATAAAAAATTAACTTTATATTCATTTGAGTAGCAATCTTTGGTGCAATATTCTTTTGTCCAAAGATGAATGTTTGAAATGGATGTAAAAGATTTTGAATTGATAATTTAGTTAAAAACTTCATTATTCTTGGATTTGGGCTAAAGGTAATGTTATCTACCTCAGAGTATTCTAACCAATTTTTAAAGTTTTTATATCCATAATCCGTATAAAGAATAGGTGGCCAAGTGACTGTTAAAGGTTTCATTTTATACTTTTCTTTGAGAATATAAGTTGCATACACACTATCCTTTCCACCACTACCTGGTATTAGACAATCATATTGACCATCTTTACTTCGAAACTTGTCTAATATTTTTATTAATTGATTTTCTCTTTCTTCCCAATTAATGATTTTTTTTCTTTCAGCATATTTGCAGGCATCACAAACAAGCGATTCATCGAAATTAATATATTTTGCGTTTTCCCTATTTTTTGTATGTTTAAATTCACTTACAGATGAAGGTCTTTGATTTGAAATTACACACTTAGAACAAAATGACACTTTTTCAGGTAAATTAAAAAAAGTTTTCATAATAAAAATTAATTTAATATTTTTAATATATTTTTATAAATATTTATTCCGTTAAATCCACTTTTCTCCGGATGAAATTGAAATGCATATATATTTTTATAATTTATACTGGAACAAAATTTAAAATTATCGAAGTAACTATATGAGTTTATTAAATTTTTATCTTTAGGTTTGACAAAATAAGAATGTACAAAATATAATTTTGTTTTTTTAAACTGCTCATCAAGAAGATTATTAGGATTTGTTATATTAATATTATTCCACCCGATATTTAATGTATTTGTCTGAGAATGTGTTATTTTCTTCTCAAAAGGCAACACATCACCTTTGAAAATACCCAAACCTTTCGTTTTTTTAAACTCATAACTATTTTCAAATAATAATTGGAATCCTAGACAAACCCCAATTACTGGTTTGCCAGTGTTTATAAATTTTTCAATAGTTAAATCTAATTTTTGCTTTTTAATTTTATTCATTGCTGTTATGAATGACCCTACGCCAGGCAAAATCATAACATCTGACTCTAAAATTTTTTTATATTCATTTGTTATATTTACTTCAAATTTAAAATATTTCAAAGCCTCAGAAATACTAAATAAGTTACCACATCCAAAATCTAATATTGCAATTTTATATGTTTGCATTTTTCCCGCATTTGATTAAAAATTTTTTTATATCTTGAATCGTTAAATTATTAAAACTAAGAAATTTTTTTTCTTTCTTTAAAAACTCTAAATTACCATCACTTGTAACTTCATGTTTTTGATTTAAATTTGAATAATGAAATGCAGAACTAATTGCTATTCCTGATGGAGAGCAAACATCAAATATTTTTTTAAAATGTTCTAATTTCGAAAATCCACCACTTAATATGAATGGTATTTTGCAATTTAATTGAACAATTTCTGCTATTTTTTCATTAAACCCATTGCCAACGCCATCATCCTCTATTGATGTAATCAAAACTTCTCCTGCTCCATTATCATTTGCAAATTTTAACTGATGCTCCAAAGAGTATGAAGAAACATCTCTGCCATAATTATAAAAACATAAAAATTTATTTTCTAATTTCATTACTTCGATCGATAAAATTATTGTGGAGCTTCCAAACTCTTTGTAAGCGTCATAAAGAAAGTTTTTGTTCAAAAAATTTATGCTATTAAAAAAAATCCTGTCAGCTCCATTTTTTAAAAGATCCTCTATTTGTTTTAAAGTTTGTACTCCACCCCCAACTGATAATGGTATAAAGAATTTTTTTGCAGTATCTGATACAATATTCTCCAGCATTTTTTTTTTATATAAGCTTGCTATGATATCGTGGTAAATAATCTCATCTGCCCCATCATTAAAATACTTATTTATAAAATATTTAGGATTACCCAAAACTCTTAATCCTTCAAACTGAACACCTTTAACTAGGTTAAGGTTTTTAATTTCTAATTTAGGAATTATTCGAATATTATTATGAGAAATCATTAACTATTTTTTTTAAATTTTTTAATAAAATTCAGATCTTCCTGATAATTAATATCAATCCCTTCTAAGTTTTTGGTAAAAAAAGGCATAATTTTTTTTCCAGATATTGAATTGTTTTTTATTACATTTTTGACGAAGGAAATTTCTAAAGAAGCGTTTTGTATATAAATTGTAGGCAATACTTTAAACTGATTACTATGATATGGAGTGCCATTTATTTTCTTATTCACAAGTGGCTTAATTAATGATCCTTTTAAAATCCACATTTTGCCTGGGTGTTGTTTACAAATTTCAATAGCCCTAACCGAGTCAATTTTTTTTTTATTTTTATTAAATAAATTCCAAGCTCTTTTTATAGTTTTAGATGTTCTGAATGGACTAGTTGGTCTTAATATAAAAAAAATTTCGTCTTGATTTAAGTTTAATTTTTTTATTGCAAATTTTACCCACTCGATATCTGGCGAACTATCCAATGATATTTTTTTAGGTCTCAAAAATGGTACTTCTGCTCCAAATTTTTTTGCTATAGTTTGATATTTTTTACTATCAGTAACAACTATTATCCTATTAAAAATTTTTGATTTTCTTGCAGCCAAGATTGTATGAGCAAGCAAAGGTTTTCCATTAAAATCTATAATATTTTTATTTTTTATTCTTTTAGATCCAGATCTGGCGGGTATGAATGCGATTCTTTTAATCACTTTAATATAATGTCTATTTTTTTTGTAGATGGAAGGCCTTTTTCAGGTTGTAAATTATATTTTTTTTCAACTCTTACTCTGTCATTAAAATATGGAGTTGATGCTTCTATTATCCTAACATTTGTCAAAGCCTCTTCTTGATGAACGGCGCCAGGTGGAAAATGAAATGATTGTCCTTTTTTTAATATTTTTTTTAATAATTTTCCCTTGCCATTATCGTAACGTACTAAAAGTTTTCCAGAAATTATAAAACCACACTCATCTTTTTTTTGGTGATATTGTAGACCGCCTTTTTTTCCTTTTTTTAACTCTAATAATTTTAAAGATATTTTTTTTGGAATTAATACTAATAAATCTTCCTTACCCCAATTTCTTTTACCTATATTCGTAATTTTTGGGAATTTAACTTTATTAATTTTTGATTTCATGCCTTTTAATAGGTTTTCCTGGTTCCAAATCGTTTTTTGCTTTTTTACCGACAATTTTATAAGTTTCCCTAATAGGTATGTAGTTTTTACTGAAAATTACACCGGTTAAATCATAAATATCTATAATTTGATTTTTTTTAATTTTTTTATTTGGTGTTAATGATTTTCCTAGTTTTTTAAAAACAATTTCTTTTCCAATTAATTTTTTATCTTTTAATGGTAGCATTTCCGGAGTTCGTTTTATATCTCTAGTGAATTTTCTAAAACCTTCAGGTTCCAAGGCAAATGAATGATCGGTTCCTTTCCAAGATCTGTCAAGTGTTACATGCTTTTCAAATATTCTTGCACCCATAAGATATGCTACTGGACCAGATAATATACCATTAAAATGATCTGATGATCCAATTGTAGCCTTAGGAAATTTTTTTTTTAAACTTTTTATATTTTCCAATCCTAATCTTGAGTAATGCGTAGGGTATTCAGAATTACAATGCAAAATTCCTAGAGGAACTTTATTCTTTGCCAAAATTTTTACACTAGCCTTAATTTCAAAATCATTTCCTCCTCCTACACTAATAATTACAGGCTTTTTCTTTTTAGAAATTTTTTTTATTAAGGATAGATTTCCTAAGTCAAAAGAAGCAATTTTAATTATATCTACACCTAATTTGCACAATTTATTTAGGCTACTCTCATCAAAAGGCGTTGCCATAAATTTAACCTTTCTCTTCCTGCACTCTTCTTTAATTTTTTTAAAATCGTTAAAACTCAACTCAAGCTTTTCTCTGTGCTTTCCGTAAGTTTTATCGAAAGCATTTTCCGAATTATATTCAGCATTATAGGCGTCTTCACTAAACAATTTTATATTATCCCTCATTTGAAATTTGACTGCATTGGCTCCTAATTCAGAAAATATTTTAATATATTTAAGAGCATTATCGACTGAACCTTGGTGATTTTGCCCAATCTCTGCAATAACAAATATATCAGTTGGTTTACTTAAAAACTTTTTCATAAAGTTACTTTTATGTATATTGTAAGTTCTATACAAAGTTAATACAAATTTATATCCATGTTAACAAATAAAAATGAAAAAAATTAGCAAATGTAGATTTTGTAAATCTAAAAATTTAAAAGATGCGATTAATCTAGGATTGCAATCGTTAACTGGAATATTTCCAAGAAATAATTACGATAAAATTAGTAAAGGTCCACTAATAGCCACATTGTGTGGCAGTTGTAGTTTATTACAACTAAGACATTCTTTTAATCAAAATGAAATGTATGGTCACAATTACGGATATCGATCTTCACTTAATGCTTCAATGGTAAATCATTTGAGAAATAAAGCAATTAATTTAAAAAAAAATTTTTCAATAAAAAAAAATGAATATATAATTGATATTGGAAGCAATGATGGTACTTTTTTAAATTGTTTTGAAAATTATAACAATCTTGTAGGAGTTGACCCGACTATCAAAAAATTTAAAAAATTTTATAATAACAAAATTAAGCAAATTGACGATTTTTTTCCTTCTGATAAAATTTTAAAAGTACTTAAAAATAATAAGGCAAAACTCGTAACTTCTATTTCAATGTTTTATGATTTAGAGGATCCATTGGAATTTATAGAAAATATTAAGAGCACTTTAGATAAAGATGGAATTTGGCACTTTGAACAGAGTTATCTACCATTTATGCTAAAACAAAATTCATATGACACCATTTGTCATGAGCATTTAGAGTATTATTCATTAACCGTAGTAAATAAAATTTTAAATAAAGCGAATATGAAAATTTTAAATGTAGAATTAAACAACATTAATGGTGGTAGTTTTGCTGTCACAGCTACTCATTCGAAGTCTAAGTTGAAGGCAAATAACAAAATTATTGAAAGGATTTTAAGAGAAGAAAAAAAAATGAATTTATCAAACATTAAAGTTTATAAAAATTTTCAAAAAAATATTTTATCTCATAAAAAATCGTTATTAAATTTACTAAGGAAACTCAAGAAAAAAAATAAAATTGTTTGTGGCTTAGGTGCTTCAACAAAAGGCAATGTAATCTTACAATATTGCGGCATTACAAATGATTTATTGAGATATATTTATGAAATTAATAAAGATAAATTTGGAAAATTTACACCTGGCAGTAACATTAAGATCTTAAGTGATAAAAAAATTAATAGAAATAATTGCGACTACTTACTTGTTTTGCCATGGCATTTTAAAGACCATATTATTAAAAATGAAAGAAAAGTTTTAGAAGCCGGAATAAAATTAATTTTTCCACTTCCTCAAATTGAGATTATTTAAATGGTTAAAATTTCTATAGTTGTAATAACCAAAAATAATCCTCGAGAGTTGGACGAAACCCTTAATTCTTTAGATATACAGACACACAAACAAAGTCTGGAGTTAATAATTGTAAATGGAGGTGAAGATATACAATTTGATTTAAAAAAAATGAATATGAGATTTAAATTACTAAGAGATGAAGGGTTCGGCATATATGACGCAATGAATATTGGACTAATAAATTCAGACGGAGACCATGTTTTATTTTTAAATTCAGGCGATAAATTAACCAATAAAACTAGCATTGAATCTATCATAAATTTAAATTTATCGCCAAATTATGGATA
>Ga0194133_10005234_pt1 | contig 16666 bp, 17 predicted proteins | sample TA2KigOf40mmetaG_FD_155448 | JGI IMG/M metagenome (GOLD analysis project Ga0194133, IMG submission 155448) | Freshwater microbial communities from Lake Tanganyika, Tanzania - TA2015055 Kigoma Offshore 40m | ecosystem: Environmental > Aquatic > Freshwater > Lake | place: Tanzania: Lake... | reverse complement strand
CACTGGCACTAGACCTGATCATACTGGCGATTACGTCTCTGAATCTCGTCCGCAACCCCCGAAGTTCAAGTCTGATCCAGGCAGTACAAATTTTGATGGCAAGTGGGAGGCTAACAATGCACAACTGGGAGCAGACCGGTTTGGGTGGGGAGGTGGTCGTAGAAAATCGAAACGGAAATATAAACGTACCAGAAGAAGTAAAATAAATAAGAAAGCACGTAAAACACATACTCGGCGCATTCGTAGGTAGCATTTTCTCTGTATATAACATTTTTTATTGATAAAAAGAATTATTTTTTTTCAATAGAAAGAAAGGACAATGTAAAACTGTAAAACTCTATAATTTAATAGTGCTTGTAAATGTAAGTTTACTTTATTTGTTTTTTGAATATAAATGATGTTTAGTATTTACGTGTTCTACTTTTTGTTTTATTCCGTCGCATTTTAACACGACGCGTTTTTTTATTCAGTTTACGGCTTGTTTTTCTAGTACCTCCCTCCCCAGGTCGATGTAGTTTTGAGGGTTGATGGTCATGGTCGGTACTTTGAGGGCGAGAATGTTGGCGAGAAGAAGAAGGGTTATGAGAAGAAGGAGGAAGAGGAGGTTGGTGAGAATAAGAAGGAGGAAGAGGAGGAGGAAGAGGAGGATGAGGAGAAGGAGAACGATCATCATGATGAGATCTACATGTAAAAACAATAAAACAGTCTTTTTCTGGGGTTATTATACCTTTACTAATACCTTTTTGAATTAATCCGGATAATGAAATACATTGTTTTGTTGAATCTGTTATTCTAGATAATTTTTTTACACCTTTTCCATTAAGTATCATGTTGTTGTACATTTTGACTCTTCTGGCATATCGGTGATATTCTTGCTCGCTAATTTTTGGTTGGTTTAGTAATTGGGTTTTTAAGGCTTTAATCTCGTCATACTCTCTCCATAGTACTAAACGATACTTCGAATTCAAATTTTTCGAGGGGCCTGTTGGTTTTCGATCAGCTTCAGGTTTTACGTCTAATCCGAAAACCTTAGCAACTGCTTGTATATCATGAGTAACTAAATCTATTGCATATATCCCATCATGCATAGAACGTCCTCTGCAAAATATTTTTATGTCTTCCATTTGTTGACCTGTATCATACTTTACAGGTAAACTCATCGTTTTGCCATCAGCAACAAGCATTCTTGCCGCTTCAAATACTTGTTCAAGGAGAGAAGAATATTTTCCCATAGCTTTCTCTTCTTCTTGTACGAGTTGCATGTTATGGTTCATTAAATCGACCATGGACAAGTTTACCGTTTTTTCTTGCGCATCATCATAACTTACAGTAACACGCAGATGCGACTCACCATCTTTGACTCCGCATACTATAGGAACTTTAACCGGAACCGTCTCACGAAGTGAAGAACCATGTGTGTGAACAACGTATAACTTTGGATTATTAGGGTTAACTAAGTGGGTCTGATCACTCCGCTGTGATAGTGGTATTTTTGAACGTATATATTTAAAATATTCAGACATTTTGGGTGGAGTTGTTTGTCGTCTATCAACTGCAACTGGCTGTTCGGGTATTGATGCCGATGTCATTTTTTATTTTGTTTTTATTTTTTTATTTATAATAGTATATTTTTTTATTTTTACCTTGTTGCTACATTTATATTTATATTTATTTTTAATAGACCGACCCGTTTTTTTTATCGGCATACGTTTACGGCTTCCACCTGGTCGTTTTTTTATTTTTCTACATGCAAAAATAACTATACAATCATCCGGGCGAATAGTTCCATTACCAATTCCAGTATTTAATAACGTGGATAGTAATGAATACGAAGGTTGTACCCTGGACGTTGACGATGAATTTTGCACTAAGTTCAGTGAGGCATTATACGCATTAATACCAAGATTAAGCGTGTGCTTACTTCGAGGAGACAAGTCAAAAGCACTACTCTTTAAATGCTTGACTTTTTGACCCAATGAATTTATTTCATGAACCGTACTACTGGGTAATAGAACTGGAAACTTTGGATTTGATGAGGGATAGAACTGCCGTTCATTTTCACCAACAACTGTCAATCCAAAATATGAACTGGCATCTATCATAGAGTACAACCCCGAACCATCGCCTTTAGGGTAGATACAATGAACACCTTCAGCCATTGTCGGGCCGTTGCAAAATAATTCCATCTCCTCTACCGAAGAACCTGTTATATGTAGTTCAGGTTTACTTTGTGTTATGTTTTGGGATGCCATTTCAGTTACTGTTGCTAGAGCCAACTCACTTACACTTACACTTACTGTACCTTGTTTGTTCAGCACTTCTTGCAATTTTTGAAGTGTATCTCGGAAACTTATACAAATATGCGGAGCTAATTCACCAGATTGACTCAATAGCGTTCGAAGATGAGGACATCCTAATGTAGCAGTAGTTATTATATTAACCGGAATTTTACGTATCTTGGGTATTGTGTGTGCGGTACCATCTTTACTTGGACATAAGCCGTGTGAGTTAAAAACAAATAGTCTTGGTCCATCTGGTAATGGAAAAATGGTTTTTGGTAAAAAAAGCGGCTGTATCTCTGTTGGCGAAGGTGTACGTTTTCGTTTCGATGAAGAAGACATAGTTTATAATTGTCTAATTACTTAGTGGACATATTTTATTTTTATTTTATTTTATTTGTATCACACGGTTGCGATAGTAAAACTATTTGATACATTTTTTTCTAGTTCTTCTAGTTTTTTTATACTTTCTATACTTTCTATACTTTATTTGAGTTCTTTGATTCCGACGTTTTGGTTTAATGATACACTTTTTATGTTTATATGTTGTATGTCCACCATCGAACCGGTCGTCTGAACCACTACTAGGAACAGTGTCTTTATCATCAGAGTCTTCATCGTTTTCAAATCCGCGACACGTTAATAACATAATCGCTGTATCACTAGGATCATATTTTTTTTCTTTTAACTTATTAGCAAAATCGTCATACGTGACCGTACTTCCGTCAAAATTTTTCCAGGAATAGTATTTAATAGCTCGACGACGTTGTCCATGTCGATCTACTCTGGGATAAACCATATATCGTAATACTTTTGGCGGCATATCATCTAAATCTCGTTCATCATATCGAAGTACTTCTTGAAACAATTCATGGGTGGTGTTGGTGTTTTTAAAATCAGTTAAGTTACATACATATACTCCATCAGGATTGCCTCTTGGACTAGAATCCATGTTCGGTTGATTACGTACTCCTGGACAAAATAATTCTATGTTTTGAACTTTGTTACCCGGGAGTTTTATTTTAATTGGCGTGTCTACATCAAATATTGCATACGGGGTTGATATTCCAGTACGGGTTTTACGAACCGCTTGACTTTCTAAGACTGACTTTAAATCGGTGAGTGATATTCCAGAGCCACCCGTATTATGGATATGATTTGTTACTATAGAACAAATTTGATCTGAAAGTCCGTCCATATGCCCACAAATATTTGTTAAACGTCCAAGATTTGCAGTGAGGATTGTTGGATACACAACATCTACTTCATTAGCAATAGCATGAGGACTAGACCTCGTAGTTGTCGTAACTCCATGACCTTCAACAATAACCAAATTTTTTATAATAGGGGCAGTTGGACTACGCGACCGAGGGCGGTAATGCATGGTGTATTATGATTATCTTTATACTATAGACCAAATAACTATATACAATAATAATATAGATAAATAATATTATAATATTAAAAATAGTAGTGTTAATATTATATAGCATCCCATGTCAAAAAACAGATATAGTACTCCAGAACCTCAGACCCCGGACTGCCAAGATTGGACTCCGGTAATTATGAATAATACGCGTAAACCACAAACCCACTCGCGTGCTAGTTCACAGTCATCATCTTCAGCTACAACAGCATCAGCATCGGCTTCAGCAGTAGTTGCAGCAATTTCAAAACCAGTTGAAGACGATACAAAAAAAACAAAATACATTGCAAAAGTTACGTCAGATGCAGTTAGGGTAGCACGGTGTGAAAAAAAATTAACTCAAAAAGAACTTGCTCAAAAGTGTAACATGGATGTATCAATCGTTTCAGAAATCGAACGTGGAACATGCGTGTATAATGCAACCCATGTAAATAAACTTCAAACTATTCTAGGAGTAAAGATTCCGAGATCCTAGATCCTAAACCTTCTTCATCTAACAAAAACTGTACACGAGGGGGATTGCGACGCAAGACCCTAAAATAAATCCAGCCATGTACCGGTGTTTCATGCTCTTATACATCTCAAGCCATGCTCTAGATTCTTCTCCGTTTGTAACGTGGTTCAACATGTAGTCGCTTTTAGGAGATATGCAATAATATGCCGACGAAGTCAGTACTACAATTGCGATTGACAATGTTACACGATGAAACATATTTGTAATCTGTTTCAGAGGAGAAACGCGGAAAAGAAGAAGATATGAAACAACTAACCCAAGAATAAGTCCTTGAAAATAAATTGTACCTCTTTCCTTTACAATTCGATCATATGCATCGAGAGAATTTTGTTTAAGTTTAGAGCGATATTCGTTTGCGGTGGGTTGGGCAGTCATAGTATAAACCGTGGCGCCAAGAAGCCCAATTCCTATTGTTCCTGCTAAATAACAATTCATCAGATAAGATTTGAAATATTTTTCTTTATATATCTAACACTTTATTTTTTTCGATTTGCATAACATGTGCCGCCTATTGCAACTCCGAAAATTCCAAATATAACTTCTAATATTAACGGCATTGTAATTGTAATTGAGTTTGAGTATATTTTATTACTATTTCCTTTTAATTTATTTTTTTTTCAAAATTTCGGAGGAATGCGAAGTACATAATTTCTCGCAATTTCGTCATGAATCTGTCCAAGTGAAATCGTAAAGTTAAAATTCGTATCTTTAAAATCAACAAGACGACCGTCGTGATACCGCATAGTTATTTTTAAACGACGTAACTTGTCAATAACAGGGTTAAACTGTGCAATGTTGTACAAATACATATAACTGTTTGAAGCAGAAAATCCGGTACCTTCCGCATTCAGAGTTAACGGTATTTTTGCAAAATATGAATTCACAGTTCCATTATAGTCGTTTATTAACCTATTCGTTCCCGTACGATAAGGAGAAATTTCATCACAGGTGTTCATTTTTTCAAGTTCCATATAAATAGCGGTGTTTCCGTAAATATCCAAAATATTCGGAGACTTCACATAATGAAGCTTTCCTCCTTTTGCAGTCGCCGCAGTTATCCATAGCGTCGGACGCATTGTTCCAAAATGTATTTCATTTTCGTCTACCTGAGTTGAATGATAATTGTCTTTACCAAATCCTAAATAAAACGGAAGACCCCAGTTCATACCATAATTCCATACCAATGGTTGGTCACATCTTGTATTTCGAACCGATGCATCAATAGGAGTATTATCCACATATTCCTGTTTTTCAGAAAATCGTAACTCAAATCGATCATGCATATTTGCAAACCATATCTGTTGCGTTACCGAATCATACTTAACTTTGAAATACGAGTATATTTGGTCTTTAGGTACAGTTCGAAATATGCTAGATAACGGCGCCGGCGGAGATGGATCATTCGGATCAACATATTCGTCTCTAGCAATCAAGTAGTTAGCGACTGCCCGATTCATTTGAAATTCAAGCTCATTTACGAGCTGCTCAGGTCGATAAAACCCCTCGGAAATCTCGCCGTAGTACGTGTTTCCTCTGCCAGTAGATGGGGGGCCCCCATTGTTCATATAGTAGTATGCAAGCGTTTCTATTTCGCTTGGATTTGTAACTACGTTAGGAAAAACTTTGAATGAAAATTTCGTATTTTGATACTCGCGGCTAAATGTGAAAGTTGTTGTTGTGATATTGCATTCCACCAGTTGTATTGTAGAAACACTGGTATATGTGGTTGGCAGTTGAACTTCAAACATGTTTGGATTTGGCCATTGTCGAGTATCTCTGTCCTCCGAATGAATTGTTATGAGTTTTCTATCAAGAACAAACGTTTGTTCTCGCGGAATAAGTTGATGCGAATTATTTAAGTTAACATTTAACTGACTGGTTGAAAATTTGGTTGCATAGCTCGTGGACGTTTTATTTTCCATACTGACTGTATCTTAATATATCTATAGCTTTGTTTTACTATAGATATATTTTATGTTATTTTTATCTAATTATTACCGCTTAACTAAATTAAATTAGTCAAGCTATCTTACTCTTTTACTCTTTAAACCCGCTTCCGATTCCGCCGCCTCCGCGTCCTCCACGAGATCCGCCTCTAGTTCGCCCGCGAGATTCTCGATCTTGTCCACTAACTCCCGCAAATCGACGGGCGCTTTCTGGTTTAACGCCGCTACCACTACCGCTACCGCTACCGCTATCATAATGGGAAGCTTGAACATCCTGGTCCGACCCCGAACCTAGAGACGCCTTGTATTTTAACCTAGTTTCATTTCGAGTTTCACAAATGAGTTGTCCTCCGTACATACCCTTTACATTGGCACATTGATACTCGTGGTCCCCACTTGTTGTTTTAATCACATCAAATGTGACATACTCTCCTTGCACCAAATAACGATACTGATCGTTCGCAACTCGAATCTCACTATGATGAGCAAATACATCAGTTCCATTTGAAACACTCGGTGTTTCGGGCCCTTTAACAACAGTAATAAATCCATACCCGTACTTATTATTGAACCATTTTACACGACCGCTGTACTCATGAGATGATCCATTCGATGATGCAGCTATATTAGAAGGTTGGCTGGTCATTTTATTATATATTTGATTGCGCGTTAGTATACCCGTCTGATTGTAAACGTCTACTTTATTAAAAGAGTTGGTTAACCTTTAAACTGTTTTGAATTTAAATAATTTAAAGTTAATATAGAGTGTCGTATAATGTAGATCTAAAAATATAAATGACAACTACTCCCGCGATCTTACGGAATTCAATTGTTGGTCAACTTAACAGCACTGACAACAAGGCTCTGTTGTGGTCAATATTAGCTGAAGAAAATATTTTTGCAGGACTGAGTGAAAATTCGCTCCAGCCAATGATAACTCTATTTGAAACTGCAATACATACAACAATGAACTCATACGCACAAGACCCTACCTCAATAAGAGGTGAATCAAACGATACCGTTTTGTCAGAAATGAATAAATATGTTATAAAACGTATTATACATGATGTCGCAGTATATAAGTCTCAGTCGTCACTTCAACCTGTTCACTCGGCCCCAGTGACAACTTCAAATACCAGTACTCCATTATACAAATCGGCTGATATTCAAGAAGCTAGGATAAAAGACATTACATCAAAAGTAAAAGTTCTTGAAAATGATATGAACTCCTTTTTAGTACTTAAAAAACCGCCCGAAATAGACTTTTCTGACAAAAACGTAAAAGACGATCTTCCTATCGGAGACAATATGGACCAGTTAATAAAAGACGCGCTTGCTGCTAGAGAACGTGAACTTGAAGTTATTCAATTTGATATACCGCCGACACCTCCGCAACAACAACACCAACAACAGAGTCGTATACAAACAACTGACACGAACATAAGCATTACTACCAAAAAAACGGTATCATTTGAAGAACCAAATGATGCTGAACTTGAAATTGGCAACATATTCAGTAAACTCAAGAAGCCTGCACTAGCAAAACCTCCAGAAAACGTTGAATTAGATACAATTACAAATGTATCAAAAGTATCAAAATCATATGAACAAGGTCAGTTCACTGATATTAACAACAAATTAGAGACAATCATGAATACAATTCGAGAACTTCAAATTAGTGTATCTTCAGTTGCTCTTGAAGTACAGTTTATTAAAACCAATATGTTCAATTATGACGAAACTCTGGATTCTAACTTGCCGGAATAAAAATAAAAATATATTTTATACTAAATACAATAAAATATAAAAATATTTCATTATTACAATATTATATCGATGGCGAGGACAATAAGAAAGTGTATATATGATGCGCCGATCAGTCCGTCTGAATTAACACCAGAATTCTTTTCAACTCATTAGTACGTTCGTTGAAACTTTATATACGGTTATACTAACTGTATCTAAAACGTTTTAGGAATTATACAAACTCGTTATTATAAAATAAATTGAATTATTAATATAACATAATTAATTCTACATTCATATATTAGGAGTATTATACACAAATTAATGGCAAGTGAAGGTGCTGAAGGTAAAATTACCGCGAAGTCGGAATTTGACGGGAGTATAAAAATTTTTGCAATGTTGATCGGAGTCGCATTGATCATAAAGGTTATAGTTCAACTTGTACAGTCAAACAAACCGTTGGATCCAAGTATTCCAACTGTCGATAATCCAACCGGTACGAATACAAGTAAAATAAATGGACAAGCCGACGCAGCACTCGCAACATATGGTTGGTCATTATTCTGGATTATCTGTTTTTGGGTTACGGTCGTGTCCGTATTGACAAGACGATTTGTTACAAATAGACTAGAAGCTTCAAAAGACCAACTTAGCGTACTATTTTTTTCTTCACCATTCATTTTCGTAATTGTTCTTGTCATATGGAACATTATTCAGACGCATACTTTCAGTAAAAAAATTAACACAAACCAAGTGCCTTCTACATATGCAGGGTTTTCAATTGGGTCAACCTTTTTCTTAGGTATTACTATTGGACTTTTATATGTATTAGCGACTAAATTATTAGCTTGTAAAAATGAAGACATAAAACTATTGATAATGATTGCCTGGATTGCAATAACGTGTTGCATAATTACAGGCGGAATGATAACGTGGACTGAAGTTTTGTTAACAAGTTTCACAACGGATGGGTAAAACATTTCCATTTTTTATCCAGTTATAATCAAGTCCAAACGCATCATCATTCTCCCATACGCCAATAATATATAAAACATCATGCGGAGTACATGCATTATTGATAATATCTTGTTTTATACTGTCATTACATCGTTTATCACGACAACTTGTGTTTACAGTATGATACAACTTCAGTACCATGCGTTCGATTTCAGTTGCTTGTTTTTTCGTTTCGGATAGTATTTCTTTATCGCGCTTGTCTATATAAAATGTAAGACCAGCCATAATAAGCGTGTCTGTAATATATATCACTGGAGTAAATGTATAGTCGTTCACGACTTTTTTATACGCGTTGTATGTATGGTCAATATTTTTACTTGGATCATGTTTACAATAAATACTATCCTTGAAAAATATATTAGATATACTATAATTGCAAGCAAAATTTCTACTATTTCTAGTACTTGGTATTATTAAAGTACTAGCATTGGAGTTCATTTCTGTAAAAAAAATCTCTTGTTCCATTCTTATTCATTAGTTTGTAATTAACGTTTAAATCTAAATAAAATCAACATACCAATACATATATTATTACAATATTATTACATGAAGTTTTTAGAAACACACTTTGATGACTACTTAAGGTCAAACAAACTTTATAATTTACATCCAAGTTTAACACGGTTATACGACCGATATCCAGAAAACGTAATGCCGAATACAATTTTTTATGGACCTCCTGGAACTGGAAAATATACTCAGTCTTTGGTTCTTATACAAAGGTATAGTCCAAGCCATTTAAAATATGAGAAACGAATGCTTATTACATATGAGAATGTACCTCTCTATATAAAGGTAAGTGATATACATTTCGAAATAAATATGGCAATGCTTGGCTGCAATTCAAAGGTTTTATGGAATGAAATATATAGTCAAATTATCGACGTTGTGTCAACCCGACCAAGTGGAAACGGTATTATAATGTGTAAAAACTTCCATTCAATACACAGTGAGCTACTAGATGTGTTTTACAGTTATTTCAGATGTACAAACCCTAAAATTCATATATCATTTGTAATTATAACTGATAACTTGAGTTTTATAAACTCAAGTATACTAAGTGCATGTGAAAAAATACACTTGAAACGTCCAACATTGCAACAATATAATCGATTACTGTCAATGTCGGTATCAGAGTCTCAGTCAAATAATAAACGAATAGTTTTGACACCAAATAACGTAAACAAAATAACAAATATAAAAAGTATTAAAACTACCAATGGTGATGGTAATGGTACAAATGAACCTTATGTAGATGAAGTGATTGGCGGGGACGAAAGTGGAACCATTGTCAGCATATATGAATCGTATATTAAACGCATAGAAAAATGTGATGCATTCAAGTTGCCGCATACAATGACGTGCATCAAAATATTTAAATTTATAATACATCCTGAAACGATTCAACTTCTCGATTTTAGAGACACTTTATATGACATTTTAATATGCGATTTGGACATTCACAGCTGTATATGGTTCATATTAAACCACATAATTCATTACTTCAATGAAGAAGGTATTACGATCCCTACAAATGTTATGAGCGACATTCTTATAAACACGCACTCATTTTTACACATGTTCAATAACAACTATAGACCAATATATCATTTAGAGCGTTTTGCATTTATGTTAATTAACAATATACAAAGTGTTATCGCGCATCATAAAAGTGTAAAAAAAGGTGTATGCGTAAATTAGAAGCATTGACTATTCTTGGTATAAACCCTGATTCTGAATATGATATACCGCAAATAACAAAGGCTTACAGAATCGCATCGCTTAAACATCATCCTGATAAAAATGAAAACTCAAATGAATCTACATGTAAGTTCCAAGAAATAAACGAAGCATACCATTATCTTATCAACACATTACCTGACGAGTCAAGTTATAACACAGACTATACAAAAATGACATCCTACCAGGATATATTTATTTTTTTTATCAGATCCATATTTGTAAAAAATGGAATATCTACTGTAAATTCAGACTGCATAGAAACCGCGCTTATAGACATCATAACTTCAAATTATGATAAGCTATTAAAAACGCTTGATAAACAAACTGCAATTACAGTCTACGAATTTATGCACGAGTACGCGGATATTCTTCATTTACCGCCAGAAACACTCGAACGCATGTTAGGTATAGTTTCCGATAAAATGAAAAGTGATAATATAATAATTTTAAACCCAACTCTCAGCGATGCATTAAATAAAAAAATATATGAATTGGAATATAATGGAAAACGCTTTACAGTTCCGTTATGGCATAATGAAACCTATTATACCCTAAGTGACAGCAGTGAGTTAATAGTTAGGTGTAATATATGCGATATACCAGATTACATGTATATTGATGAAAATAACCACATCATACTAAGTATACGAACCTCAATACAAAAAATATTAGATGCAGGTTCCATAAGTGTTTCGGTCCCGGTCTCTGAAACTGAAACGATAAACTTAACAGTTCCGGCACACGAACTGCGAGTAACAAAAACGCCTCAACTGTATAATTGCCGTGACTCTGTCGGTCTTCCAAAAATAAATACTCGTAATCTTCTTGATAGTTCTTCAACTGCAGGAATTAGCATACAAATTGAATTATACTAACTAGATAATCTGTCACATATTCTAGATATTCTACTTAATCCATCAATCAACAAATAACCAATATAAAACCACAAAATACAAAATACAAAAAATCATTTTTTTGGAAAAGTTTTTGCGAAAGTTGAAAATGGACATTTTTTTTCCAAGAAAAATGTCCAAAATCGAAAACCCAAAAAAAGTTTTGCAAAAAAAAAATTTTTTTTTATCGTAACAAACTGAAAAACTTTTTTATGAAATTTAGAGCGTTTTCTAGGAAAATCACTTTTTTTGCATTTTTTGGAAAAAATCGAAAATTCTCGAAAAAAATGATGCGCGTCTGAAAAAAAACCCCAAAATGCGTTTTTTTTTTGTATTTTGAAATTTGTTAAAAACTGAAGTAATAATGTAACATCATTTTTGATCTCATAATAACTTCAGCTTTTTATAAAAATGAGACTGAAACAAAAAAATACAAAAAAAAATATTTTGACCAAATCATGAAAACAATATAATCTGATATATCGTAACAATATATATAACTGAACACCTTTTTTTTCCCTTGACACAAAAAAACCCCTACGGGCTATTTTGGAAAATAAAAAAATCATAATTTTAGATCATTTATGATGACAATACCCCAAAAGCTCGCCTGACGCATTTTTCATTCGATAAAAATCTATCGTAACAAAAAATAAAAAAAACCCCAAATCCGTGTCTTGGATAACCTAGTAAATAATTTTAATAACGATATTGTAATTAAAATCATATTTGTTATATGGTAAGATGTTTTTTTTAAAAAACCCCAAAACAGCACCTTGATAATAGATACAAAAAATAAATTTATTTTACGTATACTTTATTACACATATTATTTATACAGTAGCCAATTCGCTCACTCAATAATAACTGGATTAACTGCGAGGTTCCCCTGCTGAACAACCTCTTCGATCTCTTCGTTTTGGCCATAGTCGACTTCTTCGTTGTCGTTGTCGTTTTCATCTTCGCCTTCTTCGCCTTCTTCACGGGCTCTGCAAAGAACATGCATTCCAAGACTGAAACATAGGTTTCGTATTTCTTCCTCGTAGAAGTCATGCAGGTCCTCATAGTTTTCTCTGATGTTGTTGTTTGCAGCCGAGCAGACCAAATGTGAGATTTTTTCATAAAGGTCTGTTTGATTAGCACTTTGCGTAAGAAGCTGAAATGCTGTATGGTCAAGAACTCGCCGAGCTTCGAGTACTTGACGTTGACTTTGTTGAATTGACCGTAACTCTAGTAAAATTAGCCCTTCCAACATACGACGTCTTTCAAGTTGTGCAGTCAAGTGCTCGGTTTCTCGAACCAAACGGTCATTCATTCGCTGTATGCTAACATCGTCACTGCAAACGCTGTACCCTTCCATGACAGGCGTTCTGCAGAGAGGACAGTTATTCTGCATTGAAGAAGTCGATGACATGTTTTTCATGATACAATTGAAATGAAACTTGTGACAACATGAGAGTGCTACAGCGTTTTGAGACATGTCAATTGCGTCTAAACAAATAGTACATAGTTCTGGTTCTGGTTCTGGTTCTGGTTCTGGTTCTTCGCAAACAATAACTCCTGGATCTTGACATGTGGTACAAGGAACGCACCTAGAAACATCTAATTCCGATTGTGAAAGAATAGAGTTTCGTATAATGGAAACAGCCTGTCTCAGAGCTGGAAAATTTTCATTTTGTTGATTTGCGTCATCATTGTCATCATTGTCTTCATTGTCTTCAGTGCCTTCGTTGTCCTCACTGCCTTCATTGCCTTCACTGCCTTGATTGTCTAAAATTTCAAGACCGTAAATATTAGCCAGTCGAAATAGATTGTATGTTCCATCGCTGAAAACAAGTATTGTTTCCTCGCCATTCAGCAACACCGATTGCTGAACAACGCCAGTGAACATTTCGTCAGTCATGTGAGCCCAAAATGATACTGTTTTTCCAACAAGTGATTCGGTTGTCATATTGAATATAAATTGAATGATTTGACCTGTATATAATTATAATAATATGTAAAATAAAAATCAATTTATTTTATATAACTATGTCGAATGCAGTTACTGGCAATCTTTATCTAATGCAGTTTCTTTTGAAATACTTTTTATTATTTTTCTAGCGTCTTTTTCTCTTGGATCTGCAAGGACTTTCAATAAAACCGTATTATACTCTGTTTGTAAATTTTCATCAGTAAGTATATTTGGATGACTTTGTCTCCAGTCGTCAACTGTTATAATTTGTTTATACGTTAACTGGTCAATCGCGCTTTTAATCTTGTTATTTTGTTCGTCACGTTCCCATACTTCTTTGTCTTTTACATACATGGTGTCGCGCTTCAAATCTGTACAATGAATTGGTCGTTTGTAAACATCTAGTGTACTTAGCCCCTGCACTAGAATACGCCCAATGCTTTCTCCTATTCCACGTTCTCGTGTTACCATCAAGTCATCTATTGTTACTTTAAGCGAATCAATAAAGTCGCTCATATTCCACGCATCTTTGCATTTTTCGTTTAAAAATATATTTAAGTTGAATGTATTTTGGGTATTATTGTGCGTATGATGAATTGTAGTTGTGTTATGTGTAGTAGTTGGTACAACAAGCTGATGATGGTTTACGCTGCTTAGTTTTGGAATCAAATCTGTAAATGCTTGTGTGTGCTCCATAATGATTTTGTTTTGAGCAATGATTACATTTCGTAATTCTTGATTGTCGTTTACAATATTCATTACCAGTTCAGGTGTTATAATATTACACTTCTTTTTATGATATTTTAGCCCATGTGAATTTTTGTATCGTTTACCGCATAAACATAAAAATGATTCTTGTGGTTTGACATATGTGAATGTAGGAGGCGAATCATTATCGTTATTACTATCATTATCATTCTCGCTATATGTATTATTATCACGACTGTCAAAGTATTTAGATGCAGATGCAATATAGTTTGAGTGAGTTGAATTATTTGAGAGTAATATATTATTTGGGCACTTTTCGCGTTTCAAATGTTTATTTGTTTGACAATGTTTTTCGAAGTCTTTTTTATTGTTTGTATGAAACCCGCACAAACTACAGTTATACATTTTGTATGAAAATGATAAACATGGACTGTTATATAAAGCGTCCCTTTTTGTAGCGGACTTCATATGTAGTAAATAGTTTATCGCCCTTAAATTACACAAACACATAAACTATGTTTATATAATTTTATTTTTCATACTCTTTGCACTTACAAAAAGTTAGCCAAAGCCTCAAGGCTTGTTCGAAATTTGTACATTTCATTGATATCGCTCATCATTTTTGTAATTTCGCTCATATCCGTTTTAGTACTGAGTTTATGTGATAAAATTTTGGTCTGATCAAGCATTTTTGCAGTCGTCCATAATGACAAATTGCCAATAATTTCACCATAGTGTTTACCATGTTCTTTTCTGTTTAAACTATCAACTGCCGTTTTTGTTATTTCGGCCTGATTTTTTGCTATAGTAACAATGTCGACAATACTGTTGTCTTCATTTTTACTTTTTTCTTTGTTTACCATTCCTTCTAATACATTAAATGAATGTTTTGTAGCATTGAACCCGATCAAAACCACAATCAAAATTACGGTTATTATAAATAGATCAGACAACATACTAAATGTGTTATATATTATAGTAAATTATTATTTATTTGTATATACTACCCAATTAAATATTTGAATAAATTATCAACGCATAGTTTGCTTATTTTTCGAGTTCCAGATGGGGTTGTCAATGTTATATGATTCAAACATAGCCGATCTTTTTTCATAGCAGACATCAAGTTGTCCATTGTTTTATATTCATGCATAATAGCGGATGCGGTTTTAGAACTTACGAATGGAATAGCACTAATCATGATTTCGCCAATATTATCAGGCGTAATTTGAGATGACCGCTCTTTATGTTTAAAAACGCTGCTATATGAATCATTCGCATCAGAAACGATCGATTCATTTGTTTGATCGACATTGTTTAATACATGCTTATCAGAATAATGTGGTACCCGATCTTGAACGGAAGTAGCTTCGTATTTGTCAGCAAAGTAAAGAATAAGGTCGGCAGTTTCTCTTATACATGTTGTTCTAAAAATCGAAAACCCTTTCATGTACCACATACTAAACATGGCGCTGTAAAGCGTCTTTTTTGTAATTGGATTATGTGACTTTGGTTTCAGTCTATCCGCAGCATACTTCGTCATGTCACCTTCAATAATATAAATAACATTATGATTTGATAAACTACAATGTTGATTTATTCTAAACGATTGTTCTTTATATCGACCATCTTGAATGCTTGATGCCAAGTCGTTGAGTGTTTTTCTCTCAAAAAGAATGATATCTGTTTCGAGGTTATTATCTGAACTCGAGTTTCGAAGCGCAATGTCTCCGATAACAAGTCTTTTTTTTTCAAGAGTGTGTTTTTCGTGTTTGCATGTTGCGGTAACAATCGTTTGTGTTGTAACTGGATCTGAAGCTGTAACAGGGGTATCAATATTGTTATTATCATAATCGTCGTCGAGATGGATTCCGCACATCCTAGATGCTGCATTTTCAGTATATTCTCTTACAGTTTTCGGTGGGTTATATTTTAGTTCGTCAAACAAATGCCGTTCGCGACTATCTACAACGATTCGCATAGCTGTAAACTTAACACTATTATTGAATGTATCTCCATGTATTATAGTTCAATATTTATACTATTTTTACAAGTGTTTATCTACCCATTGTATTAATAAGTCGGCATCACATTCATTATAAGAATATGGAAACCCTTTTAGTGTTATAAATTTTGGTTTTTTCATAGTAGAGGTCTTGTAATAGACATATGATCCATATTGTCCTTCGCGTATAGTTGTATTTTTGTCAAGAGTACGTATTATACCTCCTGATCCTGATCCTGATCCTGATCCCGATCCCGATGTAGCATTTGAAACTGCGGTTGATACTGAAAATATAGGATTTTTTTTTAACATGTTCAATTCAGTAAACGTATTTTTGCAGATATCGGTCCATAAACTTGTTCCATTTGCTATACTGTCAAGACAATCTTCCATTTCTTTTGTATATTCATATGAAAATAATGATTCGCATGAAGG